>Ga0210395_10003111_pt1 | contig 12783 bp, 11 predicted proteins | sample IncBWH4OmetaG_FD_150861 | JGI IMG/M metagenome (GOLD analysis project Ga0210395, IMG submission 150861) | Forest soil microbial communities from Barre Woods Harvard Forest LTER site, Petersham, Massachusetts, United States - Inc-BW-H-4-O ...
CATTTTTCCAGCAGGGTCAGGGTTGCGGCGTAGTCGAGATCGCGGTGGCCGTCTTCGGTGGCCATTTCGTAGATTTCTTCCACGGTTTCGAGAGCGGGGAGTTTTACGCGGGCTTCTTTCGCGGCTTCGAGCGTGAGCAGGATGTCTTTATGCATGAGGCGCAGCGGAAAATTGGGCGTGAAGTCGCGCTGCAGGACGAAAGGCGCTTTGTACTCGACGACTCCTGAGTGCACCATGGTGGCCTCGATCAGCGAGACCAGTTGCCGCGAGTCCACGCCAAGTTTTGTGGCGAGGGTAAGAGCTTCAGCGAAGCCCTCGTAAATAAGGGCAATCTGCAGGTTCATCGCCAGCTTGGTGGCCTGGCCCTTGCCGGTTTCGCCCATGCGAAAAATCTTTTTGCCCATGGCCGCGAACAAGGGATTGAGGCGATCGATGGTGGCTTCGTCGCCGCCGACCATGAAAATCAGGGTGCCGTTGGCGGCGCCGATCTTCGATCCGGTCATTGGAGCGTCGACGTAGGCCACGCCGCGGGCGCGAACCCGCTCGGCAAATTTCACGGTGGCGGAAGGCGAGATGGTGCTGGAATCCGCAATGATCATGCCTTCGGTGAGCGATTGCTCGACGCCATCAGGGCCAAACAATATCTTCTCGACCGCGGCGGTGTCGGAAACGCACATCCAGACGACGTCTGCCCCTTGTGCCGCCGCTGCCGGAGTTGGAGCCATGCCCGCGCCTTCCACCAGCTTGCCCGGCGTGCGGTTCCACACTGTGACTTCGTGGCCGGCTTTGACCAGATTCGTGGCCATGGCATGTCCCATAATTCCCAGACCTAAGAAAGCGACTCGCATTGCTGAGCTTCTCCTGGCGATAAAAGAACCTTCCGGATTAGATATGAGCGAACGGATGAAGGTCAAGCCAGCATTAGAAAGGGTTGGGGTGGAGTTTAGCTTACGCGTTGGGCCGGTTAAGCGGGAGATCCTTCGCTCCGCCTGAAGAGCGGCTCCGCTCAGGATGACGCCACAGAAAGAAGTTCAGACTGAGCCACTACCTTAGAAAAGGCTTCGGACGATGGCTGGCTGTGCGATTCGAGCGGCAGCGCGAAAGAGGTTACCAGGGGAACCGCGGGAATTACGCACTTTAATTACTCGCCTGAACTAGAATAAGGCTAGCGATAAGCAGCACTCATCCAATCAGGTAAGGCATCATAGAGTGATCAAACAAACGCTTCGCAATCCGGCGCTCCGCAAGCGGGCTTCGCAATTCGGACGCCTGGTGCGGCATTCCGCCGTGACCCCGCTCTGCGGGCAGACGCACACCCCGCGTCTGGTGTCGAATGGCGAGCTGGGTGTGACGTTCATCGGACACTCCAGTTTCTTCGTGCAGATCGGCGGGCAAAGCGTGATGATCGACCCGAACTTCGCGCGCTGGCTCTTCGTATTGAAACGGTTGCGGCGTCCTGGGCTGCGCGTGCGGGATTTGCCGGCCATCGATCTGGTCCTGGTAACCCATGCGCACTTTGATCATCTGCACCGGCCGTCGCTGCGCGCCATTGTGCAGAACAATCTACGAACTCGCGGAACGGCCCCGGCAATTATTATTCCGAGCCATGTGACGGACTTGATCTCCGATCTGGGTTTTTCCGAGATTATCGAGCTTGACTGGTGGAACAGTTCACGGCACGGCAGCCTGAAGGTGACGCACGTTCCTTCGCGGCATTGGGGAGCGCGCATTCTCAAGGATTCGCACCGCGGCTACGGCGGCTATGTGCTGCAAGGCGCGAAGCACTCTGTTTATCATGCTGGCGACACAGCTTATTTCGCTGGCTTCCACGAGATTGGCCGGCGCCTGTCGCCGGAACTGGCGTTGCTTCCGATTGGCGCTTACAACCCTCCCAGCTTTCGCAACGTGCATACCAGTCCTGCCGACGCTACCCGTGCGTTCCTCGATCTAAAGTCGCGCTGGATGGTCCCGATGCACTATGGAAGCTTCCGGCTGTCGCACGAGCCGGTGGACGAGCCGCTGCAACTGCTGGAGCAAGAAGCGCGGTCGGCTGGGATTGAGGACCGCATTGTGGTGATGGAAGAAGGCGTTACCAGATTCTTTTGATTGCTGCCGAAGGAAGCTGGCGAAGAAATGAGGTTTCAGGGTTTCACGTTTCAGAGTTTCGGATGCTCTTGAAATGCGCGAACCTTGAAACCTGATCGCCCGGTGCTTTTCATACTCCTTTGACAAACAGCTTCCGCGTTTTGGTGTAACATCGGTCGCCCGATTTTTTCATCTTCAGGAGGCGAATCGTGACCGCTAAATCTGTACCCGAGGGTTTCCACACCATTACTCCATATATGACTGTCCGCAACGCTGCCCGCGCCATCGAGTTCTACAAGCAGGCGTTTGGCGCCGTGGAAAAAGGCGGCATTATGAAATCGCCGGACGGTAAAGTTGCGCATGCCGAGCTACAAATTGGCGACTCCATCTTGATGCTGGGCGACGAGTTCCCGCAAATGGGCGCTTTGTCGCCGCAGAGCACCGGCGGCGCCGGCATGGGACTGCACATTTATGTCGAGGATGTAGACTCGGCGTTTGACCGCGCGGTGAAGGCTGGAGCAACCGTTGAAATGCCGGTGGCGGATATGTTCTGGGGCGACCGCTACGGCAAGCTGGCCGATCCGTTCGGCCACAAGTGGTCGATTGGAACTCACAAGCACGATGTCACGATGGAAGAGATGGAAGAAGCGATGAAGCAAATGCCGAAGAGCGCATGAGAGTTCTGTCGAATAAGTGATTTGTAATTCCGCTCGTAGTTCTGCTCGTTCGGGGGCGCGGCTCCGGTCCGCGCCCTGCATTGTTACCTTCCTCTGGTACCTCGGTAATGACCGCCCCACCTGCTATTACACAAGTATTACAGTGCTTTTGCTCAGTCTCTTGATACGTTAGATCAGGCGGTAGCGGATTCGAGAACCAGCCGAACGAGGAACCACTTTGGAAATGCAATTGGAAAGCCTGGAAAAACGGCAAGCGGCAAACGGCGAAGTGAACTGGGTGACCGCGATCTTCATGGGCCTGTTTCACGTGGGCGCGGTGGCGGCACTTTTCTTCTTCACATGGAAGGCGTTGTTCGTCGCCATGTTCTTGTGGTGGGTTTCGGGCAGCCTAGGAATCGGTATGGCTTATCATCGCCTGCTCACGCACCGCGGCTACAAGACTCCGAAGTGGGTGGAGTATTTCCTGACCGTCTGCGCCACGCTCGCGCTCGAGGGCGGACCGATTTTCTGGGTGGCCACGCACCGCATTCATCACCAATATTCGGATCAAGACGGCGACCCGCATTCGCCGATCGAAGGCAAATGGTGGGCGCATATGGGCTGGATCCTGATGGGCAAGTCCATGCACCATGACACGACCACGTTGGCCCGCTACGTTCCTGACCTCGCGAAAGATAAATTTCACGTTTGGATTACGAAGTATCACTACGTTCCCATGATTGTGCTGGGCCTGATCCTGCTGGCGATTGGCGGAATGCCGTTTCTGATGTGGGGCATCTTTGTGCGGACAGTAGTGGGACTGCACGCGACCTGGCTGGTGAATTCGGCGACGCATTCCTGGGGCACGCGGCGTTTTGCTACGCGCGATCTTTCGACCAATAGCTGGTGGGTGGCTTTGCTGACGTTTGGGGAAGGCTGGCACAACAATCACCACGCGCATCCGACGGCGGCGCAGCATGGATTTACCTGGTATGAGGTTGATGTGAACTGGTACGGCATTTGGGCGCTGAAGACGCTCGGGCTGGCTTGGGACGTTAAGCGCGTTCGGCTGGCTGATCTGGAGAATGGGTTGGTCGCGGCGCCGAATGGACGGTTGGTTACGGCTGGTTTGGCTGAGGGGGCGGCGGCGGGGGATTAGAGCAGGGTGACTGCATTCTAGATTGAATTTGGATACGACCCGCCTTTTTCGGCGGGTTTTTCATTTCGATGCACCCGTAATCAGTGACACTTTGTGGGGGTGATGTTCCAAGCTGCGTCAGGCTTCTGCTCCAGATATTCGAGGGCACGGGGCGCGACGTCGCACAATCCATTGCAACCTCGCGCGCTGGTCAAACATCCGGCATTAAATTTGCGCGCCGCTTCGATCTCTTCGTCTGATGCTTTCGGCGTAAGGAAGTTCTCAATCATCATTCCGCCTCCGTCGCCCATCGTCAGAAACGCTGCCCCAACAGCAAAGGTTTGCTGCCGCATGTCGTGACGCGGCATTCCTTCGGAAACCTCCCATTTGTGGCCGAGCCATCCAGAGCGGCCATGGAAGAGGGTCATCGCCGAAACCGATTGCACACGATTGTTTCGAATCGACAGCTCAACTACCGTACCCCAATCACGCATTCCCAATACCGATCGGAAGCGTACGGGAATGCCTTCCCTAACTGCCCTCATGGTTCTAGTCAATCGGCTCGCGGCGAGAGCAACATTCCCAAACGAACTTATCCCGAGTTCGTACTCGTAATCGCTAAGCCGGTTTTTTTGGTAGTCGTACTCATCCTTGTCTATCCAGTCCTCTATAGGAGATAACTGCCGCGCCGCCCATTTGAATCCGCCGTAACGCTTTACCAATGGAAGGACAGAAGATTCGCTGTCGCCTACCTGGACGCGGGATGCTTCGGCTAGCATCGACTTTGCACGGTAAGCTTCGTATTCAACATAGGCCCGCATCGACCCGTAAGCGGCGGCGGCGAGCACAAGTAGGGTGACTATTAACCGTAGCGGCAGATGAAGTCTGCGGGACATCGATCCAGACCATTTACCATGCGGCCAGACCATGCAAGGAACCTCCTCTCGTTAAGTTTAGGCCCCAACTGGGGCAAAAAGGTTCCCGAAAAGGACAACAGTTGGTTGACGCATCGCTCTTCCATCAGAAGCGTTCAAGGCCTCAGACGACCACTGTGGCCGCGATAAGCGGTAAAATCACCCTGACGCCATGCGCATTACGAGCCGCCGTGGAACTATCGTCTTCTTTGTTTGCCTGGGCATTGGCCTGGTGGCGCTGGCGGTTGCGCTTAATGTTGGATGGATCATTCTTAACTGGCGCGAGGGAGTGCTGCTGTTTTTTGGCGTAATCTTTTTTGCGCTGATCATCGCCGGGATGATCGTCAACACCAGCTTTCTGGTACGCGAGCTGCGCCGCAGCGAGAAGCATGACAGCTTTATCAACGCCGTTACTCACGAGCTGAAGACTCCGGTTGCCTCCATTCGCCTGCATCTGGAAACCTTGCAGCGCCGCGACCTTCCCGAGCCGCAGAAGCAGGAGTTTTACCGCGTGATGCTCAGCGATACCGATCGCCTCACGGAGACGGTGGAGCAGGTGCTGCGCGCCGGCCGCGCCGGAGACAAGAGAGCCGGGCGGGAGAAATCCGCAGTCGACTTCCGGCAACTGGTGCGCGACTGCATGGCCGCGGCGCGCACGCGCCATCATCTGCCGCAGGAGGCTCTCCGCTATGAAGAGGCCTCGAGCAATGGCACGGGGGTGCGCGTGCTGGGCAGCGATGAAGACCTGCGCACCGCAGTGTTCAATGTTCTCGACAATGCCATCAAATATTCCGGCGAGCATGTGGATGTGCGCGTGCGCCTGGCCGCGCCTGACGAAAAGCGGGTTGTGCTCAGCGTGCGCGACCATGGCGTCGGCATCCCTCCCGACGATATGAAGAGCATCTTCAAGCGCTTCTACCGGGTCAGCCACCGCTCGCTGGCGCATGTGAAAGGGACCGGGCTGGGCCTGTTCATTGTGAGGTCGATCGCGGAAAAGCACGGCGGTAAAGTGTTTGCCGAAAGCGCGGGCGAAGGCCACGGCACTACGATTACGATGGAGCTGCCCAGGTCTTTATCATGAGAGCGAGCGTCATGAAGGAAATCGCATGAGCCGCGTCCTCGTGGTCGAAGATGAAGCCCATCTGGCGCAGGGATTGCGCTTCAACCTGGAAGCCGAAGGCTATTCCGCCGAGGTAGTGGGCGATGGAGAAGCCGCGACCGATCGCCTTCTGGACAAGAAAGAAAATTTTGACGCCATCGTGCTCGACATTATGCTGCCGGGCAAAGATGGTTTCAGCGTCGTTTCGGAATTACGTGCGGCGCGGAACTATGTGCCCGTGCTCATGCTGACCGCTCGCGGACGACCGGAAGATGTGCTGAAAGGCTTTGCTGCTGGAGCGGACGACTATTTGCCGAAGCCTTTCGATTTATCCATTCTCTTGGCGCGACTGCAGGGACTGCTGCGGCGGAGCCAATGGATGCGGGGCGGCAAGGAGAGCCCGGACGCCGCTCAGGCGGCGTCCGATTCGGCCGGGACCAGCGACTTCGGAACATTTTCTTTCAGCGGCAAGAGTATCGATTTCGGCACGCTTGAACTGCGCACGGCCGACAACGTCATTCACCTCACGCTGATGGAATCGGAGTTGCTGCGCCACCTGGTGCGAAGCGATGGGCGCATCGTTTCGCGCAAAGAGATTCTCGAAGAAGTCTGGGATCTGCACGAAGACACCGATACTCGCGCCATCGACAACTTCATCGTTCGTCTGCGGCGCTACATTGAAGACGATCCCGCGCAGCCTCGCCACTTGTTGACGGTTCGTGGCGTGGGGTACCGGTTTCTGGCGAATCCGGAGAAGAAGTAGCACTGCCCGATGGTTGAGCGCAGTTTGTCCCTAGCGGCGGTGTGCTTACGGGAGATCCCTCGGCCCGCTGGTGAAAACGCGGGCCTTCGGGATGACGCCAAAAAAAGGATTCGGGCGCTAGACTACCAAACTGGACCACCGCACGAATTACTTACTGCTTGTCGTAAACGGAAGTGCCTTCGATTTTCATGCCCATTGAATCCTTCGCGCTCACAGAGACGGTGCGACTCTTGCCGTCCGCCGAGATGACAGCTTTGCCGGTCATCGTGACCTTACCGGCTTTCTTGACTGTCAACTGGTAGTTGTGGTCGTCGACCTGCTTGACCGCCCGCGTGTCCGCAGTGGGGTCGCCGGTGACAGGATAGTCTTTGCCATCGAACTTACCCGTCCACTCGGTGTGGGTGGGCTTTCCCTGACCGTCTACGCCGTCGATCGTGCCTTTTATGTTGTCGCCGACCGCTTCATACTTGACGGTCAGATTCTTAGGCAATCCGGCAGTCAACTTCGACTTGGCTTCGTTAAGCTTCCATGTCCCCAAGTTTGGATTTTGAGCGGAGCACATTGCCAAGCCCACAAACAGCATTCCGAGCGTCAATCCTATCGTTCTTGTTTTCATGTTGCCTCCAGCATGAGAAACGGTTAGCTCGCTAGCGAGCACCGCATTCTAGGTCTGCGCGAACGTTTGTGCAACTTCCAGAGTCGCCCGCGAGTGGGCTACTTTGATCAGAGTAGCCCATTAACCCCCACAAGTTTTCCGAGTAGAGACACTAGGCCCGGCACAACTCCGCCACCAGGGTTTCCCGTCGATCCTGCGCCAAGTGATCCATGCGGTTAAGAATCATCCGGTAAACCGAGAGCGAAATTCCTGCCAGCACCAGCAGGATCAGGGTTGCGATCCAGGGGTTGCCGTACACGCGCGCGATCCAGAACGCTAACACTCCCACGCCTACCACGAAAAGTTGGACTCCGAGGCTGATCAACACGATGGTCTGAGACGCGCGCTGACGGCCGAAGGAGGAATAATCCAACTTCTTCGGAGAGTAGATCGAGAGCAGATTGCCGGCGGCGAAGTTGACCGGCGCAGCAAATAAGAGGCCGGCCAGCGATGCGACCGTGACAGCGATTGTAGGACGGCCGTAGAGAAAGCCGACGGCAATCCACGCCACAAGAACCTCGATCGCCAGGATGCCGGCGTGAGTGAAGTTCTTGGCCAGCACAATTTCCCGGAAACTTACGGGGGACGCGTAGAAGAACTGGATGCCTCCGGCGTCTCCGCCAAAATTGTTGTAAGCCAGGTTGGTCAGGAGCAGCAGGGTGTAGGCGGCGGCCGCGGGAAACGCCATGTCGGGAGTGTGCCTGAACAATCCTCCGGCGTGGCCCGCTTTGGAGCCGGCAGGCCCCAGCCGGAAGACCACCAGCACGAAAAGCGGCATGATCAGGGTGAGGAGCATGGGGCCGCTGCGGAGGAGATAATGGATTTCTTTTTCCAACACGGCTGCCACCGGGGTTGAGAATCCGGGGAGATTCCATCCCAACCGAAGCGATCGGTCTCGGGGCGAAGTTGACGCGGCGGCGACTTCGGAGAGGTTTTCACCGCGGTATTGCGCCAACAACCGCACGTGCAGGCAGTAGCCGATGAGCAACACAAAAGCGCACAACACCGCGAACGAACTGAATGCTGCCATGAAGCGCGAAAATAATGCCTGCGAGATGGCGTCGGCGGCGAGTCCTGGCGGAAGGATACCCTGCACCCGAGCCAACGGTTCGATGTATCGTTCCACATATTGCTGAGCGCCGGTCTGAGCCGGCCTCGCGAAATACCGTGTCAGCGGTCCGATCAACTGAAAACTCAGCATCAGCAGAATAAAGAAAATCCCCATGAGTTCCCGGGTGCGGCGCTGGGCCAGCCAACGGTCGACCCAGGCGAATACCATTTGCAGGAACACAAGATTGAATAGGGCAAAGGCCAGCAGGACCAGCAGCGTCCAGGGCAGCAGGGCTGGTTTCGCGAAGCTCACGCCGAGCAGAATGCCGAACGTCCACAAGCCGCCCAGGGCGGTTGCGGGGTCGAATGCGCCATAGGCCAATCGCACCAGGAAATACGATCGATAGTTCAGCGGGAAGCGCAGCAGATCGGAGGAGTCCGGATTGTTGGTGAATGCAGTTGCCATGACCGGGAAGACTTGCCAGAAAATAAACACGGGCCAGAGCAGCAGAGCGAGCATCTCCGGCTTGCCTTTCGAGAGAAACAGAAATGCTCCTGCGGCCATGCCAAAAGCGCCGCCGATGCCGCCGATGAAGAAGGCGAACCCCACCATAATTCGCGAGATCAACTCCAGCGTGGCTCGCGTGGTGTGTAGCGAGTTGACGAACATACGCCAGCGCACGCCGGCAATGGCGGCGAGTTGGGCGCGGGTGTGGAAGGCAGGACTCGCTTCAGTCATCATGCATTAGCCATGATCCGTTATCTCTATCCCAGCCAGGAAAGCTCCTGCTCGGCAGGACGTGAGCCTCCCACCGTGCGCAGGAAAATTTGCTCCAGGGTCATTTTCTCGGCTGACGCCGCGGAGCCGTCACCCGAGCTACCTCCTGGAACAGCGGGCGTCTGCGCCTCGACGCCGGCGCGCAGTTCTTCGAGCGACCCCTGGGCCACGAGCCGTCCCTGATGAATGATGGCGACGTGGCTGCACAGGCGTTCGACGATTTCGAGCACGTGCGACGTGAGAAAAATTGTAGCCCCGCGCGTAATCATGCCTTGCAGCATCGACTTCAGCGTTCCGGCCGCGATGGCATCCACGCCTTCGAACGGCTCGTCGAGGAACAGAACCTTTGGCCCGTGAATCACGGCTGCTGCCATGGCCAGTTTTTTCTGCATGCCGTGCGAGTAGTCGGTGACCAGCTTTTTCGGCTGATCGGCGAGCTGCATGAAGTCGAGCAGTTCCACGGTGCGCTTGGCTGCGGTTTCGCGATCGAGTCCATACATTCGTCCCGCGAAGTTCAGGAACTCCGATCCCGTGAGGCGCCCGAACAGAGCCATGCCTTCGGGAACGACGCCGATCTGGCGTTTCACTTCGACCGGATGCGCGGTGAGATCCACGCCGAGGATTTCGATGCGTCCGGAACTAGGGGCAAGCAGACCGGTGAGCATCTTGATGGTGGTGGATTTGCCGGCGCCATTGGGGCCGAGGAAGCCGAAGAACTGTCCCGGCGCAACGCGCAGATCGACACCGTCCACGGCGAGGAGATCCCCGAAGCGACGGGTCAGGCGCTGAGTTGAGATGGTGGGAGCGGAGTCCATGAAACTCCTGAATCTAGCACAAACGGCACCTCGCCGCGCGGTCAAGGGGCTGCGCGGCAATCTCAACGTAGTTTTCCGAAACCCGAACAGAACTGACACTGAGATTATTTTTTCTCTGGCGGATGATAAGATGCCGCTCTTATTCCCGCGGCATTTTGGTCTCTTGTGAGGAGGCCGTATGGCCAAGAATATTGTGATCTGCTGCGACGGAACGGGGAACGAATTCGGGGACCACAACTCGAACGTAGTCAAGCTCTACAGTGCGTTGATCATCGATGGCAAGCGACAGGTCGGGTACTACCATCCGGGCGTCGGCACCATGGGAGCGCCCTCCGCGCATAACAAGATCAGCGAAGCTTGGTCCGTGGTGATGGGCCTGGCGTTTGGATCTGGGCTGCTGGCGAATGTCGGCGATGCGTACCGGTATCTGATGAATGTTTATGAAGACGGAGACCGTGTCTATCTGTTTGGCTTTAGCCGGGGCGCGTACACGGTGCGGGCGCTTGCCGGCGTGATTCACATGTTCGGATTGCTGTGCCCTGGCAATAACGGGCTCATCCCTTACATCATCCGGCTGTACGCGAAGCGAACGAGAAACGCGGCGGGGATGAAGAACACGTTTGACGTCGCGGAGGGATTCAAGGCTACGTTCTGCCGCGATTGCCCTTTGCATTTTGTCGGAGTCTGGGACACGGTCAGCTCGGTGGGCTGGATTTGGGATCCTCTGAAACTGCCTTATACGGGACAGAATCCACAAATGGTTAACGGGCGGCATGCGGTTTCGATCGATGAACGGCGTTGTTATTTTCGAAACAACTTGTGGGGCGGTCAGCTTCCCGGCCAAAACATCAAGCAAGTCTGGTTCGCGGGCGTGCACTCCGATGTGGGAGGCTCGTATGCTCCCGCCGAAAGTGGACTGTCGCAGATTGCTCTTGAGTGGATGCTTTGTGAAGCGGTTCCGCTGGGGTTGCTGGTCGACCCGGGCAGAGCTGATCAGGTTCTTGCCCGTGTTCCTCTTACAACGGTTCCGCCGCCTGCGCCTGTGCCGCCCAATCCAGCGCAGAAAATTCACGACTCGCTGACAGGGGCGTGGTGGATTCTCGAATTCCTTCCGCACTCTTACTATGACCCGATTGCAAAAAAGGAGAAGTGGCGTATTCCCTTGGGAGCGAGGCGGGTGATTCCGGAAGGCTCCGCGCTGCACGAAACGGTGAAGGAGAAACTCAAGATCGATCCTGAATACCAACCATCGAACTTGCCGAAGAGTTCTAGTGTCGAACCGAGAAACGCTTGCCGCTTCATTTGATTGAGAACTCCGACTCGCGCAGGCGCAAAAACGCCCGGGCCGTTCGCCCGGGCGTTTTGCTTTGTCAGAACTGCAGCGTTCTAGAAGAGGTTCCAGAGGAACTGGTTATAAACGTCGTGGTGATACTGCACCTCCGGCGCCTTCACAAAAGTTCCCAGCAGACGCGGGCAGCGGTCTGCACCGGCTTGTTTCAGGTCGGCATAGCGGGCCTTAACATCTTCGCCGAGAAGTTTCGTCGTCCACTGCGCTTTGCGGAAGTTGGCGAGCGCGTCGTAGATGTTATCGGGCAGGTAGCGTTCGGCCTGGCGCAGGTTTTTGATCTTCGAGGTTTCGCCATCAATGCCGCTCTTGAAGATCGCCAGCATGACTAGATACGGATTCGCGTCCGGAGCGACCGAGCGCACTTCCACGCGCATGCTCTTTTCGTTGCCGATGGGGATGCGGATCATCGACCCGCGGTCCACAGCGGACGCTTTGATCTGGTTCGGCGCTTCGAAATGTGGATCAAGACGGCGATAGGCATTCACGCTCGGATTCAACAGCAGGCAAATGTCGTTGCCATGCGTGAGGATGCGATCGAGAAACGCCCAGCCCATCTTGCTGAGCTTTTCTTCGCCCTTCGCATCCCAGAAAAGATTCTTGCCGTTTTCGCTGATGGAAACGTTGGTGTGCATGCCGCTGCCGTTCACGCCCACCACCGGCTTGGGCAGGAAAGAAGCGGTGAATCCCATGTTGGTCGCGACTTGCCGGCAGATCAGCTTGTAGAGCTGAATCTGGTCGGCGGCTGCAACCACTTCGCCGTAACCATAGTTGATTTCGAACTGCGAAGGCGCAACTTCCGGATGGTCCTTCTCATTCTGGAAGCCCATGGCGCGCTGCACTTCAGCTGTGGTGTCGATGAAGGTGCGGAGCGGATCGCCCGGCAGGGAGTGATAATATCCGCCGGTGTTGACGTATTCGAACTTGCCGGTCTCGTGATAGCGGCGCTCAGCGTCCGCGCCCTGGAATAGAAAGCCTTCAATTTCGTTGGCGGCGTTGAGCGTGTAGCCTTTCTTCTTGTGCAAACCTTCGGCATAGCTCTTCAGCACGCCGCGAATGTCGGCCGAGTACGATGTACCGCCCTTGTCGATGACTTCGCCAAAGACCAGCACTTTGCCGGAGCCGAATACATCGGAGGGCGCCCAGTAGAACGCGGCCCAGTCGATGCCGAGCCGCAGATCGCTCTCGCGCTGCGCCGTGAACCCGCGAATCGAGGAACCGTCGAAGGTGAGATTGTCCCAGCTCTTAATCAGGAACTTCTTGTCGTAATCGAGCATGTGCAGCCGGCCTTCGAGATCGCTGAATAGCACGGTCACAGCCTTGATCCGCTTTTCGTCGGTCAGATACTTCAGCCGCTTTTCCTGGATCTTGCCGATCGGGACACGGTTCCTGCGCTGCTCCTTCGCCTCCAGATTCAGGTCTTCCAGTTCATCGTAGGTGAGTGCCAGGAAATTACGCAGTTCGTTGGGCATGGATATCCTTCCG
>Ga0210395_10003112_pt1 | contig 12781 bp, 14 predicted proteins | sample IncBWH4OmetaG_FD_150861 | JGI IMG/M metagenome (GOLD analysis project Ga0210395, IMG submission 150861) | Forest soil microbial communities from Barre Woods Harvard Forest LTER site, Petersham, Massachusetts, United States - Inc-BW-H-4-O ...
CAGAAACAGCATGATCTCGCGGATGATCTTCTGCTCGGCCCAGCCGGCGATGATCCGCTCGGCGCGTTTTGGCCCGATCCCGCTCACATCGCGCAGCCGGCCGGGCTCTTGCGCAATCACCTCGAAAACCGCGTCTCCAAAGGCGCGCACGAGTTTCTTGGCGTAGATGGGCCCGATACCCCGGATCATCCCGGAGCCGAGGTATTTCTCGATCCCCTCGATCGTCGTCGGCGCCGTCGCCTTGAGGAACGAGGCCCTGAATTGGACGCCGTGGGTACGATCGTTGATCCAGCCGCCGCTCGCCTGGACAAACTCGCCGGCCGAGATCATCGCGGCATGGCCGATGACGGTAATCGGATCGCGCTGACCACGGGCCTTGACCCGCAGCACGCAAAAACCACTCTCCGAATTATGGAAGGTCACCCGGTCTACCAGACCGGCCAAAACCTCCGTCGAACTCGCCATTGCTGTCCGCGCCATCGCGACATGATGAACGCGGAGAGCAGAAGATGCTACTCGAGTGCAGCCGAAATCGGCGCTGAAGGCGAACGCCTAAGGCAGCTTGAGGGTACGCGCGCAAGGCGCGTTCTGGGGAGAGCGCCGGTGCCGAATCGACGAAATCGAACAGGCGTTCGAGCACGCCATCGCCGGATCGGCCTCCACGAGCGGTGCCTCAATGGCGGCAAGGAGTGCCGACAGGTCGCCGGCAAAAGGCGGGCATCCGCTTATAGTCGACCAGGCCGGTGCCGCGCTTCAGCCGTTCTATCTCGGCATCAATTGCGGGTAGTGGCCGAATGGCCCCGCCATGAGCTGCCACTGCGATCCGCAGTGTGCGCCAACGCAGCGTCGTGATCAGCCGCGTCGAGCAGCAGAGCCGCCAGCCGATCGGCGCCACGTTTCGTCAAAACTTCGGCGGTCAGAGCTCTCGATTTTCGCATCGGTAATCCAACGTGCACGCAATGATAATTGCCAAATGGTCCCTCGGCAGGGCAAGAACCGCCTCGGCCTAGTCCGCGTCGAGCCTGTCATCCTGATATCGGTCCCCTCCCCTCCCCGTTCGCGAGTGCGCGTTCGGCTGAGCCGCGCGGCGCATCGCCCAGACGGTCCGCTCGAGATGCAGTTCGCCGGCTTTGGCCTTCTGCACCATGCCGTGGAAATAGCCTCCCGGTGTTGTTCGGAAGTGCTCGGGGTCCTTGGTCGAAACAATCGCCAACGCGACCGCGGCCAGATCGCGGCCCATCGCCAGGCAGGCATCGCCCCATAACGGCTTCGAGACATCGAGATCATGCCGCAGCCAATCCGCGGCATCGATGATTTCCGGCCAGGTCGGGCTGGGACGACGCAGATAGGGGTTTAGCCGTGGGGCAAGCTTGACCAATTCGTCGGGGCGGATCCCGTGCACGGTGCCCCTCTCCGGGCGCTTTAGCGCTCCAGGCGGGGCGGATGAGGAAACCGCGGCCACCGGCGCCTCGCTACTAGTCATGGATGTGATTACCGTATCCTCTTGAGGATAGGGGGTTGGTTTGTAGATATATTGGTGGGGTGCATTTTCGGGCTGCGAGGGGGCCTTTTCAACATCTCTCAGGAGTATCTCGAGATGGCCTCGGGCCTCCTGCTGACGCCGTTCCAGGCCGACAACCCCCGCCTCCATGTCATCCGGCCGCTCAGCGCGCTTCAGCTCTTGGCCGATCGCTCTAGCCTCGCGCTCAAGCGTCGCCCATTCCTCGCCCGTTAAATCATAGTCGCGTGCGGTCTCAAGGATCTGCACGATGCCCTTGCGGGCGATTGTCGCGCGCCGGCGTATGCGCCCCATCGCCTCGCGCTCCGCCCTCCCCTCCTCCGCCAGCTGCACGAACTCCCGATGGCGTGCCGCAAGAGGCGACAGGTCAAAGCCATACGCTTCCACAATCCGCCCCCGAGCGTCGCGGCGGCCATACCGCTTGCCGTTCGGGCTGTCCCTCATCGTGATCAGACCGAGCTCGATCAGGTAGCGATTGAGCCGCTTTGCCTGAGTTTCGCAAACGCCAAGCGCCTCCTGCTGCAATAAAGCCGAGGGCCATACGATCGGGCGCCCTCCCCGCTCCCAATCCTGCGGCTGGGTAAACCGAAACAGCCAATCGACCGCATGCACCAGGCGGGGTGCGAGGCCGAGCCTGGGTGCGGCGGCTTTGAATGCCGCGAGCAATTGTCCGTGGACCGTCACCCCCTCCGGCAGCCCGGAAAATCCCTCTGCTATCCGGTCAACCTTGATCAAACCCGGCGTCAACCGGCGAAATCCCGTCGGACCGTAGGCAGACCCCCTCCGTGGCGCCTCCTGGGCGCTGATTCCCGTATCCATCACTCCCCCTCCTGACGGCTGGTTCGCGACGGGCACGCCTTCCCCGCTTACGGAAACGGCACTTTCCGCTTGTATCGAAGGCGCGTTTTGGCTAATGTCAGCGGTGTTTGCGCACCTGACGTTAGCCGTTTGGCCCGTCACGATGAGTGAAAGCCCGCCCGGCAAGGCGGGCTTTCATGCTTTTACAGCGGCTTTGTAATTCCTCCGGTCTTGTCATGACAAAGGCTTAGCTACCGCTCTTTAGCAGCAAGCCTCGGCACGAAGGCGACAATTAAAGCCCGGGAAACACCCAACTTATTTGCTTTCAACCTCCATCCTTATGGTCCTCAGTTTAGGCGAAGCGGCCTTCGCCCGCCTTTTGCCGCCGGGCGGGAACGCACGCGCGCCCGGGAGTACAAAGAATGCTCGTCGAAGCGCGGCGGGGTCGGAATGTTGAAGCTGAAGACCCGCATCCACGAGCTCCACTCGGGCTTCAGGATAAGCACGTAGGGCGAGTTTAATGGAGTCGGTGAAGGTGTCCTTGAATTGATAGACTGGCTCGCCTCTGTTCCCGAACTGGGCTGTTAGCTGGCGCCAGGTGACAATTTCCGTTGAGTTTACTTCGATGAGTGGCAGCCGGTAGCAGAGTAGCGTCAGAATATCGATCGCCATGGCATTGTGGGCCACTTGTCGTAGCCGGGTGGTGGGGATGGGAATCGACTGGTTCCGGAAACGATCAAACGCCGTCTGGGAAAGTAGGAAGCCAACCGGCCATTTGAGATCGCTAATGTTTCCAGCCGATGCCCTCTCGAGATCGTTATCCCGGAACACGCCAGCCTCAATAAGTGTCTCGTGCTTGAATGGTTGGAAGCCATCATCACGCCTAAAGACCATGCTGAATTGCGCAAACGCGAGCCTCAGGAACTGATCCTTCGTAGCGACAACCGACCCCCGAGGACCCCACTCCGGCGAAATCCCAACGGCGCGCAACCAATCCGTGATTTTGCCGATCTCGATCCATCGGTCATTGGGACGGCGGGTCGGATCTTTCGCCTCAGTGGCAAGCCACATCGCGAGCAACCGCGCCTTGGGGCCGAAAGGTAGGCCGGCGATGAAGCTGCTGCCGCCCGGCAATGCGATTTCGGGAGATTGGACAGTTAGTGCGAATCGCTCATCCTGGCGCTTCCACACAAGCGTGTTGTCGCGAGGTCGGCGGAGCGGCAGGCCGGCGATGCAAAATCCATTCAGTAGGAATGACACATCCAACTGGCCATCCAGGCGCGTATCAAATTCTCCAGGCGCCAGTACACTTCCTAGGGCCAGAGCCTGGCCCCCTTCCCACAACAGCAGCTGTTCGTGTTTCGTCACCATGGCGATACCAACTGTAGTAAGGCATCGTGATGATACAGGCTATAGCTTGCCTGCCTATGAGCTCCTGCTCGGAATTTCACCGGTTTTAATCAGAATCTCTCGGTAAATCACCGGTTGGATGCATAACGTCCACGGAAACTCACCGGTCTCAGACGCGCATTCGGCGGAAAGTCACCGGTTCTTGCATTGACGCGTCGCAAAACAAGCAGCACAAAGGTCCCCGACCGGTGAAATTCCGATGGTCTCTATCGCTTGCCCGCCGAATCGCCGAAGCGCGTACGGCGGGATAAACGATTACCGGTGACTTTCCGTTGCTTCGCGGGTTCAGCGATAGGTGATTTTCCGCTGGAAGCGGCGAGAAGGGCCCGACGACGGTCTGTTCTTTGCGGGCGAGCGGGGATCGAGCCTTACTGAACTGCCCCACTACCGGTGATTTTCGGTGCAAGAACAGCGCCCCAGCGTTGCCGGTAAGCTTCCGAACGCCTTATCAGGAGTTGCGCCGCTGGATGGCCTCGGAAAATCACCGGCCCTCGGACTGGACTGACGACAATGCAAAAATACTTCTGCCGCCTATTAATTCACCAGTGCGCTTCGAGGAATTTCCTGAGATGGAGACCCGAGCTGGTCGCAACCTTGACCGGAACCTTCGAATAATTGGGCGGTTTCAAAGCCGCTGGCACTAGCGCTCCAGCTGCGCTCCGCTTCGCCGCCTGCGAGACCATACGTCCGAACGCTTGAGCCTTCAGGCGCACAAGCTCCACTATCGCCGCTTCATCTGTGCGGACTGACGCTTCATGAAAATCCCAGCTTGCACCTCGATGTCGGATTGCCGAATCAGCTCGCCATAGCCGTATGCCGCTAGCGCTTCGAGGATCACTGATTTCATGGAAGCGACTGAACGTTTACCTGGATCGTCGCGGCGAGCCGCGACTTCGCCATAGAGGGCCCGCTTAAGGCGGCGCGGGACCTCAATCGTGATGCCTTCGAGCATATCGTCCGGGTTCATGCGTTCCGGCAGAGGTGCCTCGGTGACGAACCCCTGAGCAATCACGGACTCGACCAGCGGTTTCGGCCGCCGCGCAGTCGTCCGTAGGTCCGGCCTATCCACTGGAGCGTTGGCCGAAGGCATAGGCTCGTCGATAGGCTCGAGTTTCGGGGGCACCAGCTTGCCTACCATTTCAGGTGAGCTCCCGTACCTTAGCCACCGTTTCTGCGAGTGTTTTTTTCACCTCCGCGTAGACAGCTTTCATATTCACAGCAGCACCGCCGTCTGGATCCTCGAATATCGGCGCTACTCGGCTGAAGCTGGCGCGTTTGAATGCCGTCCGCTCAAATACCGGTGTTTGTAGCCGTGGGATGCCGGCGTTCTCGAGCGCCGCCTCTACTACCTTCTCGACTTCCGGCCGAAAGCCCGTCGAAGCGCGACTGATCACGATTCGGTAGGGGATTTCCCTGCGAGAGCTCTTCCCGGCCTGAGCCACGTGGCGTGCCGTAGAATGAGCGCTCTTTAGGTCGTCGTTGGACGGTTGGACAGGGATGAGCACGAGATCCGCGTAGTGGATGGCGTGGATCATCGCTACGCTGGCAGTTCCTTGTAGGTCGCAAACCACGACGTCGACCGCGTCGACAAGTGATTGAATGACTTCACCTATAGCATCCTGATCAACTTGCGGAGCCACGACAATTGATGCCTTCGGTACCTCACGCGATCCACGGTCCCAAACGGCAACCGTAAGCCCAGGAATGTCGCTTCGTGGAATCCAAATTTCACGCGCACCTTCCCTTTGGCGATCGGCGAAGAATTCGCTTGAGTGTTGCTGGATAAGATCAGCGTCAACAAGGCCAACACCATAGCCATCAAGAGCAAACTGGATCGCGAGGTTCCGCACAAGGTTGGTCTTTCCCGAGCCCCCCTTTTGGCCCGCGACCGTAAGGACAGACATCTGATCCCCCCGAATGTCTGACGCGTCTAACCTTTCTACAGCATGGGCCGGCGGAATCAAACACCCGAGAACGCGAAACTTCATACGCCCGAGCTGGCGCGCGCACGAGCGGCCTAGCGTCCGTGCGTTCGGATGGATTGGCATTCTAGCGCTAGTGCCCTCACCACTTTGACGGTGAGCACGTTCGAGCTCTCATATTTGCTAGCGCCTATGCGTTTAAACCCATTGGCGTTTAAACGCACTTTCGCTAGAACCCTCATGGTTCCATGCTCCCAACCGGCTGGGAAGTCGGGAGTTATAGCGCTCGGACGTTCATCGACCCCGAATACGGTCGCAAGTCCCAGGGCTCCATCTCCGCGGTCGTCAACACCAGCAATTGCTGGTATGCAGCCTTAGGAACTGCTCAAGGGGCTCGATAGTTCGTACGCATGAGCCCTCATGCGTACGAACGTACCGAATTCTGGCCGGGCCGGCGCACTCTGCCCAACTAGTAGAAGTCGGTCCAAAGGCGGACGGAAATGTCGACCGATCTGTTCTCGAGAAGTGCTGTTTCATTCGCTCGCACCGCAAGGAATCGGGGGTGACCAACCGGTCAACCTAGCTGACGGTCGCGTAGACTGTACTTCGAGAACCTCCTGGGCGCGGTGGATTGCCTGATCGGTCAGATCGAGAAGCCGGTCGATGTCGCTGAAGTCGAATTTCTGCCGTTCGAGCGGGGACAGGGGAGGGGAGGGGACCAGCGGAAAGCCGGTATCGGCAACCGCGCCGCTGGTATCGGCGACCAGAGAGGCGGTACTCGGCCGGCCGGGGCGGCGCCCGAGCAGCGGACGCCGCGGTGGTGCGGTCGCTTCGCGCAATGGCGCCAGGTGTTTGAGCCCATAGAGCCGGCGCTTCGCGCGCTGCGAGACTTCGCTCACAATCCCGAGCCCGACAAAGCCGTCGAGCAGCCGGGTGGCATTGTTGGTGGCGATACCGAGCGCTTGCCCGAGCATGGTGGCAGAGACCAGCGGGGCCGCGGCCAGGATGTCGATCGCGGCGGCGGCATGCGAATCGCGGCGCCGGCCGGCAACGGCGCGTCGCGCGGCAAACCAGTGGCGTTCGAGCCGTGCCAACAGCGCCAACCCATCCTCGGCTTCGCCGGCAAGCGCGGTGAGGAAATGTCCGATCCAGTCGTCGCGCGCCCACGGAATGTCGGTGCCGAGTGCTGCGGCACCGGTCAATAGCGGGCAGGGCAGGCTGGTCACCCCACGACCTTGCCAGTAGACCGCCAACGCTGCGCGAATCGGCGCCCGCGCCCCGCCCTGATCGAGCCAGGCGTGGACACCAAGCGCGGCGCCGAGCAGTGGCGACTGCGCGGTGCCGACCGTCTCCAGATGGTCGGCCGCGACCCGGATGGCCGCGCGCTGGGTCTCGTCCGGCATCGCAAACCAGCGGTAGAGCTCAAAGGCATGATGCGCCGCGGCGAACAATATGCCGCGATCGATCAATGCCGGCATATGATCGAGGCGCAAGCGGACCCCCTCGATCAGCGCCGCGAGATGCCAGGGGTCGATGGCCTTGCCGTCGACCGCGGCTTGCCGGCGGATCGCGTCGAGCCGGGCGCGCCAGGCCCAGGCCGGCCGCAGCGGGTGCGAGGCGAGCGCCGCGTCGAGGCGGGCGATCGTGCCGGCAGCCTGTTCGAGAGCGCACGCGAGCGCCATCGGCAGGCGGGGAGGGAGGTTTTGTCGGGTATCGGAGATCAGGATCGACGACCTCGGTAAGGCGACATTTGGTTCATGGTACCGTCTGCGGCGGTCATTTCGGCTTGGGTGGAAATATCGCTCGGGGCATCGCCAGCGAGCCTACGGTCATATCGTGCGATTGACCATCGGCTCTATTTTGCGCGTAATTTGCAGCGACTTGGCAAACCGAGCGTAATGTCCCGAAAAGGTGTGATGCCGAGTGGCGATTCGTGGGCCATATCGATTTTGAGATATCGGTTCAACAGTTAGAGATCGAATAACCCGAATTTGCTGAGAGTGGACCCGTCGTATTCGTGATAACACCCCTTGTCCCAAGTACGTAAACCGGGTATCAGGAGCCAGGAGCCAGGATCGTAGCGGCAACGGGGCCGCATCATAGCGGGGGAGGGCAGGGGGATGTCCGACAGCCAGCAACGCCGCGGGGTTGACGCGCCGCGCGCCGGGTCGGGAGACGTCGCCGGTTCAGCCATTGCAGCGCTCAGCGATGTCGCGGGAGCGCGCGAGAAACCGACGCTTGCTGCATCCGATCGCGGCGCGACACCCGATGCGGCTATCGTTGCGGCGCTGGCGCACGGCGCTCTGGAGGCCGCGGACGGCGAATCGGTCGACGAGACCGCGATCGCGGCCGCGCCAGCGGGCATGGGCCCCGCGCTTGCGGCGCACCTCCCGGCCGGGGCCGACCCGGACGCGGTGCGCGACTGGTTCGAGCTCGAGACCATCATCGACCTGCCGGCGCCGGCGCTGAGCTTCGCCGAAGCCGAGGCCGCCGCCGCCGATTATCGCCGCGCCGCGCGCGCCGACAACACAAGGCGGGCCTACCGTGCCGGTGTGGCGGCCTTCACCGAATGGTGCGCGATGCATAGGCAGACCGCATTGCCGGCCGCGCCCGCGACCGTCGCGGCGTTTCTCGCGGCCGAGGCGGGCAGGGGCCTCGCGGTCAACACCTTGCGGCTGCGCCACGCTGCGTTGCGCTATCTGCACCTGTTGGCCGGCTACCCGCCGCCGACCGCTTCACCGCTCGTTTCGGCGACCTTTGCCGGCATCCGTCGGGCCCATCGCCGGCCCTTGCGCAAGAAAACGGCCCTCGTGCTCGACCCGTTACGCGCCGCGATGCGGGAAATCCCCGACACCCTGCCAGGGCTCCGCGACCGCGCCTTGCTGCTCGTCGGCTTTGCCGCGGCGCTGCGGCCCTCGGAATTGGCGGGGCTCGATATTGCGGCGCTGACCCGTCACGAGGACGGCATCACATTGTTGCTGCCGTGGCGCAAGAACGACCAGGAGGCCCATGGCACGACTGTCTGGCTGCCGGTCGGCAAGACCGATCTGTGCCCGGTCAGAGCCCTCGAAGCCTGGCTCGCGGCCGCTGAGATCAGCGAGGGGCCGCTGTTTCGCCGGCTGTGGCGTCTGCCGCCGCCACGGGTGCGCCAGGGTGCGAAGCGAAAGCCGGGCGCCGACCATTACCGGCTTGGCAGCAACCCGATCGACACCGATTCGATCGCGCTCGTCGTCAAGAAATGGACAGGGCTCGCCGGGCTCGACGCTGCTGCCTTTGCCGGGCACAGTTTGCGGCGGGGTGCCATCTCAAGCGGGGTCGCCCAAGGCGTACATATCGCGCGGCTCAAGCAGTTTTCCGGCCATGCCTCGCTCAAAAGCCTCGAAGAATATGTCGAGCTCGACGAATTGCGCCACAACCATCCGCTCAAGGACGTCCTCTGACCAGGCTAGAAGGCATAGGGATCCGTCTCGCCTTAGGAAAGGACGTTGGTGAGCTTAGCGCAGCGCGGGATGTTATCAGACGCCAGCAATGATCCGGTGTGCAACCGACAGTCGCGGCGTTGTCCGCAATGTCTGGTGATGACGCAGAACCGTTCGCTGGTCTCCACGAGCCGCTGCACCGTCGCCGCATCGGCGTCGGTATCCAATTCGAAGGTCAGCGCGATGTCGGTGAGACCGATCGGGATCTCGCGGTCGACGCCGAGCGTGCCGCGCGCGTCCCAATGAGCCTCCGCGATCACCCGCCCGCCGCGCAGCGAGACGCCCATCGCCGTGGCGACGGCGCTGATCGTGACACCGGCGCAAGCGACCAGCGCCTCGAGCAGCATGTCGGCCGAGCAGGCGAGGCTACCGTCGCGGCCGGCGGCCGGGTGAAGGCCGGCCGCGGTCTCGCCGGCCCATGAGCGCACCTGGTAGGTGACGCGGTCCAGGTCCAGCATCGCTTCGGCGCGCGCCGGAATCCGCGCGGTTTCGGGCTGCTCGCGATACCGCTTCTTCAAGGGCGCCTGCAGCGCGCGCAGTTGATTGGCATCCATCCTGTTCTGATCCTTCGCGTCAATTATTGCCGCACCGAGGGTGTAGGTTCTGCCCGCAGCCGCAGCAAGCGCCACTCGATTTGCGACAACAGGTCGCCGGAATGCCTTGGCGGCAAACCGCGTACAACCGCCCCGTTGCGCGGTCGGACTGGCATGGCTCGTTAAGCGCAACAAACGCGCCGTCGCGCGCTTTCCGGCCGATGGCGGCGCAGTCAACGCCAATCATCCGGCGGCGCGCTTCGCGATCGGTGCCGCCGGCTCAGAGCCGGCGTGGGCTAACTCCGGGCGGGCTTTCGCCCTCAACGCGGGTATAATTATAAGAAGGCTGGGCCCCGCCGCAGTGACCCGCGGCGGGCGTCGCTGTTAGCGGTCGCGCGGCTCCCACAGCACGATGTGGGTGGCGCCGTCCTCGGCCGGGCGCTCGAGCTTGACTTGACGAGGCGGCAGCGCAGCCAGTTCGCGCGATCGTCGGGGTTATGCAGTGCGCCGCATAACCCCGAGAATATGCGGAGTTGAGCGTTATGCGGAGCGGCGGAGCTTGAGCCGTGGGTTTGTGCGTCCGGCAGCCAACGATTGCTCCGGATAATTCGGAGGGGTGGAGCTGCAGCGCCGCGCCCAGCGCGGCGCTGCAGCGGCCGGTTCAGCGCGACCAGACCAGCGCGTAGCCGCTTTCGACCTCGACCAGGTTCGCGAAGATCGGGGCTGGGAAGGACGGGTCATCGAGTTTCACCGAGTGATAGACGGTGTTGTCCTTCGAGGTCCGCTTCCAGGCGGCGCCGATCTCGATGGGGCCGGCGAAGACGCGCAGGGCCGGGGCCTTGTCGTTTGACGACGGCTCGATCGGGACGAACCGCGCTTTGACGTTGAGCGAGAGGGTGCGGATGGTGCCGGTGAAGGTGCCGTCGTCGCCGCGGGTGAAAGTGCCGATCTGAGCCATGGTGACCTCCTTGACTGCTGTTTCAAGACCGCGCCCATCGTGGCCTGATGGCGGTCGACAGCGCCACGACGGACGGCCCGCAGCACCGCGAAGGACGGCCGGGCGAGAGTTTCTTGTCGCGCGAGGAATGCGCGCCGCGCAGGGGAAGAAAGTCGCAGACCGGCGGTTGCGGGATCGAGGCCGGCGAGCACCAGCGAGCGCATCGCGGCGCTTGATCCGCCAGCACCAGGCCGCAGAGGAGAGATGGTCCCAAGCCGTCAAGGAGAGCCTTGGTTCAGGCGCCTTCGTCAGCGATGACGGCTCATTTCAGCACAACCGCCAGCCCCTCTCGTGCCGACAAAGCTCGCTTCCTGTTCGAACGATCAAACGCCAAAGGCTCGCTCCTATGCGGGGTGCGTCGACACGGTCGAACACTGTGCTGACCCGGCCTCAAGGAACGTCAACTCGATCGGGTACGGCGCATCCTTGCTTGTCACGCCGAAGATCGGAACGCGTCTTCCGACAAAGAGGCGATCAATGCGTCAGGCGCTCTGAACCGGCCGCGGGGCAGCGCGCGGGATCTCCGCTTCCGCGGGTTCAAGCTTTTTCGAGGCGTCCACCCCCAGGGTGCCGCCGCTCATGCGGCCGGCGGGGGCGGGAATCCCAAAAAACGGCGCCGAAGCAAGCACATCAACCCGCCTGTACCGCGCAACACGGATAAAGAAGGTCAGAGTTCGTAACTTTAAGTAGAAAACACCTACCACACCGATAATAATCTCGGAGTAGCGACCGGTGGGGACATCGCTGGGGGACAATCGATGAAATCGACGCTGTTTACGATTGCCGCCGCATTTTCGGGGATGATACTCGGCACGGCGACGGCGCAGGCCGGCGCGGCCCATGATGCCTGCTGCTCCGGTTTCAAACCCGCCGTCGTTGCTGGGCCGCGAGCAGCTGCAGTTGCCCACCGGAGCCAGGTGCGGATCAGGTCGGCCTCTCTGGCTGTGTTGATCGCTACGGTGGTTCGCGGCAAGATCGGGGCAAACCGGGTTAGGACCAGCTGTACTTCCCATGGCGGGAAATGCCGTCGCGACCACGCCCCTCTGGTCTCAGTACGCGACCGAGCGAGGTTGGGTGCGCGCAATATAACCGCCGAGAGCCCGGAGAGTTTTGTCGCCAATCTGGAACACCGCGCGCTCGCGGCGATGCAGGAGGGGGAAACGGCCGCGGCTCAACAATGGCGCTTCCGCCAACTGTATCGCCAATATTTTGACACGGAGGCCTGCGCCCGTGCCGCGCTTGGACCCTATTGGCAACAAGCGACCACCGAGCAGCGGCAGGAGTTCATCAACCGCTACGAAGATTACGTCGTCATCACTTATTCCCTTCCGCTAGGGCAGATCGAAGCTCAAAGCTTCACGGTGCTCGGCAGCCAGTCCGATCAGGACGGGGTTATCGTGATTAGTCAGATAAACGGCGTGGCCCCCCTCAAGGTGGACTGGCGGCTCAATCCGACTGCCGCTGGTTACAAGGTGACTAACGTGATCGTCAATGGCATCGACATGGCCAAATTGCAGCGTTCTGACATGGTCTCGGTCATCCAGCGCAACAGCGGCCAGATGCAACCTTTGCTGGTGGCGTTGCGCGAAAAGAATGCAACCAACGGCATCACCCGGTAATTTCCAGGGCTTTCGGCTGCTGATGCGAGCAGGTAGGGAATTCTCTCGGGATCGGCGTTAAATCGAATTACAGACGGCACCGTCAACTTGGGATCTACAGATCGGCGGAAAGTGCGATGAGCGATACCCGGCGATATGGGTGATTATGCCGCCATCGCCACGCCGCCGGTGACATCGGCCCAGGTGGCGAAGGCCTGGGTCCGGCCGGAACGGAGATTGGCGGCGGTGTCGTGTTCTCGGCGGCGGGGGAAGAGGTTGGCGAGCTGGTCATGGGTGATGGGGTGGACGCCCCCCGACGGCATCTGGTGTGCCAAGGTGACGGTGTCGAACTGTCACTGAAGGAGGCGTCCGTGGAACAAACTATCACGATCGGGCTGGACATCGCGAAGCACGTCTTCCAGGCGCACGGGGCGGATGCCGCCGGCCATGCGCTGTTCCGCAAGCGTCTCACCCGAGCGAAGCTGCTTGGGTTCTTGGCGACGCAGGCGCCCGTGGTCGCGATGG
>Ga0210395_10003113_pt1 | contig 12776 bp, 12 predicted proteins | sample IncBWH4OmetaG_FD_150861 | JGI IMG/M metagenome (GOLD analysis project Ga0210395, IMG submission 150861) | Forest soil microbial communities from Barre Woods Harvard Forest LTER site, Petersham, Massachusetts, United States - Inc-BW-H-4-O ...
TGGCAGGCGTGCGGTTGGTCTCGAGTCCGGCGGCTTCGCGGGCGTCGAGTTCGGCGTCGATCCGGGCCGCGTCCGACTCGTCCTCGCGCATGAAGTGGATGAGCTGAGCGGCCAGGAACGGCAGGCCGACCAGGTCGCCGAGGATCCAGAGCACTCCCCCGCCCAGGACCTGGTCCGTCTGCAGAGTGGGGCCGAACGGCCAGGCCAGCGCGTGGTAATAGGCGTAACCGAGCAGGTTCTGGTCGGCGATGACGGCGATGCCGAAGAACGCGTCGCCGATCACCGCAGCGCCCGTGATCCACATCGAGACCGCGTAGGCATAGGCCTTCGGCACCGGGTCGACCCGCAGCAGGGTCCAGAAGAAGGCCAGGCCCGCCGCCATCAGGATCAGGTAGGTGATCTCCCGCAGGGTGGCGCTGTGGAAGACGGCCGTGTACCAGGACGTGAAGTACATGACGAACGGCACGGCAACCAGGGCGAGCGTAGTGATGGCGGGGAAGGTGAGGATGCGGGCCGGGCGGGAGCGGATGGTCGCCTCCAGGCGGGCGCCGGCGCGCGGGAAGGTCGTGATGGCCAGGGTGAGCGGGCGGCCCAGGGCGAGGAACAGCGGAACGACCAGCACCAGCAGGACGGTCTGAACGGCCCGGGCGTAGAACAGGACGGACTGGTAGACCCCGACCCAGGACATGGTGGCGATGACCAGGAAGCCGAGACCGAGGCCGCAGAACCAGATCGGCCTGGCCACCGGCCAGTCCCCGGTCCGCCGCACCCGGCGGACCCCAGCCAGGTAGCCGACGCCGAGGATCAGGATCAGGGCCAGCATCCACGGGTCGAGCGTCCATTCGGTCAGGGCCCGGACCGGGGTCAGCGCGGGCGGCCCGTGGTAGCCGGAGGCAAGAACACGGGCCGCGGGCAGCTCGGCCAGGCCATGAGAAACGGACGCGAGCGCTGTTCCCATGGCAGCCACGCTACCGCCGCGGCCGGATAGGGCAGCCCGCGGCATCAGAGGACGACCAGGGCGCCGACCGGGACGCAGCGGTAAGGCCCCGCTGGTGGCTAGGTCAGCGGGGCCCTGAGCGTGGCGGTGAGGTCCGGCGTCAGGTGTTGCCGCCGTTACCGGCGGCTACGGCGCTGATGAACAGGGTCTGCACCGGCTGGCCGCAGCCTTCTGAGGTGCTGGGGAGGAAGACGGAGGCCGTCTGGTTGGGCGGGTAGACGCGGATGGCCGTCGCCTTGGCCGGGCCGCAGGTGGCGGTCGGGAAGTTCAGCGCGTCCACGATCTGCAGCAGGGCGTTGGCCGCCGCACCGGGCGCCAGCGTGATCAGCTTGACCGGCGCGGTGGTGTCCCGCTTGGCGGCCAGGCCGATCTGCGCGTACGGCGGGCCGGACACCAGCGAGACACCCGGGTAGCCGTACAGCGTGCACGAGGCGGATGAGGTGTTGGTGAACACGATGTTCTCGTAGACTCCGCCCGCGTAACCTTGCCCGAGCCCCTGGCTGACCTTGAGGGAACTGGTCGCGCAGGCCGACGGCCCGGTCACGGCCGGGGACAGCGATGCCGACGGAGCCGGGGGCGGCAAGGTCGTGCTGGCCACTGGGACCGGGCTGCCGGAGCTCGGCTGAGTGGACGACAGGGCGGACGAGCTGGAACTGGCCGACGACCCGCATCCGGCCAGCGCCACGACACCGATCACGGCCGCGGCCAGGCATCCGGCGCGCGCCGGAGCACGCCGGCCAGCCCGTGCCGCAGGCGCCCGGACGATCCGGCCCGAAGCACGCCGGCCAGCCCCTGCCGCGGGCGCCCGGACGGCCCGTGCCGAAGCACGCCTGCCGGGCGGTATCGCGGCCACCTGGACAGCACCTGAGTTCCCAGCTTCTGACGTCACTGACGTGCCCTTCGGACCTGCGACGCCGTGTGCGCCGTGCAGCAATTATGACGACATTGCCCAGCGGCCGGTTGGCGCCACGCGATCACGGCTCGCGGATGCGGTACCAGGCCTCAGCCCGCGACGGCTGAGGTCACTGGTGACTATGCGTCTTTTGTGGCGTATATTGATGAATGTCCGGATCTGTCGCTCGCCAGGCGGGCAACGGTCCGGAACCCGTCTCTAACAAACAGGAAACATTGCCGATAGATACCTATCAATACTGGAGAATCCACATATAAGCGGCATAGCGGGGGTTGCGTGATTCGTGATTCTGACGTACCGCTTAGAGACGGACGCAAAAGGTGGCATATATCCACAGGTCCGATCAGTTCTTGTCGAAGGCCGTCGTAACGCTACGACAGTCACCAAAGGGGCGGTAACTAGTGCATAGTGTAACCAGACGATTGCGTGTCGTCGTGACGACCGCGGCGGCGGCGGTGCTCGCCGGCGGAGTGCTGAGCTCGGCGGCCATGGCCGCGCCCGTCACCGCGCGGATGCCGATCGCCGGAACCCATCCGGCCTGGGCGGTCGCGTCCGCGCGCATGTCCCAGCAGGCGGTCACGACCGGGACCATCACCGCCCGGGTCTACCTGGCCGGACAGGACCCGACGGGCCTAGCCGCCTTCGCGACCGCCGTGGCCACTCCGGGCAGCGCCGTGTACCACCACTACCTCACGCCGGCCCAGCTCATGGCGGACTACGGTCCGACCGCCGCGCAGATCACCGCGGTCAAGAGCTGGCTCACCGGTGACGGGCTGACCGTGACCAACGTCTCGGACCAGATAGGCGGCTACGTCGAGGTCCAAGGATCGGTCCAGGACACCGCGCAGGCGTTCGGCGTGACGTTCGGGACGTACCGGGGACCGGACAAGAAGGCCGACCGGGCGCCGGCCGCGACCGCGACCGCGCCGGCCGGCGTGGCCAGCGACGTGCTGACCGTCAGCGGACTGGACACGGCCACCCACCAGATGAAGCCGGTCGACACGCTGCCGCCCCCCACTTACAACTACTGGGTCGCGCCGCCGTGCTCGACGTACTACGGGCAGAAGATCGCGTTCAACGAGCCGTCGGCGGCCGGCCTCAAGCAGCCGTGGACCAACTGCGGCTACACCCCGCGCCAGATCCGCGGCGCCTACAACGTCACCAAGTCGGGAATGACCGGCAAGGGCCAGACGGTCGCGATCGTCGACGCCTACGCCTCGCCGACCATGCTGAGCGACGCCAACGAGTACGCCAAGGTCACCGGCGACAAGCCGTTCCGCGCCGGCCAGTACACGCAGGACCTGGCCAGCGACTTCACCCAGACGTCCCCCGACGAGTGCGACGCGGCAGGCTGGTACGGCGAGGAGACGCTTGACGTCGAGTCCGTGCACGGCGAGGCACCGGACGCGAACGTGACCTACGTCGGCGCGGCCAGCTGCGACGACGCGGACCTGCTGGCGGCGCTCGCCCTGATCGTCGACAACCACCTGGCCAGCATCGTCAGCGACTCCTGGGGCGAGCCCTACGACGACGCCACCCTGGTCGACACCTACCAGGAGGTCTTCCAGGCCGGCGCGGCCGAGGGCATCGGGTTCTTCTTCTCCTCAGGGGACAACGGCTACGAGAGCCCGGCCGAGGACCCAGGCTCAGATCAGATCCAGGTCGACTGGCCGGACTCCAGCCCGTTCGTCACCGCGGTCGGCGGCACCAGCCTGGCCATCGGCCGGTTCAACAACTACGAGTTCGAGACCTCGTGGGGCACGCTCCTCGACCCGCTGGCCGCCAACAAGAAGCACTGGTCGTCCAAGCCGCCTGGCACGTACCCGGACGGTTACGACGGCTCCAGCGGCGGCGGCGTGAGCACCGCCTTCACCCAGCCGAGCTACCAGTCCGAAGTGGTGCCGAACAGCCTGGCCACCGCGCTTCCCGACGGCACCACCAGTCCCACCCCGATGCGAGTGGTGCCGGACGTGTCGGCCCTGGCCGATCCGAGCACCGGGTTCCTGGAGGGCGAGACCGTGCTGCAGCCCAACGGCACGACCTACGCGTTCTCGCTCACCCGGATCGGCGGCACCAGCGTCGCCTGCCCGACGTTCGCCGGCATCGAGGCGGACGCCCAGCAGGCCGCGGGCCAGGCGATCGGGTTCGCCAACCCGGCGATCTACCAGCGGTACGGCACGTCGGCCTTCCGTGACGTGACCGACCATCCGTTCGGGGCGAAGGTTCAGCTGTACGAGGTCCGCAACAACTACACCGACCCCGACACCAAGACCGGGCCGCTCCTTACCTACCTGCGCGCGCTCGGCATCGACGGCGAAGGCGCCGCCGCGCTGCCGGCCGTGAAGGGCTACGACGACGCCACCGGCGTCGGCTCGCCGGAGTACTACATCCAGTCCTTCTTCCCGTAACCACGAGCAACGCACTTCGGGGCAGGAGCGGGACGTTACCCGCCCTGCCCCGAAGCGTTGGTCAGCGGGTGCTCGTGTGAGCTGGCCTGCACGGCGGCGATGAACAAGGTCTGCACGCGCTCGGCGCAGCCGAAGGACGTGCTGGCCAGGTAGACCGGGGCCGTCTGGTTCGGCGGGTAGACCCGCAGGTGGGTCGCGCTGACCGGACGGCATATCTGGGGCGTGAAGTTGTGCGCGTCGACGACCTGCAGCTCGGCGGTGGCCATCGCGCCGGGGATCAGCGTGACCAGTTTGACCGGCGCGGTGTTGTCACGCTGGGCGGCCAGGCCGATCTGCGCGTAGGGCGGCCCGGTGACCAGGGAGACACCGGGATAGCCGTACATGGTGCAGGCTGCGCCCGACTGGTTGGTGAAGTCGATGACATAGTCCGCGCCGCCGGCGTAGCCCTGCGCCACGCCCAGCCTGACCAGCAGCGCGCTGGTCGCGCAGGCCGCGGGGGCGGTGGCGGGCGGGGTCAGGGTCGGCGGGGGCGCCGCGGCCGGGGTGCTGGCGGCCGAGGTGGCGGGAGTCGAGCTGGCCGGGGCGGACGGGGAGCCAGGTGCCGCCGGGGACGAGCTGCTGGCGGCGGAGGCGCAGCCCGCCGTCACCGCGACACACAGCAGTGCGGCGGCCCGGACGCTTAGCCTCCCGCTGCTGGCTCCTGGCGATACTGCCCTTGACCACATGGCCACGCCTCTCGTCCGGCGACACCTTGTCGGCGTTTCAGCCAGTATGGGTCAGCTCGGCGGTACGGCGGTGCATCTAGTGAGGGGTGTGTCGGAAAGCCGGAAAAGCGGCCCGCCGGGCAGGCGGGATAAGGGACCGGCAGCGGGCAGCACGGACCGTTCGGCCGAAATGATCTTGATCGTGGCTCAGGCGGGCAGGTGAGTCGCGACCTCGGCCGCCGCGGGGTCGCCGTAGGCGGCGGCGAAACGGTCCGTCAGGGGGCCGGGCTTCAGGTTGTACTCCTGCGGCCCGGTGGTCTCCAGGGCGTGCACGGCCATCAGGTGGCCGAGCTGGGCGCAGCGCTCGAGGGACAGGCCCCAGGCGACGGCGGCCAGGAAGCCGGAGCGGAAGGCATCACCCGAGCCGGTCGGGTCCACCGGCTTGGCGTCGGGGACCGCGGGGACCGTGACCGGCGGCTGGCCGGCCTGCTCGATCCGCGCGCCGCCCGGGCCCAGGGTGGTGATCCTGGTGCCGACGCGGGACAGGATCTTGGTGCCGGTCCAGCCGGACTTGCGCTCGATCAGCGCTTCCTCGTACTCGTTGCCGAACAGGTACGTGGCCCCGTCCACCAGCGTGCGGACCTGCTCGTCGTCGAGGATCCTGGCCAGCTGCTGGGACGGGTCGGCGGCAAAGGGCAGCCCGGCGTCGCGGCACTCGGCGGTGTGCGTCACCATGGCGCCCGGGTCGCCGGCCCCGATCAGGACCAGGTCGATATCGTGCTCCCGGGCCAGCGGCGTGATCTTGATCTCGGCGTCCTCGCTCATCGCGCCGGCGTAGAACGAGCCGATCTGGTTTCCGTCCACGTCGGTGGTGCACACGAAACGAGCCGTGTGCTTGAGCATCGATTCCCGCACCCCGGCGGTGCTGACCCCGTGGGCCTCCAGCCAGTGCCGGTAATCCTCGAAGTCGGCTCCCACCCCGCCGACCAGCAGCGGCTGCAGCCCTAGCACGCCCAAACCGAAGGCGATGTTGGCCGCTACCCCGCCGCGCCGGATAGCCAGCTCGTCGACGAGGAACGACAACGAGACCTTATCCAGCTTGTCGGCGATGAGCTGCTCGGTGAAGCTACCGGGAAACGTCATCAGGTGGTCAGTCGCGATCGATCCCGTGACCGCAATGCGCACGGCGCTATCCCCCCGGCCGGGCGTCAGTGGAACGAATCGCCGCAGGCGCAGGACCCCGTGGCGTTGGGGTTGTCGATCGTGAAGCCCTGCTTCTCGATCGTGTCCACGAAGTCGATGGTCGCGCCCATCAGGTACGGGGCGCTCATCTTGTCCGTTACCACCTGCACGCCGCTGAAATCGCTGACGATGTCGCCGTCGATCTCACGCTCGTCGAAGTAGAGCTGGTAGCGAAGCCCGGAGCAGCCGCCCGGCTGGACCGCGATGCGCAGCCTGAGGTCGTCGCGACCCTCTTGCGAGAGCAAGCTGCTCACCTTGGCGGCCGCGCCGTCGGTCAGGACGATCCCCTGCGTGGCCTCTTCCTGTGTGGCCTCTTGCTGAACAGTCACCTTAGCTCCTGCCTTGCTTGGTTAGCCGCGTCCGCGGCGTTCGGCTCGGATGCCGCGTGCCTGCGGCGCGGGAATGCTCCCACGTGCAATGCCAACGATAAGCGGTGCGCCCGCATTCCAGCCACTCGCACCGGCTTTTAGCCGAGGTTGGCCCTAAAGACCCGGCGCGCCCCAGACCGGGAACCAGCGGCTGAGGTCGGGCTCGAACTTCAGGTCGCTGCCGATGACCCCCTTGACCTGCAGCTCCAGCGCGTTGTCCCGGCGCTCGCCGGACTGCGGGGCGAACGGGTAGAACGTGCCCCGCTTGTACAGGTAGACCAGGGCCAGCCTGCGCTCCTGGTCGTCGCGGAAGGCGACCAGGGTGCACAGCAGCTGCGGGCCGAAGCCGTTGTCCACCAGCGAGGAGTTGACCGCGTGCAGGTCGGTGACCAGCCCCTCGAGCTCGTCGGACATATGCGAGCTGACCAGCCAGGTGAAGCCGTAGGAATCCTTGCTCACCTCGACCGGCAGGCCGCCTTCCTTGCCGGAGCTCACGTCGAGCAGTTCGGTCACGTCCTTCTGCACGTCGGAGAAGGACCGGCCCTCCACCGGGCGGAAGCACACCGAGCCGGAGCCGGTGGGCTTGAACCCGGCTCCGGCGTCGAGTGTGATCGCGGCCGAGGGCAGCGCGAACAGGTCATCCAGCTTGGGCTGGACCGGCTTGGTCCGGCCCAGCAGCGTGTCGAGGAAGCCCACGAGCGCCCTATCCGGCGTTCCGGCCGAGTTGCTCCTGCACCTTGTCGAGCTCGGCCAGCCTGCGCTCCAGGCTCGGGTGCGTGGAGAAGACCGCCGACAGGCTCTTCCTCTGGGCGGCGGTGCTCAGGCGCATGGCGGGCGCGAAGTAGAACGCGTTCAGCGGCTCGGCCTTGCGCAGGTCCTGGGTCGGGATCCTGGCCATGTCTCCCGAGACCTTGATCAGCGCGCTCTTCAGCGCGCTCGGCTGGCCGGTGAGCAGCGCGCCGCTGCGGTCCGCGGCCAGCTCACGATACCTGGACAGCATGCGGATGAGCAGGAAGCTGATCGCGTAGACGACGATGCTGACCGCCATCAGGATGAAGAACAGGTAGGCCGCGTTGCCGTTGTTGTTACTGCGGCCGCGGCCGCCGCCGCCGAACAGCTCGCCGTAGAAAGAGAACCTGATCAGCAGCGCGGCGACGATGGCCAGGAAGGACGCGATCGTCATAACCTGGACGTCCTTGTGCGCCACGTGCGACATCTCGTGCGCGATCACGCCCTCGAGCTCGGCGTCATCGAGCTTGTCCATCAGGCTGGTGGTCACGCAGAGCACCGACTTGTTGGCGTTGCGGCCGGTCGCGAACGCATTGGGAATCGGGCTTCTGGCGATGGCCACCCGCGGCTTGGGCATGTCCGCCAGCGCGCACAGCCGGTCCACGATGCCGTGCAGCCGCGGCGCCTGCTGCGGGCTGACCTCGACCGCGCCCGCCGTGCTCAACGCGATCTTGTCCGAGTAGAACAGCGATCCGATCGCGAACCCGCCGCCGAGGACGATCGCGAACAGCACGATCACCGCGTCGGACGCATGAGTTGCCGCGCCGATCCCGATGATCGCGGCAATGAACCCGACAAAAACCAGCCCAAGCAGGAACATCGTCGCGGTCATCCGCGCCGTCAGCCCCCGGTCAGGCGCATACCTGGTACGCGCCGCCATGGCGCCACCTCCGTTCGGCCCCGTTGGGTGTTGCCCACCGGGAGCCACCAGCATTACCTAGCTGAAATGTATCCGACGGATGCTGAGCTTCAGCTGAACGTTGTCCGCAAGTCTGCTCGGGCCTGTCGCCTGGCTCGTCCTGACTTGTCCGGCTGGGTGCGCGGGCGTTCGCTGAGCCCCCGGCGGACCGCTCGCGCACTGGATGTCAGCCCGGAATGAGGCCTTCGTCCGTGAGCAGCTTGCGCACCTCATCCATGCTCGAGTCCTCGTGAGGAAGGATCAGCTCCGACGGCTCAAGGATATCCGGAGGTAGCGGTGTTCCCGTCGCGCGGACCTTAGCCAGCAGGCCGGTCAGCGCGACGGTGAAGGCAGGCTCATCGCCATGTTCGACGGCGGCCTCGAGGTCGGCGTCGAGCAGGTTCAGTTCGGCGGTGGCGGCATCCTCGACCTTGAACTGGCCCTCGCCGAGGATCCTGACGATCACGACCCGTCACCGTCCTGGGGTTCGCCGGGCAGGTCAGCTACCGGGATGGCCGCGGGCTCGGCCTGCTGCGGCGGGGCCGGCGGGACGTATGGGGCCTGCGCCTGCGGCTGGGCCTGGGCGGACTGGGCGTCGCCGTTGGCCGAGGCGCCTTCGAGCTGCTTGGGCGCGCCGGTGGTGAGCTCGCCCTTGAGCATGGCCAGCTCCCGCTCCACGTCGCTGCTGGCGCTCATCATGTCCAGCTCGCTCTGGATGTCGTCGCGCTTGCCGCCCACGGCGTCGTCGAGCGCGCCGGAGGCCATCAGCTCGTCGATCGCGCCCGCCCGCGCCTGCATCTGGGCAGTCTTGTCCTCGGCGCGCTGGATCGCCATGCCGACGTCGCCCATCTCTTCCGAGATGCCGGAGAACGCCTCGTTGATCCTGGTCTGCGCCTCGGCCGCGGTGTAGGTGGCCTTGATGGTCTCCTTCCTGGTGCGGAAGGCGTCCACCCTGGCCTGCAGCCGCTGCGATGCGACAGTCAGCTTCTCCTCTTCGCCCTGCAGCTGGGCGTACTGCGTCTGCAGCTCGTCCAGCTGGCTCTGCGCCGAGGCCTTGCGGGTCAGGGCTTCCCTGGCCAGGTCCTCGCGGCCCATGCCGAGGGCCTTGCGCGCCTGCTCCTGGAGCTTGTTGGCCTGCTGCTGTAGCTGGTTCATCTGCAGCTCGACGCGCTTGCGCGACGTGGCGACGTCCGCTACCCCGCGGCGGACCTTCGTCAGCAGCTCGAGCTGCCGCTGATAGGAGTAGTCCAGGGTCTCACGAGGGTCTTCCATCTTGTCCAGGGCCTTGTTGGCCTTGGCCTTGAAGACAAGTGAGACTCGCTTCATCACGCCCATACGCGCGGCCGTCCCCTTCATGTACATCTACGCCGCCGGCGTGGCCGGGCGACCTGGCCGAGTTGGCCGGGAGCCCGGCTAGACGGCGGACGAGCCCGTGCGACTAGTCGCATTCCACCCTACGCGGTCACCCGCATGCGAGCTACATAAGTTGCCTCCCGGCAGGCCGGTGTTGGCCTCTTCGGGGGCCGTCCCCCGGCCGGGCGGGGGTGCTTTCCCCCTAGGCGCCCTCGGGGGACAAACCTGGCGGCGTGCTGGGGCTAAGCTATGCGCGTGTTCCGACGCCGTAGCGCCGGGGCGACGGACGGCACGGCCCAGGATTCCCCGGGCGGTCAGAGCCCGGTCGGCCCGGCAGATGCCAAGCAGCCCCGTTCCCCGGCCGAGGCGGCCAAGGGCCGGCCCACGCCCAAGCGCAGTGAAGCCGAGCGCAAGCGGCGCCAGCCGGTCACCGGGGCCCGGCCCGCGGCCGCACCGCGCACCCCGGAGGAGAAGGCCAAGGCCCGGGGCGACCGTGTCCGCAGGAACGAGGCCATGCGGCGGGGCGAGCCCTGGGCGCTGAACCCGCGCGACCGCGGTCCCGTCAAGGCGCTGGCCCGCGACTACATCGACTCCAAGCGCCGGATCAGCGAGTACTACATGTACATCCTGGTGGTGCTGCTGGTCGCGGTGTTCCTCAAGAACAAGGCTGAGCAGACCTTCATCTCGCCGCTGGTCCTGGTGCTGGTGCTGATCATCTTGGTCGACGCGCAGCTGATCAGGCGCGGCCTGAACCGGCTGGTCGCCGAGCGGCTACCGGGCGAATCCACCCGGGGCGTGACCCTGTACGCCGTGATGCGCGCGCTGCAGATCCGGAGGTTCAGGATGCCGGTGCCCCGGGTTAAGCCAGGAGAGAAAATCTGAGCCTAGTCCTCGGGCTGCAGGCTCATCGGGCCGTACTTGGCCTTGGCGTCCTCGAGCAGCGTGACCTGGTCCACGCCGACCGCGAGTAGCGCGCGCCAGTTCTCGCCCAGCCAGCTCTCCGCGTCGCCCTGGCTGGTGAAGATGGCTTCCTGCAGGTCATCGGCGCCCACTACGGTGCCGTCGGCCTTCTCGTACCGCCATGTCCAGGGCATCAGGGCCACGCCTTTCTTGTCCGTTGCGCGGTTCGCGGACGCGCTCGGACCAAGGGTAGCGGGACGGCCTGGGCCGCTAGGACAGGTGCCTTCTGAACCGGGGGTCACGGCGAGAGGGTTTCTGGGACGGTTCGGGCACAGCCGGTGCTGCCGACGCCATGGGTGCCGTCGGCGCTGTCTCCGCTGTTGGCCCTAAAGCGCAGAACAGGATGGCCCAGACGGCCTTGCCGCGGCCGGTGACCGGGCTCCAGCCCCACACGTCGCTGAGCGCGTCCACCATCTGCAGCCCGCGGCCGGCCTCTTCGGTGCGGTCAGGGATCCTGAGCACCGGGGCCTTGTCGCAGGGATCGAGCACAGCGCACATGACCTCGCCGGTCCGGCGGAGCAGCCGCAGGCCGATCGGCTGGCCCGAGCCCACGGACCGCGCGGCGTGGGACACCGCGTTGGCCACGAATTCGCCCACGATCGCCTCGGCGTCATCGGCGAGCGCGGTCAGGCCCCACTCTCTCAGGGTGCTCCTGGTAAACCGGCGGGCAGCCCGGCCAGATTGGGCGTTGAGGCCAAGTGGGCAAGCCGCCACGGCCGGGGAATCCCACCAGTCAGAAGGCATCCGGACGACGCGGGGGCGTCCCGGCGCGCACTGGAGCCGGGCGGTCAGATCCAACGGCCGACGTACGGCAGGATCGACCTTGGTTCGTGTCGGCAACCCTACGTGACTCAAGCCCATCGCGACCCCGCGAACCGTCGTGCACCGACCCCGGCTGATCGATGCATTTGACATCCTGCCCGAGATTACGCGCTTCATGCAAGACCGTTTGCACGTTCATTTGAATCGTGCACATCACAGCGCACCAGCTCATAGACGTTTCAAGTAACAAATCGGGACAGCCGTTGGCTCGTCAGACCCGGCCGGTCACGCTGGTCCAGCAGCTGCCGATCTGCGGGTTACGCTGCGAGAATAGCCTGACGTTCCGTGCGGTTACCGAACGCAAGTGCTGTATGCGGACGCTCAGCGGGCACCGTAACCGGCCCCTCGGCGAGTGCCGTTTGTACTGTTTTGTGCTGTGGCGGCGCACGTTATCGTGGTCATCACCCGCCGCGGGCCTCGCGGACGGGCCCGGGATGGCCTTCGGCGTGGCAGGGAGCCGCTCAATGCTTGTCGCTGGCGTCGACTCATCCACTCAGTCCACCAAGGTGCTGCTCTGCCAGGCGGACGACGGCGCCGTCGTGGGCCAGGCCAGCGCTCCGCACCCGGACGGCACCGAGTGCGATCCGGAGTTGTGGTGGACCGCGCTGGTCAAGGCCGGCGACGGGCTGCTCGACCGCGCGGACGCGATCGGGGTCGCGGCCCAGCAGCACGGCATGGTCGTCGTCGACCAGGCCGGCCAGGTGGTCAGGCCCGCCCTGCTGTGGAACGACGTGCGTTCCGCGCCGCAGGCCGCGGCCCTGATCAGTCAGCTGGGCGGGCCGGGCTGGTGGGCCAGTCAGACCGGCAGCGTACCCACGGCGTCGTTCACCGTGACCAAGCTGCGCTGGCTGGCCGAGCATGAGCCTGCTGCGGCTGCGCGCACCGCGCGGGTCATGCTTCCGCACGACTGGCTGACCTGGCGGCTGGGCGACCGGGCCTACCCCGCGGCCACCGACCGCGGAGACGCCTCGGGCACGGGCTACTACTCCCCCGCCGCGAACCAGTGGCTGCCCGATCTGGCCGAGACCGCGCTGGGCCGCCCGGTCGGGCTGCCGCGGCTGGCCGGGCCGGCCGAGATCGTGGGCCGGACGCCGGGCCGCGCGGCGCTGTCCGCGGGCACCGGCGACAACATGGGCGCCGCGCTCGGCCTGGGATTGGGCCTGGGCGAGGTGGTGGTGTCGATCGGCACCTCGGGTACGGCGTACGCGGTCGCGGCCGAGCCCGCGGCCGACGAGTCGGGCGCGGTGGCCGGCTTCGCCGACGCCACCGGGCGCTTCCTGCCCCTGGTGGCCACGATCAACGCCGCCCGGGTGCTCACGGTC
>Ga0210395_10003114_pt1 | contig 12774 bp, 12 predicted proteins | sample IncBWH4OmetaG_FD_150861 | JGI IMG/M metagenome (GOLD analysis project Ga0210395, IMG submission 150861) | Forest soil microbial communities from Barre Woods Harvard Forest LTER site, Petersham, Massachusetts, United States - Inc-BW-H-4-O ...
CTTGCGCGCTACCCACGCTTAGGTTGTGCGCGGCCGGGGGTAGGAGGGGGGATGACACCGACATACTGTGTCGCCGAAGGCCATGACGATTACAACGCATTTTCATCGCTTTGGCCGGAAAAGTATGGTCGATTTGAAGGCAATCCGTCGGCGCAACAGATCATTGTAAATGCTTTGCGCGCCGGCTCTGCAATCCTGGCACGAAACTCGTCCGATAGCACGCCGTTAGCCGCGACCGTACTTGACTTTGACAGCTATCGGGAAGCTCTATTCGTCCCGTTTATTCTGATCAGCGACGGGATATCCAACCGTGCGGCTATCCAACGGCGAATGCTGGAACTGATACTGAAAGCCTTCGACGCCTCCCGGGTCCACCGGTTACTTTTTGTCACAGATGATTCCAAAGACCATCGCGCGGCGGTTGCCGACTTCAACGAAGCCGGAGCCAAGGCAGGATTGCCGGCTGCGTTAAAGATCGTGGGACATGCCGAGAATCTCTACGGAGACGGCCGCAAAGTGATGTTCAATGAATTGTTCATAACAAGCCGCGAGCGTCCTGATCTGACCGTCGGGATGACGAGTGTTACGGCCTCCTCCACTTCTGGTGGGCCGGAGCCCGACTCCGGTCAGATTGCAATCGCAGCGGCGCGATCGATTTCAGGTGCCGCTGGCATAGGCGCCCAAGTTCTGAATAATAGACTTATGAGCGAGGCTTGCTGTAGCGGTTGCGGTGAGAAAGATAAAGAAAAGGAAAAAGAAATCGGAAAAGATAAAGATGGCGCGGAAAGGCTAATTTCATCGGGCAAACTAAACGTCGAAAATCCTGGCTCATTTATTTTATTCTCTCAGATTGGAATCCATCGCTTTAATCCTTATGCAAGTGCAAAATTTGGACCGCTCGTGTAACACCGATGCTTGAAGAGAGCCTCGACCTGATCGTAATTTGTCCGCGGTACGATGATCCGGTAGTCGGTGAGCTTCGCCGTCTCTACAAGGCGCCGGTTTGGCTGCTGACGAACCTGTGCCATGCCGGGGTAACAGTTAACATCGGAGGAAGCCCAGGGTTCGATCGGATCCGGTTTGAGGACCGTTTCTTCGAGCCCGAACGGCTCGGTGGAATCTTGGTTTCCGGGATGGTGAGCTTGGCCCCCGCTGGTTACTCCCCTGCGGACTCTCGCTACCTGGAGCAGGAGACATTCGCTGCCTGGCTTGCTTTCTTGCGTCAAGCAAAATGTAGAGTTGTCAACCGCCCGTCATTCGCCTGCCTAGCTACGGGGCTGTCATGTACCCAAACCCGGGCAATGGCCAGAAGCGTCGGCATTGCAACGATCAAAGAAGAGGTCCACTCCGGCGCCGAACTGCTGCGACGGCGGGCGGCGGGAGATGACGTGGCTTGTGTCGATCTATTTACCCAGGCTGCGTTTTGGTTGCACGGGAAGCACGCGATCGACGATCAGAAATTCTATAGCGTCACCGAGGTTGGAGCTGCCGACGATCAATTATTGCTGGCGCATGTCGGTGGTCGTTTGGATGGCTGCGTGATAACGCGTCGAGGAATTGACCCGATGAACTCCATCGCGGCTCCCACGTTTCACGAGGCGTGCTCCGCCTCACTACATCTCGCCAACCTCTTAAAGATCGAGTATGCGTTTTTTTCGTTTTCGATATCGAACCGATTGCCAGAGTTTTGCGGCATGTATCTTCACTGGCCCGGCAACGCGAACGATCGATTGATCCGCTCGACTGCAGAGGCTCTTATTGAGGACCTCCACGAAAAATGAAGTCCAACGGGCTCATCATAGGCCATATTCGCGATTCTACTATCGCCCACGTCCGTACAGTCGCATGGCGATTGGGTGCCGATGTGCCTTTTGTCGATGTCGGGGAGTACGTAACGACCGGATCCATAACCGATGCGACGTCAAGTAACGCCGTTTTGACGGTTTCCGGGCACGACTATCCTCTTGGGGGGGTCTCGTGCATATACCAGCGCGCCTCCATCGAGCCTGACGCACCGCCATGGTCGCAAAGCCGCCTGCTCGCTCTGGAGACGGCGTTGTTGTCAAGCGGCTCCGAAGTTATCAACCGACCTCTCACTGGCTGGCAGAATATGTCAAAACCCCTGCAAATGCTGATGCTGGAGAGCTGCGGCTTTGTGGTGCCATCGTCACGTGCAACTAGTGTACCTGAAGATTATCAAGATTTTAGAACATATATGGGAGACATCATTTATAAATCTAATAGCGGACAGAGAAGCATCGTGGATCGAGTCTCGACGGGTCACGATCAGCGCGCTGAGCTCCTATCTCATTGCCCGGCACTATTCCAACAGCGCATCGTCGGCAATGACATAAGAGTTCATGTAGTACACGAAGAAATTTTTGCAGTTAAAATACAATCAGACGCCGTCGATTATCGATATTACAAGTCGCGTGGATCGTTCGCCAAGCTCCAAGCGGAGCCGTTGCTGCCTTCGGCGATAGGCAAGAAATGCATCGAGTTTGCTGCGGCGAGCGGGGTGGCGCTTGCGGGGTTCGATTTCAAGGTCGACGACGAAGGTTGTTGGTATTGCCTCGAAATGAACCCAGCGCCCGCATTTGAAAGCTACGATCACGTTATGAACGGCGCCATCGCTCGCCGGATCGTGGCAAAGCTGGCGGGTTACGAGCATGTCGCCGGGTGAACGCGTCGCACTCGGCAGCCTTGCAATACACCTGGCCCGCCGAAAATAGCAACTGACAATGGCCAGAGCAGCACAGCGGCTGCCGCTGGGCCAAGTGAGGGGGGACAATGAATACCGGCTTTCACGTTGCAGGCGATATTGATGATTACAACGCGTTTTCGTCGCTTTGGCCGGCAAAATTCGGACCGTTGGAAAACAACTATTCTGCACAGCGCCTGATTGCGGATGCTTTTCGCGCCGGTTCCGCGATATTGGCACGGCGTCCCGACGGAACGCCATTGGCGGCAACCGTGCTCGATCTTGACAGTTATGGGAGCGCGCTCTTTGTTCCGTTCATTCTGATCACTGCTTCCGTCTCCAACCGCGCCGCTGTCCGGAGGCGAGTGCTCGAACTGATACTGAGAACCTTTGACGTTTCCAGGGTCGAGCGGTTGCTGTTTGTGACTGACGACGGTCGGGACTACCGAGCCGCGGTGGCCGACTTCAATGAAGTCGGCGCAAAGGCGGGATTAGCGGCGGTGCTAAAGATCATCGGAGATGCTGACAACCTCTACGGCGATCGGCGCAAAGTGATATTCCATCAGCTCTTCATTCCGAGCACCGAGCGGCCCGAGGTTCCTAGTGCTCCAGCCGCCTTGCCGGCTGCGGAATCCGCCGCCAAGATCAAGTCCGTTCGAGAGGCGCGTTCGGTCTCTGGTGCTGCGGGCATTGGAGCGCAAGTGCTGAGCAACAGACTGATGAGCGAGGCGTGCTGCAGCGGTTGTTCTGAAAAGGTCGACAAAGAATTTAAAGAAGCTAAAGATAAAGAAAATAAAGAGGGTGTGGAAAGATTTGAACAATTTGGAAAGATAAACGTTGAAAACATGGCAAATATTATTCTATTTACTCAAATTGGCATCGATGTCGCTGACAAAGATGGCCAAAAAACATCCAGTCCCCTGGTGTGACGGCCAATCATTCAGGTATTCCCTATAGCCGGCTTCGATGATCTAATAACCCGTCGACCATAGGGGACCCGATTGCCGGCCAGCCTGCCTCACTATGCGCGATGAACCGCCTGCTGCCACGGCTCCTAGACTAGCCCAATGGCGACGACCGTCTCACGCCGCGCCTATGCCGAAATGTTCGGCCCGACGACCGGCGACCGGCTGCGTCTCGCCGACACCGAGCTCGTCATCGAGATCGAAAATGACCGCACGATCTATGGCGAGGAGGTCAAATTCGGTGGCGGCAAGGTGATCCGCGACGGCATGGGCCAGAGCCAGATGACCCGCGCCGAGGGTGCGGTCGACACCGTCATCACCAATGCCGTGATCCTCGACCATTGGGGCATCGTCAAGACCGATATCGGCATCCGCGACGGCCGCATCAGCGGCATCGGCAAGGCCGGCAACCCCGATATTCAGCCCGGAATCGACATCGTGATCGGCCCCGGCACCGAGGCGATCGCCGGCGAGGGCCGCATCGTCACCGCCGGCGGCATCGACTCGCACATCCACTTCATCTGCCCGCAACTCTGCGACGAGGCGCTTTACAGCGGAGTCACGACGATGCTCGGCGGCGGCACCGGGCCGGCCGCCGGAACCGCGGCCACGACCTGCACGCCGGGGCCGTGGCATCTCGCGCGCATGCTGCAGGCCGCCGAAGCGATCCCGGTCAATCTCGGCTTTTTCGGCAAGGGCAACGCCAGCGACCCCCGCGCGCTTGTCGAAATGGTCGAGGCGGGCGCCTGCGGCCTCAAACTGCACGAGGATTGGGGCACCACTCCGGCGGCGATCGACACCTGCCTTTCGGTCGCCGAAGAGCACGACATCGCGGTCGCGATCCATACCGACACGCTCAACGAATCCGGTTTTGTCGACGATACGATCGCCGCGTTCAAAGGCCGCAACATCCACGCCTTTCATACCGAAGGGGCCGGTGGCGGCCATGCACCCGACATCATCAAGGTTTGCGGGCTGCCCAACGTATTGCCGTCCTCGACCAACCCGACGCGGCCCTACACGGTCAACACCATCGCCGAGCACCTCGACATGCTGATGGTGTGCCATCACCTCGACCCGAACATCCCCGAGGATGTGGCCTTTGCCGAGAGCCGCATCCGCCGCGAGACGATCGCCGCCGAGGACATCCTGCACGATCTGGGTGCGATCAGCATGATGTCGTCGGACAGCCAGGCGATGGGCCGGGTCGGCGAAGTGATCATTCGTACCTGGCAGACCGCCGACAAGATGAAGCGCCAGCGTGGCCCATTACCCGAGGACAGCGCCAATGGCCTTGGGCGCAACGACAATTTCCGGGTCAAGCGCTATGTCGCCAAATACACGATCAACCCGGCATTGACCCATGGGTTGGCCGAGCACATTGGCTCGGTCGAGACCGGCAAGCTCGCCGATCTCGTGCTGTGGTCGCCGGCGTTTTTCGGGGTCAAGCCCGACCTGGTGCTGAAATCGGGAACGATCGCCGCGGCCTTGATGGGCGATCCCAACGCCTCGATCCCGACCCCGCAGCCGGTGCATTACCGGCCGATGTTCGGCGCTTTCGGCCGCGCGTTGTCGGCCTCGGCGGTGACGTTCCTGCCGGCGATCGCGATCGAGCGCGGCGTCGCTCATCAGCTCGGCCTCCAGCGCACGGTCATGCCGGCGCACGGCATTCGCGCGATCGACAAGAGCCGCATGGTTCACAACACCGCGATGCCGCGGATCGAGGTCGATCCCGAGACCTACGAGGTCCGCGCCGACGGGGTGCTGTTGACCTGTGAGCCCGCGACCGTCCTGCCGCTCGCGCAGCGCTATTTCCTTTATTGAGCCTCAATGGCCATCCTTTTCCATATCGTCATTGCGAGCGTAGCAAAGCAATCTGGCCCCGAGGACGCCTCATCCGACCGAGATTTCTTCGTCGCCGACGGCTCCTCGCAATGACGGCCGGCTGACAAGATGCGGCGGGCGATCGCGGTGCACCATCGCGGCCATTGGCGGCAGGAGGCGGCGCTCGACACGGTGACCCTCGCCTACCTCGACCGCCATCGCCGCCGCATCCGGCTCGTCGCCAATTCGGGCGAGATTTTTTTGCTCGATTTGCCGCGGGCCCATCATCTCGCCGACGGCGATGGCCTCGAACTCGACGGCGGCGGTTTTATCCGCGTACGCGCGGCGGCGGAGCCGGTGCTCGACATCGAGGCCGAGGATCGCGCCGCCCTGCTGCGGATCGCCTGGCATCTCGGCAACCGGCATTTGCCGTTGCAGGCGATTGGGGACCGCCTGCGCATCCGCGCCGATCATGTCATCGCCGAGATGGTAGCCGGCCTCGGCGGCCGGCTGACCGCATCCGACGCTCCGTTCGATCCCGAAGCCGGCGCCTATGCCGCCACCGAGCCGCATCATCATGACCAGGATGGCTAAAGACGGCGGGACCGATACTGCGGTCGTACCGGCGGCGATCGACGCCCCCGGCGGGGCCTGGCCTGCGCCGGGAAAACCGGACGCGTCTCACCGCTCTCTTTCGAACTTCGGCTTGTACCGCCTTCTCGCCTGGCTTTCGCCGGCGTTTCCAGTCGGCACCTTCAGTTATTCGCACGGGCTCGAAGCCGCGGCGGAAAGCGGTGCCGTCCGCGATCGCACGTCGTTGCAAGTCTGGATCGCCGCGGTCCTCGCGCACGGCAGCGGGCGCGTTGACGCCGACGTTTTGCACGACGCCCATCGTGCCGCCGAGGCCGGCGATCTCGCGGGATTGGCCGCCGTCAACCAGCGCGGTCTCGCCTATCGCGCGACCGCCGAATTGGCGCTCGAGACCGCCGCCCAGGGCGAGGCGTTTCTCGCGACGTGCCGCGCCGCCTGGCCGGACGGATTTCTCGATCGATGGGCCGCGGCGGGCGAAAGCATTTGCTATCCCGCGGCCGTCGGCGCCGCGACGGCGCGTGCCGGGGTCCCGCTCGGCGACGCGCTGTTGGGATATCTGCACGCGATGGCGGCCAATCTGGTTTCCGCCGGGTTGCGCCTCGGCATCATCGGCCAGACCGACGGTCAGCGGATTCTGGCCGTGCTCGAACCGGTCGTCATCGCGACGGCAACGGACGCGATGACCCGCGATCCGGCCGATTTCGGCGCCGCGACCTTTGCCGTCGACCTCGCCTCGATGGCGCACGAAACCCAATACACGAGGCTGTTCCGCTCATGAGCAACGACGAAAGGCGCGATCCGCTGCGGGTCGGGATCGGCGGACCGGTCGGCTCGGGCAAGACCGCGCTGATGGATTGGCTGTGCAAAGGGATGCGCGGCCGTTTTGAGATCGCCGCCATTACCAACGACATCTACACCCGCGAGGACGCCGAATTCCTGACCAAGAGCGGCGCCCTGCCGCCCGAGCGCATCCGCGGCGTCGAGACCGGCGGCTGCCCGCATACCGCGATCCGCGAGGACGCCTCGATCAACCTCGCCGCGGTGGCCGAGATGCACCGGCGGTTCCCACAGCTCGACCTGATCCTGATCGAATCGGGCGGCGACAACCTTGCTGCGACCTTTTCGCCCGAACTCGCCGATCTGACGATCTACGTCATCGACATCGCCGCCGGCGACAAGATCCCGCGCAAGGGCGGCCCGGGCATCACCCGCTCCGACCTGCTCGTCATCAACAAGACCGATCTGGCACCCCTGGTCGGCGCTAGCCTCGAAGTCATGGACCGCGACACGAGGCGGATGCGCGGCGAGCGCCGTTTCGTCTTCACCAACCTCAAAACCGGCGACGGCGTCGACGACATCGTCGATTTCGTCGTCACCCAGGGCGGATTGTAAGCCCAACCCCCAGGTCAGGCGTCTTCGGCCTGCATCTGCTGGCGGCGCAAGGCGCGGCCGGGACGCTCGCCACTGACTTTGCCCTCAGCCCAGACCGGGCGGCCGTTGACAAAGACGTGCTCGATGCCGGCGGCCGGTGTCGTCGGCTTTTCGAACGTCGCGCGGTCGATGACCGTCGCCGGATCGAAAACGGCGATGTCCGCGTAGGCGCCGGCGGCAATTGCGCCGCGGCCCTTGAGGCCGAATCGCGCCGCCGGCAGACCGGTCATCTTGCGCACCGCCTCCTCCAAAGGAAACAGGCCGAGCTCGCGGCAGTAATGGCCGAGCACCCGCGGAAAGGTGCCCCACAGCCGCGGATGCGGGTGGAAATCATGCGGCAGCCCGTCCGAGCCGATCATCGTGTGCGGAAAGCTCAACACCCGCTGCACGTCGGGCTCGTCCATCGTCCAATAGATCGCACCCGCCGGCTGCAGCCGGTCGACCGCTTCCGTGACGCCGACCCCCCACTCGGCGGCGATCGCCGACAGTTCCCGGCCGGCCTGCTCCGGCGCGCTCTTCGACCAGGTGACGAGCACCTTCGAGGCGCGCTCGGCCTGGCCGGCGCTCAGCACGGTCGATGAGGCGATATAGGGATAGGCATCGAGCCCGACCTGCTGCTGCCCGATCGCCGCGGCGATGACCGGCAGGGTCATGGCGGTGCGACCGAAATTTGCGCGCCCTATCGTCTTGTGATGCGAGATCACGACCGGCACCCCGGCGTTGCGCCCGACCGCGAAACTCTCCTCGAGGCTGTCGAGCACCCGATCGCCTTCGTTGCGCATATGGGTCGTGTAGAGCGCGCCCGCTGGGCGCAACAGGGCCGCCAAGGCCTCGATCTCGGCGGGCGGGGCATGCTCGGCCGGGGCATAGGCGAGTCCGCTCGACAGACCGACCGCCCCGGCGTCGAGCGCCTCCTGCAACAATTCACGCATATGCCCGATCTCGGGCGCCTCGGCCGGCCGGTCGAGCGCCGTCATCGACCCGACGCGCAACGTCGAATGGCCGACGAGACAGGCCGCGTTGATTGCCGCCGGGGTGCGGTCGAGAGCGGCGAGGTAGTCGGCGAAGCGGCCATAATGGTAATCAACGGCCTCGCCGATCAGGTCGAGCGGCGGTGGGGGCGCATGGTCGATCGTCAGCGGCGCGAGGCTGATCCCGCAATTGCCGGTGACGACAGTTGTCACCCCCTGGCTCGCCTTCGCCATCATCTCCGGTGTGGCGAACAGCGCGCGGTCGTCATGGGTGTGGACGTCGATAAAGCCCGGCGCGACGATCTTGCCCGACACATCGATCTCGCCCGCACTTGCCGCTCGCACCACCGCGCCGATCTCGGCGATGCGGTCGCCCTCGATCGCGACATCGGCGCGAAACCGCGCCCGCCCGCTGCCGTCGATGACCTCGCCCCCACGCAGGATGTAATCGGCCATTTCTTTCCCTTACTCCGCAGGTCGCCAGGGCGAGCTTTGCCCGCAAACCCGATCTCCTTCAAGACATCGTTCGGCGTGGAGTCCTCGATCCGCTCCGACCCGCCAGCCGGCGGCCAGTGCCGCCAGGTCCGGCTCTCCCTACACCAGCCCGCGGATGCCCGCGCCGCCCGCGTTGCGACGCCTCGCCGAGAGCGTCAAAAACTCGTTGCATCGCCAAGCGGGTGTTTGCGTAGGAAGCCAGCGTATGGCGGAAGAGCGCAGCGTCTTCCGCCATTCTGCGATCATCGGATATGAATTGGCCGTTCGCCCCGTACGGCTGCTGGGGTTGCGAGGGCCTCGCTTCGACAAATCGGGTCGACATTTGGCGGAACGTGCTTTTGAGGCTGGGCAAAAATCCCGTCGCATCGACGGCGTGCGTGCTTCGAGGCGCGCTCCGGCTTCACCGGAGGCGCTCCTCAGCATGACGTAAGCCGTCGATGGCATTAGGAATACTCGTCATCCTGAAGGAGGCCGCAAGGCGGCCGTCTCGAAGGACGCACGGCCTCGATCCGGCTCTCAGGGCAATACGTGCCCAGTCTCCTTTGCTTCTGCCCCCTACGGCGGCGCGGTTTCCGCCGTCGGGAGCGGGTGTTGGCGCAGGAAGTTGAAGTCGCAGCCGCGATCGGCTTGCAGGATCTCGTGGCGGTAGAGGCGGGCGTAGCCGCGCTCGGGGATCGGCGGCGGGGCGGCGGGGCGGCGGGCGAGTTCGTCGGGCGGGACGAGGAGGTCGATGCGGCGTTCGGCGACCGAGAGGCGGATATGGTCGCCGTTGCGCGCTTTGGCGAGCGGGCCGCCGCTCGCGGCGTCGGGGGTCACGTGCAGGACGATCGAGCCATAGGCGGTGCCGCTCATCCGCGCGTCGGAAATCCGCACCATGTCCTTGACCCCGGCGCGCGCGAGCTTTTGCGGGATCGGCAGATAGCCGGCCTCCGGCATGCCCGAAGCCGAGAGCGGGCCGGCGTTCTGCAACACCAGGAAGTCGTCGGGGGTGACGTCCAGCGCGGGGTCGTCGATCCGCGCCGACAAATCCTCGAGGGAAGTGAAGACGACTGCCCTCCCCTCCTTCTCGAACAATTTCGGGTCGGCGGCGGAGCGCTTGAAGATCGCCCCCTTTGGGGCCAGCGAGCCGAACAGCGCGACGAGCCCACCCACCGGCTGCAACGGGTCGGCGAGCGGCTTGACGACAGCGCGATCGACCGGGCCGGCGGGGGCGGCGAGACGCTGGGCCAGGGTTTCGCCGGTCACGGTCAGGCAATCGAGATGCAGCAGCGGCTCCAGCTCGCGCAAGACCACGCCGATGCCCCCGGCGGCGAACAGATCCTCCATGTAATGCGGGCCGGTCGGTTTCAGATCGACCAGCACCGGGGTCGAATCGCTGACCTCGTTCAAATGCCGCAAATCGATGTCGATCCCGGCGCGGCCGGCGATCGCGGTCAGGTGCAATACCGCGTTGGTCGAGCCGCCGATCGCCATCAGCACGCGCAGCGCGTTTTCGACCGCGTCGGGGGTGACGATATGGTCGGGGGTGAGCCCGCCGCGGGCGAGCTGCATCGCCGCGCGCCCTGTCGCCTCGCCGGCGCGCAGCCGGTCGGCATGAACCGCCGGGATCGCGGCGGTGCCGGGCAGGATCATGCCGAGGGCCTCGGCGATCGAGGCCATTGTGCTCGCGGTTCCCATCACGGCACAGGTGCCGGCGGTCGTCGCGAGATTGCCCTCGACCTCGTGGATCTCGTCGGCTCCGATCTCGCCTGCGCGGTACCGCGCCCAAAAGCGGCGGCAATCGGTGCAGGCGCCGAGGCGCTCGCCATGCCAGCGCGCGGTCATCATCGGCCCGGCGACGAGTTGGATCGCCGGCCGGTTCGCGGAAATCGCGCCCATCAATTGCGCCGGCACGGTCTTGTCGCAGCCGCCGACCAACACCACCGCATCCATCGGCTGGGCGCGGATCATCTCCTCGGTGTCGATCGCCATCAGGTTGCGAAACATCAGGCTCGTCGGGTTGAGAAAGACCTCGCCGAGCGAAATCGTCGGAAAGGTCAATGGCAGCCCGCCCATCGCCAGGACACCGCGCTTGACCGCCTCGATCAGCTCGGGGAAATGGCGATGGCAATTGTTGTAGCCGGAATAGGTGTCGGCGATGCCGATCACCGGCCGCGACAGCATGTCGCTCGAATAGCCCATCGAGCGGGCAAAGGAACGCCGCAGATAGAGCGCGAAATCGGGGTCGCCGTAATTGGTGAGCCCGCGCGACAAGCCCGTGGCGCCGACCGGTTGGTCCATGCTGTCCTCTCCAGCAAAATGGTCCGCCAGCTTGCCGCCGGGGTACCGCCGCAGGCAAGGGCGGCGTCGCGGCAAGCGGTCGGCGCTGGCGCGGGTCGGCCGTTTTGGTTACGGCTCTCGGCTGGAGACGATGCCGCCGCCGGCGGTCGCTTCGAACGCCTTCAGATCGGCCTCGTAGGACAGCCGCTCGGACTCGCAGGCCGATACTTTTGTCGGGTTTTCCGCCAGACACGATTTGTAGGCGGCTTTCGACCCCTCCATATCGTTCCGGGCCTCCATCCTGACGGCAACACCGCAAGCCGACAGAGACATCGCCACCGCGAACAGAAGGCAGAGCTGCTTCATCGCTGACCCCGTGGGTTTCCCGCGTCGATCTTGGCGCTGCCGAGGTCAGAAAAGCGTCAAACCCGCGCCTTTTCGATATGAACGCGTTTCCGTCGAACGATGGTAAAATCAGCTCGATGCTGCGTTGCGGAAAAGCAAATGACCGAAATGAGCCGTAGGTTGCGGGCGATCGACCAGCTGACGGTCGATGTCATCACCGACGACGTCAGCGACAATTACGTCAGCAAGACATTGTTCGCGGTTTCGGAATTCGCCAACATCGTCCGCGCCGGCGCCACGGCGCTGTCGGGCGAGGCGCTGCTGTGCGCCAATCTCGGCTTTGGCTGCCGGCTGGTGTCCGATGCCGGCGGCGTCCGTCATACGATGCTGTTCGACACCGGCCCGGAGGGCGCGATCTTTGTCCGCAACTGCGCCAATCTCGGCATCGCATTGGGCGAGATCGAATGCATCGCCGTCAGTCACGGTCATTGGGACCACATGGCCGCCTTGCCGGCGGCGCTGCAGGCGATCCGCGAACAGGGCGGGAAGACGACGGTCCACGTCAATCCCGGGATGTTCGATGAGCGCGCGATCCGGCTCGGCAGCGGGACTGTCGTGCCGGCGGCCAAGGTCCCCTCGCCGGCCGAGATGGCGGTGTTGGGCGCTGAGGTCGTCAACGACCCAGCGGCGCGGCTGCTGCTCGACCGGCATTTCTATTTGGGCGGCGAAATCCCGCGGCTGAGCGCCTTTGAAAAAGGCCGGACCGACCATTTGAGCCGCACCGGCCCGGAGGCAGCCTGGCAGCCCGATCCGCTTTTGCTCGACGAGCGCATGCTGGTGGCCCATGTCAGGTCGTTGGGGCTGATCGTGTTGAGTTCGTGCTCGCATGCCGGGATCGTCAATGTCTGCACCGAGGTGCGGGCGCTGTTTCCCGATACCCCGATCCATTGCGTGATGGGCGGGCTGCATCTGGGCGGGGTCATGGAGCGGATCATTCCCGATACAGTCGACGGGTTGCGGCCGTTTGCGATCCCGCACATCATCACCGGCCATTGCACCGGCTGGCGGGCATTGCGCGCGCTCGCCAACGCCTTTGGCGACGCGGTCAGCCAGAGTGCGGTCGGCACCACCTACACCTTTGCCGCCTGACCCGTCCGCCGATGACGCGCGCCGACCAAGAAACCCGGCTGCC
>Ga0210395_10003116_pt1 | contig 12769 bp, 13 predicted proteins | sample IncBWH4OmetaG_FD_150861 | JGI IMG/M metagenome (GOLD analysis project Ga0210395, IMG submission 150861) | Forest soil microbial communities from Barre Woods Harvard Forest LTER site, Petersham, Massachusetts, United States - Inc-BW-H-4-O ...
CTGGGCGCCCAACATTGCTGTGACGAGGCTAAGATCCATGGCGGCTTTACGTTTAGCGCGCGAAGCTTAAAACCTTATTGACGCCGGTGACCACGCGTTAACTCTTAGACGATGGTCCGGAAACACGCCTCGCCAAATGAACCGCCCGCTCATGCCCAATCTCAGCGTCGCTTGCCTCGTTGCTCTAGCCGCCGTCGCCGCGATCACCGGCGTGCACGCCCAGGCGCCGCAACCGAAGCCCGAACAGAATTGCGGCGACATCGAGCGCGACTATGAGCTGATCCGGGCCGAAGCGGTCTCGATCCAGACCAATTTGGCGTTGTTCGGCGCCGCGGATCGCGGCTGCGATCAATTGGCGAAGAAGCTTCTCGACGCCGGCGCATCGCTCCTGGCGCGCGACCGGCGCGGCGCCATGCCACTGGCGCACGCCGCCCGCGGCGGACATGCGACGCTGGTCGAGTTTTTCCTCGCCAAGAGCGCGCCGATCGACGCCCGCAATGTCGATGGCGGCACGGCGCTGTTCGCCGCCGCGGAACGCGAAAAGCACTCGACCGTCGCATTGCTGCTCGACAAGGGCGCCGACCCCAATCTGACCGGGCGCTCCGAACTCACGGCGCTGATGGCCGCCGCCTTCAAGGGCAACGGCCCCATCGTCGAGACGCTTTTGGCGCATAGCGCCGATCCGAAGCTCCGCGACGCGACCGGCAAGGCGGCGATGGTCTATGCCGCCTCGCGCGGCTTCGACGACATCGTGCGGCGGCTCCTGGATGCTGGCGTCGACGCGCAAGAGCGTTACGGCAACGAACTCACCGCGCTGATGTGGGCCGCCGGCCACGACGAAGGCGTCGGCGCGGGAGCAGTCGAGCGCGTGATCGATCTGTTGCTCGCCCACGGCGCCGCGCTTGACGGCGCCGATAATCGCGGCCGCACCGCGTTGATGATTGCCGCCGCGCTCGGTGACGCCGCCACGGTCGATGTCCTGCTCAAGCGCGGCGCCGATCGTGGACTCAAGGACAAGGATGGCAAGACCGCGCGCGATCTGGCGGCGAACGCGGAAGTGCGGGCAAGGTTGGAGGCGAAGTAACTTTCTTTCCTCCCCCGCTTGCGGGGGAGGAAGCGCGCGAAAGCGCGCCGGTAGGGCAAGTATCCGCTCGCTCTGAGCAAGCCTGCCCCCTCCACCATGCTTGCGCATGGTCCCCCTCCCCCGCACTTCGTGCGGGGGCGGATTTTCACATCCCCGCAAGCCACGCGGCGAGCGCCGCGGTGTCGGCCGGCGTGATCGCTTTCATCAGATCGGTCATGCCCGGATTGTTGCCGCGGGCGCCGCTACGGAAATCCGTCATGGTCTTTTCCAGATAAGCGCGGACCTGGCCGGCGAGCCGCGGCTGCGTACCGTCGCCGAGAAAACCCTCCTGGTGACAACTGGTGCAGACCACCGACGTGTTGGCGCGTTGCGCCAGCGCCGTGACGTCGGCCGGCGGACGCGGCTGGGCGAGTTTCGGCCATGGTTTCTTGGAAAAGTATTGCGCCAGCGGCATCAAGTCGTTGCGGTCCAGCCCTTCGCAAATCGGCACCATCGTGTCGCTCTTACGCATGCCCGATTTGAAATCGCGGAGCTGAAAGAACAGGTAACCGAGATTTTGCCCCCAGATCACCGGCACCGGCATCGCCTGTTCCACCGGCACGCCGTTCTCGCCATGGCACGCGGCGCAGACCTGCGCTTTGTCTTCGATGGTTTCCGCGTGCATGGCGACCGGAAGTAACGCAAGCAAGATCGCGATCACCGTCACCCTGAGGTGGCCGCGAAGCGGCCCCCGAAGGGCGACGGCCGAGGCACCTGGGCCGGCATCCTTCGAGGCTCGCTGCGCTCGCGCCTCAGGATGACGGGAAAAATTTCGATCCATTAGAGGAGGCACCTCGTCAAAAAAACGGACGGGGCCGTCGCCGGTCCCGTCCTTGATTGGCTAGCCGATCAACGCAGCGTCAGTCCAGCGTGAAGGCGACGACGCTGTCGCCGCGCTTGGAATCGACCTGCACGTTGCCGCCGGCTCCGACCACGATGTATTGCTTGCCGCCCACCGTGTAGGACGAGGGCGGCGCGTTGACGCCGGCGCCGGCGTGGAACTTCCACAGCATCTTGCCGTCCTTGGCGTCATAGGCCTTGAACCATCCGTTGCTCTCGCCGGCGAACACCACGCCGCCGGCGGTGGCCAGAATGCCGCCGATCATCGGCTGCGGCGTCTTCACCTGCCATCGGATCTTGCCGGTATCGTAGTCGACCGCCGTCACGTTGCCGGCTTGAACGCCCCCAGGCACGTTGGTAAAGGCGCCGCCGAGCCACAGCTTGCCATCGGGATAGGGCGCACTCGCCACCGTATAGGTCATCTCCTGCTCGAGATTGATGGCGTAGGCCAAGCTCATGCCCGGATTGGTCGCGATCGGCGACCACTCGACGCCGCCATTGGCGCCCGGGAACATGCGCGCCGATTTCGGATCGAGCGGCTGCGTCGGTGTCGGCAGCACCCAGCGATCCTTCTGCGACACCATCGGCTCGGAGAAGCGGATCAGGCTGCAATCCTTGCGATCGTGCACGTAGATGTACCCCGTCTTGCCGGCGTGAAGAACGCCGGGGACGGTCTTGCCGTTCTTGTCCTTGACGTTGACCAGGACCGTCGGGCTCGTGGCGTCGAGGTCCCAGACGTCATGGGCGATGTATTGGAAATAGCAGGCGAGCTTGCCGGTATCGAGATCGACCGAAACCAGCGAGTCGGTATAAAGATTGTCGCCCGGCCGAATCGCGCCGTCGAGATCGGGCGACGGATTGCCGACCACGAAATAGATGCGCTTGGTGGCAAGATCGACCGAGGGATTCTGCCAGACGCCGCCGCCGAGCGTTTTGTAGGGATCGCCGTTCTTCGCCAGTGCCGCCTTCTCGGCGGCAATGTCACGATGCATGTCGTGGCCGGTGGCGTCCTTGGTCGCCCATACCCCGACTGAGTTCTCAGGAATGGTGCTGAAGGTCCACAACAGCTTGCCGTCGTTGGCGTCGTAGGCTTTGACAAAGCCGCGAATGCCGTATTCGCCGCCATTGGTGCCGATCAGAACTTTGCCGTCGACCGCGGTCGGCGCCATGGTCTCGCTGTAACCGAGCGACGGATCGGCGACCTGCTGCGACCACACCACCTTGCCGGTCTTGGCGTCGAGCGCGACCAGCTTGGCGTCGAGCGTGCCGATATAGACCTTGTCGCCCAGGACCGCAGCGCCGCGATTGTTCGGGCCGCAGCAATAGACCGTGATCGGCCCCATGTCGTGCTTGTAGTGCCAGATCTGCTCGCCGGTCTGCGCGTTGAGCGCATAGACATGATCGAACGACGTGGTCACGTACATCACGCCGTTGACGATGATCGGCGAGGTCTCCATTGATTCGCGAACGTCGGTCTGGAAAATCCAGGCGACGTGCAGGTCCTTGACGTTTTTGGTGTTGATCTGACTGGCCGGATGGAAGCGGGTCTGATCGTAGTTGGCGTTGGTGTGCAGGAAATTCTTGCTGTCGCCCGCGGCGGCCGAGAGCATCGCTTGGCTGACCGTCGGGATCGGCACGCTCGCCGCGCCGCCGCCGCCGCCTCCGCCGCCGGTTTCCTGCGCCAGCGCCACATATGCAAGCGGCAGCGTCATCGCTCCCGCAAGCAACATCGTTTTCCCGATTCGCGTCATGGGTCCCTCCCGGCGCGCAACCGCGTGCGCGCGAAAAGCGGCCATTGAGTCCGGCCGCGCTTTGCTTGCTGCTAACGCAATCGAGCGTGGCAATGGAATGGTAATGTGTCAAGGCGAGTGCGCGCCCGACGTAGCTGCCCACTATGTTGCAGGACGTTACCCGACGTCGCGCGGAACTCATGGCGCGATCACCCGACGTGGGCAGCGCGTATTCCCGTTGCGGTGCGCTCTCGTTTTTTGACTTGGTGCATTTCCCGGCGCATGTCCTTGTCGGGCAGCCGGTTCCCGCCGTCGGGTCGAAACCGAGGATCGGCTTTTTGCTGCATATGCACCGGTGCAACGCTTGACAGCAGCGGCAGGCCGCCTACACTTAACTACATGGTTAAGTATGGCGACGCCCCGCTCGATCGCACCTTCGCCGCTTTGGCCGATCCGACGCGGCGGGCATTATTGGCGCGACTCGCCGAACAGCCGGACTTGTCGATCAGTGCGCTGGCGGAGCCGTTCGCGGTGTCGTTGCCGGCGATCATGAAGCATCTCGATGTTTTGTCCGACGCCGGACTGGTGGCGCGGACCAAAACAGGCCGCACCGTCACCTGCCGCCTTAAAGCCGCGCCCATGCACGACGCCATCGCCTGGCTCAATCGCTACGAACGGTACTGGTCCGAGGCGCTGTCCCGCCTCGCTGATTTTCTGGAGGAAGAAGAGTCATGTCCGTCGAAACCAAAGTCAGACCAAGCCTCACCATCAAGCGCCTCCTCAAGGCGCCGCCCGCCAAGGTCTTCGCGGCGTGGACCGACCCGGAAAAGATAAAACGCTGGATGGGACCGGCCGGGTCCACAGTCGCGGACGCCAACGCCGAAGCCCGCGTCGACGGGCGCTATCGCGTCGTGATGATGTCGCCGGAAGGCAACAAACATGCGGTCGGCGGGGCCTATCGCGAGTACGTTCTCAACGAGAAACTCGTCTTCACCTGGTCGTGGGATGCGGCGCCCGGCGACACAGCGCATGAATCGCTGGTCACCGTGCTGCTCAAGCCGGACGGCGGCGGCACCTTGCTGACATTGACCCACGAAAAGCTGTTCGACGAAACCTCGCGCGACGGCCACGAAAAGGGCTGGATTGGCTCGCTCGACAAGCTGGAAAAGTTCGTCGCTTGAGCGTCACGGAAGGAGCGAATAGTGAGTAGTGAATAGCGAATTGTTCTCAGATATGTGGCGGCTTGATCCCTGCTCGCCACTCGCTATTTCATTATTCGCTTATTCCTGCAAACGACGGAGCAATCCCATGACCGAACACGGCCACTTCCATTGGAACGAACTGGCGACGCGCGACGTCGCACGCGCCCAGAAATTCTACGGCGACACGCTCGGCTGGACCTTCGAAGCGATGCCGATGCCCGAAGGCACTTACCTCATCGCCAGCGCCGATGGCGAGCCGGTCGCCGGGATCACCGAAACCGGCGACGGCGGCCCCCCCGAAGGCTGGATGGCCTACATCGCCGTCGACGACGTCGACGCCCGGGTAAAAAAGGCGACCCAAGCCGGCGCCAAGGTCGTCCAACCAGCCTTCGACGTTCCCGGCGTCGGCCGCATCGTCATCCTGACCGAGCCCGGCGGCGCCGCCATCGGCTGGATGACGCCGGCGTCTGAATAAACCTCGCCCCGCGGCGGGGAGAGGAAAAATCAGGAGGAGGTGCAACATGGAACCGCATCGGATCGTCTCGCACGATGAATGGATCGCCGCGCGCAAGGCGCACCTGGCCGACGAAAAGACCTTCACCCGCGCGCGCGACGCCTTGAGCAAACAGCGCCGCGAATTGCCCTGGGAAAAAGTCGAAAAGAACTATGTGTTCGAAGGACCGAACGGCAAGGAGACGCTGGCCGATCTGTTCGACGGCAAGAGCCAGTTGATCGTCTACCACTTTATGCTGGGACCCGATTGGGAAGAAGGCTGCCCGAGCTGTTCGCTGCTCGCCGATCATTTCGACGGCGCGGTGGTCCACCTCGCCGCGCGCGACGTCGCCTTCGCCGTCGTCTCGCGCGCGCCGCTCGCGCAGATCGAGAAATTCAAACGGCGGATGGGCTGGCAATTCAAATGGGTGTCGTCGTTCGGCACCGACTTCAATTTCGATTATCAGGTATCGGCGACTGCGGAGGAGAAAGCCAAAGGCACCGCGCACTACAACTATGTCGAGACGACGTTCCCGAGCGACGAGCGGCCGGGCACCAGCGTGTTCTACAAAAACCCGACCGGCGACGTATTCCATACCTATTCAAGCTATGGACGCGGTCTCGACATTCTGATCGGGGCCTACAATTTCCTCGACATTGCTCCGAAGGGCCGCGACGAGGCGGGCCTGCGCTTCGGCATGGCCTGGGTCCGTCATCACGACAAATACGAAGGCGCAGTGGTCGATCCGACGGCAACGTACAACGAGCCGAAGGCATCGGATTCCTGCTGCGACTGACGGTGGCGCGGACATGTCGAAAAGGTGATCCCGGACGAAACCGCGTCGGGGTTACAACTTCGCTGTTGAGTTGATCGAAACCGCTTTCCGAGGGGAGGAGAACTTTAATGTCGACCGAACTTAAATATCTGGCTTTCACCGCCTTGCTCACGGCGTCGTTGTGGATCCCATTTGTCGTCGCCCAGGTGATGACTAACGGGCCGCTGCAACCGGCGAACTATGTCGATCCGACCATGCGGCCGATGCCGAACTGGGGCAAACGCGCGGACCGCACCTACATCAACGCCGTCGAAACGTTTGCGCCGTTTGCCGCCATGGTCCTGCTGATCCAGGTGACCGGCAAGGCCGATTCCATGACGGCGTTCTGGGCGACCAGCTTTTTCTGGCTCCGCCTCGCCCACGCCGTCATTTTTCTCGTCGGCATCCCCTACCTGCGCACACTGATTTTCGTGCTTGGCTATGTGTGCGTCGTCGGCCTGTTCGTCGAATTGGTGAGGTAGCTCGACCCTGACGCCGTGCCGCGCGTTGAGAGAGGATGACGTTTCTTCGAACCGTCATCCCACTCGATGCTTGCCGGCATCATGCTTATTCAAGGCCGGCACGGCGGAAGCCTTCGACATAGTGCTCGATCTCCCCGGCCTCCTTGATCGGCATCTGGGTCAGGAGCCATGCGAGTGAAATGTTGGGCTGCGCGCGCCGCAGTTCCCGTAGCGCATTGGCGGCAACTCCGGTTTCGCCAGCCATGCCGGCCGCAGCGGTCAGTACCCGGTGCGCGCCGACAAAGTCGGAGCGCTGGCGGATGGCCTCGCGCGCCAGCTGCATCGCTTCCGCGTAGTTGCGTCCGATGAATTGCGCGTAAGCCGCGATGCCGTTATAGACCGCCGAGAACGGGTCGCGCGGGCTCAAGCGCAAAGCCCGCTGCGCAGCGACGTCGCCTTCCTGCCAACGTCCGCAATAGCACAACGCCAAGCCGTAGTAGCCCTGCGCGAGCGAGAAGTTCGGATTGAGCCGCAGCGCCAATTCCATCTCCGCCAGTGAATCGTCGAACCGCCGCGCGAACAAATAGACCATGCCGAGCGCGAGATGCGCCCAAGGATCCTCGCTGTCGGCGCGGATTGCCGCGAGCGCCGCGCGTTCGGCGATCGGCACGCTGGTCGAGGGGTCGGCCCAGCCCATATGGGCGACAAAGGTGTGGCTGGTCGCCAGCACGCCGAGTGCCTGGCCGTAGTTCGGGTCGATGGCGATCGCCTTCTCCAACAGCGCCTGGGCAACGAGATTATCCTGCCGCGTCACCCGCCAGTAATGCGACAGCGCCCGCATCACCAGATCCCAGGCGTCCATGCTGTCCGGCGGTTTGCGTCGGGCGTGAAAATTCTCCGCGGCATAGAGTTGCGGCTCGATCGCGGCGACGATGGCTTCGGTGATCTCGTCCTGCACCGCGAACACGTCGGCGAGACTGCGGTCGTAGCGTTCCGCCCAGATGTGGCTGCCGGTGGCGACGTCGTTGAGCTGGACGGTGATGCGCACGCGGTCGCCGCCTTTGCGCACGCTGCCCTCGACCACATAGCCGACGCCGAGTTCCTCGGCGATCTGCTTCATATGGACGGACTTGCCTTTGTAGACGAACGAGGAATTGCGGGCGATGACAAAGAACCAGCGCAGCTTGGACAAGGCCGTGATGATGTCCTCGCTGATGCCGTCGGAAAAATACTCTTGCTCGGCTTCGCCGCTCATATTGATGAAGGGAAGCACCGCGATGGCCGGACGGTCGGGCAGCGGCAAAGCCGTCCGCGGCTCGTAGAACTCGTCGGCGGTGGCGGCGCTTTGCGGCGGATGGTCGGCACTTGACGGCTCGTGCACGTCGCCGACAAAGCGCAATCCCTTGCGCGGCACGGTTCGGATCAGCTTTTGTGCCTCGCCGCTGTCGCCCACCGCCTTACGCGCGGCATTGATCCGGCTGGTCAATGTCGAGTCCGACACGATCCGGTTACGCCAGACCGTGGCAATGAGATCGTCCTTGCTGACCACGCGGTCGCGGTTCTGCAACAGATAGACCAACAGGTCGAACACTTGCGGTTCGACGGCGATGACGTCGTCGCCGCGGCGGAGCTCGCGCCGATCGCTGTCAAGCGTATGGCCGGCAAAGAGGAATTGCACGTCGTCGCCCCTTCGGTCTCACGCAATAATCAAGTCTGCCTCACGGACAAATCAAGGCAAGGGCAAAGCCTTGCCGGCGCCGACGCGGCATTCTCGCGCCAACGGCGAGACGTTGTTCTGGCCAATTTGATTCAAGGGAATCCTAACATGATCGAGAATAGCCGCGGCAACATCGATTACGAAGTCAGCGGCGCGGGCCCCGCCATGGTGCTGGTGCCGGGATCGTGCAGCACCGGCGCCGCATGGCGGCCGGTGATCGCATCGTTAAACGGCGAGTTCCGGTGCGCGACCACGAGCCTGCCGGGCTACGGTGGAACGGCGGAACGCCGCCCAGCCGGAGATCCATCCATCGCTCACCTTGCCGAGGCCGTGGAGCGCGTGGTTCGCAAGACCGGCGAGCCGGCCCACCTGGTCGGACATTCTTTCGGCGGCCTGGTTGCGCTCGCGGTGGCGCTGCGCAAGCGGGTGCGGCTCGCCAGCATCACGATGCTCGAGCCGCCCGCCATCGGGCTAATGTCGGCGGGCGACGAGGACGAGCATTACCGCGCGTTCGCCCGGATGACGGAGGTCTATTTCACCGCCTTCAGGGGCGGCGAGCGGGCCGCGATCGCGGCCATGATCGACTTCTATGGCGGCGCCGGCACTTTCGCCTCGTGGCCGTCACGGGTGCGCGACTATGCAATGGCGACAACGGCCGTGAACATCACCGATTGGGCGAGTGCGCGCGGATTGCCTTTGTCGGCGGAGGTGCTGTCGGCCATCGACATCCCTGCCCTCGTGATTTGCGGTGAAACAAGTCATCCGGCGATGCGCAGACTTTGCGTGCGGGTCAGGGAGTGTATCGGCGACGCACGCCACGCGACGGTCGGCGGCGCTGCGCATTTCATGATCGTAACGCACCCGAGCGAAGTGGCGCGCCTCATTGCCGAGCACGCTCGGCGTGCCGACGCGGCCGACATCGCGCCGGCAAAAATCGCGGAATTCTCCCGCGAAAATCAAGATGTCCTCAACGACATCGGCACCGCGCACCGTCACGGTGAGCGCACGTCACCGCAAAGCGTAGAGCCGTTCGCACACAGCTAAGGGAGACAACAATGGCAACCGCAGTACAAACCAAAAGCCAACCGGCCGACCAAATCGCGGCCACGACACCCGACCTGGCCGCGGTCAAAACCCGCCAACAGGCGGCCTGGTCGTCCGGCGACTATGCCATCGTCGGCACGACCTTGCAGATTGTCGGCGAGGAGCTGTGCGAGGCACTCGATCTTCGCGCCGGGCAAAAAGTCCTCGACGTCGCCGCCGGCAACGGCAACGTGAGCCTCGCCGCCGCGCGCCGCTGGTGCAATGTCGTCTCGACCGATTACGTGCCGGCGCTGCTGGAGCGCGGCCGCGCCCGCGCCACCGCCGACGGGCTTACGATCGAGTTCAAGGAGGCTGATGCGGAGGCGCTGCCCTTCACCGACGGCTCATTCGACGTCGTGGTCTCGACCTTCGGCGTGATGTTCACGCCCAATCAGGAGCGCGCAGCCGCCGAACTCCTTCGCGTCTGCAGATCGGGCGGCCGGATCGGCCTCGCCAACTGGACCCCGGAGGGCTTCATCGGTCAGCTGTTCAAGACGCTCGGCAAATACCTGCCGCCGCCTGCAGGCGTGCGATCGCCGGCGCTTTGGGGCACCGGCGACCGTCTGACCGAAATGTTTGGACCAGCATCGATCTCAATCGAGGCGCGGCCGCGCTATTTCAACTTCCGCTACCGCGATCCGGAGCACCTCGTCCAAGTCTTCAAGACCTTCTACGGCCCGATGCTCAAGGCGTTTGCGGCGCTCGACGCGCCGAAGCAAACCGCGCTGCAAAGCGATCTGCTTGGCCTGATCGCCCGCATGAACAAAGCCGCCGACAACGGGACGGTCGTCCCGTCGGAATATCTCGAAGTGGTGATTACCAAGCGTTGAGCCTAGCGTCCCTCTTCCGCCTGGAAGAGGGACGGCTGCCCGGGCTGCTTACCGTGTCGGCACCGGCTTCTCGCCGCGATAATCGTAGAAGCCGCGCTGGGTCTTGCGGCCGAGCCAGCCGGCTTCGACGTATTTCACCAACAGCGGGCACGGCCGGTATTTGGAATCCGCCAGCCCCTCGTGCAGCACCTGCATGACCGAGAGGCAGGTGTCGAGGCCGATGAAATCGGCGAGCTCCAGCGGTCCCATCGGGTGGTGGGCGCCGAGCCGCATCGCCGTGTCGATCGCCTCGACGTTGCCGACGCCTTCGTACAGCGTGTAGATCGCTTCGTTGATCATCGGCAGCAGGATGCGGTTGACGATGAAGGCCGGAAAGTCTTCCGACACCGCGATCTGCTTGCCGAGCTTGGTGATGAATTGCTTGGTGGTTTCGAACGTCGAGTCGTCGGTGGCGATGCCGCGGATGATCTCGACCAGTTCCATCAGCGGCACCGGATTCATGAAATGAATGCCGATGAAGCGCTCGGGCCGGTCGGTGGCGGCGGCAAGCCGGGTGATCGAGATCGACGACGTGTTGGTGCCGATGATGGCTTCGGGCTTGAGCGAGGCGCACAGCGCGGTGAAGATCTTGCGCTTGACGTCCTCCTTCTCGGTCGCCGCTTCGATCACCAGGTCGCAGTCGCCCAGATCGTGCAGCGTGTTGGCCGCACTGATGCGTTTGAGGGCGGCCTCGCGCTCCTCGTCGGTGATGCGCTGGCGGCTGACCTGACGCGCCAGATTGCCGCTGATCACCGCGAGCCCTTCGGCGATGCGCTCGGCGACGACGTCGTTCAGCAATACATGCAGACCGGAGAGGGCGCAGACGTGGGCGATGCCGTTGCCCATCTGGCCGGCGCCGATGACGCCGATTTTGCGGATCGCATGCGCGGTGCCGCCGCCATGGTCGCCGCGCGTCTTCGGTCGCTCTTTCACATCGACCATTTTCGCTTACCCTTCTCGAAGCGCATCTGCGGTCAGCGACCGCGCTTTTCAAGCTTGCTTTTTTTCAAGCTCTCTTCTTTTCAAGCTCTTTTTTTCTCAAGTTCTCTTCTTTTCAAGTTCTTGGGCCAGCTCCGGCAAGGCCTGATACAGGTCCGCCACCAACCCGTAGTCGGCGACCTGGAAGATCGGTGCCTCCTCGTCCTTGTTGATGGCGACGATGACTTTCGAATCCTTCATACCGGCGAGATGCTGAATAGCACCTGAAATGCCGACGGCGATATAGAGGTCCGGCGCCACCACTTTTCCGGTCTGGCCGACCTGCCAGTCGTTCGGCGCATAGCCGGCATCGACCGCCGCGCGCGAGGCGCCGACCGCAGCGCCAAGTTTATCGGCCACCGGCTCTATATATTTGGTGAAGTTGTCGCGGCTCTGCATCGCCCGGCCGCCGGAAATGATGATCTTGGCCGAGGTCAGTTCCGGCCGCTCCGACTTGGAGAGTTCCTCGCCGACGAAGCCGGAAATGCCGGGATCGGCCGCGGCGGACGCCGGCTCGATCGGCGCGGAACCGCCCTCCCCGGTCGCCTGGAACGCGGCGGTACGCACGGTGATGACCTTCTTGGCGTCGAGCGAGCGTACCGTCTGGATGGCGTTGCCGGCATAGACCGGCCGCTCGAACGTGTCCGGCGCCACGACTTTGCTGATCTCGGAAATCTGCATCACATCGAGCAAGGCGGCGACCCGCGGCATGATGTTCTTACCGTTGGTCGTCGCCGGCGCCATGATGGTTTCGTACGGGCCGGCGAGCGAGACGATCAAGGCCGAGGTCGGCTCGGCCAGCATATGCTCATAAGCCGGAGCGTCGGCTATCAGCACTTTCTTGACGCCGTCGAGCTTGGCGGCGGCTTCCGCCACCGGCTTGCAATTGTGACCCGCGACCAGGATGTGGACGTCGGCGCCGATCTGCTTGGCGGCGGTCAACGCCTTGCTGGTCGCATCTTTCAGCGATTTGTTGTCGTGCTCGGCGAGCAGCAAAGTCGGCATCAGATCGCCCCCGCCTCGTTCTTGAGTTTGTCGACAAGTTCAGCGACGGTCTTGACCTTGACGCCGGCTTTGCGCACCGGCGGCTCCGTGGTCTTGACGATTTCCAGATGCGGCTTGATGTCGACGCCGTAATCGGCGGCAGTCTTCTCGTCGATCGGCTTTTTCTTGGCCTTCATGATGTTCGGCAGCGACGCGTAACGAGGTTCGTTCAGGCGCAGGTCGGTGGTGACGATCGCCGGCATTTTCAGCTTCACGGTCTGCAGGCCGCCATCGACTTCGCGGGTGACCATCAGCGCGTCGCCCTCGATCGTGACCTTGGAGGCGAAGGTGCCCTGCGGCCAGCCGAGCAATGCCGCCAGCATCTGGCCGGTCTGATTGGAATCGTCGTCGATGGCCTGCTTGCCCATGATGACCAGACCCGGCTGCTCGGCCGTGGCGACGGCTTTGAGGATTT
>Ga0210395_10003122_pt1 | contig 12760 bp, 15 predicted proteins | sample IncBWH4OmetaG_FD_150861 | JGI IMG/M metagenome (GOLD analysis project Ga0210395, IMG submission 150861) | Forest soil microbial communities from Barre Woods Harvard Forest LTER site, Petersham, Massachusetts, United States - Inc-BW-H-4-O ...
CAAACTGGTCGAGGACGGGAAGCTGAAGCCGGTGAACCCGGTGCAGGAGAAGATCACCTACCACGACCCGTGCTTCCTGGGCCGGCACAATAAGGTCTACACACCCCCGCGGGAGATCATCGACGCCGTGCCCGGCACCACGGCAGAGGAGATGCACCGGTGCAAGAACCGCGGGTTCTGCTGCGGGGCCGGCGGTGCCCGCATGTGGCTGGAAGAGCGGATCGGCAAGCGGATCAACACCGAGCGTATCGACGAGGCGCTGGCCCTTGACCCCGACACCGTCTCCACCGCCTGCCCGTACTGCCTGGTCATGCTTGGCGACGCCGTCAACGCCAAGAAGGCGGCAGGCGAGGCGAAAGAGAACCTGGAAGTCATCGACGTCGCGCAACTGCTGGTCCGGTCGGTCCGCTCCGGCTCCTCCCGGGGTGAGGAGACCGGAGCAAAACCCTAAAACCGTTATCCGGAACGAGCGGTTGGTTTCCCCCACCAGCCTGCTATGGCCGGCTCCTGGGGGGTCCGTTCAGGATAATGGTTGCGAATTATCTCCAGCGTCACGATGTGCGCGTGCCGGAAGCTGGCAATGACCCGCACCTCCGCCGCCCAGCAGGCGGCGGCCAGCACATGGCGTGCGGCGAACAGGTCACCGGCCGTGATGCCCGCCGGGCACCACAGCTGGACCCGCTCCCCGAACGCGGTCGGCACCGTGTTGAGCACGAACGGCAGCTTGCCCGTCCTGTTCTGTACCCACGCGTGGGCGCAGCCAGCCCGGACGCGGTGCGCCGTGATGACGCACCGGACCCAGTCGAAGATCCGGCCGCGGGCAGGCGGCCAGCACAGCAGCGTGCTGAGCGCCATCAGCCCGGCCCCCGCGGTGGCGGCGAGCGCGATCAGGCCGAAGCTGGCCGCGATCAGCGCGGATAGCGTGCCGGCCGCGACGAGGATCCCGAGTTCCCACCGCCAGTGCCAGCAGAACTCGACCGGGCCCGGGCGGCGGGTACTTCGCAGCGCGGACTCGATGCTGGACATCACTGACGGGTCGTTAGGCCGCTGCGGCCGCCCGGACGCCATCAGGTTTCCTTGTTCGTGTTGGGTTCGACGCGGCCGCCGTGCGCCTCGAACTCCTCGCGAAGGGCGTTAAAGCGGGGATCGCGGTACTGTCGGCCGAGGCCGCCCGCTGTGACGGTGGCGGCCCAGCCCCGCCAGCCGGCCTCGGCGTCATTCATGGCGAAGAGGCGGTTCCCCAACCGCCGTGGCAGGTCCGTCAGCCAGGCGACGACGCCGGCGGTGGCGCTCCGGAGAGCGGCCGTTCCACCGACGGCCGGCCGTTCTTGTATCGCGGCTCCAGGCACTGCCAGGCTCTCCAACATCGGCGGGCCAACACCTGGAACCTTTCTCGTTTCCGCTACGTGACTAATTGGCCATCGGGGGTTGCCTTTCCCCAGCGCGGAGGTACCGTTGATCACGTCACTAGCCCTTCTCGGTGGTTCCTGAGGACGGGTGGTGTTTCGCTGGGCCGGTGTGGCAGCACTGGCCCAGCGGTGTTTCTGGGCTAGCCGGCAATAAAGGGCCGGCTGGACGCCAGGAGAGCCGCGTTTGCGTCTGTGGCGTGTGATGTTTGGGCGTACGCTCATGCACAGCGGAAGCGGACGCCGTGATTGCAGTGGAATAGCAGGTCCTCCTGTCCGTCGCTGCCCCGTGCAACACCCGCTGGCTAGCGATCTTGATCGGTAACCTTCGGGTCACCGCTCGACCCCGTTGTCGGTGCGGGTCGCTTTGAGGACGCTGACTGCGTTCTGATTTCATGGTGCACTGGGCGCTTGCCGTTGGCAAGTGCCAAAATCAAGTGCCATACTCATGTGCCAGCAGGGTCTGCAGTTTCGCGCCCAAGTGCCCAGCACAAGCGGAAGGAAGCGACCTCCAGTGCCGGAAGTGCGCAGCCCCACACTCCGCCGACGCGAGCTCGGTTCCCAGCTCCGCGCACGCCGCCTGGAGCTAGGGCTGACCGTAGACCAGGTCGCCCAGCACCTGCTCTGCTCGCCTTCAAAGGTGAGCCGCATGGAGACAGGCCAGCGCGGAGCGACGCTTCGGGATGTCCGCGACCTGTGTGCCTTGTATGGGATCACCAACGAGGAGGAGTCCGAACGATTGATGACGCTCGCCCGGGAGGGCAAGCAACAGGGCTGGTGGCAGTCCCACGAACTTAACTTCTCCACCTTCGTAGGCCTCGAAATGGCGGCGGTGTCCACAAAGTACTGTCAGTCGCTCGTTATACCCGGGCTGTTTCAAACTGCCGAGTATGCACGCGCGATGCATGACGTCGTCGTGCAACCGAAACTGAGCGCGGAGCGGATCGACGAACTAATAGAAGTCCGGCTTAGGCGGCAGCAACTACTCAAACGGGACCCGCCACTCGTCATTTCGGCGATCATCGATGAGGCCGCGCTGCACCGTGTTGTCGGCGGCCCGGCGACCATGGCTGCTCAGCTAGCCCACCTGGTTGAGGTGGCCGCTCTCTCAAGTGTTACACTCCGTGTAATTCCATACGAGGCTGGTGCGCATGCCGCAATGGACAGTATGTTCAGAATCTTGGAGTTCAGCGCTCCAACGCCCAGTGTCGTGTACGTTGAGGGTCTGGTCGGGCACATCTACCTAGACCAGCCTAAGGATATCGACAGATATGAAGAAATATTCGAGAGCCTATCCGGCATCGCGTTGACCCCAAAAGGGTCCGTCGAGCTAATCAGGCAAATTGGTGACATTCGCAAAAAATTACCGTTTGAGCGGTAGCATAATGGCCTGGACGATATGTGGCAGCCCATATTACACGGGCGTACTCAGTCGTTGGTTGCACCTAACTGTTCTTCGAAGGAGATGAGTAGAATGTACCTCGCCGGGGATTCTGAGCCGAAAAACTGGAGGACATCGCGACACAGCATCGGCAACGGTGAATGTGTTGAGGTGGCGTCGGTAAATCAAGATGTCGTGGTTCGTGACTCCAAGGATCCATCTGGGCCGAGCGTCCGGTACCCGATTAGTGTTTGGCGCGAGTTTGTGATGCGTGAGCGCCGTGGAAAATAACTGACCCCTCAGTCGTTATCGGTTGACAAACGCGCTGACCGCTGAACTCATACCTTAGTGCGGTAGAAATTGAGGTAGGAACGTGAAGGCGTCGGGCCGCGCTGGTCCTGGTATCTCGAGCCGTAGACGGACGAGCCATAAGGGTGCTCGGCCGGAGAACTAGTCCGGAACAGGCACAGCTGGCCGATTTTCATTCCTGGCCACAGCTTGATCGGCAGCGTCGCGACGTTGGACAACTCAAGCGTGACGTGGCCGGAGAAGCCAGGGTCGATCCAGCCCGCGGTGGAGTGCGTGAGCAGTCCAAGCCTGCCGAGACTCGACTTGCCCTCCAGTCGCCCGGCGACGTCGTCGGGCAAGCTCACGATCTCGTAGGTAGAGGCCAGGACGAACTCGCCGGGGTGCAGGACGAAGGGTTCCTCGCCGTCGGTCTCCACGAGCCGTGTGAGGTCCGGCTGCTCGACGGCTGGGTCGATGTGCGGGTAGCGGTGGTTCTCGAACACCCGGAAGTACCGGTCCAGCCGGACGTCGATGCTGGACGGCTGGATGAGCTCCGGGGCGTACGGATCAAGCTGCACCCGCCCCGAGCTGATCTCGGCCTTGATGTCACGATCAGAGAGGAGCACGCGAGCAACCTACCCGTTCCGGTACGATGTCTGGGCAGGCACGGCAAGACTCGTTCCGCCCGGTACGGTCTGGCCGCGCACGCGGGTGTAGTTCAATGGCAGAACATCAGCTTCCCAAGCTGACAGTGCGGGTTCGATTCCCGTCACCCGCTCCATCCAAGAACGCGCAGCATGGTTCGGTGCAGCCGCCCGCGTCCGCGAGTTGATCATGGAGCGCCTGGCCTCTTGATCCACAATGAATGTCCCATTCAGCTTGCTATTGGCAGCTGTGTGGGCCATTCATGCTGGCCTTGTTGGGACGGACGAAGGCTTCGTGGCGGAGGTGGTCGTCCTGGCCGTCAGGCGGTGAAGTCCCAGCGGGTGTGGCCGAACGGGCCCTTTCTGAACCCCACTGCCTGGACTGGGATGAGCTGGTAGACCAGCGATGTCCCATGACCGCCGAATGTGCCGTCGTCGGCGACTTCGAAGGCCCAGTCGTCCCCGTATTTCGCCAGGAACGCATCTGCCACCTGGTGCAGCAGCGGCAGGTCGCGCACGACGACGGCCTCGCCGTGCAGGACGATGTCGAAGCCCTGGTCCCAGGTGTTGCAGCCGGTTGTCACCGCGCAGTTCCGGTTGGCTGCCAGGTTCTTCGACTTCTGCTCACCTGGCCCGCTGCTGAAATACAACGCTCCGTCCATCCAGACCGCGACCACCGGGGTCACATGCGGACGACCGTCAGCCCTAACACTAGACACCCAGAACAGGCCAGCTCTCTCCAACGCAGCCACCGCGTCTGGCCACGGTGTCGCCTGGGCGTTCTCTTCGCTGTAGCGGGCGTCCAGGAAGGTGACCGGCGACAAATTTGGCATGGCTTCTCCTTTCATCAACCCTCTGCGAGGTGAGACTTCTGGCAACGGCCGGATTCATCGCAAGATCGGTGACGGGCCGAATCACTCCCTCGCTCGTGCCCGTTGCGTGCCCGTTCGGAAGCGTGCTCACGGTACGGCTACTAGTCGAGCAGCCGTTCCCACAAGATCTCGTCGCGCCAGGCCCCGGCGGTGAAGATACGCGAACGGAGGACGCCGCACGGCAGGAAGCCGTTATTGCGGAGCACGTGCTGTGAGCCCAGATTGTCCATCTGGGTAAGTGCCTCGGCGCGATGCAGCTCAAGCTCAGTCGTCATCACCTCGAGCGCCTGGCTGACCGCACGCGTGGCATGCCCCCGTCCCTGATACGGGTACGCGATCCAGTAACCGAGCTCGGCCTTCCGCCACGCGCGCCGCAGGATGTGCTGCGCCGTTACCTGCCCGATGACAACCTCGTCGGCCAGCACCACGCCCGGCCACACCTCACCGTTGTGATACCTCACAAGCATGTCTTCGATGCGACCGCGCTGCTCGGCAGGCGTGTACCACCCCGGCGGGCGCTCCGGGTCCCACCGGGCGAAGGCTTGAGCATCGCGGCGGAGGTAGGCGGCCAGCACCTCGGCATCGCCGGGCTCAATGAGACGGATACTGGTTCGCGGCGTGTTCATGTCACCTGGCTTGGTTGTGCGGGCCGATCGGCAACGGAGCGTATCGCAACCAGGACGAGGCCTCTGCATCCGGCACACGCCCCACCCATCGCAGCCTTACGGCTCGGGCAGGTGCGGAGGCCAAAGGTCGGACGGTGCCCGCTCGATGAACAGGTGAATGTCCGGGTTCGCCGACGGTCCGAATCCGTAGCGGGCGTAGAGGCCGTGGGCGTCGGCGGTCGCGAGTGCCCAGCGGCGGAGTGCCTGGAGATCGGGATGGGCAACGACACAAGAGACAAGGAACTTGCCGAGTCCCCGACCGCGGTGGTCTGCCTCGACGTAAACATCGCCGAGGTAGGCGTAGGTCGCACGGTCGGTCACCACCCGCGCAAACCCCGCCTGCTGACCGGAAGGCGCATACAGCCCAAACGGCAGTGAATTGGCGATCGAGCGCTCAACCACGTCGCGCGGGATGCCTGTCGCCCAGTAGGCGCTCGCGAGGAAGCGATGGATGCGGTCAATGTCGAGGCGAACCGGATCGGTGGATACGACATATCCGTCCGGCGCGGCCCATTCGCAGGGATCAGGCATCCGCCGATTCTTTCAGAGCGCGGGCCGTATAGCCGGCGGGCCGCGAAGCGTCTGGCAGGATGTCGGTAGCTACCCAAGCCGCCTCGGGAGGGAACCGGTGCCTGTCCGCTTTCAGTTGGTCATCGACTGCGCCGACCCGGACCGGCTGGCCCGGTTCTGGGCAGCCGCGCTGGCATATGAGCTCGCGCCGGCGCCTGCTGGCTTCGCTACCTGGAACGACTTCTACCGCGACGTGGGGCTGCCCGAGGAGGACTTGGTCGACGGGGCGGACAGGATCAGCGACCCTGAAGGCCACGGGCCGACCATCTGGTTCCACGTCGTCACGGAAACCAAGGTGGTCAAGAACCGGCTGCACCTCGACATCCACGCCAGTGGCGAGCGGACGGACCCGATCGAGACTCGCAGGAAGCGAGTCGACGCGGAGGCCAGGCGGCTGGCCGGCCTGGGCGCCACCATCACTGGCGCGTTGGCCAGCGAAGGGCTCGACCACTACGCGGTCGGGATGAAGGACCCGGAAGGCAACGAGTTCGATATCAACTGACCGCGGTGCCCCCGAAGCGCCCCGCTGGCGCTGGCCCCAGGCACGGCAGCCGGTTTGGCCGACCTCAGGCGGGCATCCGTTATGGCTACCGCAACGCCAGCGCCGTACGCTGGCAGGGTGTTCACCATCAAGGTGAAGCGTCCGCAGTCCACTGCGGCGCGAGTCTGGAACGCCGCCCAGGGCGTGCTGTTCCCCATCGTCCTGGTCACGGCGATCGTGCTCAAGCTCACGGGCGTCGTCGACTGGTCGTGGTGGTGGGTGCTGTCGCCGTTGTGGATCAGCGGCCTGCTCCTAGTGCTCGTGGTGCTCATAGGTTGCGCTCTGCTTATCGCCGCTCGCTTGCAAGCACGAAGACAGGCGCGCGTGTGGGTGGACATGGCCGGGTCAGAGTGGTTCAGGGAGTTTGTCGCCGGGAAGACAAACCCGCGTGGCTCTGGCGGGGACCTCGGCGCCCAGGATGGAGAGGGACAGGCCCCAAGCCGGTCGGACGGGTGAGGCCACGGAGCTGACCGTTGACGAGTCAGCGCACCCGGCGGAGCGCGTCGCGATCGAACGCGGCGAGAGACGGGTAGCCGTCGACCGCCATGATCAGGTCGAGCTCGGCAAGCATGCAGCGAAGCACGTGCTCGATCCCCGCCTGGCCGCCGACCGCGAGGCCGTAGGCGTACGGTCGTCCGATGCCCACCGCACGCGCGCCTAGCGCGAGCGCGGTCACCACGTCGGCCCCGCTACGTACCCCGGAATCGAAAATTACCGGCGCCGTGCCTGCGGCGTCGACAACACCGGGCAGGCAGTCCAGGGCCGGCAGACCACCGTTGGCCTGACGGCCACCGTGGTTCGAACACCACAGGCCGTCGACTCCGGCGTCGACCGCCCGGCGCGCGTCCTCCGGCGCGCAGATGCCCTTCAGCAGTAGCGGTAGCGACGTTAGTGACCGCAGCCAGGGCAGATCGTCCCAGGACAACCGTTGATTGCCGAACAGCCGCGACCATTGGCCGGTGGCCGCCTGCATGTCTTCCTCGGGCGGCAGCGCCAGGCGGCTGCGGAACACGGGGTCGCTGGTGTAATTGGCCAGGCACAACCCCTTCAGCTGCGGGAAGCTCGCCAGCGCCAAGTCGCGCGGGCGCCAGCCCAAGGTCAGCGTGTCCAGCGTGACCACGATCGCCGAGAATCCGGCGGCCTCGGCGCGGCCCACCAGGCTTTCGCAAAGCTCGCGGTCGGCGGGCGGATAGAGCTGGAACCACCCGGGCGTCTGGCCGAGCTCGGCCGCGACAGCCTCCATCGGATCCTCGGTCAGGGTCGAAGCGACCATCGGCACGCCTGTCGCGGCCGCCGCACGGGCAGCAGCCAGATCGCCGTGCCCGTCCCCGGCGCACAGCCCGATCACCCCGACAGGCGCGAGCAGCAGCGGCGTAGCGAGGCGCCGTCCGAACAACTCCACAGACACGTCCCGCTCCACCGCGGCCGTGAGCATTCGCGGCATCAGTCCCCAGCCCTCAAAGGCCCGCACGTTGGCGCGCTGCGTCCGTTCGTCCCCCGCCCCGCCCGCGACGTACGACCACATTTGCGCGGACATGGCCTTCTCGGCCTGTCGTTCCAGTTCCGCGTACGACATCGGCAGAGCCGGGCGCTTGCCGGTCAGGCCGTCGAGATAAATGCCGAACTGCCAGTCGCCGTAATTGCTCATCAGAAGATTCAAGCGCAACCTGGGCCAGCGCGGGAAGGGGGCGGCCGAAGTGGACCAGGTGGGCAGTGGGGTGGCGAAGCCGGCGCAGGTCAGGCCGTCAGCCACGGCCGCAGCTTGTCGGGGTTCCTTACTGCCCAGATGTGCTTGATCCGGTCGCCTGCGACATCGAACGCGAATACCGTCACCGTGATGCCGGCCAGCTGAGCCACCAGACCGGGCTGACCGTTGACGGTACGCTCCAGGATCGTCATGTCGGGCGCCAGGTTGGCGAACTCGACGACCAGGCGCGCGATCTGCTCGCCGCCTTCGACCGGGAGAAGGCGGGCCGCAACGCGGCCTCCGCCGTCGGCAATGACGGTGGCGTCGGGGTCGAGCAGGCCGATTAGGGCGCCGATGTCCTTGGCTTCCCATGCCTGCTTGAAGTTCCTGACGATGTCGGCTTGCTCGGCTGTGGGGATCGCGGGAGCCTGTGAGGCACGGATCCGGCGGCGGGCCGAGGAGGCCAACTGGCGGCACGCCGCCGCGGAGCGGCCGACGATCTCGGCCACTTCGGCGAAGGAGTAGCCGAAGACGTCGTGCAGGATGAACGCGACGCGCTCGGCTGGGGTCATCGTTTCGAGCACGACCAGGAACGCCATGCTGACCGACTCATCGAGGGTGACCCGATCGGCTGGGTCGGCCACGGGGCCGCCGGGCTGCGTGCTGATCCACTCACCACGTTCGGGCAGCGGCTCCGGGATCCATTCGCCCACGTAGCGTTCCCGCCGGGCACGTGCCGAGCCGAGCACATCCAGGCAGATCCGGCTGGCGACAGTGGTCAGCCAGGCGGCGGGGGATTCGATGGCTTCCTGCTGTCGCGTGGACATGGCGTACCACCGGACGTAGGTCTCTTGCACGGCATCTTCCGCCTCGGCCAGGGAACCGAGGAGCCGGTAAGCGAGATTAATCAGATGTCGCCGCTCGCTCATAATCGCGTCCAGGCCCGGGTCGGGCCCACCGTGTCCTGGCTCGGATGGGGTGGTCATGGTGCCGCGGCCTCCCTTGGTCGCACCTGCCCTCACCACTTCGACGAGACAGCGCACGGGAGTGTGAGGTCACCCTGCCGCCTGACATTCCGCGGGGCTGCGTCGTCGCAGGAGTAAGAGGAACACGACGATTGGAGACAACCATGGCATCCTCCGAGCAGGCAGCCGGACCGGCCCTGAAGGAACTTCTGAAGGACGGAGCGGTGGCCGGGGAGTGGATCGTGGATCCGTCGCGATCCGCCGTCTCGTTCAAGAGCGGGAGCATGTGGGGCCTGGTCCGGGTGCACGGCGTCTTCCGCCAGGTCACGGGCAACGGCACGGTCTCTCCGACAGGTGAGGTGAGCGGCGCCCTCACGGTTAGCGCGGCGTCCGTCGACACCAAGAACGCCAAGCGGGACACCCACCTGCGCTCCGCCGACTTCTTCGACAGCGATAAGCATCCGGACATCGCCTACACCGTTCAGGGAATCCGGCCGTCAGGACAGGGCGTCACCGTGACCGGCACGCTCAGCATTCGTGACCGGACGCGCCCCCTGACGTTCGACGGCTCGGCTACGGTCCACGGGGACGGCGAAGTGTGGCTCGACGCGACGATGGACATCAACCGGGGCGACTTCGGGCTCACCTGGAACCTGATGGGCTCAATGTCGATGAACAGCACCATTACCGTCCACGCCGTTTTCACCAACCGCTGAACACCAAGCGATATAAGTTCAGCGCCGGACCGGATGCTGGGTATACCGGACCGAGCCGCACTCCTGGCACACGCGGAACGCCGCTGCCTCCTCGGCGAGCTGCAAGCCAGCTTCGCGATCGACGGGAGCTGGCCCCTCGATGAACGCCTGTCGAACCCCCCTGGCGCGCATTCCCGACGTTGCGCCCGGAATCGGGATCACTCGCCTGCCGGCGAGTTGCCGCGGCACGCGCCAGGAGTAGCCGCAGTCAGCGCAGGTCCTCTCATACTCGCGGGCCAGCCATCGAAGGCGCATAACGTGATCGTCCGCCCTCCGGGCGGGCAGGGCAAGGCTTTCCGCCGGTTGGGTCGGCGAAATATCGGGGTGCGCGACTCGCGGCGAGCTAGTTCCGGTCATGTCGGCTATGACGTGCGGCCTTCGGCCCGGCGCCGGAAAAGCGCGGGTAGTGGGTTCCAACTTCCTGAGGGCTCCAGGAGAGGGCGGTGATGGTCGGGCCGCGGAGGCAGGCTGCCGCGGGGGCCTCGGGGAGGAGCCACCCGGTAATCTAGTGGGTGGCCGCGCCCTCCCCATCGCAAGGAGTCATGGCGCGGCGTAGGGGAACCAGTGCTCCGTTCAGGGAATCGTTTTTGTTATTCCAATGTTATCGACGGGGTTGTCAGCCGAGTAAGGAGAACTGCCACCGTGTCGGTGACGGATGTTGAGAAACGGCCTGCGTCGGGTGCCGCCGTCCGCGCCGAGGCGGAGCGGCGCCGGACGTTCGCGGTCATCAGCCACCCGGACGCGGGTAAGTCCACGCTGACCGAGGCGCTCGCGCTGCACGCGTCCGCCATCAACCAGGCGGGCGCGGTACACGGCAAGGCAGGGCGGCGCGGAGTCACCTCCGACTGGATGGCGATGGAACGCGACCGCGGCATCTCCATCACCTCGGCGGCGCTGCGCTTCGAGTACGACGGCGCGGTCCTTAACCTGCTCGACACCCCGGGCCACGCGGACTTCTCAGAGGACACGTACCGGGTGCTCGAGGCGGTCGACTGCGCGATCATGCTGCTTGACTCCGCCAAGGGCCTGGAGCCGCAGACGCTCAAGCTGTTCGACGTGTGCCGGTCGCGGCATGTGCCCGTGGTGACGTTCGTGAACAAGTGGGACAGACCGGGGCGTGAGCCGCTCGAATTGCTCGACGAGATCGAACAGCGGATCGGGCTGCGCCCGACGCCGGTGAACTGGCCCGTCGGCGTGGCCGGCGAATTCCGCGGCCTGATCGAGCGCAGTACCGGCGAATACACCGCCTACACCCGCACCCCCGGCGGCGCGGCGCGGGCGCTAGAGGAGCACTTCTCCGCGGACGAGGCGCTAGACCGTGAAGGCAAGGCGTACGAGGTCGCGGCCGACGAACTCGCGCTGCTCGACGAGATCGGGGCCGCCATCGACGTGCCGTCGTTCCTGGCCGGGGAGTCGTCACCCGTGCTGTTCGGGGCGGCGCTGCCGAACTTCGGCGTCCGCAGGCTGCTCGACGCGATGCGCTCGCTGGCCCCGGAACCGTCGCCCCGGCTCGACGTGGCCGGGGTCGCGCGGCCGGTTGACGCGCCGTTCTCCGGGCTGGTGTTCAAGGTGCAGGCCAACATGGACCCGGCGCACCGGGACCGGGTGGCGTTCGTCCGGGTGTGTTCTGGGCGGTTCGAGCGCGGCATGGTGCTCACCCACGCCGCTACCGGGCGGCCGTTCGCGACGAAGTACGCGCAGGCGATGTTCGGTCAGGACAGGGAGACCGTGGACGTGGCGTTTCCCGGCGACGTGATCGGGCTGGTCAACGCCACCGCGCTGCGCCCTGGAGACACGCTGTTCGCCGACGTGCCGGTGGCCTTCCCGCCGATTCCGTCGTTCGCGCCGGAGCACTTTGGCGTCGTGCGCTGCAAGGACGCCGGCAAGTACAAGCAGTTCCGCCGCGGTATCGACCAGCTCGACACCGAGGGCGTGGTGCAGGTGCTGTCCTCCGACCTGCGCGGTGACCAGGCGCCGGTGCTCGCCGCCGTCGGACCGCTGCAGTTCGACGTGGTGCTGCACCGGCTCGAGCATGAGTTCGGCGCTCGTTCCGAGCTTGACCATCTCGACTACTCACTGGCCCGGCTCACCGACGCCGACGGCGCGGTGGCGCTGGCGGGCCAGCGGGGCGTCGAGGTGCTCACACGGCGGCTGGACGGAGTCCTGCTCGCGCTGTTCGCCGACAAGTGGCGGCTGAACGCCATCACGCGCGACAACCCGGCGGTACGGCTCGACCCGCTGCTCGCCGGTAACGAGTAGCGGGCTGAGGGCTGTCCCGGGGAACCGCCGCGTTCGAGGCCAGAGCGGCGGGCTACTTCATACGAGGGACGTCGATCTGATCGAAGTCACCGTAGCCGTTGGTGACCCCGCCGCCGCCCGACCACTGCCACATCAGGGCGTACTTGCTTGCCGAGGTCAGGCCGCCGAAGAACTGCGCGCACGTGTTTGTGCCGCGCAGGCACCAGCCGATAGGAGCCTGCGAGACATGGGAGGTCTCCGGCAGGTAGGTCCACTCGTAGGTGTTCGGGATCTGCGAGGCTGTGCCGGTGCCGAAGATGTTCGACCAGATCGGGGCGGAGGAATAGACGCCGACCTTGTACTTGGAGTGCGTGGTGATGTAGGTCGCGAAGGCGTTGAACTCGGCCCTGTCAACCGTCGCTGGGGTGTGCAACTGCTTCACAACCCCGCTGCACGGCGACGTATAGACCTCGTTCCACCCGTTGTCCCGCGCTGGTGCGATCCCCGGCTCCTCTATGTCGGCCCACACCACGGAGGAGGTAACGTGCAGGCTCGCCATGGCCGCCAGCGCTTTTTCCGCCTGGTAGGCACCCCAGTTGGCCGCTTGGGTCGCGGTGCCGTTCCAGTCCGGATCGACACCGGGACCGCCCATGAACCAGTAGACGCCGGTACCGATACCCAGGTTGTACTTGGTGTAGTTGGTGTTGGCCTGCGCGCTGTTGGTCGATGACCAGGCGCGGAAGTAATA
>Ga0210395_10003125_pt1 | contig 12750 bp, 9 predicted proteins | sample IncBWH4OmetaG_FD_150861 | JGI IMG/M metagenome (GOLD analysis project Ga0210395, IMG submission 150861) | Forest soil microbial communities from Barre Woods Harvard Forest LTER site, Petersham, Massachusetts, United States - Inc-BW-H-4-O ...
AATCCGTAATTACCCGAAGCGTGCTGGGGAGATTCTGCCGTCAACTCCGGATGCACAAGGAACCCGAAGATATTGAGGCGGTAGTTCATCGAGACGACGATCACGCCTCTATGCGCAAGATTCTCGCCGTCCTGTCTTGCCTCAGAGGTAGAGCCCGCCGTGAATCCTCCGCCATAGATCCACACCATCACAGGCAGCTTGGCGTGCTTGTCTTTAGCCGGACTCCAGATGTTCAGTGTCAGGCAGTCTTCACTCTGGCCCGGATCGCGAAAGATCATGTCGTCATAAAGCAAGGGCTGCATGCAATGTGAGCCGTAGCTCGTCGCAACCTTGACGTCTTTCCACTTTGCTGCTGGTTGAGGAGGCTTCCAGCGCAGAGGTCCCACCGGTGGAGCGGCGTAGGGGATACCTTTAAAGATGCGCACCTGTCCGTCGGTGCTCACATAGCCTTGTACTTTGCCGTTGTTCGTCTTCACCTTGGGCGCATCTGCGGCAAACAGGGTGGCGCTGACTAGAGCCGCGCACGCGAACACTGTACTTATAAAAATGACCCGCATCCGAAAAACCTCTCGTAATGTCTGTTGGATTTACACCGACGTTCTCAAAAGCTCCATCTTGCATAGAGAGCTCACCCCTGCAAAAAAACTGCACACCCGTTCCGGTTCGTGTTGTTGGAGTTTTAGGCAAGGACTTGGAATGTCTGGTCTGACCATCGGATTGTAGACGAAATGCCGCTTTTCGTCCTGTATTTGCAAACGCTTCGACTGAATTCTTCTGACAGATCAGGCGTCTCGGAGATAATCTCGCGCGTGACGACTGGAGGTGGGTCTCACGATATGAAACATGCCATCATGATTCTCGCTCTGCTGCTGCATCCGCACATCTACGCGCAAAATCAGCAGGACCAAAAACCAACGACGCTTCGAGGCGTTTTGCTGGAGCAGCTTCGCACGACCCACAATCGGGAAGACTGGTTTGTGCCTGCGAATATCGCAGTCGAAGGTCTCACCCCGGAGCAGGCCAGTTGGAAGGACAGCAGCGGAAACCACTCCGTCGGACAGCTCACCAACCATCTTGTTTTCTGGAACAGGCGCGAGCTTGCACAGTTCAAGGGAGAGCCGGTGCCGAAATTCGACGGTAACAACGATGAAACCTTCAACAACTTCGACAGTAAAAACTGGCCGGCCCTGGTGCGGCAACTTGACGAAGTGATGGCCGAATGGGAGCAGGCAGTCGAGAGTGCGGACGACAAAAAATTGGCGGAGTCGGCTTCTCTGATTGCGCACGTTGGCGCGCACAATGCTTATCACATCGGGCAGATTATTTATGTCCGCAAGGAGCAAGGCTCCTGGAATCCGGCGAAAGGCGTCAAATAAAACCGATACCGGTACGGCGAAAATCGGGGACAGCTTTCATTGCCGTTCTCGACCTCGGAACTTCCAGAACAGGAGTCTGCCTGTCTTAACCGGTTTTCGCTCGCAACGCCGTTCGCCTGGACAGAGTTAGCAAGCCCTAACTCAGCGCGCCTTGATATTTGCCGCGTACATTGTCTCGCCATTGACCACGGTCCGAAGCACCCGGGTCTTCAGAATCTCCGGCGGAGGAACAGCCGTAATGTCGCGGTCGAGCACAACAAAGTCAGCGAAGTACCCATTCGTCAGCTTGCCCTTGGTCTTTTCGGCAAATTCCGCATAAGCCGACCCTTGCGTATAAGCATAGATCGCCTGCCAGATGGTCAGCTTTTCTTCGGGATGATACGTCTGCGTGCCGGCTTCATTCATGCGCGTGACGGCCGAATAGACGCCGCGGAACGGAGTGATCGGCTCAACCGGATAATCGGTGCCGAAGGCCAGCGGCACGCCTGCGTTGAGAAACGACTTCCATGCATAGGCATACTTAGCGCGCTCGGGGCCAAGGCGCTGTTCCGCCCAGCTCATGTCGGTGAGCAGATGATTCGGCTGCATCGATGCGATGACGCCCAGCTGCTTATAGCGCGCAAAATCCGCCGGATCGACCACCTGCGAGTGCTCGATGCGGTTGCGAGCATCAGGGTGTCCATGCGTTGCTTGCGGTACGTAGGCGTTTTCAGCTGCCGCAAATGCATCGAGCGCCATGCTCACGGCGCGATCACCGATGGCGTGAAAGCCCATCTGGAAGCCGGCCTGCGCGCGTTCTATGGCCATGGCGTTCAGCTTCTGCTGGTCGTAGCGTGGAATGCCCGAATTACCCGGATCATCGCTGTAAGGAGCTTTCAGCGCCGCCGTGCGTGAGCCGAGCGAGCCATCCATAAAGCCCTTCAACATGGTCGTATGCACCATTTCGTCATCTTGCGGAAAGAAGTCTCGATGCTGCGTCAGCAGGTCCATTGGAGCATTGAACGGCAACCACTCGCTGATGCGTACCGGCAGCTTGTCCTGGCGCTTCATTTCTATGTAGACAAGAAAATCCTCCCAGTCCGAATTGTCCTGCACCGAGGTCACGCCATGCTCAACCGCATCGGCGAGAGCAAGTTCGATGCCGCGACGGCGCAGCTCCGGCGTCGGCGGAGGAATGTGCTGATCGATAATCGCCTGCGCGGTTTCACGGATGATGCCCGTCGCCTCACCATTCGCATCGCGATCGATTTTGCCGCCCTGCGGGTCGGGCGTGTTTTTTGTGATGTCCGCCGCACTCAAGGCCGCAGAGTTGGCAATGGCGATGTGCCCGTCCACGCGCACCAGAAATGCCGGATGCCCTTTCGTCACCGCATCGAGATCAGCTCGGGTAGGCAGTGCCTTCGACGCCCACAGCGTATGGTCCCATCCGCCTCCGGTCAGCCATGCCGCAGGAGCGGCAGCCTTCGCAGCGATCCGTACACGCTGCTGCATCTCCGCGAGCGACTTCACGCCAGTTACATCGACCGAAAGCTCGATGCGGCCCGCGTCTCCCAGGTGCGCGTGCGCGTCATTGAATCCCGGCATGACGAAGGCCCCGCCGAGATCGATCATTCTTGTAGACGGCCCCTGCCATTTTTTCACGTCGGCATCGCTTCCGGAGGCCATCACCAGCCCCGTCAATACTGCGATAGCAGAAACCCTCTGCGGATGTGCCGATTCCAGATCGACCCCGGTAAGAATATTGCCGTGGTAGTAAATCACATCGGCAGGCACCGTCTGATTTTGTGCCGAAGCACAGACCAGGCCAGCCGAAATCAACAGAGCAGAAAAAAGAAGAAGAGTTCGTGTCACGAATCGGAGTCTAAGACATTTGCCGCAAATTGTGTAAGTGAAGATGCATTTCTCTGCATTCTCTGCATTCTCTGCATTCTCTGCGTTCTCAGACGTTGACCAGGCGTACCCTGGCGTCCTCTGCGGTAAAGCTTTCTAGATCGAGCAGCAAGCCAGCAGCAGAAGCAGAATCCGTCGCAGCCCCAGTGCGCGTCCGCGCGCGTCATACCACTCGTTGCGCGTATGGATACCTCCGCCATCGCCGCCGGCTCCCAGCGATAAGGCTGGCAGTCCCAGCGAGAGCGGAATATTTGCGTCCGTCGAAGCGATGCGCGGCTCAGTGCGAATGCCGAGATGCCTGTCCACAGCACGCAGATTTTCAAAGACGGGCGAGTGCTCGGGAAGCGCACCGGCTGGCCGGTTGCCGATCTGCTCAATTGCGAACTGCAGCGCGTGTTCTTTCTTCGCTCTCTGGTTGGCTTCGATCACTGCGTCTTCCACCGCGCGGTAAATCTCTACTTCAAGCCCGATCAGCTGTTCCGCATCGGTCGATCGCGCATCGAAACGCGCCATTGCGCGCTCAGGAATCGCATTGACTGCCGTGCCGCCCTCGATCGTACCGACATTCAGCGTTGTTCGCGGTTTTGTGCTCAATGCGAGATCGCCCAGCCGCGCAATCGCACGGCTCAGCACCACAACAGGATTCGGCCGCGCTGCATCCGTCCACGAATGACCGCCGGGCCCGGTAATGGTTACCAGGTATCGCCGGCTGCCCAACGCATGGGTGACGGCTACCTCATGTCCCGCTCCATCGAGCACAACATGCGCAGCAACGCGATTACGCCATGGAGCGCACTCATAAAGGTGACGCATGCCGCGTAGATTGCCCTCACCCTCTTCACCGACGTTGCCGATAAAAATCAGATCGCATGCGGGACGAATCTGTGCGTGCCGCAACGCCGCGGCTACCGCCAGCAATGCAACCACGCCCGCGCCATTGTCGCAGGCTCCGGGAGCAACCAGCCTTGTATTGTTGACCTGCGGATCGATCAGGGTGTCTGCCGGAAACACCGTATCGATATGTGCCGAGAGCAGAACGCATTCGCCCTCCTCGGGATTCTCCCCGTAGTGCACGCCGCTCGCATTGCCGACATCGTCGATCTGTACCTCTTCAAGCCCAAGCTCGCGGAATCTTCCGCAGAGCCACTCCGCGCGCGGCCCCTCGCCAAAGGGAGGCGCGGCAACGGCGACCAGCTCCTGCTGCCATCGCATGATCTGCTGCTCGTGCAAGTGCAGCCATCCGAAAGCCTCATGCACGCGGCGCTGCGAGGCCAGCTGGCCGATGCGGGCAAACGCCGTCGATGAAACGGTGGCAGACATTAAGATTCAGCCTAGCATTTGCGCTCATAATCCGCCGATACCAAAAACAGCCCCCGCGCCGGAGCCGTCGCTCCCGCCGCTGTTCGCGACCGTGCCTCCAGAATGCGCCTTACGTCGCCGGCTTCGATATGCCCGCGTCCCACATCAAGAAAGGTTCCCACCAGATTCCGGACCATGTGGTGCAGAAATCCGGAGCCATGCACGCGGTAAACCAGTAAGTCTTCCTCAATCTGCTCCCACGATGAAGAAAAGATGCTCCTGACGGAAGAAATCTCCTCAGCCTCATCGTCACGCTGCGTTTTGTCCGGATCGCTCGCTGCGAACGATGCGAAATCATGCTCGCCCATCACCACCGTTGCCGACTCCCGCATCGCCTCAACATCCAGAGGCCAGTTGAGGGCGTAGACATAACGCGCCATCCAGGGCGGACAGATCTCGCCGCGAAAGATGCGGTATTCATACCGCTTGCCCGTCGCATCATGGCGGGCGTGAAATTCAGCCGCAACCTTTACCGCATCGAGCACACGGATCGACGCTGGCAGAGCGCGGTTCAACGCTCTGTGGAAATTGGCCGCAGGTATGGGTGCAGCCAATACGAAACTTGCTACCTGGCCGAGTGCATGGACGCCGGCATCTGTCCGCCCGCTGCCCTGTGGCAGAACGCGCTCGCCTGTGATGCGCTCGATGGCATCGGCGAGCGTTCCCTGAATGGTAATGTGACGGGGCTGCACCTGCCAGCCGTGGTAATCTGTGCCATCATAAGCCAGCACAAGTTTCCAGCCGGAAATCGGTTCCTCCCGCGCTGTCTGAATTTTCTCAGCCATTTAGAGCGTCCAATGGCGAGGATAATGCATCCAAAGCGTGCGATATACTCAGCTTTTCCTACTAGGGTGGTATTTGTTCTGTTTCTACGACATGTCTGTCGAAATCCACGGAACGAAGCCGGGATGAATCGCGTATAGACGAAGAGTAACTTTCAGGGGTTACGCAACAATCAACCAGTGTGCCCGACGGCAGCGAGAGGCGCATACGAGGGCAGCCGGCGCGTCTGAAAAGGGTGTTGCCGCATCTGTGATGGGACCGCTGCTACTTGATGGAGAGGCGAATGGAATTTTTTAACGAACGCGGGGAAACGTTGAAGCCGAAAGGCGCGTTCTTCTTGAAGTTGCGAGCCACAGCGGCCATTGCCATGCTGTTGGCCAGTACCGCCCCTACGTGGGCCTTGGGACAATCTGCTCAGCAAGGACAACAGTCCGCTCCCGCCGCGCAGGGCACGGCACAGGCAAATCCGCAAAAGGGTACCGATCCGGCTCTGCAGGGATTGCCACCGGAGCCCGCGCCCAACTATACGCAGCCACTCTACATGCGTCCCACGGAACGCAATTTCACTCAGCCGAGAGGGTACTGGCCCAATCCTTTTCGTCCTTATTTGCCAACGACGCTCACACCTCCCCGGTTCTCCAATTCGATCCGGCTCGAAGATCTCATAAAAAATGGCAAGATTTATCTCAGTCTTAGCGATGCGATTCTTCTGGCTCTTGAAAACAATTACGACATTGCCATCCAGCGCGTTAACCTGGACATTGCCGATACGGAAATCCTGCGCGCACACTCCGGAACCAATCTTCTGTTAGGCGTGGGCAGCGGTCTGGTAACCAACACGTTGGGTGGCGCCGGCACAACGGTGACGGGGGGCGGTGGACCAGGAGGAACAAGTGCGGCGACAGGCGGTGCAGGCACGGGCGCCGGCGGTCAGGCACTCACCACCAGCGGCACAGGACCGGTACCGGAGGCTCTGGATCCCACGCTTACGGGAACCATACAGCTCCAGCGGCAGACGATACCACAAACCAGCCCGGCATTCACGGGGACCCCGGCACTGAACCAGAACACGAACGAATATAATTTCGCCTACAACCAGGGATTTATCACCGGCACTGCCCTGAATGTAACCTTCAATAACAGTTACACGACCACGAACAATGCCTTCGCGGTCTTCAGCCCTCAATTACAGTCGACTTTCAGTGCGCAACTGACGCAGCACCTGTTACAGGGCTTCGGATGGGGCGTCAATGGACGTTTTATCGTACAGGCGAAGAACACCCGACGCATCGCGGATTCGGCCTTCCGCCAGCAACTCCTCTTCACCATCAACCAGGTCGAGAACATCTACTGGGGGCTGGTGAGCGCTTATGAAGATCTGGAAGCCAAGCAGCGCTCCCTGCAACAATCCACCCAGCTGCTTTCAGACGACAAAAAGCAACTGGAAATTGGGACATTGGCTCCCCTCGATGTGGTGAGCGCAAACAGCGCAGTGGAAACGGATAAGCAGGCTGTGATTGCTTCGCAGAGCAATCTCGAATATCAGCAACTCATCATGAAACAGGCCATCGCGCGCAGCCTGGAAGATCCCACGCTGGCGAATGCTCCGGTCATTCCGACCGATCGCGTGAGCCTGCTTGAGGTGCCCGAGGAGGGTCAGTCTGCCGATGACCTGGTACGCCAGGCCAAAGCGAACAGCCCGGCAATTGAGCAGTCCATACTCACCCTCAAGAACGATGAGGTGACGCTAAAAGGAGCAAGGAACGGCCTGTTGCCCACGGTTGATGTGTATGCGTTTTATGGAGCTTCAGCGCTGGGTGGCTCGCAAAATCCGGGATGCGTGAACTTCGGCGCCACCGGAGAGACACCTTGCCCTCCAGGACAATATCCTGACGTCGGTTTTGGCAGCACCTTCTCAAATCTCTTCAACAGCACCGGTCCGGATAAGGGCGTGGGATTCAATATCACCGTTCCCATCCGCAATCGTTTCGCTCAGTCCGTGCAGGCGCGGTCGGAATTGGAATTTCGCCAGGCGCAAATGAGGCTGCAACAGCTCTACGTGCAGACGCGCATGAACGTGGTCAATGCACAGTTCGCCCTGACGAATGACCGCGCATCTGTGCAGTCGGCGATAGCCACGCGTGACTATGATCGGCAGAGTCTCGATGCGGAGCTGAAGAAGCTGCACCTCGGCGCCTCCACCACCGCTCTCGTGCTGCAACAGCAGCGCTCCCTCGCGATCGCGGAGAGCACGGTGATTTCATCGACGGCGAAGTATGCCATCGACCGAGCCGCACTCTCGCAGATTCTGGCCAGCACTTTGGACCGTTATGGCATCAGTATCGCCGACGCGGTCGTTGGAAAAATCACGCAGCAACCGACGATTCCGGGCCTTGAACCAGCCAAGAACCAGCCGGAAGTGACTCTTCCCGGGCAGCAGCAGAACCTGCAGCGGGAGCAGCAGCAGGCCGTTCCGGAGCCGCAGAACCCGCCGCAGCCTCAGCAACCCAATCAACCGCAGCAGCCGCAGTAAACTGCAGCGCAGCGCAACGAAGGCCCGGTTCATCGCCGGGCCTTTCTTTTTTCTACAGGCAAATGCAATGATGCTCCCGTCCTCTGAAGCCGGAGATGCGTCTGAATGGCAATTTCCACGGTTCCTATCACACGGCCACAGGCAGCTCTTACCATCTGGGGCGGGGGATTACTGGCAGGTCTCCTCAACGGCGTCCACGCGATCGTCTACTACGGCGTGAAATCCGGCGTTTCGGCCCCGAGCATCTTCCGTTATATTGCCAGCGGTCTGATCGGCTCGCATGCAGCACGGCAGTCTGGATGGGCAGGCGTGGTCCTGGGTGTCGCCCTGCATCTTTCGATTGCTTTGGGCGCGGCAACGGTCTACTATTTCGCGGCCTTGAAATTCTCGCTTCTCATCTGGAGACCGTTTCTATCCGGTACGGTCCTTGGATTGGGCCTGTATGTCGTGATGTACCACATCGTGATCCCGCTCTCGGCGCTTCCCAAAAATCCTCATGCCGCATTTTCCATCGCGGATTTCATCAGCGAAATCTTCGCTCACGTCGTGCTCGTTGGCTTCCCCATCGCGCTTCTGGCGCGAAGATCAACCCGTGTCAAGCCCTGACGGGACAGTAAGCGATGTAAGTAACAGATTCCATGTAGTTTAATAGCCAGCGACGCTTGGCGTACTATTTCCTTGAATTTGCTATTCTGGATATAGGGGAAAAAATAACCCGTCAGCCTGTTCAGCCCGCGCACGCAGCCACCGAAAGCAATTGTCATCCTGAGCTAAGCGAAGGATCTGTTTTTCTGCTCGTCTTAGGGATACCCTGCACTAAGTCATTGAAAACACTACATCGTGCCTAAGACCATTGTTTTCATCAGTTTAGCAGGGGATGATCCCCCGCTAAACCATTGAAAACAATGGAAGTGAATAGAAAAGGGGGGAGGGGTACCCCCCTTACCGCTCCGCTACGCGATCCAGCAATTCGTAAAACTCAGGGAAGGAAATGGCTGCGGATTCTGCGCCGTGAATAACCGTTTCTCCTGTTGCCCGGAGTGCTGCGACCGAAAAGGCCATGGCGATGCGATGGTCGCCGCCCGAGTTGATCTCGGCTCCATGCAATTGCTGGCCACCCGGAACATCGAGACCATCCTCGAATTCTTCGACTTCCGCCCCCATCGCGCGTAGGTTGCTGGCGACCAGAGCAATGCGATCGGATTCCTTGACGCGCAGCTCTTTGGCATCACGGATGCGGATGCCACTCTGCGTATAGGGCGCGATGGCCGCAAGCACCGGCAGCTCGTCAATGAGCTGCGCCGCAAGCGCGCCGGAAATCGTGGTTCCCGTCAGCCCATTTGACGGAGCATTGACCTGCACGGTGCCGATCAGCTCGCCATGCCTCTCTTCGAGATTGAGCACGCCGATGTGCGCGCCCAGAGCGGTCAGAACGTCCAGCAACGTCGCGCGCGTTGGATTGAGCCCAAGCGAGTCGAAGAGCAGATTTGAGCCGGGAAAGAGCGCCGCAGCACAGAGGAAGAAAGCAGCCGATGAAATATCGCCGGGAACAACAGCCTCGATGGCCTGTAATGGCTGGCCCCCTGCAATGCTGACCGAATCTGTAGTGCGGTCTACCTGAGCGCCAAAGGCCCGCAGTGCCAATTCGCCATGGTCGCGCGTGCGGACAGCCTCGTGCACGGTTGTCGTACCTTCGGCCTGCAACCCGGCGAAGAGCACGGCAGTCTTTACCTGCGCGCTGGGTACAGGAGTCGTGTAGTCGATGGCGGTGAGCTTGCCGCCACGAATCGTAACCGGAGCGTGTCCTTCGGTGAGAGTGATCTCGGCGCCCATCTGCGAGATAGGCTTGCGCACGCGTTCCATCGGTCGGCGGCTCAGGGACTCATCGCCGATCAGCGTATAGGTGTTGGGCGAAGCGGCAAGCAGGCCGGTGAGCATGCGCATCGTCGAGCCGGAGTTGCCGCAGTCTAACGGTTTGTCAGAGGGCTTCAGGTTGCCACCGGTACCGGTGACCTCGACGGTTCCGTCGTCGCGGCGCGCAACCGTGGCACCCAGGGCAGCGGCGCAGCCAAGGCTGCTGGCGCAATCTGCGCCTGTCGAGAAATTTGTAAGCCGGGTTGTTCCAGCGGCGAGCGCACTCAACAGCGCGTAGCGGTGAGAGATGCTCTTATCGCCGGGCAGGCGAAGGCTGCCGAGAATGTTGCGTGCGGGCGTAACGATGCGTTCCGTTTTCGTTTCAAGCATTTGTTTTTATCGTATCGCAACGAAACAGGACGCAGGAACTATGGCTTCACACCTTGGAAGGTCTTCCGGAGCCCAGCGCGGCTTTTGCCGCTGAGAGATCCAACTGCAGCCGTGAAGCTCGCCCCTTTTCAAAAGCCAAAAAATTTTTCGCGGAGTGCGTCTTCATAGTCGCTCTTAGCATCCTTGGCCTTGTTGCGAGCTTCTTCTTCCTTGAAATGGGCATCTTCCCATTTGTCGACTTCGGCGATGGAGTGATCTCCAGAGGCCAACGCCTCTTCATTCCGGATGGCGGCTATCCATACTTCCACGGCGGCCTTATAGCTGGCCTGTAGCTGGTCGAGTTCCTGAGTGTCGGTGGTCATCACTGGCTCCTTGCAAGATGGCCAGCATAATCCGCTAATGTGAACAGATGATTGCAGAAGGCGAATCATTTAACATTCCGGATACGTCGAGGAAGGATTTCGAACTTGAATCGCGTTGTTCTAACAGTGCTTTGTATAGTGGTTTTCTGCATGGGCGGTCTCCATGCTGTTGCCACAGCGCAGGAAGAGACGATAGTGGCGATTCGGCATGGAGAGAAACCGCCTGCAGGACTGGGACAGTTGAACTGCAGGGGACTGAACCGCGCCCTGGCACTGCCGAAGGTTCTGGCACGCTATGGCAAGCCAGACCTCATTTATGCGCCGAATCCGGCGGTGAAGGTAGTCGATGCGAACAATATGCCCTATTCCTATGTTCGACCCCTCATCACAATCGCGCCGACAGCGATTCAGTTAGGAATGCCGGTGAATACGCAGATTGGATTCACGGACATTGCCAAGCTGCGAAAGGAGTTGACCCGGCCTGCGAATGCTCATGCCCTGGTCTTTGTAGCGTGGGAACACCTGATGCTGAATAAATTTGCACAGCAGATGATAAAGCGTTATGGGAAAGACCCATCGGTCGTACCCGACTGGCCGAATAATGATTACGACAGAATTTACGTCTTCAAGATCACTCAGACAGGCGGAAAGCCCGAGCTTACTTTTACAGTGGATCATCAGAATCTGAATGATTCGCTACGCGATGGCTGTCCGTCGCAGTGAACTGACAGACTTGAGGGCAGATATGCTCTTCTACCGTTTAGGCGCGAAATGCGCGACGAAGAATGACATCTTTGCCTGATTTGCCTTTGCGCCGAAGGCGCGTGTGCCGGGACGGCCAGTCCGCATTACAATCAACTTTTCGGATCAATCATGGCGTATCAGGTTTTAGCGAGGAAGTACCGTCCGCAGCGGTTTAGCGACGTGGTGGGACAGGAGCATGTAACGCGCACGTTGCTCAATGCTCTGGAGCAGGGGCGCATTGCACATGGGTACATCTTCAGCGGGCACCGAGGCATTGGGAAGACGACCATTGCCCGCATTTTGGCGATGGCGCTGAACTGCCGGACCGAAGTGGGGGCGGCGGAAAGGCCAACGCCCGAGCCCTGCGGCGTCTGCGACTCATGCACGGAGATTCGCAACGGCAACGCGGTGGACGTGATCGAGATCGACGCAGCGACGAACCGCGGCATCGACGAGATTCGCGAGCTGCGCGATGCGGCCCGATACCGGCCTGCGAGGGACAGGTTCAAGATCTACATTCTGGACGAGGCGCACCAGATTACGGATGCCGCCTTCAATGCCCTCCTGAAGACACTGGAGGAGCCGCCTGACCACGTCGTTTTTATGATGGCGACGACCCAGCCGGAGGACATTCCGCAGACAATCCGGTCGCGGTGCCAGCACTTCAGCTTCCACGCTGTGAAGTTTGATGACATTCTGACGCAGCTCAAGACAATTGCCGGGCAGGAAAACATCGCGGCCGATGACGCAGCGCTGGCGCTTTTGGCCGAGGCAGGCGATGGCTCGATGCGCGACGCGCTGTCAATCATGGACCAGGCAATTGCTTCGGCTCCGCTGGTTGATGGCAAGGCGAAGCTCGATGTGGAGCAGATTCGCGAATTGATGGGGACGGTTCCGAATACCGTCTTCGAGCGCTTGCTGGAAGCGGTGAGCGAGAACCAGACTGCAACTGTGATCCAGGAGATCAATACGCTGCTAAATGCAGGGAACAGTCCGGCTGCGCTGGCACGACAGTTTGTCCGCTACCTGAGAAATGTATTGATGACGCGGATTGCGGGCGAAAGCACAGAATTGTTACAGATTTCGGCAGACGAACGGGCGCGCGTGGCGCGATCGGCTGTGCTCTTTTCAGAAGAGGATCTGACGCGGTTTCTGCAGGTGATGCTGCGGACCTTCGATGATTTGAATTACCGGCAGGAGCAGCGTTTCCATCTGGAACTGGGACTGGTCAAACTGGTGCATCTGCAACGGCTGATTCCGGTCGAGGAACTACTTAGCCAGTTGCCGACAGGCGGCGGTAAATCCGGGTTGAGCGGTGGGGCATTGCCGAAGGCGGCTTTGCCTGCAGCAAAAGCTCCGGCTGCAACGGTATCGGCTCGGGCCTCTGAACCAGTGCGCGTTCAAGAACCGGCAAAGCCCGCGTTCTCTCCGTTTGAGGCGGACCGGAACCGGAAGATTA
>Ga0210395_10003126_pt1 | contig 12747 bp, 10 predicted proteins | sample IncBWH4OmetaG_FD_150861 | JGI IMG/M metagenome (GOLD analysis project Ga0210395, IMG submission 150861) | Forest soil microbial communities from Barre Woods Harvard Forest LTER site, Petersham, Massachusetts, United States - Inc-BW-H-4-O ...
GGCCGTAAGCATGGGCTCGATGATGTCGCCGCGGCCGAGCCACTGATGGAATGCGGCGTATACCGGCACGGTGAGGTAAGCGGCGACCATTCGCTTGCCGATAAAGCGGGCGGTGTCGGCGTCGGTGGTCGGGCAGACGAAGATCCGGGCGACCAGTTCGCAGTCAGGGCCTGCCGCGTGGCGCACTCTCGGCACGTCCTTGGGGGCGAGCCAGTTGGTGATCGCCATGTCGGCCTCGGCGGCGGCGAGCTTGAGCATGCCGGGCCGCAGCGCTGCCAGGGCGAGCGCAGGCGGGACTTCGGGTGCCGGGTCCAGCCGGAAGCCATTCACCGAGAATGTCTCGTACTCGCGGGTGACCTTGCCGCCGGCCAGCGCCTCGCGCAGGAACCGCAGCATGTCCCGCGAGCGCTGGTAGGGCTTCTCGAACGGGATGCCGTTCCACTGCTCGACGGCGGCCTGGGACGAGGTGCCGATGCCCATCACGAACTTGCCGGGAGCGAGGGCGGCCAGCGTGCCGGCCTGCACGGCGAGCGAGACCGGCGCGCGGGTGTAGATGCCGACAATCGCGGTGCCGAGGCGCAGCTGAGGCGCCCACTGGGAGGCCAGGGTTAGCGGGGTGAAGCCGTCAATCCCGTTCAGCTCGGCCGACCAGACGTCGGTGTAGCCGAGCTCGGGCAGGGCCGTCACCAGGTCTTGCTGGGCGGCAAGCGGCAGCCCGCTAAGCGGCAGCGTCAGGCCCCAGCGCGGTTGCGATCCCATCGGCGTTCCTTTGCCTCTTAGCTCGCGTGACCTCTTGCATGCCACGCCTGGCGGTCGAGCTTAAGGGATTGAACCGGCCGCTGGCGTGTTCGCCAGCATTGACCGGCACGGGAGGCGATCGAGGCGACCGCGCCCTCGTCGTGCGGATCGTCAGTTCACGGCGTGCCGGGAGCGGCTCATGACGGCGATGCCAGCGGTGGCGATGACGCCGTAGAGGGCCGGCGCGAGGAATACGTGCGGCAGGCCGAGCAGGCTCACACCCAGGCTGCCGGTCAACCCGCCGAGGGCGCTGGCGATCGCGGTCGAGCTGATGAAGATGGCCGAGGCGGTCGCGACGGCTTCGGGCAGCAGGCGTTGGGCGACGATGATGCCCAGGGCGGCGAACACGCCCCACACGCCGCCCATGAGGATCTGCCCGGCGAACATGCCGGCGGTGTTCCCGGTCAGGGCGAAACAGAGATTCGCGCCGACGCCGAACGCCGCGCCGAAGATCATCACGCGCATTATGCCGAACCGGCGGGCGACGATCACGGCCACCGGCATGAGGATCAGCTCTATCAGGGGCTGGATGCCGATGACCGCGCCGCTGACCACGGTCGGCAGGTGCATGTCGTTGTGCATGTAGATCGGCAGATAGCCGTATTTGATCGGCTCTCCGGCGTAGACGAGCACGTACAACCCGGTGAAGGCGAGCAGGGGCAGCATGGCCCGCACGCGGGGGGAGCGACGTACGAGTCGCCCGGGATGTGCTGCGGGTTCTGCATGTGCGGCGAGTGCCGCGGGTGCCGCGATCGTGGTCTGGGCGCGGGGCCGGGCTGAGCGGGTGCGCGTGAGACCCATGGGGACGATCTGCGCGAGGGTGCACAGTCCGGTGGCCGCGAACATCGCGCGCGGGCCGGCGGCGGTGGCCAGGAGCGAGCCCGCGACGGGGCCGACGATCCATCCGGCCGTCAGCGCCATGCGGACGATCGAGACGACGCCGTCGCCGACCGGGCTGGCGGTGGCCTGCAGGTCGTCGTGGACCGCGGCGAACAGCTGCGAAGCGGCGGCGCCGGAGAAGGCCAGGATCAGGGCGCTGATCACGAAGGGCATCCACAGCCGGTCGGCTAGGGCCATCGCGCCCCAGCCGAGGAACCCCGCCACTGCGCACAGCCGGAAGAGCCCGAGCCGTCGACCGGTGCGGTCCGAGCGGGCGCCGATGAAGTATCCGGCGACCGGGGCGGTGATGTTCGTGAGGTAGTACAGGCCGGCCGTGGTCAACGAGACGTGCAGGTCATCAATGAGGAACAGCGTGATTTGCGGCGCGGCGGCGGAGGTGCCCAGCCCGGACAAGAACAGCGCGAGGGTCGCGCCGCGATAGAGCGGCGAGGTCCAGACGGAGCGCGCCGCGGATGGTGCGGTAGCGGTGTCGGCGGCGGCGAGCGCTGGTGGCAAGGGCGGGCCCTCCGGGAGGTCTCGTATACGCGGCTACCGGGCCGCCTTCACACTTCTTACCATGCAGACGGACGTAACACACGAATTCTATGTTTGTAAGCTCGCTTTTCAAACATCAATCGTGTTTACTAGGGAACGTGACGAGTATCGACCGACACAGGCAGATCGCCGACGCCGTGCGCGGGGCCGGACGGCTGAGCGTGGCCGAGCTGGCCGGGCTGACCGGCGCGTCGGACATGACCATCCGGCGCGACCTCGAGACCCTGGCCGAGCAGGGCGTCCTGGAGCGCTACCGCGGCGGAGCCAGGACCCTGCTGCTGCGCGGGCAGGAACCGCCCTTCGCGCTGCGGGCGATCGAGGGCTTGGAGACCAAGCAGCGCCTCGCCGCCGCCGTGGCCGACATGATCGCCGACGGCGAGGCCGTAGTCCTCGACAGCGGCACCACATGCCTGGAGGTCGCCCGCCTGCTGCGGGACCGACGGGTGACCGTGATGCCGCTGTCTTTGCAGGCCGCGAACGCGCTCGCCGACGGCCCCGCAGCGAACCTGCTGCTCGCAGGCGGACGACCCCGGCCCGGCGAAGGGGCCCTGACCGGGCCGCTGGCCCGGGCCAGCCTCCAGGCCATGCGCTTCGACACCGCCGTCATCGGCTGCTGCGGCCTGACCGCAGAACACGGACTGACCGCCTACGACCTGGACGACGCTGACATCAAGCGCACCGCGATCTCCTCCTCCCGCCGGGTCATCGCCGTCACGGAGGCCGCCAAGCTCTCCCGCACCGCCCTGGCCTTCGTATCACCGGTCACAGCCCTGCACGCACTGGTCACCGACGCATCCGCCCCCGACGACGAGGTCCAGGCGATCTCGGCCGCCGGCGTCACCGTGCAGCAGGTTTGAACATGCCCGGGACCGTGCTGTTGTTCGACCTGTTCGGTGTCATCGCCCACCACCAGTCCCCCGAAGGGCGAAACCGCCTGCTCGAGACGGTGGCCCTGAGCTGCACCACGACCGCAGCGTTCTGGGACACGTACTGGCGCCTGCGCCCGCGCTACGACCAGGGCCTAATCCACGGCCCGGAGTACTGGACGCAGGTGGCCAGCGCCCTGGACGTCGTCTTCGACGACCGGCAGATCGCCGACCTCACCGCGGCGGACATCGCCAGCTGGAGCGCCGTCGACGCGACCATGGTCGCGCTCCTCGACGAACTGGCCGCCTCTGGCCACCGCCTGGCCCTGCTCTCCAACATCCCCGAGGAACTCGCCGCCCACTACGAGACTCACCACAGCTGGCTCGAGATGTTCCAGGTCCGCGGGTTCTCCTGCCGCATCGGCCACGCCAAGCCGGACCCGGCCGCTTTCCGCTGGTGCCTGGACGCGCTCGCCGTCCCCGCCGATCAGGTCGTGTTCGTCGATGACCGCGAGGAAAACATCCAAGCCGCGCAAACCATCGGCATGAGATGCCACCTGTTCACCACCCCCGCGCGCGTCCGCGAACTCCTCGCCGCCAACTACGAGCGCGTCTATCCAGGAGCCATGATCCGGACATAGAGCGGCGGGTCCCGTTCCGCCTGCACGGGAGCGCCTACCTGAGGGCCTGTAGGTTGTCTATCGCCGAGAACTGCGGTTCGCGCAACGCTGAAGGGAGCCGGAACGCCATGCGGAATAGGAGACACCGTCCGAGCCAGATCAGCTTCGACGAGCAGTTCTATCCGGCCCGGCCTCGCTCCTTCCGCCGGCGCCGGCCGCGGCCACAGATTACCGCCGCAGATATCCAGCGGATGGGTCCAGCCAAGGCAGAGAACCGCAGGTATGTCGACTGGCTGCGCCGCCATTCGATGCTCCGGTCCGCCCGGATCACGGCTCGCAACTACTCCGGCAGCAGCGTGATGTGGCAGAACCCGTTCAGCATCCCCCGCCCGCGGGCAGCAGTACGCGCTGCCCCAGTATGGTTCACCGCCTACCCGCTATCGCTGATTACCCGGCAAGATGAGTCATACCTGCGCACCCTGGGCGATGAGGCCCTATGGGATGCATTCGCGCAGATCGGCATCAATGCGGTACACACCGGCCCGGTCAAGGCGGCGGGAGGACTCAGCGGCTGGCAGCGCACTCCCAGCGTGGACGGGCACTTTGACAGGATCAGCAACAGCATCGACGAGGCATTCGGCAGCGAGCGAGAGTTCCGCCGGATGGTGGCCGTCGCCGCCAATCACGGCGGGACGATCCTCGATGACATCGTGCCCGGTCATACCGGCAAAGGACCTGATTTCAGGCTAGCCGAGATGAACGTGCGCGACTATCCAGGCATCTACCACATGGTCGAGATCCACCCGGAAGACTGGCAACTGCTGCCTGACGTCCCGCCGGGCAAGGATTCGGTCAATCTCACCGTGGAGGCCGAGGCCCAGCTAGAGAAAGCCGGCTACATTATCGGCCGGCTCCAGCGGGTCATCTTTTACGAGCCTGGCGTCAAAGAGACAAACTGGAGCGCGACCCGGCAGGTCGGCGGCCCCGACGGCATAAAAAGACGCTGGGTTTACCTGCATTACTTCAAAGACGGGCAGCCGTCGATCAACTGGCTCGATCCTTCCTTCGCCGGTATCCGCCTGGTTATCGGCGACGCCCTGCACTCGCTGGGTGACCTCGGATCCGGTGGCCTGCGGCTGGACGCCAACGGTTTTCTCGGAGTCGAGAAGGGAACCGCAGACCAGCCCGCCTGGTCGGAAGGGCATCCGCTGTCGGAGGCCGCCAACCAGCTCATCGGCAGCATGGTACGCAAGATGGGCGCCTTCACGTTCCAGGAACTCAACCTCACTATTGACGACATCAAATCCTCTTCGGAGACCGGCGCGGACTTGTCTTACGACTTCATCACCCGTCCGGCCTACCACCACGCTCTCGCCACCGGCGACACCGAGTTCCTCAGGCTCATGCTCAACGAATCGCTCAGCCACGGCGTCGACCCGGCCGCGCTCGTGCACGCCCTGCAGAACCACGACGAACTCACCTACGAACTGGTGCACTTCTGGACGCTGCATCAAAACGACACCTACCGGTTCCGCGGCACCGACATCACCGGCGGGCAACTACGCGACATCATCCGCGACGAACTGGCTCGCACCCTCGCCGGCAGCGAGCATCCCTACAACCTGCTGTTCACTACGAACGGCATCGCCTGCACCTCCACCACCGTGGCGGCCGCCTCGCTGGGCTACACCGACCTATCCGCCCTGACCGAGCAGGACATCAGCCGGATCCAGCAGGCGCACCTGCTGCTAGCCATGTACAACGCATGGCAGCCGGGCGTGTTTGCGCTGTCCGGCTGGGACCTGTGCGGTGTCCTCACCCTCAGGCCAGCAGACGTTTCCTCCCTGCTCGCCGACGGCGACACTCGGTGGATCAACCGGGGCGCACACGACTTGATGGGCTTCTCGCCGGGCAACTCGCGGTCGACGGCCGGGATCCCGCGCGGCCGGGCCCTCTACGGCCCGCTCAACGAGCAACTCGCCCGCGAGGGCTCCTTCGCCAGCCGGCTTCGCGAAATCATTCGCGTACGGGCCAAATTCGACATCGCCACCGCCCGGCAGGTCGCCGTACCAGAGGTCCCGGCACACAGCATGCTGGTAATGATCCACCAGCTCGGCAGCGGCACACTCCAAGTCACCGCGCTGAACTTCGGACCCGAGCCAGTGGCAGGCAGCGTCCGGTCCGACGTGCTGCCGCCCGGGGCCGTCGTCACCGACATGAGCACTGGAGAACAGATCGGCGACGTCGATAATCTCGGCGCATTCGGCATCGCCCTCGGCGCCTACCAGGGCATGTCCCTCGAAGTTACCCGCACTGCCTCCGCCAGCCTCCAGTAGCGAAACGCTGGGTCCAACCAGGAAGGGCCGGATAGTCGACAGGACGGCATCGCAAATGACCGGCAGAACACTGACCATCCGGGTGTACGGCAAACCAACACATCTACTCATCGCGGCCACCGGCGAGATTGACATAACCACCGTCGGCCGACTGCGCGATCAGCTTTTCGGCCTGGTGAGCGACGGACGCCCGCTTGTCGTCGAACTGGACAACGCCAGACTCGTCGATGCGGCCGGGCTGGGCGTGCTGGTCGGCGCAGCCCACCGGGCCGCTGCACACGGAATCGGCCTGTATGCAGTCTCCGCCCGGCAGGAGACCTTGGAGCTATTCGAGTTGACCGGGCTTGACCGCCAGATACCCTTGGCGCGCACCGTCGAAGAGGCCATCCACGACCTGATCACGGCCCCGCGCGCATCCGCAAGGCGTGCTTGATATCCCTGCGACACGATCCTGCGCCACGCTCGCAGCCGCTTTCCGCTAAGGCCACAACCAGGCTTCTCCATGGCCTGCTCGCAAGGGTAACTTCAAGAACTCGGGGCGCGTCTCGGCGATTACCATGCTTCACCGTCCGCCAGCGAGTTGTTCCCCGACGCGCAGCGCGTTGGCCGCGATAGTCAGCGCAGGGTTCATGACCGGCAGCGATGGGAAGAACGACGAATCGACGACGTAGAGGTTCTCGATGTCGTGCGTCCGGCAGCTCGGATTCAGCACGCTTGTGGCCGGGTCCGTTCCGGCCTTCACCGTCCCGGCCTGGTGCGAACACACCTCGATCCCAGCTCGTCCGGTTAGCGCCAGCGGGTACCCGGCCGCCCGGGCCATACGCTTGGCTTCGCGTACAAGCACCTCGTGGGCGCGGACATTGTTGGGCTGCCAGTGGACGCGGATGGCGCCTTCGCCTGTCACCTCGATGCGGTTCTCGGGATCGGGAAGGTCCTCGGTGAAGAGCCACCAGTCGACGCTTCGGCCGGTCAGATACCGGCGTGCCCAGCGAGGCGCCATCCTCGCCTGCTTCCGGATCATCTGCTCTCGGACTTTTCCGATCAGCTGGATGTGGCCCAGCGGGTAGGGATGATCATCCGTGCCATGATCGTAGAAATCATTGACATAGAGAGTCTTCTGGAAGACCACATTGTTGCGGCGGGCGGGCTTAACGGTGAGCATCACCGTGTTGTTGTGCACCATGTAATGGCGCCCGACCAGCCCAGAGGAGTTGGCGAGGCCGCGTGGATGCCGATCGTCACCCGATCGGAGCAGCAAGGCAGCTGAGTTTACGGCTCCGCAGCTGACAACGATGAGACCTGCCCGGACGACCGAAACACGGCCGCCGCGCACTAGTTCGACCCCGCTTACGCGCTGACCGGAACCGTTGGTCAGGATACGGCGCGCATAGGCAGCCGTGACGATCTCCACGTTCTTCTGCTGAAGCGCGGGCCGGACGCACCGGATTTCCGCGTCTGCCTTGGCGTCGACCTGGCAGACGAATCCGTCACAGGTGGCGCACCGGATGCACCTGCCATCTGGCCGCAGATCGATGCCGAGCGGGAGGTATGACGGTGTGTAGCCGGCTTTGGCGAGCCGGTCCGCCAGGTCCTGGATCGGCTGTTCGTGGGGTACTGGCGGGTACGGGAAGGCGGCGGACCGGACGCTGGTTACCCCTTCTTCCGGCTGACCGTGCACGCCGAAGATCGCCTCGGCCGCGGCGTAGTAGGGGGCGAGATCGTCGTAGCCGAACGGCCACGCCGGCGAGACGCCGTCCGCATGCGCCACCTCTTGGAAGTCACTTGGCCTGAAACGTGGCAGCGACGCGCCGAAGACCTTTGTGTTGCCGCCGACCGCGTACGTCATGCCAGGCCGGTACCAGCGCCCGTTCGCGTCCTGCCATCGATCGTCGGCCTGGTAGCGGCCGTCGGCGAAGACCGCCTCGGGACTCCAGTTCTCGGGTTCCGAGGGAATGAAGTCGCCGCGTTCGACCAGCAGGATCCGGGCCCCCGAGTCGCGCAGCGCGTAGGCTAGCGTTCCGCCGCCCATCCCGCTCCCGACGATGATGATGTCGTAGGAATCTTGGAGAGAGCTATCTGCCATTTGTGTCGGTCCAATCATGGGCTGCGGTCGGCTATCCGCGCCACGGTCGGCGCGTGGCCGACGAACGGGTAGGGCGGCTCCGGCTGTCCCCGCGGAGCAGTCGGATCATGGCCCAGCCGGCCGAAGTCTCGATGGGCTGTTTCTCCTGGCGCACGCGAGGATCCCGGCCCAGTCCGCGGGAAGCACGCTGCGACCGCAGCCGTGATGTCTCGGCTGCTGGGTTTGAAAAGCATTCATAACGGGCGCTAAAGGCGACAAGAGGCGGGCGGTTCAGCATTGCCACGTCACTCCGGTCCCCGGTGCGCCATGTCTTGCATGATCCTTCCAGCCACAGATCACGGATGTACCGCGGCCAGGATTCCCACCCCGACGACGATGGCAGCTATTCCGATACGGGCCGGACGTCCGAGCCTTTCGGCGAACAGCACGTATGCCCCGATCGCTGCCAGGGAGGCAAACAAGGACGCGATGACGGCGGTTACGGCTATGTTCTGCCGGGCGCCAAGAGTCAGGGCAGCAAAGCCCGTCACCTCGCAGATCGCGGCGGTCACGACGGGTGCGATCGCGGCTGGGGTGAGTTTCAGGCGGCGGCCAATCGCCAGCGGGAGCGCGACGCACGCCACTCCAGCGAGCCTCGGCGGCACTACTACCCAGCCTATCGGCAGCGAGGCTACGTGGCCGGTCGCGTAGATGCTCAGCCCGAATACGATCGCCGCGCACGCTGCCAGTGCGCTGCCACTTGAGGTCCCCCCGGGCCCGGTGCGGTCGCCGGTGGTCGGCCAGGCCACGAGGACGGCACCGGTCACCACCGTGGCGAGCGCCGCGAGCGCGATCCCGGGCAGGCGTTCCCCCGCGAGCACCGCTATTGCCGCAGCGACCCCTCCTTCGGTCGAGATGATCGGAGCGACGACACCTACCTTCCCCGACCTGACTGCCGTGTATTCCAGTAGCAGGCCAGCAACGTTGCCAAGCCCGGCGATCGCAAGCCATCCCGCTTGCGCAGCGGTAGGCACCGGCCGTTGCGCGGCGGCGACCCCTGCCGAGAGGGCCAAACCGACGATGGCCACCCAGGCCAGGACCGGCGCCGGCCCGATTAGCCGGCTTGCGCGCGTGGCGCAGAGCGTGGAAACGGCAAACGACAACGCTGCGGCAAGCCCCCCAGCGATGGCTATCATCAGTTATTGTCCGTTCGCGCCTTGTATCGTTCATGAAAAGCTCCTCGCGGCACCGGCCGCGGCCGGTAATGGTGATATCACTGCCGGCCGGGTACATTAGTTCCACCTCGTGGGCGGCGCCATTCTCTCGCCGGGCAGGCCGCTGTAGGAGTTTCCAGCGGGATCGGAGGTAAGCTCCATTGTCATGCCCCAGGGAGTCAGAAAGTAGAACCAGCGCTGGCCAGCGACCGGAGAATCCTCTGCGACGCCATTCGGCCCCTCAAGGAGGGTGACGCCGGGGACGCTGCGCAGGTAGGCATGGGCTTCGTCGATGTCATCTACGTACAAAGCTAGGTGGCTGCCGCCGACATCGCTGTTGCGCGGACTAGTAAGCCTCTGGCCCGCTGTCTCATATTGAATGAGCTCAAGGTTGAAATCCCGGCCCATACGCAGCATTGCGAGCAGGCTGGTCGCGTCTGGGTGAACGTTGAGCTTGCGACGCATATAGTCTTCGCCCGGCCTGCCAAAAGGACCGTCGCGGTAGATTAGCTCGGCACCCAGGTAATCCACGAAAAATGAGATGGCCTGTTCCAGGTCAGGTACGGTGTAAGACACGTGGTCGACGCTTCGTACGGTGGGGACGCGCCGTGACGGCCTAGGAGTTCCAGGTGGAGTTTCAGCTGTCATGGATTCCTCCGCGAGAGATCTGTCTCTCGCTGACAGGCGCGGCGCCTCGTGGCCCCCGCTGGCGGCGGCCACGAGACGATCACGCACGGTCAGGCATGGCGCTAGACGGATGGGGCGCGGGTGTTACTTCAGCGCGCCGCCGAGGACGAAGCCGCCCCGGAACCAGCGTCCCATCACGAGATAGAGGCCTAGGACTGGCAGGGAGTACAGGATTGAGAATGCGGCGATGCCTCCGTAGTTCACCTCTGCTGCGCTGATGAACGAGTACACGGTAATCGCTGCTGGCTGTTGCGCGCTATTCGAGATCAGCACGAGCGGAATCAGGAAAGCGCCCCATGCATTAACGAACCCGTAGATCGCGGCAGCGCCGATTCCCGGCGCTGCCAGCGGAACGACGATTCGTCCTATTATCTTCATTGTACCGACATTCTCGACTCGCGCTGCCTCTTCTAGCTCAGTCGGGACGGCATCGATGAAGTTCTTGATCATCCAGATTTCGAATGGCAGCCCCGTAATCCCGAGGAATACGGCTGTCGGGATGAGTGACAGCCATCCGGCCTGGCTGAATATCTGATAGACGGGGATGATGATCACGTTGATCGGGACCGCCGACAGGAGAAGCACGAATAGCAGTGCCGGTCCCTTCCACGGGATATGGCGCCGGGAGAACGCGTAGGCGGCCAGCGTCCCCGTCACGGTCCCTACGACGGTCGCGATGACAGCGAGCTCGAGGCTGGCCACCAGCGAACTGCCCCGGCCGTTCGAAAGCGAGCTGCCGAAGTTCGACAGGGTGAAGTGCGGGATCGCAATGGACCAGCTTGCGTGCTTGTCCACCGAGGCGAGCACGAGCCACAGCAGCGGCAGCGCGAACAGCAACGCGATGCCCGCGAGTACGAGGTTACTCAAGATAGCTGGCCCGGTCACATGTCGTTCCGTCACGCGCGTGAGTCCCTTGACGTCGGCCGGGGGGACGGTTTCGATTACGGTCGTCATGACGATCCTCCTTTCTGCCTTCTGCCTCTGGCCATTTTCACGTATCCGACTCCGAAGATTGCGGTCAGGATGAGCATGACGTTGCCGAGCAAGGCCCCGTATGCCAGGTGGTAGAACTGGAATCCCTGCTGGTAGGAATACACCGGCAAGATGCTGGTCGCCGTGCCCGGGCCGCCTCCGGTCATTAGCCAGACGATGGTGAAGTTGGCGAGCGAGAGCAATGTCATCAGCAGCGCGCTGGTGACGATGGTGGGTTTCAGCAGCGGCAAGGTAACGGATGTAAAGCGCCGTATCGCTCCTGCTCTTTCGAGCCTGGCGGCCTCGGTGATGTCACTGGGAACATTGCGCAGAGCCGCGACGAACAGCAGCATCGCGAGGCCGACCAGCGACCACATGTTCGCGAGGCTGACGAACAGCAAGGGCGCGCTGAACAGCGGGTCCGAGTTCGGGTTGCCGAACAGTCTGGCGAAGGTGCCTTGCGGTACTGACGCGGCGTACCAGACTACGGCGATCGTGACTGGCGGGAGCATGAATGCGATCATCGCCACGGCAGCGGCGGCCAGCCGTATGGGCGCGAGCGCCTTCTGCATCAGTAGGGCCAGGGCCAAGCCGATCACGGTGGCACCGACGACACCCGACCCGAACACGAATAGGAATGTGACCCAGAGTGAGTGCAGGAAGAAGGTATCGTGGACCAGCCTGTCCAGGTTGGCCGCGCCGGTGAAGTGGTAGACCACTGCGGTCGGGCCCAGCAGTGACAGGTTGGTCAGGCCAATGTAGAAGGAGTATCCGACGGCGTACACGAATACGGCCGCGATGAGTATTCCTGCTGGGAGCAAGAGCAGGGAGGTATTCCATTCAAAGCGGCGCTTGTCAAGTCGCCGACCTTGCGGAGGATCGGCAGTCAATGTACCAGAAGTCATCTTGCTGCCCTACCTTTCGCCGTGTTCCGGGCGGTACGGCCGGAATTGCTGGATATCATGCCGAGGTCTCATGGCTGCGACTCCACGTCGGAGGGTCCTAGTCCTTCGCTTATGTATGTCTTCATCGTCTGGACGGCTGCCGAGACTGACGTGCCGGGATTCTGCTCAAGCGCGCCGGTTGCCTGCTGGAATGCCTCTGACCAGATGGGCAGGTTGGATGTTCCGGGCCATTCGGTGGCATATGGTTCGAGTTTGGCGAACTCTGCCTGGAACGGGGCGCCGAAGTTCAGGTACAGCGGGTCCTTCGCGTAGGCGATGTCCGGGGGAATGAACTCGCCGTCGTTATCGGCCGCGAGAAGGTTCTTCTTCTGCATCATGAAGTCGAGCAGCTGCCAGGCGAGCGCAGGGTTCTGGGCGCCGCTGTAGATGGCCTGATCCCAGCCGGTGATCAGGCTGGAGGTGCCTGAGCCCTGGCCGTTGACGGTCGGCAGCGGGGCGATCCCGATATCCTGCGCTGCCTTTGGCCAGGCGGGGGCTTGGTTCTCGAGCCAGGAGGCTCCCCAGTAGTTTGAGGCCAGCGCGATTGCCGCGCCTGGGCTCATCATGTACGTAGTGGAGTTACCGGGGGCGTTCGGGTTGAACAGGTCCGCTACGGGCGCGTTCAGGTTGTCGGCCGCGAGAGTGTGGATGAAGGCGAACGTCTGCCGTAGCCCGCTGCTGTCGATGACCCATTTGCCGGTCTTGGCGTCAAAGACGGTTGGGTCGCTGGACGCGGCCAGCAGGTTGCCGACTCCCAGCTCGACGCCTACGGTACCGGCGCCGGTTCCGCCCTCGGCCCAGACCGGGGTGACGT
>Ga0210395_10003128_pt1 | contig 12736 bp, 12 predicted proteins | sample IncBWH4OmetaG_FD_150861 | JGI IMG/M metagenome (GOLD analysis project Ga0210395, IMG submission 150861) | Forest soil microbial communities from Barre Woods Harvard Forest LTER site, Petersham, Massachusetts, United States - Inc-BW-H-4-O ...
GACCTCGGGCGGCGCGAACACCGACTTCGGCCTGGGCAAGCTCGACCTGTACATCGACGGACCGTGGGCCACGGCCACCATGCCGGCCAACTCCACGGACAAGTCCAACTGGTCCTCCTTCCCGATCCCCAGCGAGAACGGCCCGAACCCGGCTCCGGTCTTCGCCGGCGGCTCCGACCTGGCCGTCTTCAAGACCAGCAAGTACCCGCAGGCCGACTGGGACCTGATCTCGGTCATGGACAACGAGCCGAACTCCACCTCGTTCGCGAACCTGCAGGGCTTCTTCCCGCCCTACAGCTCGCAGCTGACCAACGGCCCGTACAAGACCCAGAAGTTCATGGCCGGCTTCGCCACCGCTGCGAGCAACGCCCAGATCTCGCCGCTGAACGCGAAGAACTGGGCCACGGCCGACACCGGGCAGTACTACGTCATCCCCGACATGCTCAAGTCCCTCATGAACGGGGCAGACTTCACCTCGACCGTGACCAAGGCCAATTCCCAGCTCCAGACCGTCCTGAACACCGGATCCGAAAGCTAGGCGGTCTAGTCTCCGCATGGTGAGAACTAGTCACCGTCCCCATCAAGTGCGGGGGGGCGCTCAGCCCCCCCGCACGCCCGGCGCGTCGTCCCCCCTGGCTGGCACCATCAAGATCTGGGTCAGGCGCCACCAGATGGCTCCCTACCTGCTGATCGTCCCGTCGCTGGCGCTGATCGCGGTGCTGGTGATCTGGCCCACGGTGCAGATCGGCGAGTTCTCGTTCCAGAACTACGGGCTGCCGCAGCTGGCCGGGAGCGAGCCCGCGCAGTGGGTCGGCGTCAGCAACTACTCGCAGATCCTGCACGATCCCGAGTTCTGGCTGTCGCTGCGGCTGAGCGTGATCTCCGCCGCCGTCATGATCCCGCTGACGCTACTCACCGGCACCCTGGTCGGCCTGCTGCTCAGCCGCCTGGGCCGGAAGATGGCGGCCTTCGTGTCATCGGTGGCCATGCTGGCCTGGGCCACGCCCGCAGTGTCGGCCAGCGTGATCTTCGTCTGGCTGGCTACGCCCGACGGCGGGGTCGTCGACTGGTTCCTCACCAAGCTGCCGTCCTGGCTGGGCGGCGGCGCGCACTGGGCGGGCTTCAGCTGGACGAACGCCGCGCTGCCCGCCTACACGCTGATCACCGCCCTGGTGGTCTGGACGAGCTTCCCGTTCATCGCGGTCAGCGTGCTGGCCGGGCTGCGGACCATCCCGGCCGAGCTGCACGAGTCGGCCCGGGTCGACGGCGGCGGGGCCTGGCGCATCTTCTGGCTGATCACCTACCCGCTGCTCAAGCCGATCTTCCTGGTACTGCTGCTGCTGTCGATCATCTGGGACTTCGGCGTGTTCACGCAGGTGTACATCATCATCGGCGAGCTCGGCCAGCGGGATGAATACAACCTCGGCATCTACGAGTACTCCAAGGCGTTCACGATGCCGCCGGCCTACGGCCTGGCCTCGGCACTGGCCTTCATCCTGACCATCATCCTGCTCATCATCACGCTCGGCTACGTCCGGGCCTCGGTCAAGCAGGGGGCAATCCAATGACGATCCTGGCGGCACGCGCCGAGCGGTCCGGCTCCGGCCGGTCGCGGCGGCGGCTGCGCTCCCGCAGGGTGCGCCGGGCCGGGCTGAACCTGCTCGGGCTGCTCGTCGCGCTGGTCACGCTGTTCCCGATCTTCTTCATGGTGTCCACGGCGTTCAAGCCGCCGACCGAGATCTACTCGCTGACCCCGCACCCGCTGCCCGCCCATCCGACCCTGGCGAACTTCCGCGCGGTCATCGACGGCAGCGTGATCGGCCTGCCGTACTGGAACTTCCTGAAGAACAGCCTGTTCGTGACGCTGGTAGCGGTCGCGGCGTCCTCGCTTATCGCGCTGCTGGCCGCGGTCGCAGTGGCCCGGTTCAGGTTCCGGTTCCGCACCACCTACCTGATCATGCTGCTGATCGTCCAGATGCTGCCGCAGCAGGCGCTGGTCATCTCGCTGTACCTGGACTTCAGGTCGGTGGGCCTGCTGGACAGCCTGGTCGGGCTGATCCTGGTGTACACGACGTTCGCGCTGCCGGTGACCATCTTGATGCTGCGCAACTTCGTGGCGACCGTGCCGCGCGAACTCGAGGAAGCCGCCGCCCTCGACGGGGCCGGGCCGATGCGGATCTTCTGGCGGATCCTGCTGCCGCTGGTGGCGCCGGGGCTGGTCGCGACCAGCGTGTTCGCGTTCATCTTCGCCTACAACGAGTTCATCTTCGCGCTGACCTTCCTGAACGTGGACACCGCGAAGTTCACGCTGCCGCTGTACGTCCAGTACTTCTACGGCAGGAACGGGGCCCAGTGGGGACCGATCATGGCCGCGTCCACGCTGTTCACGATCCCGGTCATGGCCTTCTTCCTGCTCGTCCGGCGCCGCCTGGCCGGCGGCCTGGTCGCCGGGGCGGTGAAGGGGTGAGCCACGACACGACCCCGGGCACCGGCCTGGACCCGGCGCTGGTCCGGCTGGCCGACGCGATCCTCATCCCGGCCTTTCCCGGGCCGGCGGCGCCGGGCTGGGCCCTGCGGGCGCTGGAGCGCGGCCTGGCCGGCGTCACCCTGTTCGGCCCCAACATCGCGGGCCCGGAACAGGTGACGGCGCTGACCGAGGAACTGCGCGCGGCCGCCGGCCGGGCGCCGGGGATGGCGGGGGCCGGGCCACTGATCGCGATCGACGAGGAGGGCGGAGACGTCACCCGGGTCGCCTACGCCGACGGGAGCCCCTACCCGGGGAACGCGGCCCTGGGCGCGGTGGACGATGTCGCCCTGACCCGGGATGTCTACCAGGCCATGGGCACCGACCTGGCCAGCCTGGGGATCAACCTCGACCTCGCGCCGTGCGCCGACGTGCTCGGCTCGGCGGACAGCCCGGCCGTGGGCACCCGGTCCTTCGGCACCGACACGGCCCTGGTCGCGCGGCACACCGCCGCCGCCGTGGCGGGCCTGCAGGGCGCGGGCGTGGCCGCGTGCGCCAAGCACTTTCCCGGGCACGGCCGGACCGGGACCGATACCCACCTGGCCGTGGCCACCATCGAGGGCGGGCTTGACGAGCTGCGACGGCGCGACCTGCCGCCGTTCGCGGCCGCCATCAAGGCCGGGACGGCCGCCGTCATGCCCAGTCACCTGCGCGTGCCCGAGCTCACCGGCGACCTGCCGGCCACGGTGTCCGAGGCCGCCCTGCTCGGCCTGCTGCGCGGCGAGCTCGGCTTCACCGGCGTGATCGTCTCCGACGCGCTAGAGATGAAGGCCACCAGGGACCTGTTCGGCATCGCGCAGGCCGCGGTGCTGGCCGTGGCGGCCGGCATCGACCTGCTGTGCCTGGGCCGGGACGGTCATCAGGGCGACTACGTAGCGGTGCGCGACGCCCTGGTCGCCGCCGTCCGCGACGGCACGCTGGCGGGCGAGCGGCTGGAAGAGGCCGCCGACCGGGTCGCGGGCCTGCGCGGGGGCCTGGCCCGCGGCCCGCGCCAAGGCGGCGGCCCGGGCGGACCGGGTGTGGCCGCACGCGCGGGCGGGCGCGATGTGGGCCTCGAGGCGGCCCGGCGGGCCGTGCGGAGGTCGGGCCCGCCGCCGGTGCTCACCCATCCGCTGATCATCGAGGTCGAGCCGGGTGAGAACTTCGCCGCGGGACGGTTCGGTTGGGGGCTGGGCCCGTGGGCGCCGGCCGGCAGCGTGCGCCGGATCCACCCTGCCGGGGCCAGCGTGGCTGATCTCCTGGCCAGCGCGGCCGGGCTCTCGCTGGTGGCCGTGGTCCGCGATGCGCACCGGGACCACGCCACCCGGTCACTGATCGCCGACCTGCTCGCGGGCCGGCCCGACACCGTGCTGGTGGAGATGGGCCTGCCGCTGTGGCACCCGGCGGACGGGACCTCGTACCTGGCCACCTACGGCGCGTCCCGGGCCAGCGCGCAGGCCGCCGCGGAGCTGCTCGGGCTGGCGTAGTGCAGCGCCTCCAGCCGCACCTTACTCACCCACCGCTTTTCCTGGGTGGATCCGGGTTTGTGGGTGGATCCGGGGACTGAGATACGGCGTCCATGAGCAGGTCGAGCATGCGCTGCAGTTGCTCCTGGCCGCCGGCCAGCGAGGTGGCGGCGAACATGCCGACGACGGTGGCCACGATGTCCTCGGCGCGGACGTCGGGGCGCAGCGTGCCGGCGGCGATGCCGGCGTCGAGGATCGTCTGCACGGCCGCGGCGAGCTGCTCGCGGATCTCGGGGACGGTCACGGCCCCGGAGGCGAACACGGCCCGCAGCGCGTCGGCCATCTCCCGCTTGGCGGTGACGTAGCCGGCGAAACGGTCCATCCAGGCCCGCAGAGCCAGCTCGGGAGGCTGCGCCGCCAGCAGGCCGGCGGCGCTGGCGCACAGGTCGTCGAGTTCCTGGCGGTACAGCGCCTCGACCAGCGCCTCGCGGGTCGGGAAGTGCCGGTAGAGCGTGCCGATCCCGACGTCGGCCGCCCGGGCGATCTGCTCGAGCGTGACCGGCTCCGCCCCGGAGGCGAAGGCGGCCCGGGCGGCCTCGAGCAGGCGGGCGCGGTTACGTTCGGCGTCCGCGCGCAGGCGTCTCGGGCGGTCGGCGTCAGGGCTCGGGCGGTCGGTGGCCGGGCTCGGGCGGTCGGTGGCCGGGCTCGGGCGGTCGGTGGCCGGCATTATCCGTAGGATCCTCCGCTTGTGCGGTACAATGAAAGTACCGGAGGTTCCTCCGGTTCCTGGCTCGCTATCTTACGACCGGAGGCTCATCCGATGACGGCAACCGGACGGCAGCCGGATTCGCACCCGCTTTACCCGGGCGGCACCGCGAAGCTGGCGGGCCGTACCGTGGCCCGGATCGGGTTCGGCGCGATGCAGCTAGAACGCGCAGGCGTGAGGCGGGACGCGGCGCTCGCGATCCTGCGCCAGACGGTCGAGGCCGGCGTCAACCACATCGACACCGCCGCCTTCTACGGTCCGGCCAACGCCTTGATCCGCGATGCGCTGGCGCCCTATCCGGACGAGCTGGTCCTGGTGACCAAGGTGGGGGCGGCCCGGGACGCCGACGGCACGTTCGGCTCCGGGCAGCGACCGGAACAGCTGCGGGACCAGGTCGAGGCCAACCTGGCCACACTCGGCGTCGAGCAGGTGGACGTGGTCAACCTGCGGCGGCTTGACGCCCCGCCCGGGCTGATCGCCAAGGGTGACCAGAAGGTGGACATGGATGACCAGCTGGCCGAGCTGTCGGCGCTGCGGGAGGGCGGCAAGATCGGCGCCATCGGCCTGTCCAACGTCTCCGCCGGCCAGCTTCGCCAGGCGCTGCCAGCCGGGATCGCGTGCGTGCAGAACTCCTACGGCATCCTGGACCGCACGGCCGAGCCCGTGCTGCAGCTGTGCCGCGAGCACGACATCGCCTGGGTCCCGTTCTTCCCGCTCGGCTCGGCCTTCCCGAACCGGCTGAAGGCGACCGACGACCCGACCGTGGCCGGCATCGCCGCCGACCTGGGCGCCACCCCGGCCCAGGTGGCGCTGGCCTGGCTGCTGACACACTACGACCACACGCTGCTGATCGCCGGCACCTCCGACTCCGCCCATCTGGCCGAGAACATCGCGGCGGGAAGCCTCCGGCTCACCGCGGCATCCGTCAGGGCGCTGGACCAGCTCGCCGAGCCCGAGTAATCCCGCACCTTACGGTGGGGCCTGATGGTGCGCGGGAGGGCTGACGGTGACATCCTGGGCGCGGGGGCAGGCTGGCGGACGGGGCGGGGCCCCTGACCGCCGTGGCGAGGGCGAGGCGATATGGGCGGACCAGCCATCGCGGTGCGCGGGCTGCGCAAGAGCTTCGGGGACAAAGAGGCGGTCGCGGGGATCGACCTGGAGATAGCGGCGGGATCCTTCGCCGGGCTGGTCGGGCCGAACGGGGCGGGCAAGACCACCTCCCTGTCGATGATGACCGGCCTGCTGCGGCCGGACGGCGGCCAGGTGCTGGTCAACGGGCTTGACGTATGGGCCGACCCGCCCGCCGCCAAGGCGATCATGGGGGTGGTGCCGGCCGAGGCCCGGCTGTTCGAGCGGCTCAGCGGCACCGAACTGCTCGAGTACGCCGGGCGGCTGCGCGGCCTGCCGGTCGCCGAGGTGCGCTCGCGGACCGCGCAGCTGCTTGACGTGCTCGACCTGACCGCGGATGCGAAGCGGCTGGTGGCCGACTACTCCACCGGCATGCGCAAGAAAGCCGCGCTCGGCTGCGCCCTGATCCACAACCCGCCGGTGCTGTTCCTGGACGAGCCGCTGGAAGGCGTGGACCCGGTCTCCGCCGACGTGATCCGCAGGCTGCTGAGCCGCTTCGTGGGCACCGGCTCGACGGTGCTGTTCTCCAGCCACGTGATGGAGCTGGTCGAGCAGGTCTGCGACCACGTCTCGATCATCGACAAGGGGCGGATCGTGGCCACCGGCACCACCGATGAGGTCCGCGGCGGCAAGACCCTGCAGCAGGCGTTCATCGCCCTGGTCGGCGGGCGGGGGACCGACGAGGAGGGACTGTCGTGGCTCGGCTCCTCGTCCAGCTGAAGCTGCGGCTGCTGCGTAACGCGCTGCGCGCCTCCACCGGGAACAGGGTGGCCTTTATCTTCAGCACGATCGGGGCCGCGCTGGTCGCGGCGGGCGTCTTCGTCGTCCTGGCCAGGCTGCACGGCAACGGCGCGGCGGTGGACCTGACCACGGTGATCTTCACCGTGTTCGCGTTCGGCTGGCTGATCGTGCCGCTGGTCGCCTTCGGCCTGGACGGCACCCTGGACCCGGCCACGCTGGCCCTGTTCCCGCTGCGCCTGCGCCCGCTGGCGGTGGGCCTGCTGGCCGCCTCGGCCACCGGCGCCTGGCCGCTGGCCAACGTGATCGGCCTGCTCGGGGTGACCATCGGCCTGGCCCACGGCGTCGCCGGCGTGCTGATCGCGGTGCTGGCGGTGCTGCTGCAGGTGCTGTTCTGCATCACGCTGGCCCGGTTCGTGACCACGAGCCTGGCCGGGCTGCTGCGCTCGCGCCGCGGCCGGGACCTGGCTGCCCTGCTCATCCTGCCGATCTTCGCCCTGTACGAGGCCTTCGTGCAGATCGTGCCGCGACTGACCGCCGAGGGGAAGCTGACCGCAGCCAGCTTCGCCGGCGTGGACAGCTGGCTGCGCTGGACGCCGTCGGGCCTGGCCGCGCACGCGATCCTGGACGCCTCGGACGGTCACGCCGGTACCGCCTTGGCGCGCCTGGCGCTGCTGGTCGCGGTCATCGTCGTGCTCGGCTGGCTGTGGGTAGTCTCCCTCAGCCGCGGGCTGGTCACGGTCGATACCACCACGCAGGCGGCGGCGGTACGCGGCACCGCGCTGCCGTTCGCCCGGTACGGCCTGCGCGGCACGGTGCTGGCCCGGTTCCTGATCTACCAGCGGCGCGAACCCGGCTCGTTCATCCTCTGGGGCATCATCGCGGTCATCATGGCGGCGTCCTCGGTGAGCACGATCAGAACCCCGAACTACGAGTTCGCCCTGTTGTTCAGCGCGGGCCTCGGGGCCGCGTTCGTCGGCAGCTTCCACGCCAACTCGATCGGGATGACCGGGCCCGGCTTCGGCCTGGAGGCGATGGCGCTGGCCGGGCGCCGCGCGCTGCGAGCCTACTTCTCCGGCCAGGACATCGCGTTCGGCCTGATCGCGGTGCCGCTGCTGGTGGCGGTGTCGTTCGCCCTGGCTGCGGTGGCCGGGCATCCGGTGGACGGGTTCCTGGCCGCCGCCGTGGACCTGGCCGGGATCGGCGCCGGCCTGGGCCTGGCCAGCATCTGTACCGTGATCCTGGCCTACCCGACGGAGAAACGGGCCGGCAGCCCGACGCCCCGGGCGATCAGCGGATACACCGGCCGGTCCATCGGCGCCACGTTCGCCACCTTGTTCAGCGTGGCCGTGCTGGTTCTCCCGGTGCTGCTGGGCGCCGCGCTGACCGGCTCGGATCCGGCCACGGTGCGGATGCCGGTGCTGGTCGCGTGCGCTGCCGTCTACGGCCTCGGGCTGGCCTGGATCGGCGTCCTGATCGCCGCGCGCGCGGCCGAGCAGAAGCTGCCCGAGCTCTACCAGATCGCCGTCCGTAGCAAGCTGTAGCCAGCAATGCTTGGCGTTGGCGGTACGCCAATGCCAGAAAACCGGTGGGGAACGTGCATAATGACGATCATGCGACTGTCAGCCCGGGCCGACTATGCGCTGCGCGCCGCCATTGAACTCGCCGCGGCCGACGCCGGTCACGTCACCGCCGATCAGCTGGCTCGAGCGCAGCAGATACCAGGAAAGTTCCTGGAGACGATCCTCACCCAGCTCCGCCGCGCCGGGTTGATCCGCAGCCAGCGCGGACCTGACGGCGGCTTCTGGCTGGCCCGGCCGGCCAGCGAGATCTCCCTCGCGGACATCATCCGGGTCATCGACGGCCAGTTGCTCGGCGTGCGGGGCGAGCGGCCGGAGAACATCAGCTATCCCGGTGTGGCCGAACCCCTGCAGCAGGTCTGGATCGCGCTGCGCGCCAACGAACGAGCCGTCCTGGAGCAGGTCACGCTGGCCGACATCGTGTCGGGGAGCCTCCCCGACATGGTCCGCCACCTGACGGAAAACCCCCGCGCCTGGGTCTGATCCCCGGCCAGCCCGTTTTACCTCCGGCCGGTGCTCAGACCGCCACCATGTCCGTTACATCTGAGGCAGCACCGAAGCCCCGCTCGGTATCGGCGAACTCCAGCGCGGTGCCGGAGCCCGAATCGATGGCGGCGATGGAGACGAAAGTCTGCTCGGGCGGGAGCCCGGCGCCCGTCTCGGCCGGGACCCGCAGGCCCGGCTCCCTCGGCATGCCCAGCACCGGCTCGTGCTGCAGCTCGGCCAGGGCAAAGTTGTCGGAAACCTCACGGAATACCTGCGACAACGGGGTGTTCAGGGCGCCGCAGATGGCGGCGAGCAGCTCGGACGAGGCTTCCTTCTGGCCGCGCTCGACCTCGGAGAGATAGCCCAGGGAGACGCGCGCCGAGGCGGATACCTCGCGCAGCGTGCGGCCCTGCCGCAGGCGCAGCCGCCGCAGCACGTCACCTAGCAGCTGACGGAGCAGAACCATGTCGCACTCCCTTCCCCGAGGCCGGCCCACCGACAACTTCCACCGTACCTGGCATTACGGTTACTTCGCGAGATCATGTCCTCCCGTGTTCGCTGCCAACGTAACGCTGTAATCAGCCCGTCTCTTCCCTGAGCCGGCCGAGCAGCAGTCCGAGGGCATGCTCCACGCTCAGTCTACGTATCTGATGCCTGTTTCCGGTGAGGGCGATAGTCCGCACCACCGTGTCGTCCGCGGCGCTCACGGCGATGTGCGCCGTGCCGACCGGCTGCCCGTCGGCCGGGTCGGGGCCGGCCACCCCGGTCGTGGCCACCCCGTAGGTCGCGCCGAGCCTGGTCCGCACGCCCGCCGCCATGGCCGCGGCGACCGGCGCGTAGACCGCGCCGTGCCGGGCCAGCATGCCCCGGTCCACCCCGAGCAGCAGCGCCTTGAGCTCGGTGGCGTAGGCCACCACGCCGCCGCGGAACGCCTCCGAAGAGCCCGGGACGTCGGTCAGCGCGGCGGCGACCAGGCCGCCGGTCAGCGATTCGGCTACGGCTACGGTGTGGCCGCCTGCCCGCAGCCGGGCCAGTACCTGCCCGGCCAGCTCGTATGCGTCCTGGCCGGCGGAACCCTGGCCCGCGCCGTCTGCCGCGACCTGGTGTGCCCGTGGTGGGTGTGGCGGTGGTGCGTGTCGCTGTGGTGACTCCGACCCCAGGACCACGATCCTGACCTCCCAACCCTCGGCGCCCGGCTGGCTCACCGCCCCGCCGCCGGCTCGGAGCGGCGCAGCCGCATTGCCTGCTGAACATAGTCGACACCGGTCACCACGGTGACGACAACCGCCGCGCCCATGAACAGCCCGCGCACGATCCCCGGCGGGCTCAGCGCGGCGGGCAGCACGTACAGGCAGATGGCGATGACCTGCAGGAGGGTCTTCAGCTTGCCGCCGCGGCTGGCGGCAATCACGCCCCGGCGGATTACCCAGAACCGGAGCGCGGTCACGCCGAGCTCGCGGAACATGATCACCCCGGTGACCCACCAGGGCAGTTCGCCCAGGGCGGACAGGCAGATCAGCGCCGCGCCGGTCAGGGCCTTGTCCGCCACCGGGTCGGCGATCTTGCCGAAGTCGGTCACCAGCCCGCGGCTGCGGGCCAGCCGCCCGTCCAGCAGGTCCGTCAGCGACGCGACGCAGAACGCGGCCAGGGCGGCCAGCCGCCAGCCGGTGCCGCCGGCCAGCAGGAAGGCGATGAACACCGGGACCAGGATGATCCGGATCCCGGTGAGCACGTTGGCAATATTCCAGAGCCCGACCTGGGAGGTCACCGCCGGCCCGGCACGACCACGTCGGCCGTCAGGTCGACGCCCTCCGAGCCGGTTACCACGGCACGCACCATGTCCCCGGGCGCCAGCGGCTGGGTCGTGCGGACCGTGGTTACCCCGTCTACTTCGGGTGCCTGATGCGCGGCCCGGCCGGTAAAGGACCCGGCCTCGTCCGGGTCGGGCTCTTCGATCAGGACGTCGATGGTCTCCCCCAGCCGGTCGGCGGCCCGCTGGGCCATCAGCTCCTCGGCCAGGTCGGCGAACTCCTCCACCCGGCGGGCGATCTCCGCGTCGTCCAGCTTGCCCGGCCGGGAGGCGGCCTCGGTGCCGTCCTCGTCGGAGTAGCCGAAGATCCCGATGGCATCCAGCCCCGCGTCGCCCAGGAACAGCTCGAGTTCCTTCAGGTCGTCGGCGGTCTCGCCGGGGAAGCCGACGATGAAGTTGGACCGGACCCCGGCACCGGGGCTCAGCTCCCGGATCTGCTCCAGCAGGGCACCGAACCGCTCCCGGTCACCGAACCGCCGCATGGCCCGCAGCACCGGCCCGCTGGCGTGCTGGAACGACAGGTCGAAGTAGTCGGCGACGCCGGGCGTGGCGATGATGACCTCGATCAGCCCGGGGCGCAGCTCGGCGGGCTGCAGGTAGCTGATCCTGACCCGCTCGATGCCGTCGATCCCGGCCAGGTCGGGCAGCACCTCCTCCAGCAGCCGCAGGTCGCCCAGGTCCTTGCCGTAGGAGGTGGAGTTCTCGCTGACCAGGACCAGCTCGCGGACGCCCTGATCAGCCAGCCAGCGAGCCTCGGCCAGCAGCTCGGGCGGCCGCCGGGAGACGAACGCGCCCCGGAAGGACGGGATGGCGCAGAACGAGCAGCGCCGGTCGCAGCCGGAGGCGATCTTCAGCGGCGCGACCACGCCGCCGGACAGCCGCCGCCGGAACACGCCGCCGCTGGACAGGTCCGGGCCGATCCACGGAGCGGCTGCCTGGTCCGGGAGCGGCGCAGGCCGGACGGCGTGCGGGGCCTGGTCGCTGGGAGCCTGGCCGCCGGCGTCCCGGACGTCCTGACGGGCAGCCGGGGAGATGGGCAGCAGCGTGCGGCGGTCGCGGGCGGTGTGTGCCGGGCGGCGGCGGCCGGCCAGCACGTCGTCCAGGCGAGCCCCGATGTCGCCGTAGTCATCGAAGCTGAGGATCTGGGCCTCGGGCAGCTCACCGGCCAGCTCGGCGCCGTACCGCTCGGCCAGGCAGCCCACGGCGGCGACCTTGGCGCCCGACTCTGCGGCCGACAGCAGTTCCTCGATCGACTCCTGCTTGGCGGCCTGGATGAAGCCGCAGGTGTTCACGAGCACCACGCTGGCCGCATCGGCCGGGGCCACGTCCCAGCCGGACGCGGCCAGCCGAGCGGCCAGTTCTTCGGAGTCGACCTCGTTGCGCGCGCAGCCCAGGGTGACGAGGCTGACCGTCCGCGGTGCGGATCCTGGGGCCGACTGCGATCCGGAACGTGAAGACACACCGAGAGCCTACGCGACACCGCTCCGAGGCTGGCGCTATCCCGAGGGGCTCGAGGCCGTGCCGCCCGCAGGACTGGATGCGGACGTCGAGCCCGGGGTGAAGCTCAGCGTGACCGGCAGCTGGGTCTGGGTGGTCTGGCGCTTGCCGTTCACGGTCAGCACGACGCCGCCCGGGTTGCCCAGGCGGATGTTCACCGCCTGCTTCTCGGTCCAGGTCATCGAGCCGCCGGCCGGGACGACACCCATGTAGATCTGCGACCCGTTGTTGCTGTCGGTCAGCAGCACCCAGCATTCCTCCACCGCGGCGAGCTTGATCACCACGTCACTGGCGGCGGTGTGCGTCGGCGACGGCTGGGGCGACGGCCTGGCCGGTGCCGTGGGGCGGACCGAGGGATGGCTGGTGGGCGGGGCCGAGGCCAGGTGCTTGCCGCTGCCGCCCCGGGTGGCCAGGTGATAGGCGCTGAACCCGATGATGGCCAGCAGCACCACGACCACGATCATGGCCAGGCTGGGCGAGTGCCGTTCCCTGATCTTGATCGGCCGCGAGGGCTCGAACACGTCGGCCGCCCGCATCGCGTGCGGCGGCCCGTGGTCGGCGTCGTACTCGCTGATCAGCGGGGCGGGGTCGGTGCCGATGGCGCCGGCGATGCTGCGGATGTGGCCGCGGGCGTAGAAATCGCCGCCGCAGGCGGCGAAGTCATCGTGCTCGATGTCCCGGATGATCGATTCCCTGATCCGGGTCTGCTGGCTGACCTGGGCAACGGTGAGACCGGCCTGACGGCGTGCGTCCGTCAGGGAT
>Ga0210395_10003130_pt1 | contig 12728 bp, 12 predicted proteins | sample IncBWH4OmetaG_FD_150861 | JGI IMG/M metagenome (GOLD analysis project Ga0210395, IMG submission 150861) | Forest soil microbial communities from Barre Woods Harvard Forest LTER site, Petersham, Massachusetts, United States - Inc-BW-H-4-O ...
AGCCACCGCGCGTAGCGCCAGTGCCACCGCCCCGTCGCTCCACCATGCCTATCACCGTCGCCGCGGTGGCGCTGCTCGGGTTGCTGGGCGGCGGTGGGGCTTGGTGGTTCCTGGCACGCCCGGCCGCTCCGGTCATCGCCACGGCAACGCCTCCGGCGGCGGAGGTCTCACCCGCGCCCAGCACCACTCCAATCCCGGCGCCGACCCACAGCGAAACCGCTCAGCCGAGTCCAGCCCGGACGGTCACGCCGTCAGTGCAGCCGGATGCTCAGCAGCTCGCCTTGGCAGGCCTCGATGCGCTGCGCCGCCGGATCGCCCAGTGGGCGAACAGCCGGAGCTGTGCGGTGCTGGAGGGCGACGTCGCCGACGGCGGCGCCGTGAAGCTGAACGGCCTGGCCAGCGATCACTCGATAGAGGGACTGCGGCAGGGTCTGGCGGCACTGGTGCCACCCGGTCAGATCGATTGGCGCGTCACAGGTGTGGCCCCGGCCTTCTGCCCGGCGCTCGACGCGCTTCACTTGGCCACGCCCGCCTTCGGTGCGACCGATGCGCCTCGGCTCGGGCTGCAGATGGCCGACGACAAGACGAGCCTCAGGGATGGCGAGCCGGTTCGTGTGCGGGTCGCGATACCGGATTTCCCTGGCTGGCTGCGCGTGGACTACGTGGTGCACGACGGCACGGTGCAGCACCTCTATCCGCAGCTTGCCGATACGAAGATCGGCATCACGGCTGATCGGCCGAAGAGCTACGCGCCCGGCGAGACGGTCAATCTGGCGAATCCGTCGTGGCTGATCGGGCCGCCGTACGGCACTGATATGATCATCGCCGTCGCAGCGTCGGACCCGTTGTTCGACCACCCGCGGGCCAGCAATTCCGAGCCTGCGGATGCATATCTGGGCGACCTTTGGACGGCGATCGACAATCTCCGGCAGCACCACGGGCGCGTCGCAGGCGCCGGGATCACACTTGAGGCACTGCCGCCGAAGTAGCTGTCCACATTCGGGTTTCGTGTAGGCTGGGTGCAAATTGTGCGCGACGATCAGGAGCAAGCCGGCCATGTCCGATGTTGCGAGCCAGCAGCGTATCCACGGCTACTGTGCGCTTTGCACCGCCAGATGCGGCTCGATCGCGGTGGTCGAACATGGCCGCTTCATCCGGCTGGAGCCTGATCCCGCGCATCCGACCGGCCAGGCACTCTGCGCCAAGGGCCGCGCCGCGCCCGAGCTTGTCTACCACGAGGAGCGACTGACGCACCCGCTCCGCCGCACCGGTCCGAAAGGCGATCCTGATCCCGGCTGGCAACGCATCTCCTGGGACGAGGCACTGGAAATGACCGCCGCGGCGATGCGGCGGATCGCGACGAAGCAGGGGCCAGAAAGCGTCTGTTTCAGCCTGTCTTCGCCGTCCACCACCGCGATCAGTGATTCGACGTCGTACGTCCGGCGCCTGATGAACGCCTTCGGCACGCCGAACGTAGTCAGCAGTCTGGACGTATGCGGCTGGGGTCGTGCGGGGGCGACCCGCTACACGTATGGGGTTGCGAGCGTCGCCACCAGTTCGGGCGGCGGCATGCCGGACATCGCCAACACCGGCTGCCTGATCCTGTGGGGATACAATCCAAGTTTCTCTCGCCTCTCGCACGCCACCGCCATGGTCAAGGCGCTGAAGCGCGGCATGCGCCTCATCGTGGTCGATCCGCGGCATGTCGGTCTCGGCAACAAGGCCGATCTCTGGCTTCGTGTGCGGCCGGGCACCGATGGCGCGCTCGCCCTCGGCATCGCCAATCTGATGATCCAGCGCGGCTGGTACGATCGCGAGTTCATCCGCAATTGGAGCAACGGTCCGATGCTGGTGCGTGCCGACAACGGCCGCATGCTGTCCGAAGGTGATCTCGCGCCGGGCGGGGAGGGAAGCCGCAACATCGCCTGGGACACCGCACACGACGCGCCAGTGCCATACGATGGCGACTGCGCGAATTTCGCGCTCGAGCGCGAATATCGCGTCGCCACACGCGACGGCGACGTGATCTGCCATCCCGCCTTCGAGCTCTACGCGCAGTTGTGTCGGAACTATTCGCCCGAGCAGGTCGAGGCGATCTGCTGGATCCCAAGTGCTCAGGTCGAACAGGCCGCGCGCCTGATCTGGGAAGCCCGCCCGGTTTCCTACTACGCCTGGAGCGGCCACGAGCAGCACGCCAATGTGACGCAGACCGCACGCGCCATGTCGCTGCTCTACGCTCTGACCGGCTGCTTCGACGCTCCCGGCGGCAACGTGCTGTTTCCGGTTCCTCCCGCCAGGTCGGTCACCGGCGAGGACCTCCCCGCGGCGAAGCGCAAAGCGCCGACGCTGGGCCTCGGCGAACGTCCGCTCGGACCTGCACAGTCCGGCAACGTCACCACCCGCGAACTCTATCGCGCCATTCTGGAGGGGAAGCCGTATCCGGTCCGCGGCCTGATCGGCTTCGGCTCCAACATGCTGCTGGCGCATATCGATGGCGGCCATGGGCGCAAGGCGCTCGCAGCCCTGGAGTTCTACGCCCACTGCGACATGTTCATGACTCCCACGGCCGAACTCGCCGACGTGGTGCTGCCCGTCGCGTCTTGTTTCGAGCGCGAGGCCCTGCGGATCGGTTTCGACGTCAGCCCCGAGGCGCAGTCGCACGTCCAGTTCCGCCCGGCCGTCGTTCCGCCACTGGGCGAGGCACGCCCGGACACCGACATCGTGTTCGATCTCGCCACCCGTCTCGGCCTTGGCGCGCAGTTCTGGGAGGGCGATATCGAAGCCTCGTACCGTCACCAACTGGCACCCCTTGGTATCACGCTCGAGCAGTTGCGCACCGCCCCGAGTGGCCTGCGTTTGCCGTTGCAAACACGCTACGCGAAGTACGCAGAGCAGGGCGCGAACGGCAAGCCGCGCGGCTTCGCCACGCCGTCGCGCCGGGTCGAACTCTATTCGCAGACCTTCCTCGATCACGGCTACGCGCCGCTGCCGGATTTCACCGAACCGCAGATCGGTCCCACGGCGCGACCTGATCTGGCCGCGCGCTTTCCGCTGGTGCTGACCTGTGCGAAGCCGACGCTGTTCTGCCAGACACAGTACCGCGCGCTGCCCAGCCTACGCCGGCGCGCCCCGCATCCCGAGGTGGATCTGCATCCAGCCGCGGCCGAGACACGCGGCATCGCCAACGGCGACTGGGTGGCGATCGAGACACCGGAGGGCAGCGTGCGCGCCCGCGCAAAATTCAACAACAGCCTCGATCCCCGCGTCGTGATCGGCGAGCATGGTTGGTGGCAGGCGTGTGAGGCGATCGGCGCCCCAGGCTATGACCCGTTCGGACCCGACGGCGCCAACCTCAACCTGATCATCAGCGCCGCGGTTCTGGACCCCGTGAGCGGCACGGCGTCGCATCGGGCCTATCTGTGCGAGATACGACGCACGGCCTGACTGTGGTTACTGCATCGTCGATTTCGGTGTCGGGACGATGCGCTGGATGTGCATCTTCTCGCGGTCCAGGATTTCCGGAACCCGCGGGGCGATCTTGGTCTTCCAGTGGTCGGTCTCATAGACCGCCTTGTACTGCGCCTCGCGCTCGGTTTCGCTGTTGAATCGGCGCAGCCAGATGTAGCAGGACTCGTCGGATTCACCGCGGAAGCTGCCGCAGATCACCATGCCCTTGGAGACCTGGAAGGGAATGATCTCTTCTTCCATGATCTTCACCCACTCGTTCATCTTGCCGGGGCGCACGAAGTACTGGCGGAGTTCGTAGAAGGCCATAGTGTCCGTCTCCTCTCTCTTGTTTCACTCGGCCCAGCATAACCGGAGGCGCGTTGCATGGTCGAGCAAGGGCGGACCACTCGGCGCATTTTGCCTCTGGCCTCCCGCGGTATGGAGGCATACATCAGTTGAGCCACCCAGTTGAGGTAGCCATGGCCCCCCCGTTCCCCACCACCCGGCTGCGCCGGCTGCGTCAGTCCGAGGCATTGCGCGGCTTGGTGCGCGAGACCGCCGTTACGGCGAACGACCTGATCCAGCCGATCTTCATCGAGGAAGGCATCGACGATCCCCTGCCAATCGCCGAGATGCCCGGGGTGTCGCGCATCCCGGAGCGGAAGCTGGAGCATATGGTCGAGGGCCTGGCACGCGACGGGGTGAAGGCATTGATGCTGTTCGGCATCTCGCACCACAAGGATGCATCCGGCAGCGACGCGTGGAACCGCGATGGCCTCGTGGCCCGTATGGTGCGGCGCGCGAAGCGGGCAGCGCCGGAACTGGTGGTGATGCCCGACATCTGCTTCTGCGAATACACCGACCACGGCCATTGCGGCGTGATCGAGCACGATCACGTGGTCAACGACATCACCATCGAGAATCTGGCTCGCCAGGCGGTGGTGGCGGCCGACGCGGGCGCCGACATGATTGCGCCGTCGGCGATGATGGACGGCCAGGTCATAGCGATCCGCCACGCGCTGGATACGGCGGGTCATGCCGATACGCCGATCATGGCGTATTCGACCAAATTCGCCTCTGCCTTCTATGGCCCATTCCGGGTGGCCGCGGGATGCGAGCTGAAGGGCGATCGCAAGACCTACCAGATGGATCCGATGAACGGTCGCGAGGCGCTCCGCGAGTCGCTGCAGGACGAGGCGGAAGGCGCGGACATGCTGATGGTCAAGCCGGGCCTGGCGTATCTCGACGTGCTGGCGCGGCTGCGCGAGCAGACACTGCTGCCGATCGCGGTCTACCAGGTGAGCGGCGAATACGCGATGATCAAGTTCGCTGCTGCCGCAGGCGCGTTGAACGAGCAGGTGGTCGTGCGCGAGACGCTCGGCGCATTCAAGCGCGCGGGCGCGGACCTGATTCTGTCGTATTTCGCGCGCGATGTGATCCGCGAGGGGTTCTGAGGCCTTATCGCGAGTAGTACTCGACCACGAGATTAGGCTCCATCTGCACCGGGTACGGCACATCGGTCAGCTTCGGCGCCCGCGCGAACCGGCCCTTCATCGCCCGGTGATCGACCTCGAGGTACTCGGGCACATCCCGCTCGGTGCTCTGTGACGCGTCGAGCACCATCGCAAGCTGCTTCGACCGCTCCTTCACCTCGATCGTGTCGCCGTCCTTCACCCGGTACGACGCGATGTTCACGCGGCGTCCGTTCACCTGCACATGCCCGTGCGAGATGAACTGCCGAGCGGCGAACGGCGTGATCGCGAACTTCATGCGATACACCACAGCATCCAGCCGGCGTTCCAGTAGCTCGATCAGCAACTGCGACGAGTCGCCACGCACGCGGACCGCCTCCTGGTAATAGCGGCGGAACTGCTTCTCGCTGATATTGCCGTAATAGCCCCGCAGCTTCTGCTTCGCCATCAACTGGGTGCCGAAATCGGTGGCCTTCTTGCGGCGCTGGCCGTGCTGGCCCGGCCCGTACTCGCGCTTGTTGATCGGCGATTTAGGTCGCCCCCAGAGGTTTACCCCCAGGCGGCGGTTGATCTTGTACTTGCTCTCGGCGCGCTTGGTCATGCTGCGCGTTGCCCTTTCGTCTGGCTCTTGTTGCACCGGTAGGCCACGCAATGCGCGGCGGGCTCAGGCCCCGAAAGCCTGTCCGCGTTCCCGGCAGTAAGGCCGCCGCTTCTAGGGGGCAGTCAGTGGCTTGTCAAACCTCGCACCGCCCCGTAGCACCCGCGAGATGGTCAATCGTGGCGACATTGTCTGGCTCGGCATCGCCTCCGGCGTCATAGGCTGCCTGGTCGGCGGCATGATGCTGGGTATCGGTATGGATCTCATTGTCAACGGTCAGCCATTCGGCTGGCTTCTGCTGCTGCCTGGCGCGCCGGTGTCCGCGGTCCCCGGCTGGCTGCTCGGCCGCCGCCTGGCACGGGAGCTATAGGCGCCACTCAGCGCGGCCACCGGCGAGCTTTCCATCTCGACATCGGCCGACATCGCCTGTCTGATTACGGCAACGCGGTCTATGAATGGAGCCGCGAGGAGCAAGGGCAATGGATGAAGTCAACAAATCGGGTCGGCCGACCGGATCACAGACGCTAGCCTTCGATGTCGGAGGTACGCATCTCAAGGCTGGCATCCTCAGCCCTGACGGCCACATGACGGCAGGGCCGAGCCGGGTCGATACGCCGCATCCGGCGCCCCCAGACCTAGTCGTCGAGGCCCTGGTCGGCCTCGCAGGGCCGCTTGGACGGTTCGGACGGATCTCGATCGGCTTCCCTGGCGTCGTGCGCAACGGCCGTGTGCTGACCGCACCCAATCTGGGCAACACGGCATGGCACGATTTTCCACTTGCGGCGACACTGGCCGAACGGCTGGGCGCCCCGGTGCGGTTGGCAAATGATGCCACCGTGCAGGGCCTCGGCGACATCAAAGGACAGGGTGTGGAGTGCGCCATCACCCTGGGCACCGGCATGGGCTTTGCGCTGTTCGAGGACGGCAGACCCGCCCCGCATCTCGAGCTGTCGCAGCATCCGGTGCGCGGGCGCAAGACCTACGACAAGTATATCGGCAACGCTGCGCTGCATGCGGTGGGGCGCAAGCGCTGGATCAGGCGTGTCCACACAGCGATCGGCTTCATCGAGACCCTGACGGACTGCGATGTCCTGTATGTGGGCGGCGGCAATTCACGATTGCTGCAGAAAGACCTACCCAAGAACGTGCGGATTGCGTCCAACGAAGCCGGCATCACCGGCGGGATCCGGCTGTGGGATGCCAAGCTGGATGAGATGTTCATGGCGGCCTGACCTGCAGGGCTGCCTGCACAGCTGCATCCAGCGCGCTGAGGAACCTCGAGCGGTCGGCGCGCGTCAGGGCTGCGGGACCGCCGGTCTTTAGGCCAATCTCGCGCATGTGCTGTGCGACCTCGCGGCCGGCCAGGGCACTGCCGATGTTGTCCTGTGTCCATTGCCGGCCGGTCGCCGCGACGGCCCGCGCTCCCTTCCCGAGGCATCGCGCGGCCAGCGGGATATCGGCGGTGACGCAGACATCGACAGCGGTGATGCGCTCGGCAATCCAGTCATCCGCAGCATCCGGCGTGGCATCGACGATCACCATGCTGACGTTGGGCAGACCCGGCGGGCGGATAGGGCGCGATCCGTTGGAGACGACAAAGACCGACAGGTTGAGGCGGGTCGCGACGCGGTAGGTTTCCTCGCGTACCGGGCAGGCATCGGCGTCAACGTAGATGGAGGTCATAGGACGGCGTGCACCTCAATTGCGCCAATCGAGTGCCAATGTCATTGCGACCAGCCGATTTCTCGATACAAGGAGTGCCCCGACGAAGCAATCTTGGTCGCGGCGCTTCTCGCAACGACAACTGGACGTCAGCCATGCCGAAGATCATCCCCGTCGCGACCTTCGACTGCGTGGTGTTCGGGGCCACCGGCGACCTGACACTTCGAAAACTGCTGCCGGCGCTCTACTACAGATTTCGCGACGGCCAGATGCCGCCGGATTCGCACGTCATCGCCGCGGCGCGGTCCGACCTGGATGACGAGGCATACCGCAAGCGCGCCAGCAAGGCACTGCGCGAACATGTACTGCGCGAAGATCTCGATACAGACACCGCCGATCGGTTCTGTCGGCGCGTCAGCTACGTCCGGCTGGACGCGACGGACGCCAATGCGGACTGGCATGTGCTGGCGAACGTCCTCGACCCCAATCGCGTGCGCGTCTTCTATCTCGCCACTTCGCCCGACCTGTATGGCCCGATCTGCCGCAATATCGGCGCGCACGGGCTGGTCACCGAACAGTCTCGCGTGGTGCTCGAGAAACCGATCGGCCACGACCTCGGGTCCGCCCGCGAGATCAACGACCAGGTCGGCGCCGTGTTCAGCGAGGCACAGACCTTCCGCATCGACCACTACCTCGGCAAGGAGACCGTACAGAACCTGCTGGCACTGCGCTTTGCCAACACGATCTTCGAGCGTCTGTGGAATGTCGACGTGATCGACCACGTGCAGATCACGGTAGCGGAAACTGTCGGCGTAGAGGGACGCGGCGGCTACTACGACCGGTCCGGCGCGCTGCGCGATATGGTGCAGAACCACATGCTGCAGCTTCTGTGCCTGGTGGCGATGGAGCCACCGGTGTCGCTGGAGGCCGACCGGGTGCGCGACGAAAAGCTGAAGGTGCTGCGCGCGCTGCGTCCGTTCGAACCACACGAGGCGCTGACCCTGACGGTGCGCGGTCAGTACGCCCAGGGTGCGATCGACGGGCAGCCGGTGCCCGGCTACATCGCCGACCTCAACGGTCCTGAAAGCAGCCAGACCGAGACCTCCGTCGCACTGAAGGTCGACGTGCGAACCTGGCGCTGGGCGAACGTGCCGTTCTACCTGCGCACTGGCAAGCGCATGCCGCAGAAGGTGTCAGAGATCGTCATCCAGTATCGCGCACTGCCCTTCTCGATCTTCCCGCCTGACGCGGCCGAATGGACGCCGAACAAGCTGATCATCCGATTGCAGCCGGAAGAGGGCATGCGGCTGGCGATGATGACAAAGGACCCCGGGCCAGGCGGGCTGCGGTTGTCACCCACCGCGCTCGATATCCGCTTCGAGAAGACGTTCGGCATGCGCTTCCCGGACGCCTATGAGCGGCTGCTGATGGACACGGTGCGCGGCAACGCCACGCTGTTCATGCGCCGCGATGAAGTGGAGGCGGCATGGAGTTGGGTGGAGCCAATTCTGGAGGCCTGGAGCAGCCGGCCGGACCAGCCGCGCCCCTATCCGGCCGGCACCTGGGGTCCGACTGCGGCGATCGCGCTGATCGAGCGCGACGGCCGTACCTGGCACGAGGATATCGGCTAAACGGACAAAAGGTCGGCCCGGCCACCGTGGGGGGCCGGGCCGCAAGGGAAGGTCCGGGTTGACCTGGGCCGTCGGCCCAATCAGCAGACGCGGGTGTTGGGGCAGCGCCTGCCGATGCACTATTGATCGCATACCGGCGGCGGGATTTCTGTGAGCTAGCTCACAGCTGGACATGAAATTTCAGAGGCGGCAACGCGCCGCTGGATGGCTCGCCGGCAGCCGCGCCGCTCCGCCGAACAGCTTCTCGCGCAGGGTGCCCGGCGCATAGGCCCGCTTCATCACACCGCGCGTCTGTAGCTCTGGCACCACCAGGGCCACGAAGTCCTCCACGCATTCGGGGATCACCGTGCGCGACAGGTTGAAGCCATCGACATCGGCCTCGCTCACCCAGGCCAGCAGTTCATCGGCGACACGCGACGGCGAGCCGACGATCGGTGCCTGGCGACTGCCGAGGACCATCATCTGCATCAGCTTGCGCAGCGTCCATTCGGTGCCGCTGCGCACGGTGATCGCTTCCAGGTTGGAGCGTAGCGCGTTGGTGTTGACGAAGCGGATCGGCTCGTCCGGCCCATAGCGCGAGAAATCAACGCCGACCGAGGATGAGTAATGCGCCAGCGCGCCTTCCGAACTGGCGTACTCGCGATATTCGGCTAGCTTGTCCTGCGCCTCAGCATCGGTCGGCGCGACCACAACGGTGGCGCCGACGAACATCTTGATGTCGTGCGGATCGCGACCAAACGCCTTGGTCCGGGCGCGGATGTCGGCGACGATATCTCGCACGTTGTGACGGAACTGACCGTTGACGAAGATGCACTCGGCGTGCGCTGCGGCGAATTCGCGCCCGCGTACCGAGGCCCCCGCCTGATACAGCACGGGCGTGCGCTGCGGCGATGGCTCAGACAGGTGGATCGCGTCGACCTTGTAGTGCGCGCCCTCATGCTTCACGCGATGAACGCGCGCTGGATCAGCGAACTGTCGCGAGGTGCGATCGCGCAGTACGGCACGGTCTTCCCAGCTTCCTTCCCAAAGCTGGTAGACCACCTGCATGTATTCCTCGGCCACATCGTAGCGGCTGTCGTGTTCCGGCTGCTCCGCCAGGCCCATGCCGCGCGCCGCACTGTCGAGATAGCCGGTAACCACGTTCCAGCCGATGCGCCCCTTGGTCAGGTGATCGAGCGTCGACATGCGGCGGGCGAAGGTATACGGCGGCTCATAGGTGAGATTGCAGGTGACGCCGAAACCGAGGTGCTCCGTTGCATAGGCCATCACAGGGATCAGCAGCAGCGGATCGTTTACCGGAAACTGTACCGCATTGCGGATCGAGGCGTCCGGCTGCCCTTGAAACACGTCATAGACGCCGAGGATGTCGGCAAGGAACAATCCATCGAACAGGCCGCGCTCCAGCGTTCGCGCCAGCGACACCCAGTGATCGAGATCGGTGTAGTGCATCGAGCGATCGCGTGGATGCGCCCACATCCCGTGCTGGATGTGGCCAACGCAGTTCATGTCGAACGCGTTGAGGCGGATTTCGCGGGTCATGTCACGGGAACAACCCGCGCGTGGTCTTCGCATTGCGTACCTTCTCAACGCCGATCGCCATCGCCGCCGTGCGGTGCGACACGCCGTCACGCTCGACGCGGTGCATCACCTGAGTGAACGCGCGATCCAGCACATGGTAGAGTTTGCTCATCACTTCGCTCTCGTCCCAGAAGAACTGCTGAAGATCCTGCACCCATTCGAAGTAACTGACCACCACGCCGCCGGCGTTGCACAAAATGTCCGGCACGACGAAGATATCGCGGCGCCGCTCATCCAGCACCAGGTCGGCGTCAGGCGTCGTCGGACCATTCGCCGCCTCGGCCAGCACGCGGCACTGCAGACGCTTCGCGACCGATGCATCGATCACCCGCTCCAACGCTGCCGGCACCAGCACGTCGCATTTCTGCACCAGCAGTTCGCGTGGATCGAATGACAACTGATTGGAGAACCCGGCCAGCATGCCATGCTCCTGCGCATGATGCAGAAGCGCACCGGCATCGAGACCACGCGGATCAAAATAGCATGCGGTATGATCCGACACGCCGATCAGCTTCGCGCCACGCTGTGCCAGCGTTTCCACCGTATAGCTGCCGACGTTGCCGAAGCCCTGCACAATCACCGTGGCGCCCGACGGCTGCAAGCCGACGCGCTCCAGCGCGCGGCAGGCAAGATAGGCGACACCGCGACCTGTGGCCTCGCGCCTGCCCTCGGTGCCACCGGATGCCACCGGCTTGCCGGTGACGATTTCGGTCACGGTCCGGCCCTGATACATGGAATACGTGTCCATGAACCACGCCATGACCTGCTCGTTGGTGCCCATGTCGGGCGCCATCACGTCGGTGTGCGGGCCAACAAAAGGAATCATCTCCTGCATATAGCGACGCGAAAGGCTCTCCAGCTCACGCCGTGACAGCGCGCGCGGATCGACCGTGACGCCGCCCTTTGCACCACCATATGGCAGCCCCGCGAGGGCGCATTTCCAGCTCATCCAGATCGCCAGCGCGGCCACCTCGCCAATATCGACGCTGAGCGCGAATCGTGTGCCGCCCTTGGTCGGCCCGAGCGTCAGATGGTGCTGCACGCGATAGCCCTGATAGACGGCAATCTTGCCATCATCCCGATGGATCGGGCAGGACACGGTGATGGCCCGCTTCGGATAGAGCAGCCGATCGCGCTCGTCATTGGGGATCTCCAGGTAGTCTGCGATCACCTGAAACTGCTCGCGGGCCATCCCGAATACGGGGCCTGAGTAGATAGTCATGACCGTCTCCTTCCTGGACGTTGGCTTGCACGGCCCATGTGGGTCGGGAATGATCTATCAGATTTACATATCTGGAGTGCAACGTGTTATCTGCAAGCACCCTGTCGGAGCCTGCCGCCGACGCACACACACTACTGAACCGGCGCAATCGCGACGGCACGCTCGCTGCACCGCAGCAATGGAATGAGGTGGTCGAGACCATCCTTAATCACCGATCGGTGCGTGCCTTCCTGCCGCGCGCTTTGCCTGAAGGGACGCTCGAGTTGCTGATTGCTGCGGCGCAATCGGCCTCGACCTCGTCCAACCTGCAATTCTGGAGTGTGGTCGCGGTGCAGGAGACCAAGCGGAAGTCGCGGCTGGCAGAGCTTGCCGGGCAGCAGCAGTTCATCCGCGACGCGCCGCTTCTGCTCGTGTGGCTCGCTGACCTGTCACGCCTCGATCGTATCGCAGCCGAGCACCAGGCGCAGGTGGACGGCACGCATTATATCGAGGAGTTCATCGTTGGCGTGGTGGATGCGGCGCTCGCCGCGCAGAGTGCCCTGATCGCCGCGGAGTCACTTGGACTGGGCACGGTTTACATTGGCGCGATGCGGAACCTGCCCGAGCAGATCGCAGCCGAGCTTGCGCTGCCGCCGCACGTCTTCGCGGTGTTCGGCATGTCGGTGGGTTATCCCGATCCCGAGCGGCCGACCGACATCAAGCCGCGCCTGCCGCAGTCCCTGGTGCTGCACCGCGAGCAGTATTCCGCCGCACCGCACAGCGAGGCGGTCGATGGCTACAACGCGACGATGCGTGGCTTCCAGCGCGAGCAGGGGATGAAGGCGATCGACTGGACGCAGCAGTGCTTCAGCCGTGTGAAGGATGCGGTGGCGCTGAGAGGCCGCGACCGCATGCGAGACGCGCTGCGCAATCTGGGCTTCGAGCTGCGGTAGGGTGGGCTGGGTTGGACCAGCTAGTAGAAACTCCCCCTCCCCTTGCGGGAGGGGAAGTCCTACTGAGCCACCCTTATGTATCCACACTCGTCATACTTCCGCCAACACCCTGAGGCAGGGTGGCGTAGCTTCGGCATCGACCTCGACCAGCGCGCCATTCGGCACCACGGTGGTGATATCGACGTC
>Ga0210395_10003131_pt1 | contig 12726 bp, 10 predicted proteins | sample IncBWH4OmetaG_FD_150861 | JGI IMG/M metagenome (GOLD analysis project Ga0210395, IMG submission 150861) | Forest soil microbial communities from Barre Woods Harvard Forest LTER site, Petersham, Massachusetts, United States - Inc-BW-H-4-O ...
CGACGTTCTCGGCCTGGAATCTGCGATCGTGGGCACCTGGACCACCGAGAAGGCCGCGACTATGCCGCTGGCCGAGGCAGAACGACTCATCAATGACGCCAAGGCATTCGATCGACTGGTCGGATTGCAGGTGATCCGCATCGACGGCGCCCAGGCCACCATCACACGCCCGAAACTCATCGACGCCTTCAAAGAGATCCGCGGCTACGGCGTCAGCATGGAAAAACTCATCGACCTGCACGAGCACATTGTCCCGCTGGTCGACCAGATCAGCGAGATGCTGGTGCGGGCGGGGGCCGAACACGTCGCCGACCGGATCAAACCACGTGAAGCACTGCCCGCCGACACCGAAATCGCCGAGCTGATAACCATGCTGGTCCGGTTTCGTAGCCAGGCGGTTGCATCCGTCACCGCCACTTTGGCGTCGTCGATCGAATCGACCATCGAGTCTCTGGTCAGCCGCATTCTGGCCGAATATCTGGAACGGTCGCCGGACGCAGAAGTCGGCTAACGCGCCACACCTAACGCCGACGGGCCACCAGATGCGGCGCCAGCGTGGCGAGTTTCTCGCAGGTCTCCTCGAATTCCCGTTCGGGATCCGACGCGGCGATGATGCCGGCCCCGGCCCGCAGCCAGGTTCGCCCGTCACGTTCGTAGGCGGTCCGTAGCGTCAACGCCGCGTCGAGCCCGCCATCGGCCGAAAACGTCACTACCGCACCGGAATACAACTCACGCGGGCTTTCATCGAGTCGCAGGATGGCGTCCACACTGGCCGCCTTGGGGATACCTGAGGCGGTGACCGCGGGAAACAGCGTCTCCAGCGCGTCCATTCGGTCCTTGGATGGGTCCAGTCGGCCGGTGACCGTCGAGCCAAGGTGCTGGACACTGCCGCGCTCGCGCACGGTCATGAAATCGATGACCGCAGCACTACCGGGCTCGGCGACCTCGGTGATCTCGCGCAGCGAGCTGCGCACCGACATGGCATGTTCGACAATCTCTTTGCTGTCGGATTCCAATTCGTCGCGGGCTTGGCGGTCACGCGCCGCGCCGCGGCCCAGCGCCCGGGTGCCGGCCAGCGGTTCGGTCACCACCGCGCCGTCGTGGTGCACCGCCGCCACCACTTCCGGGCTGTAACCAAGAGCTCGAAAACCAGCGAGCCGCAACAGGAACGAGCGCGCGGGGGTGTTGTGACGCCGACCCAGCCGATAGGTGGCCGGGAAGTCCAGCGCGAAGGGCACGTCGACAGACCGGGACAGGATCACTTTGTGATAGCGGCCGGCAGCGATCTCGCCGATCGCTGCCGCTACCCGCGCCCGGTAATCGGTGCTGTCGGCGCCGACATCGATCCCGGATGCGGGCGGCGCGGCCGGCAGGCCCTCGCTGAGCAACCGGTCCACCATGTCGCGGTGGCGTTCCTCGGCGTCGAAGAGTCGAACCGCGTCGTCGGTGACCACGACGCGGGTGCGGGGCCAGAACACCCGAGCCAGCGGGGTCCGCGGCGCCAGGCGATCTTGTACACCGAAGCGATACGCGCCGAATTCGAAGGCGATCCAACCGAAGGCCTGGTCACATTCCAGCAGCAGCCGGTCCACGGCCTCACCGAGCACCGGTCCCGGCCGTCCGGACCAGGTTTGTCGCTGAGTGACACCGTCGCGGGTGATGCGCAGCTCGTCGCGGTCTAACTCGACCATGGCCAGCACACCGAGGGCCAGTACCCACTGGCCGTCGTGCTCGTAGAGCAGGTATTCATCGCCGTCGCGCTCGGGCAATGCCGCGACCAACTCGGCCGCCAGGTCCGCCGGGGCGATCTCGGTCGGCAATCGGAATGACTGTGACGGGGCGCCCACAGAACTCGTTTCGACACCGACTTCGGTCACGCTTAGTAAATGTAGCCTAACCTATGAACCTGTGGGGCGGTCCGTTCGGGAATGACCTACTTTTGCCTCCGTATGCCTGTTCACCAGCACTTTTGGTAAGCCTGACTTTAACCCCGAGTTCCCGGGGTCCATGCGCCTTGAGCACGGGCTGAGCGCCGAACTCGATCCGTGATCGCGGCCCGGCCTCACGGTGTCCGCGCGCCGACGCCGCACCGTTGACTCATCGCGTCAAGGAAGCCGTGGCGCGGCCGTCGCTGGTGGGCAATAACAAGTAATAAGCCGTTCACTTTCGGCAACAAGAAGTAAGAAGCCGTTCACTTTCCCAGCGTTTTCCCAGTACTTTCGCAGCGTCCATGTGCGATCGGTCGTATACCTAGGCGCCGCCCCATGATTAGGCTCTGAAGGAATTCAAAACCCGAACGGCGGCCGTCACGAGTCGTGAGCAAGCTGCGCCCATCGAGGGAGATTAGCAATGCTCCTAGAATTTTGGGAGAACTTCGAGCACAACCTTTTCAAGCCGCTGTTGTTGTTTTTCTACCTTGGCTTCCTGATCCCAATTCTGAAGGTGCAGTTCGAGTTTCCCTATGTGATCTATCAGGCCGTGACGATGTACCTGTTGCTGGCCATCGGCTGGCACGGCGGTGAAGAACTCGCCACGATCCACATAGCGAACGTCGGCAGCATCGTGGGATTCATCATCCTGGGATTCCTGCTCAACTTCCTGATAGGTTTTCTCGCCTACGTGCTGCTGACCCGCATGACGAAGATGCGGCGGATCGACAGGGCGACGGTCGCGGGTTATTACGGGTCGGACTCGGCAGGGACGTTCGCAACCTGTGTGGGCGTCCTTGCGACCGTGGGAATGGCTTTCAACGGTTTCATGTCGGTGTTGTTGGCCGTGATGGAGATGCCCGGCTGCCTGGTGGCGCTCGTTCTGGCGGCGCGGCTGCGGCACAGGGGGATGGACGCGTTGGGGAACATGCCGGGCGAGCACGGCTACAAGCAGCCGGCGACGGTGGGACCCGGTGCGGCAAGCCGGCCGGCTCGTGGGCAGCGTCTCGATACCGAACGGGAACTGGCGATCGAGCAAGAGGCGAAGATCGCCCTGGAACTGCCGGAGTATCGCGGTAACGGCGCCGGTGAGGATGACACAAAAACCCACCTGGGCACGGTCCAGCTGCTCAGAGAGGTCTTGCTCAACCCGGGCCTTTATCTCCTTTTCGGTGGCATCGTCATCGGCTTGGTCAGTCGATTGCAGGGGCCAAAGGTCGTGCACGACACCGACCATGTCTTTGTGGCCGCCTTCCAGGGCGTGCTCTGTCTGTTCCTGCTCGAGATGGGGATGACGGCCTCCCGCCGACTGAAGGACCTGAAAAGCGCGGGCCCGGGATTCATCGCCTTCGGTCTATTAGCGCCAAACCTATTCGCGGCTATCGGGATCATCGTCGCTCACGCCTACGCTCATCTCACCCACGCCCCGTTCAAGCCGGGGACGTATATCCTGTTCGCCATACTCTGCGGCGCTGCGTCATACATTGCTGTGCCCGCGGTCCAGCGGCTGGCGATCCCTGAGGCGAGCCCGACGCTGCCCTTGGCCGCATCACTGGGCTTGACGTTTTCCTACAACGTCACGATCGGCATCCCCGTCTATATCGAGATCTCGCGGGCCGTCACGCCGTGGTTCACCTGACGCGAGAAAGCCTCAGGCGCACGCGAATTCGACGGGCAGCGCCGCCGGAGACCGAAACGCCATACCCGTGATATGCGGCGTCGGGGCGTTGGGATCCAACCGCAGATCCGGCAGCCGGTCCAGCAGCGCGTTGATCGCGACCGTCGCCTCCATCCGCGCCAGATGCATGCCCAGGCACAGATGCGGACCGCCGCCGAACGTCAGGTGCGCGATGTTCTTGCGGGTCGGATCGAAGCGATCCGGATCTGGGTAGCGCTTCGGGTCCCGGTTGGCGGCCGCGACGCTGACGCTGACGTTTGTTCCGGCCGGAATCGCGACGCCGCCGAGCTCGCAGTCGCGAGCCGCCATCCGCATCACCGTGGTGATCGGCGGCTCCCAGCGCAACGCTTCCTCGAAGGCGCCGCGAACCATGCCGGGGTCGGCCCGCACCGCCTCGAGCTGCTCCGGCTCGGTGAGCAGTGCGACCAGCAGGTTGCCCGACGCACGGTAGGTCGTCTCCACTCCGGCCGGCAGGATCAGCACCAGGAACGCGAAGATCTCGTCATCGGTGAGCCGGGCACCGTCGATTTCGGACTGCGACAGCATGGTGATCAGGTCGTCCTGCGGATTGCGCCTCCGCTCAGTCAGGATTTCGTTGAAGTACCCCTTCAACGTCGCGGACGCGGCAATCCCGCAGTCCCAGTTGTAGACCACGTTGAGCAACTCGATCGAAAGCCGTTGGAAGCGCGGGTAATCCTGCCGCGGCAGGCCCATGATCCGCGCGATGACCTGTACCGGGAACGCGAACGTGAAATCGCGGGCCAGCTCGGCCCGCCCGCGCGGCGCGAAGCTGTCGATGAGCTCGTGAACCACCAGCTCGACTAACTCACTACGCCAGCGGTCCAGCAACGCGGCGCGGAACGACGGAGACACCAGGGCCCGACTGGCCCGGTGGTCGGCCCCCTCGAGTTCGAGCATCGTGCGGCCCATCACCGGGCCCATGATCTTGTCGTAGATCGCTGAAGAGAACATGTCGGGGTGGCTGAGCACGGTCTGGCATTCGTCGTATCCGAGTACGGTCACCCCGGCGCCGCCCAAGGTTTGGCTGGAGACTTCGGTGAACGGGCTGCCGACCATCACCCGGTTCCGCGACCGCGCCTCACGCAGCCGCTCGTGCACGTTTTCGACCTGCATGAGCAGCCCGCCCAGTTCGGTCGGGTCGAATTCGCCGGCGGCCGGGGTCGATTCAGGAAGCATCAGCCGACACCGTGTGTGTGTCTCGGCCGGACCGCAGCACGGTCCCGGGCAGAGCGCCAGTGGCGACGCCGTCGCGACACACCTCGACACCGCCGACCAGCACCGAGCTGATGCCGTAGGCGTCTGCCACCAATCGCGGTGCACCCGCAGGCAAGTCGTAATGGGTGCGCTCCGGCCCGTGGTCAACGGTGGCCGGATCGAACAGCACCAAGTCCGCGTGCCAGCCCGGCGTGATTCGGCCTCGTTCGGCCAGCCCGTAGAGCCGGGCCGGCACATCGGTGAGCAGCCGGACCGCTTCCTCGAGCGTCACCACCTGGTGCTCGCGGACACCGTGGCCGAGCAGCGACGTGGTGTAGATCGCCCCGCACATCATGTCGAGGTGCGCGCCGGCGTCCGAGCCACCGATGACGGCATGCGGCGAGCGCCACACCTCGGCGCGCAGCCGCCAGTCTGCGGCGTCATCGCCGAACGCCGCCGGCGTTAGTCCGGTGCGCAGCTCGTCGGCGATCACGATGTCCAGGAGGGTGTCGAACGGCTCCCCACCCCGAGCGGCGGCGACCTCCCCGACGCTGCGACCGGTCGCATCGGCGTTCTGCGGGGCGAAGGTCTCGACGACGATCAGCCGCTCCCAGTTCGCCAGACCGCGCAGCATGCCGGCTTCCTTCGATTGGGCGCCGTCGTTCAGCCGGCGGCGTACTTCCGGATCGGCAAGCGCGGCCAACCGCTCGGGCACCGGCAGGTGCATGATGTCGCGCCAGCCGGGTAGGCCGTCGAGCACGAAGCCGGTGAGGAACGAGAGCCGGATCTTCACGCCGTGCGGCAGGGTGAGCGCGACGACCCGGCCGCCGCGTTCGGCGGCGACCTCGGAGGCATGCAGCTGTCCGCGGTGCCCGGCCGGGTTGGCCGCCGAGACGCCGAGCAGGTTCCAGTTGAGCGGGCGGTCGGCCGCCACCGACATGTCAGTGAGTAGGGCAATCTCGTCGTCGGAGAAGCCTTGCAGGCAGCCGGGGATGATCGCCTCGAGCGTGGTGCCCGGATGGTCGCGGACTCCCTTCGCCAGCGCCAGCAGCTCGTCGCGTGATGCGCTGCGGGACGGCACCGGCTGGCCCGAGCCGTCGTTGTGGGTCTGCGACTGCGATGTGGAAAACCCAAGTGCGCCGTCGACCAGCGCCTCGTGCAGCAACGCGACCATCCGGTCGACCTGCTTTGGCGTCGCCTGGCCGCCGACCGCGTCCTCCCCCATCGCCGCCAGCCGAATCGCCGAATGGCCAACCAGGAAACCGGCATTGACGGCGATGCTGCCATCGAACCGATCAAGCCAGTCGCCGAATGACGCCCACTTCCAGTCCAGCCCGGCCCGCAACGCGTCGAGCGGCATGCCCTCGACCCGCGCGAGCATTCGGGTGAGGTAGTCCTGTTGATCGGCCGCCACGGGCGCCAGCGTGAACCCGCAGTTGCCACCGAAGACGGTGGTGACGCCGTGCTGCACCGACGGGCTCGCAGTCGGGTCCCAGAAAAGTTGCGCGTCGTAGTGCGTGTGCAAGTCGACGAAACCCGGTGCTAGTGTCTGCCCTTGGGCATCAACGGTTTTCGCGGCCGAGTCGTCGACGTCACCGGGTGCGCCGACCACAGCGATCCGCCCGTCGCTGATACCGACATCGCCGTGGCGGCCCGGTGCGCCTGTGCCGTCAACGATTTCGGCATCGCGGATGAGCAGGTCGAGCATAAGTGCCTCCTACACGGTGGTTAGCCACCCCTCGTGCGGCAGCGGGTGGCCGAACAGCTCCGCCGCGTTGCGATGGGTGATCCGCGCGGCGTCATCCGCCGAGAGGCCGGCGACGTTGCGCGCCACGACCTCTTGGGTGTCCGGCCAAGTCGAGTCCGCGTGGGGGTAGTCGCTCTCGACCAGAATGCGCTGGGCGCCAATGGCATCCAGCGCGCCGAACGCCGATGGGTCGTCAATCGAGCAGAACCAGAAGTTGCGCCGCAGCACGTCGCTGGGTAGCAGATCGCCCTTCCAGGATCCGCCCTCCCGGCCCGAAGCAGAATGCGCCAAAACATAATCCGCCCGATCCGCCAGCATTGCCGCCCAGCCCAGCCCACCCTCGGCGAGCGTGATGTTCAGTCGCGGGAAGCGGACCGGGATGCCCGACCAGAGCATATCGGCGCAGGCGACCAGGCCGTTGACCGGAAACAGCGTCGTGATGGTCTCGAATGGGGTGTCCGGCGCGGGAATCGGCGCCCATTGGGCCGATCCGGTGTGCAGGCATACGACGGTGTCCGTCTCCTCGCAGGCGGCGAAAAACGGGTCCCAGGCGCGGCTGTGCAGACTGGGAATCCCACACTGGGCAGGCAGCTCCGGGAAGCTCACCGCCTTGAAACCGCGTGCAGCGTTGCGGCGCAGCTCTTCGGCGGCCAGCTGCGGATCCGCCAGCCACGGCAGCTGCAGCGGAATGATCCGCTCCGGGAAGCTGCCGGCCCACACCTCCAGATGCCAATCGTTCCAGGCCCGCAGCACAGCGAGCCCCAGCTCCGGGTCGTCACTCTTCCAGAACACCGTGCCGGCGAACCCGGCGATCAGCGACGGAAAATTCAGCGACGCCCAGATCCCGGCCAAGTCCATATCTGCGATCCGGGCCTTGATATCCCAGCAGCCGCGGCGCATCTCGTCGAAGCGGGCCGCCTCCATACTCCAGTCCTCGCGCGGCCGCCCGACCACCGCGTTGAGCCCGATGTTGGGGTAGTCGCGGTCCTCATAGCGCCACACCTGCCGGCCGTCGTCGGTCTCCACGATCCGCGGTGCCCGGCCGGCCAGCGGGGCGGGAAGCCGGCCGTCGAACATGTCGGGCGGCTCGATGACGTGGTCGTCAACGGAGATCAGTACGTGCTGCCGATCGCGGGGAGCAGGATCCGGCAGCAGCGCCATACCTCACGACTATCGTCGGTTTTCGGCGGCTGTCAATGCACGAGTCAGCCGGGTCTCAAAGCCCGAACCTGGTTCACGCCTGGATGACCCCGCGAGCGATGAGTATTTCGCGTACTTCCGAATCTCGCGTTTGGCTCTCGTGGTACTCGTAACCCTTGACAACGGCGACCCAGTCATCGCCCTGATTGATCGCAAACTCGGCGGCCGCGGCGAGTGCTCGGTAGAGCGCCGTTGCGAGATCATCGGTCCAAATGAGCCATACTCCGTGTTCGGTTTCGGAGTAGGCGCCGTCCATCGTCGCGAAGAAGCTGTCAAGCCCCCCCTCAGGCTCATCTGGATTCAAGAAGTACAAGAGATGTGGGAAATCTGCATACAAATTCTGCAGGAAGGCAACAATCGACGGATTCAGGTAGGGATAACCCTCCGGTACCTGCGCGAAGGTCAGGACGACCGACCCGCGCCAGTCTCGGGCCAGTGCGGGATCAGCGCCAACGTCGGCCAGAACATTGCGCACTGCACTGATGTCTTCAGCGCGCCACTCACTCGCCGGGACATTGAGCCGCCGCAGGGTCATTGTGGCGCCCGCGATTCGTCCGCCCACTCATGAGCCATCAACCGAGGAGCACCTTCCATGCGTGTTGGGCAAGCTCTTCCCTCACGTGGGCCCGGAGACATCCAACGATACAAACACACCGCTTGGATATTCAGCGAGACAACGTGATCGCGCCCTCGGGGCAGTTCTGCTCGGCGTCCGTGGCTTGCGTCTCGAGCTCGCCGGTGACGGTCTCGATGCGCACGATCGCGTGCCCAACCTCGTCGGCATCAAAGATGCCCGGCGCTAACGTGTAGCAGCGCCCGTGCCCCTCGCAGCGGTCTGCGTCGACACAAACTTTGGTCATCAGCGACGCTCCTCATCGCTTCGCTCTGCATCGTCGCCGTCGCGGCTCATGTGGCCACCGGGAAGGTCAACGGCAGCGACTCCACCGACCTCAGCGCGGCGGTGTAGCTCAGCTCGGTGCCGGGCTTGATCTCGTAATCGGGTATGCGCCGGTGGAATTCGCGCAACGCGACCCGCAGCTCCATGCGGGCCAGGTGTGAACCGAGGCAGCGGTGCGGACCCCCGCCGAAGGCGCGGTGCCGGTTCGGATTACGGCGGAAGTCGACCAGCTCGGGGTCGGGGAACTCGGCAGGGTCGGTGTTCGCCGCGCCCAGTAGCGGGCTGACCCGCTCGCCCTTGCTGATCGGGCAGCCGCCCACCTCGACGTCTTGCATGGCGACCCGCGCGACGCCGGGTACCGGTGTCTCCCAGCGCAACAACTCCTCGATGGCACTGGGCAGGACGTCGGGTTGCTCGACGAGCTGATGACGATGCTCCGGGTGGCGGGCCAGATACACAAAGAAACAGTCGAGTGAGTCGGTCACCGTGTCGAGCCCGGCGATCAGAAAGAGGAAACACACGTCGAGGATCTCGTGGCGCGTCAGCGGTTCTCCGTCGACCCTGGCCACGATCAGCGAGGACAGCACGTCGTCGCGGGGGCTGGCGATGTGGTCGTCGATCGCGCGCTCGAAGTAGTCGTAGATCTGTTGTGCTACCCCGGCAGCGGCATCGTGGCGGCCGTCGTAGCCCGAGGCGCCCTCCGGGCGGATGACCCCGTCCTTCCACTCCAGGAATTGGTCCAGATCTTCCAGCGGCAGGCCGAGCAGCTGCAGAAACACCGTGCATGGCAGGGGTACGGCGAACTCTTCATGGAAGTCGCATTCGCCGCGATCGGCGAAGCGATCGATCATCTCATTCACCAGCTTGGCGACGCGCGGTTCACGCCGGGCCATCTCTCGCGGAGTGAACAGCGGATCGAGGATGCGGCGGTACTTCGCATGCTCGGGCGGGTCAATTTGCAATGGAATCAGCGGCCGCACGTTGCCCAAATCGACGGCGTCCATGTTCGACGAGAACAACTCGGTGTGCTTGAGCGCCATCTCGATATCGGTCAGGCGGCTGAGCACCACCGCCTGCGGCGTCCGGAACACCGGGGTGGACTCACGCAGCGCCTTGTACATCGGCTGCGGCTCCGCGAGACCCGCCACCGCCTGATCGACAAACCCTTCGGCTTCTGTCATGCCGATTAGCCTGACACCAAACCCTCAGCGTTGGGTATGGATCCGCGGTTATTGCGGGGCCGGGTGCCGCACGAAGGCACGCGGCTGGGTGAACGCCCGGATGCCGTCGACCCCGAGTTCGCGGCCGAGGCCCGATTGGCCGACACCGCCGAACGGCAGCCGCGGATCCTGCGCGGCCATGCCGTGGCAGTTGACGCTGACCGTGCCGGCAATCAGCTGAGCAGCGACGTGGTCGGCCAGCGCGTCGTCACCGGTCCAGATCGACGCGGTAAGGCCGAAATCGCCTGCGTTGGCGGCTGTGACTGCGTCGTCGAGATTCTGATAGCCGAAGATCGGCAGCACCGGCCCGAACTGTTCCTCAGTGGCCAACGGCGCGTCGGCGTCCAGGCCGGTGACGACGGTCGGCAGCACAAAATGCCCGCCGGCGTCGGCGTCGGCCTCGCGGAGGGCGCCAGCGGTACGGACCGCCGCGCCGCGGGCCGCGGCTTCGGCCACCAGCGCCGCTACCCGATCGCGTCCGGCGGCGGTGTGCATCGGCCCGAGTGTGACTTCCTCGGCGAGCCCGTCACCGACGACCTCACGCCGGCAGCGCGCGAGGATCGCGTCGGCCAGCTCGTCGACCATGTCGATCGGCGCGTACAAGCGTTTGATCGCCATGCAGACCTGGCCGCAGGTGGTGTAGGTCGCGGTGACCAGGCGCTCGACAAGCTCGTCGGTGACGGCGATGTCGGGAGCGATGATCGCCGCGTCGTTGCCGCCGAGTTCGAGCAGCACCGGGGTCAGCCGCGGCGCCGCCGCTGCCATGACGGCGCGTCCGGTGGCCACCCCGCCGGTCAGCGAGATGACGTCGATGCCGGGGTGGGTGATCAGCGCCTGCGCCAGTGCGCTGCCGGGGCCCGCGAGCACGTTGACCACACCGGGTGGCAGCCCGGCAGCGAACGCGGCACCGAGCTGCAGCGCCGCCAGCGGACAGGTCGGCGGCACCTTGACCACAGCGGTGTTGCCGGCGGTCAACGCCGACGCCAGTTTGGTCATGGTCAGTGCCAGCGGCCAGTTGAACGGCAATACCAGCGCCGCCACTCCGTACGGCTCTCGCTGCAGCCGTGGGTAGGCGGACTGCGGGTCGATCCGTTCAGGCGCCAGCGCCCCTTCGGCGATCGCCCCGAGGATTGCGGGCAGCGCCGGCGCGGTGCCGATTTCGAAGCGTGCTTCGGCGAGCACTTTGCCGTGCTCGCGGGTGTACAGCCGGGCAGCGTCGCTGCCGGCGAGTTGGCCGGCGGCCTCGGTTGCGGCCGCAGTGATGGCGGCGACCCGCTCAGCGACGTCGAGTGCGCGCCACCCCGCCGCGGCAAGCTTCGCCGCCTCCACGGCGGCGTCGAGCTGGTTGAGGTCGGCGGCCGGCGCATACCCGACGACCTCGGCCGGACGGGCCGGGTTGTGCACCGGATAGCTCGCGCCGGCACCGGGCTGCGACTCGCCGCCGATCGTGAGAGTCGCGAAGGTCTCGGAGGATGTTGCGGTCATCGTGCTGCCTCCTTGACCTGTTGCGGTCGCCCCGCAATGGTAGGTCGGTATGACGCCGATCACAGAAGCGTTGACGTGAAGGGTGTGGTGCTGCGCCAGGTCGGTCAACCGACAGCGGTCGAGGAGCTGGCGCTGCGACCGATTGGCCGCCACGAAGTCCGAGTGCAGCTGGCCGCCAGCGGCGTGTGCCACAGCGACTTGTCGTTGCGCGACGGATCAATACCGACGCTGCTGCCGTGCACACTCGGCCACGAGGGCGCCGGGATCGTCACCGAGGTGGGCGCCGACGTCACCACAGTTGGTCCGGGTCAGCACGTCGTCTTGACGTGGCTGGTCGCGTGCCGGTCCTGCCCGCATTGCCTGCGTGGCGAGTCCCAGCTGTGTGTGCATGCCTACGACCATGTTTACAGCGGCCCGTACGCCGACAGCGCCGGCCCGGTGTGGCCGGGAATGGGAGTCGGGTCGCTGGCCGAACAGACGTTGCTGCCGGCCGCGGCGGTAGTACCGATCGACGAGTCGCTGCCGCTCGACCAGGCGGCGCTGTTGGGCTGCGGCGTCACCACCGGGGTAGGTGCGGTGATGCACACGGCAGCCGTCCGTCCGGGCGAGAGCGTGCTTGTTATCGGTTGCGGCGGTGTGGGTTTGGCGGCGATCCAAGGGGCTCGGCTGGCCGGCGCGGCGCCGATCATCGCCGCCGACCGGGTAGCCGCCCAGCTTCCCGCCGCGACAGCCAACGGGGCGACCGAGACGATCGATGCCAGCGAGGTCGACCTGGCCAGCGCCGTGCGCGACCTCACCGGCGGCGCCGGGGTTGATCACGGAATCGAAGTGGTGGGCAAGCCCGCGACGATTCGCGCGGCTTACGACGCCACCCGCCGGGGCGGCAAGGTCACCCTGGTGGGCGCCGCGGGGATCGAGGAGTCGGTGACGTTTCCGGCGCTTTCGCTGATGGTCGACGGCAAGACAATCCAGGGCAGCGTGTACGGCGCCAGCGACCCGGCGCGCGACATCCCGGTGTTGGCCGAGCTCGCCCGCCTCGGCAGGCTCGACCTCGAGGCGTTGGTGACGCGGCGCATCGGTCTCGACGACGTCGAGCAGGCATTCACCGACATGGCCGCCGGGCGGGGTGCCCGCAGCGTCGTCTGCTTCTAGCTGTCACCGTCGGTAGTTGTCGTCTCGGCGGCTACAATCGAATGTATGTTCGATCCCGCCGCATCGCCGCAGGCCGTGCCGACCTTTGTTGGTGTCGACGACGCTGGCGTCGTGGACGTCATCGCCGGTGCGGCGCGCCAGCAGAACGCGATGTGTGGGCGGGAGTTGGCGGCGATCGGTGAGTTGTACGCGCGCCGTGCACC
>Ga0210395_10003132_pt1 | contig 12721 bp, 11 predicted proteins | sample IncBWH4OmetaG_FD_150861 | JGI IMG/M metagenome (GOLD analysis project Ga0210395, IMG submission 150861) | Forest soil microbial communities from Barre Woods Harvard Forest LTER site, Petersham, Massachusetts, United States - Inc-BW-H-4-O ...
CGCGTAAGGCGGGACCAGGGCCGGCATGACGTGGGACCGGCCGTGCCCGCGCGAGCCGTGCGCGTGCTGCCAGCGGTCGTCGGCGGGCAGCAGCGCGGCCAGCGCGGCCAGCAGGTCGGGATCGCTCCCGGAGCCGAGCTCGATGATGGCGATGCCCGCCGTGGCGTGCGGGACGAATACGTGCAGCAGCCCGTCACCGCCCCTGGCCGCCGACCTGGCGAACTCCGCGCACTGCCCGGTGATGTCCGCCACTGCCTCACGTGACCCGGTCCTGACCCGGATGATGTCGCTCTCCATAGCGGCCATGATCGCCTACTATCCGTATTCATGACGGGAGCACCTGGCAGCACCGGGGCCAACCTGCGCCTCGCGCGCCAGGCGCGCGGGTTCTCGCAGCAGCAGCTCGCGTCCATGGCCGGGGTGAGCAGGCAGGCGGTGTCGGCGGTCGAGTCGGGGCACTCCGACCCGTCGCTGCGCGTCGCGCTCGCGCTCGCCCAGGCGCTCGGCATGGCGGTGGAGGAGCTGTTCGGCCCGGGGGAGCCCGCCGCTCCCGTGCTGGCGACCAGCATCGCCCCGCTCCGCGGCAGCACCGACCGGGTGGCGCTCGCCCCGGTCGGCGACCGGTTCGTCGCCCTGCCGCTGCGCGGCGACGCGGGGGCCGGCCTCGGCTTCCTCCCGGCCGGAGGCTTCGCTGTCCCCACCGGAGTCACCGTTCCGGCCGGGCTCGCCGCGCCGCCGGGCCTTCCCTCCGGGTCGCCATCCTTCCGGCTGATCGCGGTCCGCCCGATCGGCCCGCCGCGCCCGACGCTCGTGGTCGCGGGCTGTGACCCGGCGCTCCCGCTGCTCGCCACCCCGCTGTCCCTGCTCGACCCGCCGGTCGCCTTCGCCTGGTGGCCCTGCGGCTCCGGCGAGGCGCTCCGCCTCGCCGAGGCAGGCCTAGTACACGCGGCCGGGGTCCATACCAAGGGCGATAACAGCAGGTCCGGCAGCCGCGGCAGCCATCCGACCGCCCCGGACAACGCGGAGGTCATCGGGTTCAGCGCCTGGCGCGAGGGCCTGACGGTCCGGCCGGAGCTCGCCGCCACCGCCACCGGCCTGGACGCCATCGCGCGGCATCGGCTCCGGATCGTCAACCGGGAGCCGGGCGCGGAGGCCCGCAACCTGCTCGACGCCGAGCGCGCCCGGCTCGGCCTCGAACCGGAAGACCTCGCCGGATACCAGACAAGCGCGGCCGGTCACCTGCAGGTCGCCTCGGCGGTCAGCGCCGGCCTGGCCGACGCCGGCGTGGCGAGTGAGCCCGCGGCGCGCGCCTATGGCCTGCACTTCGTCCCGCTGGCGGACGAGACCTTCGACCTGGTCATCCCGGCCGAGCACACGGCCTCGCGCGAGGTGCAGGCGCTGCGCAAGGTGCTCGCCTCACCGTGGCTGCTCGCACAGCTGGCCAGCCTGCCCGGATACGACGCCGCCGCCTGCGGACAGTCCCGCGGCTAAGCCGGCGGTCGCCGGCCAAGCCGCGGGTCACGCGGTCACGAGAAGTCGCGGAACGACGGCCACGCCGTGGCCCACGAGGCGCGAAGCCCGGTGGCGACGTAGATCACCGCGCCCTGCTCGTCGTCAGACACCCCGAGGCCGTTGTGGTAGACGGCCGCCACGCGTACCGAGCTGAACCACCGGTGCAGCAGCGCCGGATCCACGTTGATGGCCACGGCCACGCTGTCCGCGGCGGGCGGCGGTCCCCAGAACCAGAAGCTGTTGGCCCCGCTGTATGCCTGCGGCAGCCCGAATCCGGCGCCGTACCGCTGCACCGCGCCCGCCTCGCCGTAGTTGCCGGTGAGGACGGTAGCCACGGACCGCTGCGCCGCGGGCAGCCCGCGCCACACGCTCGCCAGCAGCCCGACCTCCGACGGCCATCCGACCTCTTCCCCGAGGTCGTAGTTGATCTTCTGCACGGGGAAGCGGGCGAGCGCCGCCGCGGGCAGCACGGGCAGCGAGATCAGCGAGCAGATCACGCTTCCGGCGCAGTACACGGCTGCCTGCCTGCGCCACCGTGACGTGAGCTCGAGCCTCGAGCCCAGCGCGGCCGCGCTCGCGGCGAAGCAGATTGTGTAGATCCCATCCGGGTAGTACGCCTTCCCGCCGAGAACGAACTGGACGCAGATCACGAACACGGCCGCTACCCCGACCGCCCGCAGCCGGGCGTCACGTAGCGCCCACACGATACCGCCGACCCAGAGCGGAACGAGGACGATCGTCGTGTAGAGCACCTGGTCCGGCCAGTACTGGATCCGGTTGCTCCAGGCGGCGGTGTTGAGCGTGCGGAACACCGCGAAGTTCGGCCAGCCGTGTGCCGCCTGCCAGACGACGTCGGGCGCGGCGAACGCCGCGAACACGAGGGCGCCGAGTACCAGGTACCGGCTGCGCAGCAACGGCCGGAGACCCGGCGTGACCGCGAACCCCAGGGCGAGCCCGGCGACGAGGAACCCGATGTTCCACTTCGCGAAAGCGCCGGCCCCCGCCCCGGCCCCGATGGCGACCCACCAGCGCCGATCGCCGGAGGTCAGCAGCTTGCACACCATCAGCAGCGTCACCGTCCAGGCGAGGAAGTCCGGCGTGGCCGTGGTGAGCTCGTGCATGGCGGCCAGGTACACGGAGCAGCAGGCGGTGGCGAGGGCGGCGATCAGCTGACCGCGCCGGCCCGCGCCGAGGGTCCTGGCCATGGCGCCGGTGAACAGCACCATCAGGCCGAACGCGAGCGCGGGCAGCGCCCGCAGCCCGACCAGGGTGTTGCCGGTGAGCAGCGCGACGAGCCGCGCGAGCAGCGGCGTGAGCGCGGGCTGGTCGACGTACCCCCACGCGGGATGTGTCCCCGCGGCGAGGAAGTACAGCTCGTCGCGGACGTATCCGTAACGCGCGCTGACCGTCATCTCCACGCCGAACGCGGCGACCGCCACCAGCCAGACGAATCGGTTCTTCGTGATGGGCGCGGTCGCCGGGGGATCGGCCCGCACCGCCAGGGTTGTCTCCATGACCGTCATCGTCGGCGGCAGGCGGCCGAACGCGCCTCGCCCGCGCGGATGAACTCGGGTCTCCCGCTTGCGGACGATAGTGGCGCGGCTACGGGTGGTCTTACGATCGTCTGGTGACCAAGACGGCACGCGGCGCGACACCGGATGCGGCCGGGCCAGGAGCGGCCCTGGTTGCCGCGCCCGGCGGCACCCTGATGCCCGGCGGCACCGTGATGCCCGGCGGCACCGCCGTGGCGGACCGCGTTTCCCGCGGGCCGGCCCGCGGCCCGGCGGCGGCGACGGCGCGGGCCGAGGCGTGGTACTCGGCCCTGTCGGTCCGGCGGCGTGAGGTCGTACAAGACAGTACGCTCGCGCTGGCGCTCGCCGTGCTGAACCTCCTCTCGCTGCTGCCTTACCAGTCGCAGATGCACCCGTTGTGGCTCGCGCTCTTCCTGGTGTCCGTGCAGTGCGTCCCGTTGTCGTTGCGGCGAGTGTTCCCCGTGCCAGCGCTCATCGCGTGCGCCGTGCCGCGCGTTGTCTACGACGCGCTGCCGTTCGGGTACGCACCGCTGCCGCTCGCCGGGGTGATCGCGTTCGCGACAGTCGCGGACCGCAGCCGCCGCTGGCTGCGCCTGGCCACCCTTGTCGTGACCGTCGGCGTAGTCGCCTGGACCCAGACCCTGTCCGGTCATCACCAGCCGTACGACGCGGTCGTGCAGGCCTGCTTGTTTGGCGCGGGCTGGGCGGTCGGAACGCTGTTCCGGTACCGCCGGACCGCGCTGGCGGCCGCCGCCGACCGGGCGGCGCGGGCGGAGGCCTCGCTGGACGCGGCCGCCGCCGGTGCCGCCGCCCGCGAGCGCGTCCGGATCGCCCGGGAGCTGCATGACGTGGTGGCGCACCACGTGAGCCTGATGGCGGTGCAGGCCGAGGCGGTGGGCGCGCTGCTGCCGGCCCGCCCGGACGCGGCGGCGTCGTCGGCCGACCTGATCTCCTCGACGGCCCGGGCCGCGATGGTCGAACTCCGCCGCCTGCTCGGGGTGCTGCGGTTCACCGGCGGCGATGATCCAGGACAGATCCGGCTGGCGCCATCCCCTTCGCTCGCCAGGCTGGACGAGCTGATCGACGCGGTGCGCGACGCGGGCCTTGACGTGTCGCTCAGCGCGGGGCAGCTGCTGGCGCCGCTCGCCCCCGGAGTGGACGTGACCGCGTACCGCATCGTGCAGGAGGCGCTGACGAACGCGATGCGGCACGCTCCCGGCTCGACCGCCCGGGTCCGGGTTGCCCCCGAAGCGGACGGCCACCTGATCGTCGAGGTCACGAACACCGCCGGACAGCCGGCGGCGCCTGCCGTCCCGGACTCCCGGTCGCCCGGCTACGGGCTGGCCGGGATCGCGGAGCGCGTCGCCTCCTGCCGCGGCTCGCTGTCCCTCGGCCCGACGCCGGACGGTGGCTTCACCGTGGCCGCCCGGCTTCCGCTGACATGAGGGGCGCTGACGTGGGCGGCCACGCACAGCCGGCGGCTCCGTCGGCTGGGGGCGCCCCTTCCGCCGGAGAAGCACTGCGGGTGCTGCTGGCGGACGACCAGGAGCTCGTTCGCGCCGGATTCCGGCTGATCCTCGAGGCGGCGGGTTTCACCGTGGTCGGGGAGGCCCCCAACGGCGCGACGGCGCTGGCGCTGGCGGCCGTCGAGCGGCCGGACGTGGTCCTCATGGACATCAGGATGCCGGTGCTCGACGGCCTGGCCGCGACCCGGCAGCTCAAGGCATCCGGCGCTGGCGCGCCCAAAGTGGTCATCCTGACAACGTTCGACCTGGACGACTACGTCTACGAGGCGCTGCGCGCGGGCGCGTCCGGCCTCCTGCTGAAAGACGCGCCGCGCGCCGACCTGATCGCCGCGGTGCGGATCGCCGCGGCGGGGGATGCGCTGCTCGCGCCGTCGGTGACCCGCCGCCTGATCGAGGCGTTCGCCGCGCGCCCGGCCGAGGCGCTGCCCGCCCCCTCCAGGCTGGCCTCGCTGACCCCGCGCGAGCGCGACATCCTGCTGCTGCTCGCCCGTGGCCGGTCCAACAGCGAGATCGCCGCCGAGCTGGTGGTGAGCGAGGCGACCGTCAAGACCCACGTCGCCCACCTGCTCGCCAAGCTCGGCCTGCGAGACCGCGTCCAGGCGGTGATCCTCGCCTACGAGACGGGCGCCGTCGTTCCCGGCCGCCCGGACTGAGGCCGGGCAAGCCGAACCGGTGCCGGGCTCTCGGAGTAAGCGGCGCCTGGCCGCGCAGCGGACGCACAGCAGCGCGGCGGGCCTGGCGGCCAGCCGTTCCGCGCCAATGGGCTCGCCGCAATCGCGGCATATCCCGTACTCGCCGGTGTCGATCGCGGCCAGCGCGGCATCGATCGCGGCGAGGTGCGCACGCGCCTGTGCCAGCAGCGCCGCGACATGCTGGCGCTCGAACGCCACCGTCGCGCCCTCCGGGTCGTGCTCGTCGTCGCCGCCGGCCGACCCGTCGGCCGCGCTCGCGGCGATGGCGGTGAACTCCCGCTCGAGCTGGCCGATCTGACGCAGCGCGTCATTACGGTCGGTATTCAACCGGAATCTGGCGGCATCCGGCTCGGTCACTTGCGTCGCCTATCATTTAGACAGACAATACGCAGCGTCGGGCGCGAATTGCCCCGGCCATCCCTGCATTGTGAAGGCCTGATGACCCGCTCAGCCGCCAAGAGCTTCCCTGTCACGGTGACACACCTGCCTGTTACGCGTTGTGAGATCTGCGACCGCACCGTCGCCTACCGGCCCGGCCAGGCCAGCGCAGCGCTCACTAAGCATTACCAGCTCATGCACAAGGACGCGCTCGGCACGAAGCCCGCAACCACCCACGAGGACTAGATCCCAGCGGTTCCCCCACCGGGACGAGAGCGCCCCGGCGGAGAACCGTCTGCTCGGGCTGGTTCGCTCAGTGCCCGTAAACGGCGGTGAGCAGCCCGCGGGCGATCGTGTGAAAGCGCAGGTTGAACCCCGCCACGGCGGGGGTGACGTCGGAGTCGATGCCGAGCGTCTCGACGTCAAGCGCGTGCACGGCGAACATGTACCGGTGCGGCTCGTCGCCCTGAGGCGGGGCCGCGCCGCCGAAGTCCTTGGTCCCGTAGTCGTTGCGCACGTGGAACGCCCCGTCGGGCAGCCTGCCCCCGGCGCTGCCGGCACCCGCCTGCAGTGACGTGACCGACGCCGGGATGTCGATCACCAGCCAGTGCCAGAACCCGGAGCCGGTCGGCGCGTCCGGGTCGTAGCAGGTGACCGCGAAGCTCTTCGTCTCCGGCGGGAATCCGGACCAGGACAGCTGCGGTGAGACGTTGTCCCCGGTCATCCCGAAGCTGTTGTAAACGTGCTTGCTGCTCAGGTGGGCGCCCTCGGAGACGTCGTCGCTTGTCACGGTGAACGACGGAACGGGCGGCAGGAAATCGTAGGGATTCGGTGCCCGGTTGGCCATGTGCTACCTCCTTGTAACCACGTTGCCCTAACGCTATCGGTGACCACCCCGGCCCGCTATCGATGCAGCGCACGCGCGCGTTCGGCTTTACCCTTATTGCCGGATCTGTTTACTCCCGGGCGGACGGCCATCGTGTTCCGGCTGCCGCCGTCCCGGAGCGGCGTAGACGTAAAGGCGGCTTCTGAACGATGGCGATCCGCGGGCCAGCCCGGCGGCGCCGCTCGCGCCGGTGGACGCGGGCGCGCGGGCGCGTGCCCTTGGCGGTGCCCCGGTCCCCGGCGGCGCGCCGCGTGCTGCTCGCCGTCGTGCTGCTCGCCGTCGTGCTCTTCCCGGTACCTGGCCTGGCCGCGGGCGGCCAGCCGTCGCCGCCCGGCTGCCACGGCTGCCGTACCCAGCCCGCGACGGTCGAGGACTGGGCCGCCCCGCTGACCGGCACCTGGACGGCGGGGGACGCCGCGGTGGGTACCGTGCCGGCCAGCGGCCAGGCGTACGTGGCCGTGGGCGACGGAATCGCGGTGGTCGGCAACGGCCTGACGCTGACCGCGTACGCGACCGCTGACGGCACGCAGCTGTGGCAGTCGACGCTCAGCGACCCAATAGGTTCCGCAATCATCTCGGTGCGCGCCTGGCAGGGCGTGGTTACCGCGGGGGTGCTGGCCGCCGGCGGCCAGACGCGCACCGAAGTGGTCGTCGACGCCACCAGCGGCCAGCCGCTTCGCCGCTACCCGGCGGCGGTGTACGGCGGCGCCGTCGCGGCCTCCGCCGCGACCACCGTCGTGGTCGGACCGACGTCGGTCACCAGCTACGACAACGCCACCGGCCGGGTTCGCTGGCGGCGACCGACCGGCGCGCGCCAGTCCTGGCGCGCGGACGGCGACACGCTCTACGTGGCGCAGGCGGCCGGCGGTTACCTCGGGTCCGCGCCGGTGACCGCCCTCACCGTGATCAACCTTGAGACTGGGGACGAACGAACCCTTGGTTCCCCGCTCGGCAACCCGTTCTCCGGTACCCTGACGCTCGCCGCGGACGACGCGGTGCTCTTCGCCTCGGACGACGGCGTGACGGCCTATAGCGGCTCTACCGGCGGCGAGCTCTGGACCATGGCGGCGGTGGTGCCCGAGGGCACCGATCCGGCGGCGAACCTCATCTACCTGACGTCGGCGAACGGCACGCTGACCGGTGTCGACCCGCTGACCGGCGACGTCAAGGGGTCGGTCTCCGGGTCCACGGCCGGCGGCGCCGCCGGCATGTACGTGGTCCGCGCGGGGGTCGCGCTCGGCCTGGACAACGGCGCCAACGGCGAGGCGTGGGGGCTGCGGGTGTCGTCCGACCGGGTCACCTGGACCTCGCCGCAGCTGCCCTGGCCGCACTTCTTCTCGGACCTGTCCGGGCTCGGCGGCAGCGCCGATGTCTCGGGCGACCAGGCCGATGTCTCCGGCGACGAAGTGGTGGTGACGGCTTGCCCGCACCTGGCCGCCACCGGGAACGTGTGCGCCGATCCGGAACTCGTGGCTTTTACCCTCTGAGCTGCCTTTGTGCCCATGCGGATGATGCGCTAAGTACCGGGTAGATCTCGGTTTATATGAAAGTGATCGAGCGGGCACGGGGCGCGGCCGACGGGTTCAAGCGCCTGGGACCGCAGGCAGTTGACACGGCGGACCGGACTCAGCGCCGGTGGCCAGTGCTTGGCTTTCCCCTGGCGGTGCTGACGAAGTTCAACGACGATCAGGCGGGCAACCTCGCGGCGCTCATCGCCTACTACGGGTTCCTGGCGCTGTTCCCGCTGCTGCTGCTGCTGACCACGGTGCTGGACATCGTGCTGCGGAACAACCAGGACTTGCGCAACCGCCTGATCAACTCGGCGCTCGCGCAGTACCCGGTCATCGGCCCGCAGATCAAGCTCCCGGGGTCGCTCCCGGGCAGCGGCCTGCCGCTCATCTTCGGCGCCGTCTTCCTGCTGTTCGGCGCGCTCGGCGTCGCCCGCGCCATGCAGAACGCGCTCTGCGCGATCTGGGGCATCCCCCGGGACCGCCGCCCGAAGTTCCCCTGGGCGCCGCTGTGGAGCCTGGCGCTGATCCTGACCGTCGGCGGCGGCTTCGTCGTGACCACGTTCCTGTCGGGCCTTGCCGGGGGCGTGGGTCACGGGACGCTCATCGGAGCGGGCTCGCACGTCGCGGCGGTGGCGATCTCGTTCGTGCTGAACGTCGGCATGTTCTGGCAGGGCTTCCGGCTCGCCACCGTACGCCAGGTGCGCTGGCGTGACCTGCTCACGGGGGCGATGATCGCGGCGGTGGTGTGGACGGCGCTGCAGTTGGCCGGCGGCTACATCGTGGGCCACTACCTGGCGCGCGCCCAGGAGCTTTACGGCACGTTCGGCATCGTGCTCGGCCTGGTCTTCTGGCTTTACCTGCAGGCGCAGGTGACCGTGTACGCCGCGGAGGCCGACGTGGTCCGCGCCAAGCGGCTGTGGCCGCGCCCGCTGCCCGGTGCCGACGAACAGGCGGGCCCCGCCCGGTCCGAAGCTGCCGCGGCGGATGCCGCCGCCGCGTCCGCCGCCGCGGCCGAACCCGCCCGCGGCCCGGATGCCGGCCCCGGCGTTCCCGGCCAGCGCGAGGCCCGCGAGGATAGAACGGGTTCAACCCCGCACGGTGACGGCAAGGCAGGGACGGGCGCATGACGGACACACCGCACGTGGTCATCGTCGGGGCCGGCTTCGCCGGCCTGGCCGCGGTGGGCAAGCTGCGCAAGGCGGGCATGACGGTGACCGTCATCGACAGGAATCTCTACAGCACCTTCCAGCCCCTGCTTTACCAGGTGGCGACCGGAGGGCTGAACCCGGGAGACGTCTCCTACGCGGTCGGCGGCTTCACCGCCAAGCGGTCCGCCCGCTACCTGCGCGGCGACCTGGCCGCGATCGACACGAAGGCGAAGCGTGCCCGGCTGGAGGACGGACGGGAGATCGGCTTCGACTACCTGATCCTGGCGACCGGGGTGTCGGCCAACTTCTTCGGCCTGCCGGGAGCGGCGGAGAACACCTACGGGCTCTACACCCGCGCGGACGCGATCGTGCTGCGCGATCACGTCATGAACGGCTTCGAGCGGCTGTCCGCCGACCCGGAAGGCGCCCGGGAGTTCACTGTCACCGTGGTCGGCGGCGGCGCGACCGGGGTCGAACTAGCGGGCACCCTCGCCGAGCTCCGCGGCGCCGTGATTCGCGCCACGTTCCCCGACGTCGACCCGGGCCGGATGCACGTCCGGCTGATCGAGATGTCGCCGCAGCTGCTGATGCCGTTCCAGCCGAAGCTCCGCGAGTACACCAGGCGGCAGCTGGCCGACCGGGGCGTCGACATCCACCTCTCCACGCGCATCCGCCAGGTCGCACCGGACCATGTGCTCCTCGATGACGGTCGGCAGGTGCCAAGCGACCTGACGGTCTGGGCGGCCGGGGTGGCGGCGCCGGACGCGGTCGGCGGGTGGGGGCTGCCGCAGGGCGCGAGCGGCCGGCTGCTCGTCGGCCCTGACCTGCGCGTCCAGGGCACCGACCGGATCTTCGCCGCCGGAGACATCGCGCTGGACTCTGAGCACCCGTCACCGCAGCTCGCGCAGCCCGCGATACAGGAGGGCAGGCACGCCGCCGAGCAGGTGCTCCGGCTTGAGCGCGGCGAGCCGACCGAGCCGTTCGCCTACCACGACAAGGGCACCATGGCCACGATCGGCCGCCGGTCCGCCGTCGTGCAGCTGCCCCGGGGCGCCCGGATTACCGGGACGCTGGCCTGGCTGGCCTGGCTTGGCCTGCACCTGATGTACCTGCTCGGCGGCCGGAACCGGATCGCGACGCTGATCAACCTGTCCTGGCGCTACGTCGCGTGGGGGCACGGCGGCGGCGTCATCGTCGGCGACGAGCCGTCGGAGCCGCTCCCCGGCGAGATTGACAGTCAGCCGGCACTCAGGCAGGGCGAGTAGTCTCGTCTGCCATGAACCCGAGGATCCCCCGCGCCTGGGGTGGCGCGGCGCGTGCGGCAGTGCTCGCGCCCGTGCTCGCAACGATGCTGGCGATGGGCGCGCTGGCCGGCTGCGGTAGCGCCGCGTCGCAGTCGCCGTCGTCGTCCGCCGTTCCCCCGATGAGCGGGGCGAGCCAGGCGGCCATGGAGAACCCCAACCTCGACACGGGCACCTCGCTCGGCAACAAGCCGGCGCCGGACTTCACGCTGCTCAACCAGTTCGGCCAGTCGATGTCGCTCAGCCAGTTCCGCGGCCGGGTCGTCCTGCTCTCATTCGAAGACTCCGAGTGCACGACGGTGTGCCCCCTGACGACCCAGTCGATGGTGATCGCGAAGGAACTGCTCGGCAAGGCGGGCGAGTCGGTCCAGCTGCTCGGCGTGGACGCGAACCCGGACGCTATCGCCGTTTCCGACGTGAAGGCCTACTCGCAGGCGCACGGCATGACCAACCAGTGGGATTTCCTCACCGGGACGCTGCCGCAGCTCAGGTCGGTCTGGCAGGCCTACAACATCGCGGTGCAGATCGAGGCCGGGCAGATCGACCACACTCCCGCGCTGTACGTGATCAACCAGCAGGGCACGCTGGAGAAGGTCTACCTCACCCAGATGGCGTATTCCAGCGTCACCCAGTCCGCCCAGGTGATCGCGACCGAGGTGGCCACCCTGCTGCCCAGCCACCCGAAGCTGTCCAGCCTTGAGTCGCTCGCGGCCGTCCCGGGGGAGACCCCCGCCGCGAGCCTCACGCTACCGTCGGCCGCCCCGGTCGAGGACGGCACGGGCGCCGCGGCGAACCTGCCGGTGACCCTCGGGCCAGGCAAGGCCCGCCTTGTGGTGTTCTTCGCCACCTGGCTCTCCGAGACCTCGGACCTGAAGGCCGAGCTGACCGGGCTCAGCGCCTACGCCAAGGACGCGGCCGCCAGGCACCTGCCCGCGCTGACCGCGGTCGACGAGACCGTCACCGAGCCGTCGGACCAGACGGTGACCACCTACCTGAAGCAGCTGGGGCCGCTGTCCTACCCGGTCGGCCTGGATGTGACGGGCCGGGTGGCGGACGGCTACGGGGTCCAGGACCAGCCCTGGCTGGTCGTGGTGAACGCGGCCGGCAAGATCACCTGGCAGCACGACGGCTGGGTGCCGCTCGCCCAGCTGGAGCAGGCGGCCGCGGCGCACGCCTGAGCGGCGCGGCCAAGCGCCGGGATCAGCGCCGCCCGGCCATAATCGGCGTGACAATCGCTTGTGTCCCGTAGGAGGGTTGGATCATGTCCGGCGCGAACCTCACCAGCCTGCTGATCGGCGTCGCCGTCCTGGCGCTGCTGCTGTGGCGGCAACTGGTCACCAGGCGGCTGAGCGAGAGCTACCGGTTCTCGGTCATCCTCGCCGTCATCGGCATCATCGAATTCGCTCAGTTCCTCCAGGGTCACCCGCATGACAGCGGTGCCATCGCCGCGGCGGTCGCCGGCAGCCTGGTGCTGGCCGGCGGGTTCGGCTGGATCCGCGCGCTCACCGTCCGGGTGTGGCGCCAGGACGGCGGGCAGTTGCTCCGCAAAGGGACATGGCTGACCGCAGTGCTCTGGGTCGTCTCGCTGGCGGTCCACCTCGGCTACGACGACCTGGTGGCGGGACACGTCACCGGCAAGAACGGCGGCAACGTGGCCAACGCCACGGTCGTGCTGTACCTGGTGATCACGCTCACCGCGCAGCGCTACGCGCTGCTCCGGCGTGTCGCGCGCGAGGAGGCGGCGGGGCGGATCCCGGTCAGCGACCAGCAGGTTCCGCTGGGCAGCTGACACCAGCATGACGACGCAGCGCGACTGGTACGCCTGGCACGCCGCGTACGACGACCCGGGCAGCGGCCTGTCCAGGCGCCTGTCCTGGGTGCGGGACCAGGTCCGGAGCGCCCTCGACACCGCCAGACCGGGACCCGTCCGGGTAATCAGCCTGTGCGCGGGCCAGGGCCGCGACCTGATCGGCGTGCTCTCCGCCCACCCGCGCCGCGGCGACGTGACCGCCCGGCTCGTCGAGCTTGACCCGCGCAACACCGAGGTCGCCGCCCGGATGGCCGCCGAGGCGGGCCTGGACAACGTCGAGATCGTCACCGGCGACGCCTCGCTCACCAGCCAGTACGCCGACCTCATCCCGGCCGGCCTGGTGCTGGCCTGCGGCCTGTTCGGCAACATGACCAGCGCGCACATCGAGCGGACGATCGGGTACTGCGCCCAGCTGTGCGCCGAGG
>Ga0210395_10003133_pt1 | contig 12713 bp, 13 predicted proteins | sample IncBWH4OmetaG_FD_150861 | JGI IMG/M metagenome (GOLD analysis project Ga0210395, IMG submission 150861) | Forest soil microbial communities from Barre Woods Harvard Forest LTER site, Petersham, Massachusetts, United States - Inc-BW-H-4-O ...
TATTTCTCTCGTCGGCATGCAATTGGTTCCTGCCTGGATGGTAGTGATCATTATTGGGCGTGAATTCACGGTCCTCGGTTTGCGGAACATCGCCTCAGCGGAAGGATTCACGATCGCTGCCTCATTGTTAGGCAAAACGAAAATGGTATTGCAGGTGTGCGCGGTGGCTGTCCTGATTGCCGGAGCGCCACAAGAGCAACAGCAACACCCTTTGCTGAACAAGCTAGGGCTATTCCTTCTCTGGCTGGTGGTGATCAGCGCGCTGCTATCGGCGGCGCAATACTTTCTGAAGTTTTGGGGCCAGCTCGATGACCGCATCAAGCAGCGCCGCAAGTTGCGCATGATGGAGAGCCACAAAAAGTCCGAGGATGCCGTCCCTCTCTGAAGCCGATCGCCGGTCTCTGCTCGATTTGGCGCGCCGGGCGATTGCCGAAGCCGTTTCCCTCCAGAAACCTGCCGAAGGCATTCCACAGAGTGGAGTGTTTGCCGAGAAACGCGGCGTTTTCGTAACGATCCACGCGCGTGGCCGGTTGCGCGGCTGCATTGGCGTCGTCGAGGCCTTCGAACCGTTAGGCGAGTCCATCGCGCGATGTGCGGCCGGCGCGGCCCTGAACGATCCGCGATTCTTGCCCGTCCGGGTGGAAGAGCTTCCAGAAGTACAAATCGAAATCTCCGTGTTATCCGCGCTCGAGCCGATTCCTCCAGAGAACATCGAGATCGGGAAGCACGGTTTGCTCATTTTACAAGGCTCCAAGCGCGGGCTTCTATTACCTCAAGTTGCGGTGGAGCACAAGCTTGGCCGCGAACAATTTCTGGAAGAGACTTGCCGCAAAGCGGGTTTGCACGCCAAGGCCTGGCAGGAGCCAGAAACACGAATCCTTGGATTCACATGCGAGGTCTTTTCGGAAGCGAGAAATAACGAGGAACAACGACCTCTGGATGGCTGAAAGCTGCAATGCATCCCGGTCCAGAGGCAGGCCTCAGGTCCAAAAAAAAGCCCGCGCGGGGAGCATCTCCCGGCGGGCCGGAGGTTTCTGTTTTGGCGGTTACCGGCTATTCGACTTCGACGTAATCGCCTGCGTATATATCCGCAGAGCTGTAAGTGAGAAATACAGTCGAAGAGTTGCGGCTCACGTTGAGAACTATGCCCTCTCCCAACACCTCTCGTGGCAAATCGTTCCAGTTATACCGCCCCGGCGAGCTGCCAAAGCCATAGAGACGGTCCTGAAACCCCTTGGTCTGGGGAGCAAGCTCGGCCAGCGTGCCCTGGTAACGGAATACCCGAAAATAGTCGCCTACTTTTACGCCCTTGTTGGTGCCCAAGTTCACGTAGACCGTGATGCCCTGCCCCGCCGATTGCGAATATTCCCGCGACTGAACGATCATCGCGACTGGCTTGCCGCTTATGGGCGCGAAATGGTCAAAGGGGCCGGGGTCCTTGAACGTTGGCTCCGGCCTCTCCTGAAAGGGGAGAGCAATATCGCCGCGCTGCATGTAGTCGCAGGATAGAGTCACTTCCGCGACCGCCGTCTTTGACTGAACATTGACGATTCGAAGCTGACCGGCATCCACGTAATGAGTCCCCATGGCCTTCATCAGTTTAGCCTGCCATTTGAACCAGTTCACTTCCAAAGGGTCCGACTCCGGCCTCACGACGGAATAGCGATCGCCGACCCGCACACCCTTATCTTGGCCGCGATTGATGATCACGTAGTCGCCGCGTGCAAACGTTATTTTGATGTTCGACTGCTCACCGGAGACCACGCGGGTCGCATCGGGGACCTTTTGGTCGCTCACGAAACCGGAACAATAGACCGTGGAAAAGCCCGCCTGCGTGGGAGCAGTCTGTGCCGAGCAAATCCCGGCACCCATAAACGCAAAAATGCTAAGAGCAGCTAATTTAGCGCGCATTCCAAGACTCCTTCAAACACGCCCTACGGGCCGTGCGGGGACGATTCTTTGCGAAAGTAACAGGGCTGCCTTGATGCGTCAACAAATACGGCGGGACGGCTTTACACTTTTGATACGGCATGCTACACAAGCCTTGTTTTCAATAACATGCCAAGAACCAAACGAGCGGAAGGGCTGTTTGGGGTTGGGGTTAGCCGCATCTGTGCCGTGGCGGCAGCCTCCACTGCGGTGGAAATGGTCCGATTGGTCCGAGAGGGGCTCCGCGAGACCCCCACTATCGAACTGCGTCTGGACTGGCTGCGAAGCGATTCGGAACGCTCTCGCTTCCTACTTTGGCTGAAGAGGAACAGGCCGCGCGGAGCGACATTCCTCGCCACCTGCCGCCGCCGGGAGGGAGGAGGCAAGCTCTCTGGAGGTGTCGGTGCCGAACTTCACTGGCTGAACCAGGCCCGAGAGGCGGGGTGCTCCTGGTGCGACCTGGAAATCGAGACCTTTCGTGAATTGCCGCGCGGCAAGACGATTCGACAACTTGGTCTACCCGCGCGCATCTTGCTCTCCTTGCATGACTTCCAGCGCGTGCCGAGACGGCTTCGGCCCTTGCCTTCTGCCGCTCACGGTGAAGTCGACGCGTTAAAAATTGCGGCTCAAGCGCAGACGATTGGTGACAGTCTTCGCCTACTCCATCTGGCTCGAAGCGTGCCTCATCTTGTCGCGGTCCCCATGGGCGAACTGGGTCTTCCGGCGCGCATCCTTGCTTTGCGTGAAGGCAGCGCGCTGGCCTACGCACCCATAGGGGAAGCTACGGCTCCTGGCCAGGCCTCCTTGCACTCCTTGAAGCACCTCTACCGCGCTCACGAACTGACGCGGCGCACTCGCGTTTATGGCGTGATCGGTGACCCGGTGGGGCACTCCCTATCGCCGCTTCTCCACAACACCGGGTTCATCGCGCGAAAGATCGATGCGGTTTACTTGCCCTTTCTTGTGAAGGATCTTCGCGATTTTCTGAAGGCCGTGCCGGAATTAGGAATTCGCGGTTTCAGTGTCACGATTCCGCACAAACAATCCATCCTGAAGCACTTGGACGAGTGCGATTCGCTCGCGGCCGAAATTGGCGCCGTTAACACCGTCGTCGTCCGGCGCGATGGCTCGCTCTCCGGCAGCAATACCGATTACGTCGGGATTCTGCGCGCCTTGGAGAAAAAGCTGGGACTGGCCGGGAGCCGCGTGTTGATTTTCGGCGCAGGCGGTGTTGCGAGAGCTGCGGCGTTCGCTCTTGCAAAAGCCGGGGCCCACGTCGGGGTCTGCGCGCGCCGCGAAAAGGCCCCGCGACAACTGGCCAAAGCCGTCGGCGGCGAAGTCGTTCCGCGGCACGCTTTGAAGAGCGAAAGTTTTGATGCGATTCTAAACGCTACTCCGATCGGCATGCATCCCAACGACCGAATTTCGCCCCTGTCGCCACGCGAGCTAAATTGCCGCCTCGTCATGGACCTCATCAACCGGCCGCAAATGACGCAACTCCTGAAGCTCGCGGCGCGTAAAGGGATCGCCACAGTTTCCGGCGTCGAAATGTTTGTCCCGCAGGGCGTCGCGCAATGGGAACTCTGGACGGGACAACGCGCTCCGGAATCCATCATGCGCAAGGCTGTTCTGCGCGCGTTGCGCACGGGAGAAGAGTCCCGCCAGCACACTTGATCCAGAAATGCGATAATGCCGACCTCGGAAAAACAGACCGTGGCCGCGAACTAACCCATGATTCAGCCGGACTTCCGCGAATTTCAGCGCCTCGCCAAACAGGGAAACCTTATCCCCGTCTATGACGTGTTTCCCGCCGATTTGCTTACGCCCGTAAGCGCCTATCTGCGCATGGCCCAGGGCGCGCGGTATTCTTTTTTGTTGGAAAGCGTCGAAGGCGGCGAAAAAATCGCCCGCTACACGTTCGCCGGTGCAAATCCTGAGGAAGTCTTTCGTTATGCCGGGGGCGCGTGTGTGCTGGAGAGTCACAACCGCATCGTTTGGGAAGAGCGCGATCCCGTGACCTTTCTTCGCGCGAGGATGGACCGCTTTCGCCCCGTGCGCTTGCCGGGGCTGCCTCCCCTCGTGGCCGGCGCGATCGGCTACTTTTCCTACGACATGGTCCGCCTCATCGAGCGGCTTCCCAAGCGCCTGCGTGATGACATCGGCCTCTACGACGCCATGCTGATGTTTTATCACGGCATCATTGCGTTCGATCACTTGCAGCACAGGCTGTGGATTGTTCGCAATGTTCACACCGACGGCGAAGGCAGTCTCCGCACAAAATACAACGCGGCGGTGCGCGAGATTCGCAAAACGCGCCAGTTGCTAGAACAAACCTCGCCCGCCGAGCAACCAAAGAAGAAATCCAAGAAGCGCGGCGCGCCACTGCGTGTCACATCCAATTTCCGGCGCCCTGAATATCTAGAGGCCGTTCGCAAAGCGAAAAACTACATCCGTGCCGGCGATATTTTTCAAGTGGTGATCAGCCAGCGCTTTTCCGCAAAAACGCATGTTAAGCCGTTTGACGTTTATCGTGAGCTGCGCGCGCTCAATCCGTCGCCGTATCTTTTCTTTCTGCAGATGAATGATATTGCGGTGGTCGGCAGCTCGCCGGAGATGCTGGTAAAAGTCCAGGGTCGCGATGTCTTCTACCGGCCCATTGCCGGGACGCGCTGGCGCGGCAAGGACGAGGCCGAAGATCAGCGCCTTGAACGCGAGATGCTCGCCAGCGAGAAAGAACGCGCCGAGCACATCATGCTCGTCGATTTGGGCCGCAACGATTTGGGCCGCGTCTGCGAATACGGCTCGGTGAAACCAGAAAAGCTGATGACGGTGGAGCGTTACTCGCATGTGATGCATCTGGTGTCAAGCTTGCGCGGACGGCTTCGCGAGGATGTCGATTGCTTCGACGCGCTGATGGCTTGTTTTCCCGCAGGCACGGTCTCCGGCGCCCCGAAAGTCCGCGCCATGGAGATCATCGAAGAGCTCGAACGCACTCGCCGCGGCATTTATGCCGGAGGCGTTCTATACTTGGATTTCGCGGGCAATCTCGACTCATGCATCGCGCTGCGCACCATGGTCATCAAAAATGGCGTGGCCCATGTGCAAGCAGGAGGCGGAATTGTCGCCGACTCCACGCCCGAAGGCGAATACGAAGAGTCGGTGAATAAGTCGAAAGCTCTGCTCGCTGCTCTTGAAGCTGCGCATCGCAAGGAGAAGTGAACCGAAATTTGGAAATGCGCGGCAAAGGCGCCAAATAACGTGATCCTGCTGCTCGACAACTACGACTCGTTCACCTACAACCTGGCCCAGTACCTCGGTGAGCTGGGCTGCCAAGTGGAAGTGCACCGCAACGACAAAATCTCCGTCGAGGACATCGCCAAGCGCAAGCCTGAGAGAATCGTCATTTCGCCGGGGCCGTGCACGCCGCAAGAGGCTGGCATTTCTGTGGAATTGGTCGAGCGGCTCGCTGGAAAATTTCCCATCTTGGGCGTTTGCCTCGGCCATCAAGCTATCGGCGCGGCGTTCGGCGGCAAAATCGTTCGCGCTCCAAAACTCTTTCACGGCAAGACCAGCGAAATCCATCACGACGGCAAAAATATTTTCCGCAAGCTGCCCGAGCCATTCACAGCTACGCGTTATCATTCGCTCATCGTCGAACGTAAATCGCTCCCGCGCGAGCTAACCATCACCGCCGAAACCGACGACGGCATCATCATGGGCCTCCGCCACCGCCGCCACAAAATCGAGGGTGTCCAATTCCACCCAGAATCCGTCCTCACCACATCTGGCAAACAACTTCTTCAAAATTTCCTCTCCCTCTGAATCTCCTTGAACTCTGTGTTCTCCGCAATCTCTGTGTAAATCCTTTTCTTCTACCAATTCAAATCCGCCAAAATCGCCGCATACACTTCCATCCCCCGCCACAGATGCCCCAACCTCAAATTTTCGTCTGAACTGTGCTGGTGATTGTCGTAATTCACGATAGGCACGCCAATCCACGGCAGTCCCAAATCCTCAAAAATATACATGGGCACGCTTCCGCCCAATGTAGGCGCGATGACCGTATCGCCACCCGTCGCGTCTTGCACAACCTTGACCAGTGCCTTCGACACCGGCAAATCCATCGGCGTCCGCGAGGCTCGATAACCGCCGCCCTGGTCGATGACTTTCGCGATCAGCGCATGTGTGCGCCGTTCCTCCATCGTCGGCTCGCGGTCAATCACAAAATAGCCCTGCTTCTTGATAAAAGCCGCGATCTGCTCGAATTTCGTATGCGGATCTTCACCCTTCACGAGCCGCGCGTCGAGCGAAGCCTCCGCTTTTTCTGGCACGACGTTTTGCGCATGATCTCCAACGTACGCGCTCTGCAACCCGCGGATATTCAGCGAAGGCTCCTGCAACAATTCCACCAATTTCTTTCCCGCGCCTTCTGGCTTGGCGATGCCTAGCTCGCGCTCGAGATCGGCGTCATTCACGGGCATCTCCGCGAGCGCTTTCTTTTCGAGATCGCTCAAGGGCGTCACATCATCGTAATAACCGTCGATCAGCACGCGTCCGTCCGCATCCTGCATAGAAGCCAGCAGCCGCGAAAGTTCCATCCCGGGATTGGGCGCCCAATTTCCGTAATGGCCGCTGTGCAAGGCTCGCACCGGCCCATACACCGTGATATCCAGCCCGATGTCGCCGCGGTTCCCAAAAAAAACGAGTTGCCGTCCCGATTGATGCACGGGCCCGTCCGCCGTGATAAGCAGGTCGGCTCCCAACAGGTTTTTGTGCAGCTCCAAAGTGTGCGCGAGGTTTGTCGAGCCGGCTTCTTCCTCGCCCTCAAAAATAACTTTCAGATTCACCTTCAGCGGAATCTGTTTGGCGCGCAGTGCGTCGAGCGCGGCGAGCAGTGCTACGATCGGCGACTTGTCGTCGGAAGACGATCGCGCATAAATACGCCAGTCGTCTTTGTAGACCGCGGGATGCTTCGCGCTATTCTCCGGAAACGAAATGCGTTTCCCACCGGCTTCAATCGCGTCGCTTCGCAAGACGGGTTCAAACGGCGTGCCGTCGGTCCACGCCGCGGGATCGACCGGCTGGCCATCGTAGTGCGCGTAGAAAATCACCGTGCGCGCAGCCTCCGGCGCGATCAGTTTGCCAAAGACCACTGGGCCTCGTCCCGTTATCGGCAGGAGATGCGTTTCGATTCCGCGCGCTTCCAGCATTTCGCGGAGGTGCTCCGCATTTTTCTGGATGTTGGGCGTGTCGCTCGCCACATTCGGGATGGCGAGAAATTCCGCGAGTTCCCGGACGATGCGATCTTCATGGTCCATCCGGTAGTCGCGCACTTCTTGCACGACCTGCGCCGGAGCAACAGTAGCCGGCGTCTGCGCCATCCCCGGACACACACAAACAGCAGCAAACAAAGCACCCGACATGAATCTCAATGATTTTCTCCCGTAACTTTCCCAACGGCTTCGCTGTCGTGCAACCTAAGCGCCTCGACGCCCTGTAATGAGCGCTTTCAGTTTCTCATCTTAGCTGTGCCCACGGACAGCCGTCCTTTTGGCAGATTGCGTTTTCGTTTTGTGCGGAACCCGGTAACAGATTGCGCAAAGTACCAGTGCGCCCGGCGCTTCGTTAACCAACACTTAGAATTCGCTTCCCCTCGGAGGTTTCACACTATTATGGGCCGTCGTATTTTGGGTGTCGCGCTGTCGTGCCTGCTCTCAGGCGTCGCTCTACCTGCACAGACTGCTCCAGCCGGCGTCGTGCTGCAATCCGCGAGCGCGCGTTTGAATGCAAACGACGCTGCCGCCGGATCCACGATCTTTGATGGCGACCGCATGGAGACCCAGGAGAAAGGGGCGCTGAGCCTGCGCTCCGGCCAGGTGCAACTCACACTCTCCGAGCAAAGCACCGTGTGGATGAACCATGAAAATCTGATTCTAATCCCTTCTCTGCAGCGCGGCAGGGTAACGTTCCGCGCGGAAACTGGAACGGGAGTCGAGATTAGAGCCGACGACGTGCGCGTGCGGCCGCATTCTCCCGTGCTCACGGTTGGTGAAGTGACGCTCCAGGACTGCGACGTTTTCGTAACCGCTCGCACGCAATCTCTGGAAGTTACTGCAGGCAGAGAAACCAGGGTCCTCGAAGAAGGAAAAACCTACCGCGTGGTGCGTAAGGGCGCCTGTCGCGCCGCCCAGGGTCAGCCGGCTCCTCCTATTTCACCGAACCGTTTCTTCCTACTGCCTCTTGCTGTCATGCCGCCAATTATGATCTGGGTTGTGCACGAAGCCCTTGAGAGTCCCGACCGCCCCTGATTCTTCGCCTCAAAAAAACTCGCAATTCGAGAAGTTTCACTTAGGTTGATGAGTGAATGCGGCAAGGGCCGCGAGTTTTTCTTTGGCTGCACCCGAGTTGAGGGCTTCTGTAGCCAATCGCGCGCCATCAAGAAAGCTCGGCGCAACACGGGCGGCCACGAGTGCAGCGGCAGCGTTCACGACAACGATATCGCGTTGCGGGCCACTTTTGCCGGCGAAAATATCGCGGATGGTCACAGCATTTTCCAGCGCCGCCCCGCCGCGCACTGCCTCGATCGGCGCTCGCGAAACTCCAAAATCTTCCGGCACAACCGCGAACCGCCGCACGCCTCCGTTTTTTACCTCTGCAACAAGAGTTTCTCCAGCGAGCGAAATTTCATCCAGACCGCCTGCCCCGTGAACAACGAAAGCGTGCTCAACGCCGAGCTCAGCAAGCGTTGCCGCGATCAAGTCGATTAGCTCGGGCGACGGAACGCCAACAACCTGTCCTCGCGCACCTGCCGGATTCGTCAAAGGCCCGAGAAGATTGAAAACCGTGCGCACGCCAATCTCTTTGCGTGCTGGCGCGGCATGACGTGCCGCTGCATGTGCGGTCCGCGCAAAAAAGAAACCGATCCCTACTTCACGAATCGCCCTGCCGAAATGTTCGATCGGCAAATCAATCCGCACACCCAGCGCCTCGATCACGTCCGCGGAACCGCTGCCGGAGTGAGAGGCGCGGTTCCCGTGCTTCGCCACTCTTGCGCCCGCCGATGCGGCGACGATGGCGGCCGCCGTGGAGATGTTAAATGTCGCAAATCCTTTGCCACCCGTCCCGCACGTGTCCACCAGATGTTCTGGTCGCGGCGCGCCGTCCGCAAACACTTGCGCGGCATGCCGCCGCATCACGCTCGCGAAACCCGCCAGTTCCTCGACGCGCACCGGCCGCGCATTCATCGCCGTCAACAGCCGCACGATATCAGGCGTCTCGACGCGCCCGGTGAGCAGCTCTTCCATCACCGCTTCGGCTTCTCCCCGCGAGAAAATGCGTCCGGATACGGCGCCGTCAATAAGAGATTTTGTCATCTGGATTCGGCGGCAAATCGGCCGCAACCTTGCTCCGTTTTAGGCTTTCCCTGTACACTCTAATGTTTGCGACGACACAAAAATTCTAACACTACGGAACCCCGATGAAGATTCATGAGTATCAGGCAAAGGCCATTCTCGCACGTTACGGTGTCACCACTCCGAGAGGAGAAGTGGCTTTTTCCAAGGAAGAAGCGCGCGAAGGCGCTGCCAGACTCAGATCCAGCGTGGTCGTCGTCAAAGCGCAAATTCATGCTGGGGGACGCGGCAAGGCGGGCGGCGTCAAGCTCGCGCACTCTCCCGACGAGGCCGCCGAAATCGCCTCTCACATGCTGGGCATAAATCTTGTCACGGCGCAGACTGGCCCCGGCGGCCGCACCGTCAAGCGCGTTCTCATTGAAGAGGGTCTGGACATCAAGCGCGAGCTCTATCTCAGCATTCTTGTCGACCGCAGCGTCGGCAAAGTCGTCTTCATGGCCAGCGCCTCCGGTGGTATGGACATCGAAGAAGTCGCCAAGACGCATCCCGAAGCCATCATGCGCGAAACGATTCATCCGGCGGTCGGTTTGCAACCTTATCAGGCGCGCAAGCTCGTCTTCGGCCTCGGCCTTTCCGGTGACGTCGCCATGAAGGCCGGCCCATTTCTTCAGGCCTTGCATCGTGCTTTTGTGGACACAGATTCGTCCATGCTCGAAATCAATCCAGCCGTCGTCACCGCCGACGGCCGCCTCGTCGCCCTCGACGCTAAAATGACTTTCGACGATAACGGCCTCTTCCGCCACAAAGAGCTGCGCGAGTTGCGCGACCTCGACGAAGAAGATCCGCTCGAAGTCGAAGCCTCGAAGTACGGCCTGAACTATATCAAGCTCGACGGCACCGTCGCCTGCATGGTTAACGGCGCCGGCCTCGCCATGGCCACCATGGACATCATCAAGTACGCCGGCGGTTCTCCCGCCAACTTCCTCGACGTTGGCGGCGGCGCCTCCTCCGATCAAGTGAAGAACGCCTTTCGCATTTTGATCGGCGATCCGGGAGTGAAAGCCGTCTTCATCAACATCTTCGGCGGCATCTTACGCTGCGATGTTCTCGCCACCGGCGTAGTCGCCGCCGCCAAGGATTTGCAAGTAAAAGTCCCGGTTGTCGTGCGCATGGAAGGCACTAACGTCGAACTCGGCCAGAAGATTCTCCGTGAGAGCGGCTTGAATTTCACGATCGCAGATGGCATGAAGGACGGCGCGCAAAAGGTCGTGCAACTCGCGGGAGGTGCGCGATGAGCGTCCTGGTCAACGAAAAGACGCGCCTGATCGTGCAGGGCTTCACCGGCCGCGAAGGCACTTTCCACGCGCAACAAATGCTTGAGTACGGCACGAATGTCGTTGGTGGCGTCACTCCCGGCAAGGGCGGCACCAAGCATCTTGAGAAACCGGTGTTTGACACGGTGATGGAGGCAGTGAAGGGAACCGGCGCAAACGCGTCCGTTATTTTTGTGCCGCCGCCGTTTGCCGCCGACGCCATCCTCGAAGCCGCCGACGCGGAGATTCCTCTAGTCGTATGCATCACGGAAGGCATTCCGGTGATCGACATGGTACGCACCGCTGCCACCGTGGACTTCAACAAAACACGCCTGATCGGCCCCAACTGCCCCGGCGTCATCTCTCCCGGCAAATGCAAAATCGGGATCATGCCCGGCCGCATCCACAAGCAAGGCCACGTCGGCGTCGTTAGCCGCAGCGGCACGCTCACGTATGAAGCCGTCGACCAGCTCACCCGCCTCGGCATCGGTCAATCCACCTGCATCGGCATCGGTGGCGATCCCATCATCGGAACGTCGTTCCTGGATGCCATGCGCCTTTTCAACGACGACCCCGACACCCACGCCGTCATCTTGATCGGCGAAATTGGCGGCAATGCCGAAGAGACCGCCGCCGAGTGGATTAAAGCCCACGTGAAAAAACCGGTAGTCGGATTTATCGCCGGCCAAACCGCGCCTCCTGGCCGCCGCATGGGCCACGCCGGCGCCATCATCAGCGGCGGCCAAGGCACTGCCAAAGACAAATACGCCGCCATGGCCGCAGCCGGCATCCGTACGGTAGAAACGCCCGCGGACCTCGGCTCAACCATAGCCGCCACTCTGAAGTAGCGCTAAATAATGAAGTAAAGAAGTAACGAAATAATGATAAAACGTCTTGGTCAGGAGTGCCCTTATGCCGATCAAGACCTACAAAGATTTGAATGTGTTCCGCGAAGCATATCGTCTGTCGCTCAAGGTTTCGCGAACCACTCGAAAGTTTCCGGGGCCTGAACAGTTCGAGCTGGCACGTCAATTAAGGCGCGCCACCCGGTCGATTCCGGCAAATATCGTTGAAGGCTGGGCAAAACGCGCATCCGCTGCCGAGTTCAAACGATACCTACAAGTGGCCATAGGCTCTTGCGACGAATGCAAGCTATGGACTGAGATGAGTCGAGACGAAGGATTCTTGAGTGCTGAAGAGTGCGCAAACCTGGAAAATGAATTCAACCTGGTTGGAGCGATGCTGAAAAGCCTCTGGAAAAACTGGAAGAATTATCAAACATGAGTTTCGGGTTTTTTCTTTACTTCATTACGTCGTTACGTCATTACTTCAATTCTTAGGAGACTCTCGTGGCAATCGAACGCACTCTCGCAATCATCAAGCCCGACGCCGTTATTCGCAATCAGCAGGGAGAAATACTCTCACGCATTCACAAGGCCGGTTTTCGCATCGTTTCCATCAAGACCATGATTCTTACTGCTGGCGAAGCCGCTGGCTTTTACGCCGTTCACAAAGCCCGCCCCTTTTTCGGCGAACTCTGTGAGTTCATGTGCTCCGGCAAGGTTTTCGTCCTGGTCCTCGAAGCCGAAGGCGCCATTCTGAAGTGGCGCGACACGATGGGCGCCACCGATCCCAAGAAAGCCGCTCCCGGCACCATTCGCCACGACCTCGGCACCAACATCGGCAACAATTGCACGCACGGCTCGGACGCCCCCGAAACCGCCGCCTTTGAAATCAACTATTTTTTCGCTGGCCTGGAACTCATTTAAGTAGCACAGGCTTCCGGGTGGCACAGACTTCAGTCTGTGCGTCGCCCGCCAGCAATCCGCATCTCCTCGGAACTGAGAGCCTTCTTGAGGGCTCTCCTCGGTGAGGCCAGCGCCGGTAAGATCAGCGCTCTTCTCCTCTATTTCCTTACTTCCTTTGCATCCTCTACATCCTTTTCCTCTCCTCACGGTCGATCTGGACTCTCCACGCCCGTGCTCTGACTCGCACCTCTATCCACACTTCTCCAAAGGAGGGCGGCACCCGCTGCCGTCGCCGCGCCGATCGCAATGAGCACAAGCGCCTTGCTGTGCTTTCCGGATCTTGTCGCGCCATGCACTCCGGACGCGTCATC
>Ga0210395_10003137_pt1 | contig 12709 bp, 10 predicted proteins | sample IncBWH4OmetaG_FD_150861 | JGI IMG/M metagenome (GOLD analysis project Ga0210395, IMG submission 150861) | Forest soil microbial communities from Barre Woods Harvard Forest LTER site, Petersham, Massachusetts, United States - Inc-BW-H-4-O ...
CACTTCGGCCCCTGATGTCCTCCTCGCACACTTCGTGACCATTTCGCCGGGCGAAATGTCCGGAATATGATGATGAAACTTACACCAGGTTGTACGGGTGCGGCCGGTGCGGCGGTGCGGCCGGTGCGGCGCTGCGGCCGGTGCGGCGGTGCGGCCGGTGCGGCCGGTGCGGAGGTCCGGCCGGTGCGGCGGTGGAGCTGGTGCGGCGGTGGAGCTGGTGCGGCGGTGGAGCTGGTGAGGCCGGTGCGGCGGGTGGCTCGGGCGTCGCGGGCGGTGCGGGAGCGGTTAAGCCCGCGACAGGGCGGGAGCGGTTAAGCCCGCGACAGGGCCGGGGACGGCGCGGCGGAGAGAGGCGGCGACAGCGGCGGCCGCGGCGCCCGGGTCGGGCGCCCGGGTTATGGGGCGACCGATCACCAGCAGGTCGGCTCCGGCCCGGATGGCCTCTTCCGGAGTCGCGACGCGCGCCTGGTCGTGCAGCTCCGCTCCCGCCGGCCGAACGCCGGGAGTGATCAGGGTCACGTCCGGCCCCACCTCGGCTCGGACCGCGGCGACTTCATGCGGGGAGCAGACTAGCCCCCGCGCGCCCGCCGCCACCGCCATGGCGGACAGCCGGAGCACCACGTCGCTGACCGGGCAGGACACCCCCATCGCGGACATGTCGCCGTCCCCAAGCGAGGTCAGCACGGTCACCGCGGCCACGCTGCAGCCGGGCGCCGACTCGACGGCCGCCCGGACCATGTCCGGGCCGCCGGAGGCGTGCACGGTGAGGATCTCCGGCCGCAGGCGGGAGACCACGCGGCAGGCTCCGGCCACCGTCGCCGGGATGTCGTACAGCTTCAGGTCGAGGAAGACCTCGACGCCGCTCGCCCCGCGCACGCTGGCCACCACGTCGGGGCCGTAACGCAAGTAGAGCTCAAGGCCAATCTTGACCGTGGACACGTGCGGCGTGACAAGCGCCGCCCAGCGCGCCGCCGTGTCCAAGTCCGGTGCGTCCAGGGCAACGGCGACCGGTGCTTGCCTCCTCACGCCAGTCTCCCTTCTCGCGAATGGGCCGGGCTACACCCAGCTGTGACGCTCCGCGCCGTATCCGGCAGGCTCGTGAGCACGGCCCACGATGTCTGATACCCGGTCAACGCCCCGTGCTCCCAGTTCTTCCTCAAGCTCTCGCTGGATCCGCGAGCAGGCGGAAGGGTCATGGAACAACACGGTCCCCACTGCTATCAGCGCCGCCCCGGCCAGCAGCAGTTCCAGGGCGTCCCGGCCGGTCCGCACTCCGCCCGCGCCGATGATCGGCACGTCGGGCAGCGCCTCGCGGACCAGCCAGACACACCGGACCGCCACCGGGCGGATCGCCGGGCCGGACAGCCCGCCGGTCAGTCCGGCGAGCGCAAGCCGCATGGTCACCGGGTCGATGGCCATGCCAGGCAGCGTGTTGATCATCGACAGGCCGTCCGCGCCCGCCGACACGCACGACCGCGCCACCGCCACGATGTCGGTGACCTCCGGCGATAGCTTCGCGAAGACCGGGATGTCGTACCTGGCGCTGCCGCGGACCGCGGCTACCACCTGCCCGGCCGCGGCCGCGTCGAGAGCGAACGGGCGTCCGGCCGCGGCGGCGTCGGGGCAGCCGAGGTTGACCTCGATGGCGGTCACGCCGGCCGCGTCCGACAGCCGCGAGGCCAGCTCCCCGTACTCCCGCGCGGTATGGCCCGCGACGCTCACGACGGCCCGCGCACCGCGTGACAGCAGCCACGGCAGGTCGCGCTGGAGGAACCCGTCGATGCCTGGCCCCTGCAGCCCGGCCGAGGACAGCATGCCGCTCGGCGTCTCGGCCAGCCGGGGCGCGGGGTTGCCGGCCCGCGGCTCGAGCGTCACCGACTTCGTGGTGACCGCGCCGATCCTCGCGACGTCGGTGAACTGGGCGAGTTCGCGGCCCGTCCCCGCGCACCCGGACGCGGTCACGATCGGGCTGGGCAGGTCCAGGTGGCCGATCCTGGTCCGCAGGTCAGCCGGCATTCGAGCGCTCCCCCGCGGAGCCGTGGGCCGGCGGGCCGTCCGGAGTCGATGGGGCCGTCGGCGCGGCGACCGAGGCGGGCGCGCCGGGACGCGGCTTCCAGCCCGGCGCGCCGAGCGCGTCGAACGGGATCGTGCCCACGTCGTCCCAGCGGACCGCGTCGCCGCGGAACACCGGCCCGTCCACGCAGGCCCGCACCATCCGGGTGATCCCGTCATTGCCGACTGAGGGCAGCACGCACCCCATGCACAGTCCCGTGCCGCACGTCATGGTCGGCTCGGTGACCAGCGCCTGCACCGGGATCGCGTACCGGTCGGCCAGCGCGCACACGGCGCGCAGCACGCCGAGCGGCGCGGACGCGTAGATGACGTCGGTGCGCGCCTGCTGGACCACGGTCGGCAGCATGTCCACGACGGACCCGCGCGACCCCAGCGACCCGTCATTCGTCGTGATCACGGCCGAACGCCCCGTCCGCCGCGCGGTCAGCGCGCCGAACACCCGGTCCGCGCTCTCCGCGCCGAGCAGGAAGTCCGTGGGGCAGCTCCGGTCGGCCAGCCGGGCGGCCAGGGAGAACAGCGGCGCGGCGCTGGTGCCGACGCCGAGCAGCAAGCAGGATGCCGGCTCGCGCGGCACGGGGAACGGCCTGCCCAGCGGTCCGACCACATCGAGGACGTCGCGCGACCGGCAGTCCGCGAGCCATTGGGTGCCTGGTTCACGCGGCGCGAACACGAACTCCACGGTGCCGCCATGGTCCGGCCGCACGTCGTGCACGGAGAACATCCGCCTGCCGAGCATGGCGGACTGCGGGCCGCCGACCGCGATGGCGATGAACTGGCCCGGGCGGAACCGGGTGGCGATCGCGGGAGCGACCACCGTCATGGCCACGTACGCGTCGACCCGGCGCACCGTGAGCACCGTCCCGCGCACCTGAACCGGTGCCACCCCGCCCTCCCGATCTGACTGCGCCATGCACCCAATCGCCGCCTCAGCCGCGTAGCCCGGCGGCGTGCTCTTGCAGCGAGCGGACGCCCACCTCGCCGCGGATGATGGCCTCGATGCCCTGGACCGCGGCCGCCAGGCCCGCCACGGTCGTCACGCACGGCACGCCCCGGCGGACCGCCGCCGTCCGGATCTCGTACCCGTCAAGGCGCACGGAAGCCGACGTCGCGGACGGGCTGCCGAAGGGCGTGTTCACGATCAGGTCTACCTCACCGTCCAGGATGCGCGTGACGACGCTCGGCTCACCGCCTGGGCCAGCGCCTTCGCTGTGCTTTCGCACGATCTTGGCACGAACGCCGTTCCTGCGCAGTACCTCGGCCGTTCCTGACGTGGCCCAGATCTCGAAGCCGAGGTCTGCCAGCCGCTTGACCGGGAAGATCATGGCCCGCTTGTCCCTGTTGGCGACCGACACGAACACCCGGCCCTTGACCGGCAGCGACCCGTAGACCGCCGCCTGCGATTTCGCGTACGCCGTGCCGAACGTCTCGTCGATGCCCATCACCTCGCCGGTCGAGCGCATCTCCGGCCCGAGCACGGTGTCCACCCCGGCGCCGGTGGCGTCACGGAACCGCCCGAACGGCAGCACGGCCTCCTTCACGGCGACTGACGCCGACTCGTGGGCGGTCTGCGCGGGCAGCACGCCGGACGCGCGCAGCGACGTGATCGAGGTCCCCAGCATCACCAGCGCCGCCGCCTTCGCCAGCGGCACCGCGGTCGCCTTCGATACGAACGGCACCGTGCGCGATGCGCGCGGGTTGGCCTCGAGCACGTACAGCACCCCGGCCGCGAGGGCGTACTGCACGTTCAGCAGGCCGCGTACGCCCACGCCGCGCGCGATCCGCAGCGTCGCCTCCCTGATCGCCTCGACGTCGCCGAGGCCGAGCGTGATCGGCGGGAGCGCGCACGCCGAGTCACCGGAATGGATCCCGGCCTCCTCGATGTGCTCCATCACGCCGCCCAGGTATAGCTGCTCGCCGTCGTACAGGGCGTCGACGTCGACCTCGATCGCGTCGTCGAGGAACCGGTCGATCAGCACCGGGTGCTCAGGCGACGCGGCGGACGCCCGCGAGACGTACCCGCGCAGCGTGGCCTCGTCGTAGACGATCTCCATGCCGCGACCGCCGAGCACGTACGACGGCCGGACCAGCACCGGGTAGCCGATCTCGGCCGCGGCGGACGCCGCCTCGTCCGCGTTCATCGCGACGTCGCCGCGCGGCGCGGTCAGCCCCGCCTGCGCGAGCACCGAGGCGAACGCGCCGCGGTCCTCGGCCAGGTGGATCGCCGCCGGCGAAGTGCCCACGATCGGCACCCCGGCCGCCTCGAGCGCCCGCGCGAGGCCGAGCGGCGTCTGCCCGCCGAGCTGCACGATCACGCCCGCGAGGGGCCCGGACGCCTGCTCCGCATGCACCACCTCGAGCACGTCCTCCAGCGTGAGCGGCTCGAAGTACAGCCGCGAGGAGGTGTCGTAGTCGGTCGACACCGTCTCCGGGTTGCAGTTGACCATCACGGTCTCGTAGCCGGCGTCGCGCAGCGCGAACGAGGCGTGCACACAGGCGTAGTCGAACTCGATACCCTGGCCGATACGGTTGGGGCCGCTGCCCAGGATGATCACCTTGGGCTTGTCGCCTTCCGGCACCTCGTTGCCCTCGTCGTACGTCGAGTACAGGTACGGGGTGCGGGCCGCGAACTCCGCGGCGCAGGTGTCGACCGCGTGGTACACCGGCCGGACTCCGAGGGCGTGGCGGAGCTTGCGGACTTGTTCGGCGGAAAGGCCCCGCAGCTGGGCGATCTGGGCGTCGGAGAACCCAGTGCGCTTGGCCGCCCTCAGCAGATCCTCGTCGAGTGAAGAGGCGGCACCAATCGTTCCGGACATCTCGAGGATTTGAACTACCTGATCCACGAACCATGGATCGATTCCGGTCGCAGCGGCCACGTCGGCGGCGCTCGCGCCCGCCCGCAGCGCCTGCAGCATGGTGTCCAGGCGGCCGTCGTGCGGGGTGCGGCAGCGGTCCAGCAGCCCCGCCGCGTCCCCTGCTGCCTTCCTGAAGCTGAACGGACCGTGGCTGCTCTCCAGCGATCGCTGCGCCTTCTGGAGGGCCTCGGCGAAGTTCCGGCCGATCGCCATCGCCTCGCCGACCGACTTCATGTGCGTGGTCAGCGTGGTGTCCGCGCCGGGGAACTTCTCGAACGCGAAGCGCGGGATCTTGACGACCACGTAGTCAAGCGCTGGCTCGAAGCTGGCGGGGGTCTGTCCTGTGATGTCGTTCGGGATCTCGTCGAGGGTGTAGCCGATCGCGAGCTTGGTGGCGATCTTGGCGATCGGGAAGCCGGTCGCCTTCGAGGCGAGCGCGGATGACCGGGACACGCGCGGGTTCATCTCGATGACGACCAGGCGGCCGGTCGCCGGGTTGACCGCGAACTGGATGTTGCAGCCGCCGGTGTCCACGCCCACCGCGCGGATGATCTTGATGGCCTGGTCGCGCATCCGCTGGTACTCACGATCGGTGAGTGTCATAGCGGGGGCGACGGTGACCGAGTCGCCGGTGTGCACGCCCATCGGGTCGACGTTCTCGATCGAGCAGACGATGACGACGTTGTCGTTCCTGTCGCGCATCAGCTCGAGCTCGAACTCTTTCCAGCCGATGATCGACTCCTCGAGGAGGACCTCGGTGGTCGGGCTCGCGTCCAGGCCCGCGCCGGCGATCCTTCTCAGGTCGCCTTCGTCGTAGGCGATGCCGGAGCCGGCGCCGCCGAGCGTGAAGGACGGCCGAACGACGATGGGGAGGCCGAGCTCGCGTGTCGCGTCGAAGCACTCCTCGATCGTGTGGCAGATCCTGCTGCTCGGGACCTCCGCGCCGAGGGCCGTGACGATCTCCTTGAAGCGCTCGCGGTCCTCGCACGCCTCGATCGCGTCGATGTCGGCGCCGATGAGCTCGACGCTGTACTTGCGCAGGATGCCGGCCTCGTGCAGCGCGACCGCGGCGTTGAGCGCAGTCTGCCCGCCCAGCGTGGGCAGCACGGCGTCCGGGCGCTCCTTCGCGATCACCTTCTCCAGCACGTCCGTGGTGATGGGCTCCACGTAGGTCGCGTCGGCGAACTCCGGGTCGGTCATGATCGTCGCCGGGTTGGAGTTCACCAGGCTGACGCGGATGCCTTCTTGTTTGAGGACCCGGCACGCCTGGGTGCCGGAGTAGTCGAACTCGCAGCCCTGCCCGATCACGATCGGCCCTGACCCGATCACCAGCACCGACTTCAGGTCACCGCGCCGCGGCATTGGTCACTCCCGTCACTCTTTGCGCTCCCGTCCCTCCGGCACGGCACCCTCTGGCGCTGGGCCAAGAACGTGGATCGGTATCCATGCCAGGACCTGGAAACCGATCCACGTTCATCAAAGTCGGCGTCATCGGGCGCGTCCATCAGGGCGCGGAACTGGTCGAAGAGGTCCACCGCGTCGTGGGGGCCGGGCGCGGCCTCCGGGTGGTACTGGACGCTGAAGGCCGGGCGGTCCAGCAGGCGGATGCCCTCGACCACGCCGTCGTTGAGGTTGACGTGGCTCACCACTGCCTCGCCGAAGGGGGTGCCGAAGGGTTCGCGAGCCCCCTTCGGCACGTGCGCCCAGTCCGTACCGCCGGACTCCTCGGCTTCTTCGCCGGCCGCCTCGGATGGGAGGTCGGCGGCGAAGCCGTGGTTGTGGCTCGTGATGTATACGCGGCCGGTGGCCAGGTCCATCACCGGCTGGTTCACGCCGCGGTGACCGTACCTGAGCTTGTACGTCTTCAGGCCGAGCGCCAGGCCGAGGATCTGGCTGCCCAGGCAGATGCCGAACGTCGGCACACCCGCCGCTAGCACGCCGCGCATCGCCGCGACCGCGTAGCCAGCGGCAGCGGGGTCGCCTGGGCCGTTGCTGAAGAACACCCCGTCCGGGCTGGTGGCGAGGATCTCCTCGGCGGTCACGGTGGCGGGCAGCACGCGGACTTCCATGCCGCGCTCGGCCATGTTCCGCGGCGTCGCCGTCTTGATGCCGAGATCGACGGCGGCTACCCGGTAGCCGACCTTCGTGCCCGGCGGCGGGCTGACCGTGTACGGATGCGCGGTGGTGACGACCCGCGCGAGGTCGGCGCCTGTCATGCCGGGGCTCGCGAGCACCCGGTCGAGCAGCTTCGCCGGGTCGTCTTCCACCGTGGAGACCGCCGCGCGCATCGCGCCCCGCTCGCGGATCCGCATCGTCAGCGCCCGGGTGCCCTGCACCGCGATGCCCGTGATCCCCTGGGCGCGCAGTTCCTCGTCCAGGCCGCGGCGGGCGCGCCAGCTCGAGGCCAGCCTGGCCGGCTCGCGGACGACGTAGCCGCTGACCCAGATCCGGTGCGACTCCGGGTCCTCGTCGTTGACGCCCGTGTTCCCGATGTGCGGAGCGGTCATCGCCACGATCTGCCCGCAGTAGGACGGGTCGGTCAGCGTCTCCTGGTATCCGGTCATCCCGGTGTTGAAGACCATCTCGCCGAACGTCTCGCCGTGCGCGCCGAACCCCTGGCCGCGCAGTGTCGTGCCGTCCTCAAGGACGAGCATGGCGTTTTGGGGGCCGGTCATCGCGTCACCTTTCCGTCAAGGACCGTCGGCACGCCGCGCAGGAAGGTGGCCTGCACCCGGCCCGGCAGCGCCATCCCGGCGAACGGGTTGTTCCTGCTCTTCGACGCATGCGTCGCCGGGTCAACGGCCTCTGGCGGCGCCGCCGGGTCATAGAGCGTGAGGTTCGCCGGGCTTCCTGGCGCGATGGGAACGCCATGGCCAGGCACCCGGCCGATCGCCGCCGGGCGGACCGACATCCTCATCGCGACGCCGGCCCAGTCGAGCAGCCCGGTGTCCACCATGGCGAGCTGGACCACGCGCAGCGCGGTCTCCAGGCCGGTCATGCCGTTAGCGGCCGCGGCCCACTCGGCCTCCTTGGCCTCGACCGGGTGCGGCGCGTGATCGGTGGCCACGCAGTCGATGGTGCCGTCGGCCAGACCGGCGCGCAGCGCGGCGATGTCGGTCCGGGTGCGCAGCGGCGGGTTGACCTTGAACACCGGGTCGTACCCCTGCGCGAGGTCGTCGGTGAGCAGCAGGTGGTGCGGCGTCACCTCGGCCGTCACCTGCCAGCCCTTCGACTTCGCCCAGCGGATGATCTCCACGGAGCCGGCGGTGGACACGTGGCAGACGTGCAGCGCGGAGCCGACGTGGGCGGCGAGCAGGCAGTCCCTGGCGATGATCGCCTCCTCGGCGGCCGCCGGCCAGCCGGCCAGGCCGAGCGTGCTGGCGACCTCACCCTCGTTCAGCTGCGCGCCCTCGGTGAGCCGTGGCTCCTGGGCATGCTGCGCGATCACGCCGTCGAACGCCTTGACGTATTCGAGGGCGCGGCGCATGAGCAACGGGTCCGCGACGCAGCTGCCGTCGTCGGAGAACACCCGGACAGCCGCGGCCGAGTCGGCCATCGCGCCGAGCTCGGCGAGCTGCTTGCCGCCGAGGCCGACGGTGACGGCGCCGACCGGCCGGACATCGCAGTACCCGGCCTGCTGGCCGAGCCGCCAGACCTGCTCGACCACCCCGGCGGTGTCGGCGACAGGTTCGGTGTTGGCCATCGCGTGCACCGCGGTGAAACCGCCAAGCGCGGCGGCCCTGGTGCCGGTCTCCACGGTCTCCGCGTCTTCCCGGCCTGGCTCGCGCAGATGCGTGTGCAGGTCGACGAGGCCGGGCAGCGCGATCAGGCCGGCCGCGTCCAGGACGCGTGCGCCGACGGCCTCCAGGTCGCGGCCGACGCTGACGAACTGGCCGTCGACGATGTGGACGTCCACGACCGGGCCACCGCAGACGGAGACGCCCTTAATCAGCCACTCTTCTTCGCTCATGCTGCCTCCCCGGCGCCGCCGAGCAGCAGGTACAGCACCGCCATGCGGACGATCACCCCGTTGCTGACCTGCGCCACGATCGTGGACCTCGGAGAGTCCGCGACCTCCGCCGCGATCTCTACCCCCCGGTTCATCGGGCCCGGGTGCATGATGATCGCGTGCTCGGGCAGCAGCGCCATCCGCCCGGCGTCGAGCCCGTAGCGGCGGCGGTACTCCCGGATGCTCGGGAAGTACGCGGCGTTCATCCGCTCCTGCTGCACGCGCAGCATCATCACGACGTCGCTCTTGCGCAATTCGGTGTCGAAGTCGTAGCTGATCCGGCACGGCCAGCGATCGACCGCGTACGGGATGAGCGTGGGCGGGGCGACGAGCGTCACCTCGGCGCCGAGCGTGCTGAGCAGCAGCACGTTGGACCTGGCGACCCGGCTGTGCAGCACGTCGCCGACGATCGTCACCCGCACGCCGTCGAGTCCGCCGCCTCGCTGGTCGAGCCCTGAGGCCCCGTTACCGGCACCACCGCCGCCCGCGCCGAGTCGCTGCCGGATGGTGAAGGCGTCGAGCAGCGCCTGGGTGGGATGCTCATGCGTCCCGTCGCCAGCGTTGATCACGCTGCCGGTCACCCAGCCGGCCAGCCGGTGCGCCGCGCCGGAGGCGCTGTGCCTGACGACCACCGCGTCCGCGCCCATCGCCTCCAGCGTGAGGGCGGTGTCCTTGAAGCTCTCGCCCTTGGCCACGCTCGACCCCCGGGCGGAGAAGTTGATCACATCGGCGGACAGCCGCTTGGCTGCCGCCTCGAAGGAGGTCCTGGTCCTGGTCGAGTCCTCGTAGAAGAGGTTGACCACGGTCAGGCCGCGGAGTGTGGGCAGCTTCCTGATCGGCCGGCCCGCGACGCTGGCGAGTTCCGCGGCGGTGTCGAGGATGAGCACCGCGTCGTCGCGGCTGAGCTCGGCCGCCGAGATCAGATGGCGTTTCACTGGTCACGCTCGCCGAGCAACACGGAGTCCTCGCCGTCGGTTTCCTCGAGCAGCACCCGCACCACCTCGCGCTGGGCGGTGGGGAGGTTCTTTCCCACGTAGTCCGCGCGGATGGGCAGTTCGCGGTGGCCGCGGTCGACCAGCACGGCGAGCTGGACCGCCCGTGGCCGGCCGAGATCGTTCAGCGCGTCGAGGGCGGCGCGGATCGTGCGTCCGGAAAACAGCACGTCGTCGACCAGGACAACCGTCTTCCCGTCCACCCCGTCGGGGGGCACCTCGGTCCGCCGCAGCGCGCGGGCGGGACGCAGCCGCAGGTCGTCACGGTGCATGGTGACGTCGAGCGAGCCGTGCGGCGCGGGGGTGCCTTCGAATTCGCCGATCCGCTCGGCGAGGCGGCGCGCCAGCGGGACTCCCCGGGTGGGGATGCCGAGCAGGACAATCCCCTCGCCGCCGTGCGTGCGCTCCAGGATCTCGTGCGCGATACGGGTCAACGCGCGACGGATCTCCTCTGGAGTGAGCACCGCCTTCCAGTCCGGACTGTCGGCGCCCTGTTCAGGGCCTGATTCAGGCCGCATCGCGCACACCAGTCTCGACCTCCTTCCCCGTCTCACGGGACGGTCCTTAAAGGATGCCTACGCCACAACCGTACCAGGCACCTCCGCGCAGGTAGTGGCCATCTCTTCGCGGGCGCCGGGCGCGCCGGCCGTCCCAGCCGGGGCGGCGGCCGTCCCGCCGGGGCGGCGGCCATCCCAGCCGGGCGGCGGGTCTGGGGGGCGAGGCAGCACGGCTGAACACCAGTGTTATCAAACGCACTTTTAGGACCATAAGGCGTTTAAACATCTTAAACCCCAAGAGATGCTACAATCTCAGAGGTCTCTCCTGTTTCTCTGCGTAACGTCGGCCGACCTTGTCTTTCGTTGTCTATTTCGGTGCGGAATTCCGCTATCGCCAGATCTCGTCCCGCATCGTGATGACGGACGTTGTGATTTAGATCACTCTGGACATACGCTGTCATTACGTTCCGAGAGCGCGGGCGACCCCCCATCCGGCCGCTCCGCACCAGGGAAAGCCGATTACATCGGGGTTGTCGCGTTTCGAGGGGGGGTAGACAGCAATCCGGGAGGGCAAGGCCGGTTACTGGACGAGTTCAACCAGTTTTTGCCATTCGGCTTGACCTTGTCGCTCTCGCCGCCTACCGTCACTGTGCGTAACCGTTACCGTAAGCGACGACTGGCCGGGAAACCGAGGAAAAATGCCATCTGAATACGCAAAGACCCTGGGCGCGCGTCTGCGCGCCATCCGCACCCAGCAGGGACTGTCACTGCACGGTGTTGAGGAGAAGTCCCGCGGACGGTGGAAGGCCGTCGTCGTCGGTTCGTACGAGCGCGGCGACCGGTCGGTCACCGTTCAGAAGCTCGCCGAACTGGCCGAGTTCTATGGAGTCCCGGTCTCCGAACTCCTGCCAGGCGACGCGGCGCCGACTCCGATCGTGACCGCACCCAAGCTCGTGATCGACCTTGAGCGCATGAACCAGCTGCCGAAGGAGAAAGTCGGGCCGCTCGCCCGCTACGTCGCCACGATCCAGGCGCAGCGAGGTGACTACAACGGCCGGGTGCTCTCGGTTCGGCACGAGGACCTGCGCTCGCTTGCGGTCATCTACGACAAGTCTCCTTCAGACCTGACCGAGGAGCTCATCAGCTGGGCGTGCTGGACGCCGAACGCGCGCAGCACCGCGATCGAATCGTTCTAGACCCGCCCGCACGCTGAGTTTGCCGCCCACCCGGCGTGGCCCCGGCCGTTCGCCGGGTGGGCGATTCAGCTCGCCGATTTGAGCGGGAGCAGCGGCTGGCTGTCGATGCCCAGCGCCCGCTCGGCGACTGACACGAACGTTCCCGCATCCCTGAGCAGGTCCTCGGCCTCTCGGGCGGTCGCTGCCCGCGGCAGCCCCGCCTCCGCCGCGGCTCGCTTGGCCGCGCTCGCCGCGAAGAACGCGGCCCATTCGGCGAGCGTCGGCTCGACCTGCGGAAGCAGCTCCCACACACTGCGCGGCCGCCGCCGGCGGCCGCCGGTTCCCGGTTCGCCCCTGGCCGCCACGATCGCGGCCGCCGCGCGCAGCGCGGCCAGGTGGGCGCAGATGTATCGAGTGCCAGGATCGCCCTCACCCTCAGCCTCGGCCAGGCCGCGGCGCGCGGTCTCGATGAGGTTCAGCACGGTCGGGGAAACCCGGTGCCTCGGGCCGGGCACCTGGTTGCCAGATCCAGCGCTCGCGTGCGGCGGCAACTCGTTGCCCACCGCTGTCAGCGTGCCGATCATGGTCTTCACTCCTTTAGGTATGTGCCGCACCCTGTCCCGTCACGGGAGACCTGGCCGGGCGAGGCGCTTCCCCACGCCCCGCCCGGCCAGCGGCCGGCCGCCAGGGGTCGTGACGGCCGGAGTTCGCCACTTCCCTATTCGAACACAGGTTCGTGGCAATGTCCAGCCCATTTGCTTACACGTTCGAAGCTACACACGGGGTCTGACATTGTGCGGTGGCCCGCATCCGCGTGAAGCACGGGAGACCGGTGGCGGTATCCGCTTGGAGCCCGCAGGAAAGGATCGCGCCGGTCCTGGCACGCCGGGCGCCTTGCCTCCGCAGGCACCTCATCCCCGCCAGTAACGCCATTCCCGCATCGTTCCGTCCTCGGCACCGCAGGTCAGACAACGCGAAAGATCCTGTCACCCGCAGCAGCCACGATCCTTCGCGCTAACCGCCTGCCCGTAATGTCTCGATCCCGGATTCAGGCATATGCGGCATATCGTTGTGCCCCGGGATGGCGGGGGGGCGGGACGGCAGGGAGGGC
>Ga0210395_10003139_pt1 | contig 12707 bp, 27 predicted proteins | sample IncBWH4OmetaG_FD_150861 | JGI IMG/M metagenome (GOLD analysis project Ga0210395, IMG submission 150861) | Forest soil microbial communities from Barre Woods Harvard Forest LTER site, Petersham, Massachusetts, United States - Inc-BW-H-4-O ...
TGTAGGAAAATACAACGATATAACATTCATAGTTTTAGTTTGTTTGATATGAGTGATATAGACAAATATGAATATCATATTGACCATATTTATTCTTTGAGAAATTGTTTTGATAATAATATAGAGTTTCATATAGCATCAAGCCCAATAAATCTACAAAAATTATGGTGGAAGGATAATATCAAAAAACATAATGTATCTGGAATGACACAAGAAGAACTAATAGAAAAATATGAAAAATGGGTTAAGAGTATCGGCGGAGAAGATAAATATCTATTAACATTGAATATGACATATGGAGAATACAATTTTATAAAACATTAGACTAAATTAGCTTTCTTATTCATCATCGTAATTCTTCGTTCTGTTTCTTTGATTTGATTATCTAAATTGATTTGAGCCTTTTCTTCCATTCTCAAAGTTGTCTTGAACAATTCTGTATGATATAAACTCTTACGTTTCTTGAGGTTTGTAAGGAACTCTATGCGTCCAGTTAGAAATTGTTCAAGTGTATATCCATAATTTTTCTTATTTGCTTGTCTAAACTCTTTTTCAATCAACTGGTTTTGTAAGTTGAATGGGCTTGGATTGGCTGCAAAACCAGACAAATCTAAATCCATGACATTCCAATACTTTTCTTTGATATCATCACTCAGATGATTTGCAGTTTGATGGATAGCACTACAGGCATCTAAAATATCTTCTCGCTCTACACCTGTATCATTCAGTAATATTTCTAATAGAGAAGCGCTACTATGTTCATTATTATTGATTTTTGCTCCAGGGCGATAAATGGCATCATGGAAGAATATAGCCAGTTTCTCCCAATTTTGTAATTCTACTTTATTTTCTTGAGCAAAAGCCAGAAGATAGAGAACATGAACTGGAGTGTGGTAATGAACTTTATCATGAACCATAGAAGCAAATAAAGTATGAGATACCGAGTTCATGATATATGGATTACAACCAATGTCTCTGAATAGCTCAGTAGAATTAGCAATAAAATCATTTTTGACTGATTGAAGTTGTTCATAAGAACAGTTATGGATATCTAAAAACTGGAGATAATCAAGATTGAAAATCATATATTGGTGCCTTAGGTTGTTCATTGAATAAAACTAGCGTCAAATCTTCGCCAACCATCTCTTCTTCTATAATTTTAGAAATTATGGTCCAATCTCCTCCTGCGAGCCCTGCGCCTAATTTACATATTCCAATTCTTTTACCACTAAACTGCTTCTTGACTTCCATAAAACATTTTCTAATAGCATTGTAATCAGCATTTACTTTATTCGTTCCGTAGTTATATTGTCCATAAGCATTGACTACAATAAACTTTATACTATTTCTTTCTATTTCTACTGGTAGAATAGTTCCCAATTTAGAAGCATCCCCACGCTTTGTCTTTTTATCTGCCAACATTGCTTCTGGTAATTCTTTGGCTATTCGGCCAGCTATTCCTGACCCCATAGTATTGAAACAATTACAAGAATGTGCTATGACATCAAAGTCTCCAGCAATAGCCATATGGATAAGGTCGCCTTGGATTTCTTTCATATGAGACGATTGTACTACGTCTAAGGTCTAAGTCAATATCTTTTTTGATTTGGAAGAAATAAACTCACGCCAGAGTACTGAAATGCTGTTAAAAATGTCATATTTTATAGGTATAGCAGTCGTGACATAGAACTCCTGTAAATCAACAAATAAAACATCAGTCTCAAAAAATGTAGCATATGGCCTGAAAACATACTCTCGTTGATGAGTTTCTAGATACTGTCCATAGATCGTGTCAAGGCTTTCTATATCTGCTTTGAGTTCATTTCCATCAACCCAAGCAAATAAGACTCTATGGCTCATATAGCGTTCAACTTGCCATCCTTCAGCAGTTTCTGGGTTGAATAAATAGCCTCGACGGGTGGACGAATCACCTTTATTTAGTTCATCTGCTAATGACTTAAGACAGAGGATACTATACGTCTTTCCACAATTTGTAGGAACATTTGCGTATAGAAGAGTCCTCTTAAGATACATCCAATTATTTATAAAAAATAAAAGATCTATTATACTCTAAAAAATGGAGTTTGATTTTTGTCAAAAAATCCTTTTTCTTCTAAAACCTTCATCCAGCCGTTGGCATCTTCAATATTTCTCTTTGTATGACGTAGCTGTAACGGATGTAATTTTGATTGCTCTAGTTGCCCATCAATGACCCACACCCAATAGCTATGATCTACTATAGCCTTTTCATCATCTACTTCACTAAACAGAAAGCCTGCCCATGTTTTCGTGCCTTCTTCGTCATCAAAGCGAAAAGAAAAGGTCTTTTTTACTGGATCAACACTCTCAATGTGTCCATAATATCGTTTCATCAACGATTTTCCATTCTCATCAAGCTTATTTTCGTGCCATTCCCAGAATCTATCAGCATTCTTCATGGCAACTTCAATGTTTCTACGTCCTGGACCATTATCAGATTGGATGCTCCAAATAATACGAGTAAGAACGCCATTATAGGCTCTTTCCTCAATATGCTTGGCTACTTGATAGCCATTGCGGATTTCTGGATCCGATTCGTCACCTAAGTCATGGTCAAAGCCAATATGAGTGACTTCTCCAGTTTCTATAGCGTTGATAGCATCCTGATATGTCTTGACATGTCTGTCAAAATCAGAAGGCATTGGTCGTTTGTCATCTAGCCAAAGCTTCACGAGAATACTCCTATTCTTTTATTATGACTATCTATCGCTTTCCAACTGAGAGCATTTGTAGCCATAACTGCTGGGATTATAAAATCTATTTCTGACAAGTCAAGGACAAACTTATTAGGAATAGTGTTACCAAATTTTTTATAAAGAAAGGCGTTCCATTTTGAAGAAAAATCATGATTTATTTCTTCCATTCGTCACCTTCATTATCTGCTTTGAGCCATTCATCTAAAATATGCTCTTGGTTTGTTGCCCACTCCAACCATGGCTCGAAATCTTTATGCCCCTCTACGACGAAAAGACTATAAAGAAGTTTGACTGTTTGAAGCCTTTCTTTATTTTCATAAATGATTTTTCTAGTAAGTTCTTTGCATCCACCAGGAGTTTCTTTATTTTTAGAAACAAGAAGCTGTAAATCTTTCTTGATATGATGACAATTTTTGTCGCACATCGTTTTGAGTTCTTGTTGGATTTCAATTTTTGTCATACTTTACTGTGCTTTCATCAAATTGTTGTTTGACCCAATCAACATGGATTGTTATTTCGTACATTCCACTCAACTGTGTTTCACGACAAATTGCTATTCCCTTTTCCTTTTTACATCTGCTACATTGTCTAAGAGTAATAACACAATCAGAAACTACAGGAGATGGGTGAATCCAAGTTTTTCTCTTGATTGTTTCCCATTTGTGATGAAACCAGCATAAAATGTTCATGATTTTTTTCCTTTTCTAATAATAGAAATTGCTTTTTTAGATTCCTTATCCCATAAAACGCTACGAGCTTCCATTTTTCTATCGGCATTTATTTCGTTGAGAAGAGAAGAACGAATCTGACCAGGCTTTACAGAATCATCTATAAATTGACACATTTCGTCATCGTAGAAGTATTCTATCCAATCCTTAGGCTCTAGTAACTTACCGTTGGCCCATCCTTTTGGTGGGGCATATTCTTCTTTTTTAGATTTTCCAGTATCTGACATATATCTTCCGTTAGAGGAAGTATATCATCGATGAAAGACATTTCAAGAAGTTTTTGGTGGAAGAACCTAATAAGTTAGTTGAAATTCAATTCTAATTAGAATTGAATTATTATTTAACTAATTCATGTCCTTTACCAGTCCAATGACAATCTGAACATCTGATATTATTATGGTCTTCATATTTATCATTTTTATATCGTAATGGAAGTAATGTGGTTGAATATCTACTAGAACCACAGTTAGGACAAGCCCTATGATTTTCTTTATAGTCTTTTTCTAATAATTCTCGTCTTTCCTCTTCTTTATCTGGAATACACTCATCAAGTGTTCCTAACCAACCGCAATAATCACATTTACATTTATTTGTAGTTTTGTATTCTTCGCGCCCATTTGTTCTGGTATCCGCTATCCAACTAATCTTAGCTAAGCCACATTTCGGACAAGCAGCATGTTGTTTATAGTATTCAAATGGATCTGTCATATAACTCCTTAGCTTATAGTAACTAGTATTCTAATATGTTGCGGTGCTAAACATGTTACAATTTCTAAGGTCTTCATATCTGTAGATGTAAATCTAGTTACTGAAAGAACTTCTGATATATCTAATAATTCGGCGGGTAATGACGAAGTATATTTATCTGCCATATCAAGAGTGAACCAACCAGCAGCATGCGTGTTATATATTTCACTAGTTATAAATTCTCTATTCTTTGTACACACATCACTCGGCCAACCATAATGTTCTCCACCTTGACAAAGAATTGGAATATCTTTATATTTTTCTTTAGTTTCTTTGTTTCCATATCCAAGAAGAACATAAAATAAAAGAGGCATTCTTGGAGTGTCCAGAATGACATCAAATGGCTGCCATTGTTTATTTTTATAAACTTCTACAAAAAATGATATATCGGCTGACATGAAAATATTATACCTTTGGTTTTATAGAAATCAAGAGAAATGGTTGGCCTTAAAAGAGTCGAACTTTTGTCCTACCCATGTCAAGGGTATATATTAGCCGTTATACGAAAGGCCATCCTGGTACTCGGTATTGGAATCGGACCAATGACATTAGACATGTAAAATCTACGTTGCTACCACTGAACTAACCGAGTATATTATCAACTGATATTATTTATATCAGTTGATTTGTTGAAGTCAAATACTATATTTCAGACTGAAACTGATAGCTTTGACATTACTTCAGCTAAAGTGGTGCCAGTAACAGTATGACTGTCATTGGTTTTCATTTTAACTACTACCATGGTTTCGTAAGAAGGACCGACTAATACTTTAGTTTCCTTCACTGATTCTACGGAACTGGTGTCAACAAAAATTGTATCTGAGAGTTGTGTGAGCATAATGTTTTCCTTATAAGAGGTTGTTTGTTCGGCCTTTATTATAGCAAACCGGATTTCAATGTCAAATGAAAGTTATTCTCTTGACTTCTAATAAACCTTGATATAATTACCACCACTATGAGCAATACCCAAATGCTACCTCAGGTAGAGACTGAAACTAATACCAAAGTAGATACACTTCCTATGTGGAATGTTTTGATTCTTAATGATGAAGAACATAGCATGGAATTTGTCGTGTCTCTTCTCATGGAAATATTTAGTCATAGCATCCAAAGGTCCATAGAACTTACAATGGAAATTCATACTCAAGGACAAGCAATCGTTTGTACTACTTCTAAAGAACGAGCAGAACTCAAGCGTGAGCAAGTCATATCTAAAGGACGCGATCCACGAATGGGTGCTAGAAGCACTGGCCCTTTGGCTTGTGTGATCGAGCCTGCAACATGAAAAAGTTTTTTAGAATTATTTGTGAAGTAGTTCCGTGGATGCTTATTATGGTTCTTCTCTATATGCTTTTGTCGCATTATTAGAATGGACAGCAATTCTTATTAATTCCAACACGCAATTTTACTCATTTTTGTATATCTTTCCATGGTTGCTCGTCATAATCATGGTCAGCTTCTTCGTCTTTTATTTCTGGAACTAGCTCATACACTATAACTGTTTTTTCTACTGGTTGAACCTCAACGCACTCAACATCTGTTTCATAATCCCAAGGACGTTCATCTTGATATTCTGTAGCTCCTTTGGAATATACAGTTCTATAAAACTTGTTTCCTTCCTGAAAAATCAATTGATATGTAACTGACCAGCGAGAATGATCAAAAAGTGTTTCTGAGATCTTAGTAAGCGATTCGTGAGAAGACGTATAGAGTAGTTCTCTCAGAAGGTCGCGTGGAAATATTTTCATAGGCATAAATTATTCTCCAGAACTTCAGATTATATATCCGCTGAAAATAAAAGCAAGAACAAAATCTAATAAAAAACCTACTATTTTAGTAGTAGGTTTTTATTTATTTTCTATAAACTAACAGAATCTTAGACAGCTAAGAGATGGCCACCATAACGACGAACTGCTCCGCGAGCTTGTTCATATGTTAAGGCCACTGCCTTTGTCTTGTAATTAGTCCATGAATATTTACGAGTTCCGACTGGGCGAACTGCTCTAGTAAGGTATTTCCCCGACTTGACACCGCCAGCAACCATATAACGATTTGCCATAATTTCTCCTTTATAATAAATGTGTGAAAATCACAAACGTTAGATTACTATTATACCTTATTATATTTCGGAAGCAACTACTTTCTTTCTCAATTCTTCACATTTTTTTAGAACTTCATCCACGTTTTTTATAATAAACTCTGGGATCATTTCACCCAATTCTTTATTTTCACTCTTCATTTGTTGAGAAATCGTTTCTTTTATAAACCATATTCTATGTTCTGGAAGTACAAAATCAAATAGATATTCTAAAGAAAATGAAAAGGAAGCTTTATAAATGCCTTCGCCATTAGCTTCGGCTTCCACAAGACAGTATTTGTTTCCACTCACATGTTCTTTTATACTCACATCTACTATTATATTCATCAATCACCGCGCAACTTATCTAATTTATCCAGCATCTTGCTGATATCATCATTCATTTTCATAGATTCATCTACGTGATTTTTCCAAGAAACACGCATTTCTTCTATTTTGTGCAGATATAACGCAATATTCGCTTCTTTGAGTGTCGTATATAGGCGAATAACAGTATTATCTTCATCTACAGCACAATGAGTATCTATATTGAAGCTAATCAAACGCTTCTTATATGCCCTCATATGTTTTGCCTTTTTGTTTATAAAATCAATAAACCAATATTTTGACACACCAGGAATCGTGTTTGATTTTGGTTTTTCTTGTTTTTTAGAACGGCTCATATGTGGAAGCCTTTTTGGATAGAACGAACAAACTCTTCGTAGTCTAACTCATGCAGGCGTCTATATTCATGAGCAATAAACAACTTTTCAGCTTCAATTTGACGCCCAAGATTATATTTTTCAGTCTGAAATTGCTCAGTTTTGTCTCGTTTATCCAAATTGAAGAGATTGTTTATGAGTTGCCAGAGTCCCAATGATACGAAAATAAAAATAGCAGATATAATATGCGCTGGTATATGTCCAAAGGAAGCTTCTACTGCGGCATGCATCCAGATGCTAATAAAAGTTAGAAAACTTCCACACGCAAAAAATGCCAGAAGGTATTTGTAATTCATCATATATAAACCTTTCATGAAAAGAAGGTAATGTTGATAATCAATAAAAGAGAGACTATTTTGAGTTTGATGTCTAACATCAATAGTGAGAGGTCTGGATATGCCAGACCAAAACGAATATCTTCTGGAGATATAGGATATTTTCTAAACTCATTGAAACGAGTTTCAGCTAAGGCTATAGCAACAATAGTATAATATCTCATGTGAATTCCCGTTCCACAGTATAACACATTCTAAAAGAATATCCAGTAACTATTTAGGTCATAGTTCGTAATCTAAGAGATTATGTATCCAACGACTAGGCTTAACAACACACATATCCATAAACGGAAAAAGAAGGTTTATTTCGGATAACGACTTATGTCTAAGAATATATCTATTGACTGTGTTAGTAAGAAAATCGACAAGTAAAACAAAAATAATAGGAATGAACATCAAAAGAATGAAGAAGATAACCAAAAAGACGGCTGTAATGCCTCTGATGTCTCTTAGCAACATATTCATATTTATATAACAACCTAACTATGCTTATGAAACTCCGCATCTAACTGTGGATTTATCTTCACCATGCCATATAACATCAATTGATATGCTTGTTCTTTGTTTACACACGAAGTTTGACCATCATACCAAACAATAATATACTGTCCAGGAGTTTGAGCATAGCCAGCTATATTTCCTGGTTTATCCATAAAATAATCTAAAGGAAATTCTTTGAGACATTCTTTTGGAGACTCTTTTACCACAGGTTCTTCTGGATTGACAACTTCTGTCGTATCGCCACCATATAATTCTAAAACCAACCTATCAACTTCATCTTCTAATTCCCATATAAGTTTATTAGCATTCGCTAGTTCTTGTCTAATTTCTTTGTTTTCTTCAAGAAGCTTTTTATTAGTTTTATTGAGTTTATAATTAGTATAAACCAACTCCCAATTTATTTCATTGACAATAAAATAACCAATGACAAGGCATAATATAATAAAACACATCCATATCAAGACCATTTTATTTCTCCTCTTCGTCAAAGAACTTATTCTGACTATTAACCGTTTCAGGATAATGCTTCTTCATAAAATCTATAAAATCTTTCGTGCTATTACACGCTGGAAAGATACTGCGGCCTTCTTCAGACCATTCTATCTTACAAGCATCTTCCATCCATTTGTTGAAATATGTATCAACAAGGAAAATAGTAGCCATCATGGCTGGAAAATCTTCTGGTTCTTTATTATGTTGATAACAATATTGGAATGAATTGAAGAGGCTTCCAGTCACAAATGCCTGGGTAACATTCATTTCATCAGCGTCTCCAGGACCCCAAGCGATATCACAATTAACCATGGTAATCAACGGTGGAATCAAATGAAACTCGGTCTCGTCCAGATACTTCAAGTCTCTTGTCAAACATTCGTTCAACTTTTTGATACTAAATTTCTTTTTAGACATAATTAGACATCCTTGTGGTAATCATCTCCGAGCCAATCTTCTTCATTATACTGGTATTCATCGTTGTGTCCATTAGTTTCTTCTGTTAGAGAAACTTTTATAGTTCCACAAGGAATCCCGTGTATTCCATCGAGAGTATATGACCATGATTCATCTTTGAGAAGGTCGCTAAACCACACTGCTAATATATTACGCGGACAGTTTATCTCATAAATATACAAATCTGTATTATCAGCACAATATATATTGAATTGTGTTACTTCCAATGTACGAGGATTTTTATAATTTATAATACCACCGGCTGGAGCAGTCTTGAGTGTCCATGGAATATAGTCAGTTCTGAAAATTTTAGGAAGACAACTTTTCTGTTCTTTCTTTTCTTCTAAAACTCCACATGGTGTTCCACCAACTTCTAACCAATTTTCTAAAAGGTCAGCATAATGTCTAAACGTGTTTCCTCCAATATATACTCCACCGCTATCTATTTCAGTTATTAGATACGCCTTTCTAGCACCATGTTTAGGTTTTATCCACATATTTCTTTTCAAAGGAAATGTATCTATTGTATATGGTTTATAATTATTCATCTAGATTACTCCATGCCCAAAATAGATTTTTTAGAGAATATGAATGTTTGAGTTTTTCTTTTTTAGTTTCTATGTTCTGATGACTGAATATAAGAGACATGCCCAGTGATTGTTTGTGCAGACAATGAAATGAAAATAATCTAACTACATGAACACATAATGTCGTAAGATATATTATAAAGGCCTTTTGAATATCCAGGATATAAAATATAACATCAAATGGAAAACCAAAAATATTACAGTAAATGTTGCCGGCTATTATAAAATATTTTGAAAGTTTTTTGTTCATATAAGTTTCTTGACCATGAGTTCTGCTAATAGCAATGGACCAAAAACAAGACCTTCAAACGCCATTACTATTATAGTTTTCCAATATGGTACAGAAAATGAATAGTTGTGTAAGATACATTGAAAAAATAATTCAATTCCACCGCAAATTATAAAAATAGGAGCTAATAAAAGCACTACTGGCAACAGCATGACCAATGCCCATGGAAAAGTCAAAATAAATAAAAGAGCTGCTATGCTGTATACGAATATATTTTTAAGAAGCTTCATAGAATCCTTTTAGAAAAACAGAGAATGGATGATCCATGCATTCAGAACAAAGAGAGGAGGAATTATAAGAGAATGCGCTATTCCATATAATAGTTTTTTATCATATGTTTCTGTTTCTTTATTAGAAATGCGGAAAATAATTGTGGCAAATGGTCCAAGTGTCAGCGCACCAACAACAGTTGAAAGTCCGAGAGCTTGTGCGTGTGTGAGGGCATGAATTCCAAAAATAGCTGGCATAAACCAGTTCCATACTTTAGCACCCATCCAACCATATGAGAAGAATGTAACAAACAAATTACAAATTGAAAATGCGAGCATTCCAAACGATTTGAGAAGACTTGTTTCAGTTTTTTCCATATCTTATTTCCTTTGAGATTGTTTGCTTGTCAAATGAACGAGCATATGAACCAAATAGAGCCATACTAAAGCAACACCAATACTAATACAACCGATAATGGTATATCCAGTATAGAAAAAGAAGCATGGTAATGCTAATAGATATGCATAGATAACCCAAAATGCGAAATTGACGATCATATGTGAGTTTATCCTATTGTTGTAATAGCATTATACAGAGCATCAGAGACATTACAAGCTATTCTTTATTTTTTATAAAAACTATATACATCACAGAAAGACCAACAGACTGAACGAGAAGGTCATAGATAAATAAGAGTCCATGTGGATTGTGGTTCAGTAGATCGTTATTGGCTCCTAGAACGAATATAAAACACACAGTAAATAAAAATAATTTCAACATGTCTTTCATCGTCTTATCCTTTGTGGTTTTTTATAAATGGAAGGCGTCCAATAAAATACCAAACTAAGCTTATAAGAAGTTTTGCTACTGCTATGGTAGCTGGAATGATAAAGCTAGCTACGAGGACAATAAGAGGGCTCAAAACAAACCACCAGGAGACTTCCATTCCAACTATTACCTTAAAAACAAGTAAAACAGTTGCAAGGACAAAGCAGATACCAGGATTTAGGATTGGTTTCATGACGTAATGATATCCTGACATTTCTAGAAGTCAAATGAAATCCTAATAAGAAAGATGTTGCTATTACAATCAAGCCGTTTATAATGAGCGAAAGGAAATCCATACTATGAACGCCTTTACTCTTTTTATGTCAGACCCCTATGTTCTTATTGCTACTCTTTTAGTTGTTTTCTTTTTCGGTTATGTTGTAGGGAGCTGGAAAAATAATGACAAGTAGTATACTTCAGAAACAAGCTACTCTCGTGGCTGAGTTTGAAGCTCTTTCTGATTGGCAAGAGAAATATAAAAAAATTATTGACTTCAGTAATAAACTTCCTGTATTTCCAGATGAGTTGAAGACTGAAACACACAGAGTTCGTGGATGTAGTAGTAATGTATGGTTTATTATCAAAGGCACTCAAGAACATGTAGAACTCACTGGAGATAGCGATTCTCTTATTATGAAGGGTTTATTGTCTATTCTCATCAATCTTTATTCTGGGCATTCTGCTCATGATATCGTAACAACGCCCCCAGATTTCATACAAGAAATTGGTCTCAATATTCACTTATCCATGAATAGAACAAATGGATTGGGTGAAATCTTGAGGAAAATCCAAACAGACGTTCAGAGTTTATAAATTAGATTTCTGATATTCCATGATAGAAATCATGAATCAGATGACTATCTCGGGTAAGAAGCTGAATGCCTTTATCAGTAATGCCTCCGCCATGAGGACAGACATAGGCGTGATCTGCCATATAATGACACACTGATTCAAACTCGCTGTCTGTAAAAATCAAACGAGCATAACTACCTCGTTTATATGATTTCGTAAAGAGGTCGTGTTCTAATTTCAGAAACTTCAAGAATAAATTATAGTTCAGATTCATGAGAGTTCTTTCTGTAATAACTGTTTGTTGATGTGAAGAAACCATAATCCTTTGAATGTTATCCATGTCGCATCTGTCGTAAGAGAAGGCGGTTGATGGATATAACCATCTTGTGTCGCAAGCTTTATATATGCTTTCCATTCAATGCTAAAACAATTTTTGCATTCTACTAGTGCATACAAAACTTGTGTAGACTCTTCGTCTTTGACATCTAAAAATTCATTTTTTATATGCTGAAGAATATATACGAGAAACATAGGATATGGTAATAGTTTCATATATGGGTGAAATTATAATAAAAGTTCATACAGAGTCAAGTGGAATGTTTCACTCTTCTATAAAAGTTTCTATAATGACAGGAACATGATGGCTATGAAGAAATAAAAACCATAAGCCTTTGAAAGTAATGAGTTTACAACCCACTTTATCGTCCCAACGAATATATCCCAATGATTGAAGTAGTGGATCAATATCCTCATATAAACGGCGATCGTTAGTGGTGATATGGAGAAAATAATCACACCACGCTGCTTCTAATAAATCTAATTTATATAAATGTAGTAATGGAATCATTCGTTGGATGTCACATGACATATAATGTTACCAATCCATCATATATGTATTATATTCGCCGCAGTCAAAGTCATCAATGTGCCGTTTATAAACATGAAGGAACCATAGCCCTTTGAATGTAATGGCATACCGTCCTGATAGATTTGGTTCTGGTTCAACAATATAATTATGGACTAATAAATATTCTTCTATTTCTTTATATTCTTGTTGTGAATATAATATGTTCTTATCAAGATTATTTTTATCTGTGATGACTTTCGGATAATGCCCAATTTTATTAGGAACGCCCATGAGAAAGTTCTTCCGACGCCGAAGATACTTCAAGGCTCCTAAAACTAATTCTTCGTAGGTTAGCATAGAA
>Ga0210395_10003140_pt1 | contig 12706 bp, 8 predicted proteins | sample IncBWH4OmetaG_FD_150861 | JGI IMG/M metagenome (GOLD analysis project Ga0210395, IMG submission 150861) | Forest soil microbial communities from Barre Woods Harvard Forest LTER site, Petersham, Massachusetts, United States - Inc-BW-H-4-O ...
GATCTGGCCGGGACCGGGTGCCCATTCCAATGCACCGTAGAACACCGCGAGCATGACGAAGGCGAGCCAGAACGTTGGCGCGGACACGCCGACCAGCGAAATGCTGCGTGCGAGGTGGTCGATCCATGTGTCGCGCTTCATCGCGGCCAGCACGCCAAGGGGCAGACCGACCAGCAGCGAGAGCAGGAACGCGATGGTGGAAAGCTCAACCGTGGCAGGCGCGTATTGTGCGATATCGTCGAGCACCGGCCGCTGCGAGCCGATAGAGACGCCGAGATCGCCGTGGAAGACGCCAGTGAGAAAGATCCAGTAGCGATCCCACAGCGGCAGATCGAGCCCCCATTTGTGGCGGAACGCCGCGACCATGTCGGGATTGTTCGCCGCGATGTCGCCAAGCTGGGTCAGCACCGGATCGCCCGGCACCATGTTTGCGATCAGGAAGATCACCAGAGTGGCCAGCAGGACCATCAGGGCGGCTATGACAAGACGCGAGATTGCGTAGCGAAGCATGCCACGGACTATTGCCGATCGGACATGGCGGGCCAAGCAGAGGGCCCACTGGTGCGCTTCGGTCCTCGCTCGGGCAGGCCGGGGCAGCTATGATGGCGTGCCATCGCAGAACAAATGGGGGAGGCGGGCGTGCATGACATTGGATGGATCGGCCGGCGGGACTTGATACGCCTGCTGGGTGCAGGCGGCATGGCTCTGGCGGCGGGGCTGCCCGAGCGCGTTCACGCCGCGGCGGCGAAGAACACCCTGGTGCTCGGCCTCGACATCAGCGACTCCATCACCTTCGATCCGGCACGCGAGGCGCAGTACACCCCGCCGCTGACCCTGACGGCTGCGTATGAATCGCTGATCACCATGACGCCCGGCGATTATCTCAACGTAAAGCCGACGCTGGCCAGCGCTTGGGCGCGCACGCCGGATGGCAAAGGCTGGCGCTTCACCATGCGTCCGGGAACGAAGTTCAACAGCGGCAATCCGGTGACCGTCGAGGACGTGAAGTGGAGCCTCGAGCGCGTCATCAACGTGAAGGACCAGCCGTCACAATATGTGGCGCTGGTGGACCACGTCGCGGTCGTCGATGACAAGACCATCGACGTAGTCATGAAAGATCCTTCGGCGCCGCTGCTCACCGTGCTGTGCGGCCCGAATTTCGGTGTGCTGGAACGCAAGGTCGTGGAGGCGCACGGCGGCACCAACGCACCGAACGCCAACACCGAGGACAAGGCGACCCAGTGGCTGGACCAGAATTCAGCGGGCGCCGGCCCGTTCACTCTGGTTGGCTGGACGCGCAATGCGCAGATCCTGCTGACACGCAATCCCCACTACTGGCGCGGACCGGCGCATTTCGAGCGTGTCGTGCTGCGCCACATGGGCGACAGTGCCACGCAGTTGCTTGCAATCAAGCGCGGCGACATCGATGCGGCGTTCAATCTCATCCCGGAGCAGGTGGCGACGCTGAAGGGCGACCCGAATGTGCGTGTCGAAGGGCTGGAGAGTCTCGACTTCGTCTACATGGCGCTGACCTGTGAGCCGGCCTTCAACAAGGCACTCGCGGTGAAGGAGGCGCGACAGGCGGTCTGGTATGCGATCGACTACGACGGCATCATCAACAGCATGCTTGGCGGCAAGGCGATCCGCTGCGCCAGCTTCATCCCTATCGGGCTGTATGGTTCGACACGCGAAACCACCACGCAGTTCGGCTATCACCAGGATCTCGATCGCGCGAAGCAGTTGCTGCAGAAGGCGGGCTTTCCCGACGGCTTCGAGTTCAAGTTGAGCTATGGCGATGCCGCCGTGTCGGGGCTTTCCTATGCGGTCCTTGGGCAGAAGCTGCAATCCGATCTGGCGCGTGTCGGCATCAAGGTGAACCTCGATCCGATGGATCAGGTGAACCTGCGCACGCAGTATACCACTGGCAAGTCGACCGCGGTGCTGACGTTCTGGAACCCGTCCGGCGTCGAGACGGACGGCTGGGCGTCGGCGACCGTGCAGCGCGTCGCCAAGCGCATCCACTGGACGCCGCCAGACGATCTGGTGAAGCTGGTCGGGCAGGCGGCGGCGGAGACCGATGCGCAAAAGCGGTCGGCGCTCTATGTCGAATACGAGAGGGCGATGATCGATCAGGCGAACCTGATCGTGCTGTTCCAGCCGATCTACCAGTTCGCGGTGCGCGATGCGATCAAGCAGTTTCCGCTGACCGCGGCGGGATGGGAAGTTGAGCTGTTCGAGGCGAGCACATAGATGGCGTATCAACCGTTTGATCTGACCGGCAAGGTCGCGCTGGTAACTGGTGGCAACCGCGGCATCGGCTTCGGGATGGCTCATGCGATGGCCGAGGCTGGGGCGGATATCGCGATCTGGGGCACGAACGCGGCGAAGAATGAGGAGGCGAGGGGGGAACTGGCGAAGACCGGCCGTCGCGTTCTCGCGCTGCAATGCGATGTGGGTGACGAAGCTGCGGTGGACGCGGCCTTCGCGCGTACGTTGGCGGAGATGGGACGCGTCGATGGCTGTTTCGCCAATGCTGGTATCGGCGGTGGTGGGGCGGCGTCATTTTTGGAAATGAGCAGCGAACTGTGGCATCGTGTGCTCCGAGTCAATCTCGATGGCGCTTTCTACACATTCCGTGCGGCAGCGCGGCATATGGTGGAGCGTGGTGGCGGTGGCGTGCTGGTCGGCACGGCGTCGTTGGCCGCGATCGAGGCGGCGCCACGAAGCGAGCACTACGCTGCGACGAAGGGTGGCATGATCTCGATGGTGCGTGCGCTGAGCGCGGAGTTCGCTCGGCACAATGTGCGAGCGCACGCGATCCTGCCGGGATGGATCGAGACCGACATGACGCAGCGGCTGACCACGAACGACACGTTCCACGGCAAGGTGATGCCGCGGATTCCGATGCGGCGGTGGGGGCGCGGCGACGATTTCGGCGGGATCGCGGTGTACTTGATGAGCGCGGCGTCGCGCTACCACACCGGCGATACGTTCGTGATCGACGGCGGGTATTCGCTGTTCTGACCGAGGCGCGGCTACCGCGGCAGCGTGCTGCTGCCCATCAGGAACTCGTCCACCGCCTGGGCGCATTGTCGGCCTTCGCGGATCGCCCATACCACGAGTGACTGTCCGCGCCGCATGTCGCCGGCGGCGAACATCTTGCTGACCGAAGTGCGATAATCCGTCGTGTTCGCCAGCACGTTGCCGCGCGGATCGAGTGCCACACGTGCCTGTTCGACCATGCCCTGCTTCCGTGGCCCGAGAAAACCCATCGCCAACAGCACCAGGTCTGCCTTTAGCGGGAACTGGCTGTTCGGGACCTCCTGCATCGCCATCCGACCGTCCGCGCCCTTGACCCATTCGACGCGCACGCACTCAAGCGCCTCGACCTTGCCGGACAGGCCCGCTGCGCGCTTGGTCAGCACTGCCCAGTCGCGGTCACAGCCTTCCTCGTGCGCATGCGAGGACCGCAGCTTGAGCGGCCAATCCGGCCAGGTCAGCGCCTTGTTCTCGCGCTCCGGCGGCTTGGTCAGGATCTCCAGTTGGGTGATCGAGGCGGCGCCCTGCCGCACCGACGTGCCGATGCAGTCGGAACCGGTATCGCCGCCGCCAATCACCACGACATGCTTGCCCTTTGCGGTGATCGTGCCGCGTCCGGCCGTCGCGCGCGCTTCGTCATCGCCTGCGCCGCGCCTGTTCTGCTGCGTCAGGAAGTCCATGGCGAAGTGGATGCCGTCGAGTCCGCGGCCCTGCACTTCCAGATCGCGTGGCCACTCCGCACCGCCTGACAGCACCACCGCGTCGAAGTCCCGCAGCAGCGAGGCCATCGGCAGGGTCACGCCGATCTCGATACCGGTGCGGAACGCAACACCCTCCGACGTCATCTGCTCGATGCGGCGATCGATCAGGTGCTTCTCCATTTTGAAATCCGGAATGCCGTAGCGCAGCAGGCCGCCGATGCGGTCGGCTTTCTCAAACAGAGTCACGGTATGGCCGGCGCGCGCTAGCTGCTGCGAGCATGCCATGCCTGCCGGACCGGAACCGACCACCGCGACGCGCCTGCCGGTACGATGCGATGGGGGATGCGGTTTGATCCAACCTTCCTGCCAGGCGCGATCGACAATGGCACATTCGATCGTCTTGATGGTTACCGGGTTGTCGTCGATGTTCAGCGTACATGACGTCTCGCACGGCGCCGGGCAGATGCGGCCGGTGAACTCCGGGAAATTGTTGGTGGAATGCAGCGTGCGGCTCGCTGCTTCCCACTGGTGCCGATAAACGAGGTTGTTCCAGTCAGGGATCAGATTGTTGACCGGACAGCCGTTATGGCAGAACGGGATGCCGCAATCCATGCAGCGCGCCGCCTGTTCCGACAGCTCCGGTTCGGACAGCGGCTTGAGGAACTCAGTCCACGTCCTGCGGCGCACATCCGGCTTGTCATAGCCGCGATCGCTGCGCTCGATTTCGAGGAACCCGGTGACCTTGCCCATGAAAAATCCTCAGTCGGCGGCAGCGGCTTTGGCCGCCTGGCGTTCCGCGCGCAGTTCGACCAGGGCACGTCGGAAGTCGAGCGGCATGACCTTCACGAAGAACGACAATGCGCTGTCCCAGTTGTCGAGCAGTTCGCGAGCGCGTGCACTGCCGGTGTACAGTAAGTGGCGCTCGACCAGCACACGCAGCCGTTCCGCGTCGAAGCGCAGCAGGTCGCCCATGCCGCTATCCTCGACCGACACAGCGCGCTGGCGCGGCCGTTCCGGATCGTCGGCGGCATCGCGATCCGGTGGCAGGATCGGTTCCAACTCGACGCCTGTCATGTTGCACAGGCTCTCGAAGCGGCGCCGCGGATCATAGACATAGGCAACACCGCCAGACATGCCGGCGGCGAAATTGCGCCCGGTGTCGCCCAGCACGGCGACGACACCACCGGTCATGTATTCGCAGCCATGATCGCCGCAGCCTTCGACCACCGCGATCGCGCCGGAGTTGCGTACGGCGAAGCGTTCTCCGGCGACTCCCTGGAAATACGCGTCCCCGGCGATCGCGCCGTACAGCACGGTGTTGCCGATGATGATGTTCTCGGTTGGCTCGCGCTTTGCCTCCGCCGGTTGTCGCACGACAACACGGCCGCCGGACAACCCCTTGCCGACATAGTCGTTGGCGTCGCCCGTCAGTTCCAGCGAGATGCCGCGCGCGAGGAACGCGCCAAAACTGCCGCCAGCATTGCCGCGCAGGCTGATCTGGATGGTGTCCTCGGGGAGACCGGCATGGCCGTAGCGCTTCGCAACCTCGCCCGACAGCATGGCGCCGACAGTGCGGTGCACATTGCGGATTTCGTGCGAGATGCGTACGGGCTCGCCGCGCTGAAGGGCCGGCATGGCCAGATCGATCAGTTCGTTGTCCATCGCGCGGTCGAGGTGATGGTTCTGCTTCTCGCAGTTGTAGATCGCGACACCCTCGCGCGCCGGCGCCTGATACAGGATGCGGCTGAGATCGACGCCTTTCGCCTTCCAATGCTCGACCGCGCGGCGTATGTCCAACCTGCCGACCTGGCCGACCATCTCGCTGAACGTGCGGAAGCCGAGTTTCGCCATTAGCTCGCGCACTTCCTCGGCGATGAAGAAGAAGAAGTTGATCACGTGCTCCGGCTGACCGGTGAATTTCTTCCGCAGCACCGGGTCCTGAGTGGCAATGCCGACCGGGCAGGTGTTCAGGTGGCACTTGCGCATCATGATGCAGCCGGCGGCGATCAGCGGCGCGGTAGAGAAGCCGAATTCATCGGCACCCAACAACGCTCCGATCACCACGTCGCGTCCGGTGCGCAGCCCGCCATCGACTTGCACCGCGATGCGTCCGCGCAGGCCATTCAGCACGAGTGTCTGCTGAGTTTCTGCCAGGCCGATCTCCCACGGCGAACCGGCATGCGTGAGCGACGTAAGCGGCGATGCACCGGTGCCGCCTTCGAAGCCGGCGATCGTCACGTGATCCGCGCGCGCCTTGGCGACACCGGCGGCAACCGTGCCGACGCCCACCTCCGACACCAGCTTGACCGAAATGCGCGCTGCCGAATTGGCGTTCTTCAGATCGGCGATGAGCTGTGCCAGGTCTTCAATCGAATAGATGTCGTGATGCGGCGGCGGCGAGATCAGTCCTACGCCCGGCGTCGAATAACGCACGCGAGCGATGTTCTTGTCTACCTTGCGCCCAGGCAACTGGCCGCCCTCGCCAGGCTTGGCGCCCTGCGCCATCTTGATCTGCAGATCATCCGCATTCACCAGGTACTCGATGGTGACGCCGAAGCGGCCGGAGGCAACTTGCTTGATCGCTGACCGCATCGAATCGCCGTTAGGCAGCCGCTTGTAGCGATCGGATTCCTCGCCGCCTTCGCCGGTGTTCGACTTGCCGCCGATGCGGTTCATCGCGATCGCCAGCGTGGTGTGCGCCTCGCGCGAGATGGACCCGAAGCTCATCGCGCCTGTAGCGAAGCGCTTCACGATCGACGCCGCCGGTTCCACTTCGTCCAACGGCACAGGCGCATCGGCGAACTTCATCTGCATCAGTCCGCGCAGCGTCAACAGGCGCCGGCTCTGGTCGTTGATCAGGTCAGTGAACGCGGCGAACTCCGCGCGCGAGTTGCCGCGGGCGGCATGTTGCAGTTTCGCCACCGAGTCTGGTGTCCAGGCGTGTTCCTCACCGCGCAGACGGAACGCATAGTCGCCCCCGGCGTCCAGCATCCCTTCGTACACCGGGTTTTCGCCGTAGGCGTTCTGGTGCCGCTGCACTGCCTCGCGGGCAATCTCCTCGAAGCCCGCACCCTCGATCGTGCTGGCGGTGCCGGTGAAGCATTTCTCCACGAAGTCGCTCGACAGTCCCACCGCGTCGAAGATCTGCGCGCCGCAATACGACTGATAGGTCGAAATCCCCATCTTGGACATCACCTTCAGGATGCCCTTGCCCACCGCCTTCAGGTAGTTCTTCTGCACCTCATACGGCTTCTCGCGCAGGCCGTTCTGCGCGCGGATCTGCTCCAGCGTCTCGAATGCGAGGTACGGATTGATCGCCTCCGCGCCGTAGCCGGCGAGCACGCAGAAATGGTGCACCTCGCGGGCTTCTCCGGTCTCGACGACAAGGCCGGTGCCGGTGCGCAGGCCGCGACGGATCAGATGATGATGCACCGCCGCGGTCGCCAGCAGCGCCGGCATCGGAATTCGTGTGGACGACACCGCGCGATCGGACAGGATCAGAATGTTGAAACCGTCCAGCACGGCGTCGGTCGCCTCGCTACAGACGCGATCGACCGCGTGGGCCATGCCCGCGGCGCCTTCGCTGGCGGGCCAGGTCACGTCGATGGTGCGGGTACGGAACGCATCGCCGACCAGCGAGGAGATTGCCCGGACCTTTTCGAGGTCCGTATTGGTCAGGATCGGCTGCGCCACCTCGAGCCGGTAGTGCGAGCCTGCATGATGGCCCAGCAGATTTGGCCGCGGGCCGATCATCGACACCAGCGACATCACCAGCGCCTCGCGGGTCGAGTCGATCGGCGGGTTGGTGACCTGGGCGAAGTTCTGCTTGAAGTAATTGTACAGCAGCTTGGGCTTGTTCGACAAAACGGCAAGCGGCGTGTCGGTGCCCATGGAACCCACCGGATCGTCGCCGTCCTGGGCCATCGGCTCGAGGAAGAACTGAACGTCCTCCTGCGTATAGCCGAATGCCTGCTGCTGCTTCAGCAGGGAAGTCATGTCATTCGGCCTTGCAGGCGGCATCTCCGGCATAGGCGCCGGCGTCTCGGACGGCTCCGGCAGCTCCTCGAGCTGCACCTGCGTGGCCTTCAGCCACTCGGCGTACGGATGCTTGGTCGCCAGCTGCTGCTTCACCTCGTCGTCGCCGATGATGCGGCCTTGCTCCAGGTCGATCAGCAGCATCTTGCCCGGCTGCAACCGCCACTTGTGGACGATGTCTTCCTCCGGCACCGGCAGCACGCCGGCCTCGGACGCCATGATCACATGGTCATCGTCGGTCACGATGTAGCGGGCGGGGCGCAGACCGTTGCGATCCAGCGTTGCGCCGATCTGGCGGCCGTCGGTGAAGGCGATCGCCGCGGGGCCGTCCCACGGTTCCATCAGCGCCGCGTAGTATTCGTAGAACGCGCGCCGGTCCGGATCCATCAGCGGATTTTCCGCCCATGCCTCAGGGATCAACATCATCATTGATTGCGCCAGCGAATAACCGCCGGCGACCAGGATCTCCAATGCGTTGTCAATGCACGCCGTATCGGACTGGCCATGCGGGATCAGTGGCCACATCTTGTCGAGATCCGGCCCGATCAGTTCCGACGCCATCGAATGGCGCCGCGCATACATCCAGTTGACGTTGCCCCGGACCGTGTTGATCTCGCCGTTGTGCGCCAGGAAGCGGTACGGATGCGCCAGCCGCCAGGACGGGAACGTGTTGGTGGAAAAGCGCTGATGCACCAGCGCCAGCGCCGATTGCGTCAGCGGATTGCGCAGGTCAAGGTAGAACGTGCCCACCTGCGGAGCCAGCAGCAGCCCCTTATAGACAACGGTGCGCGTCGAAAATGACGGCATGTAAAGGTCGCTCAGCCCCGGTAGATGTCGCTGATTTTCCAGGCTGCGCACATTGTTCAGGGTCTGCTTGCGGATTGTGAGGATCTTCCGTTCGAATGCGTCCTGATCCTTCACCCTCGGGCTGGCGACCACGATGGCCTGGCGGATGACCGGCATCGTTTCGATAACGCGTTCACCCAGGCCGTCCGTATCCGTGGGGACTTCGCGCCACCCCAGCAGCGTCTGGCCCTCGGCCGCGATGTAATGTTCGAACAGGCGGATCGCAAATTCGCGCGCGCTGGCGTCCTGCGGCAGGAAGCACATCGCCACCGCATAGCGACCGGGCGGCGGCAGTGTCAGATTGTTCTCCTCTGCCCAGTCGCGCAGGAGTTTGTCCGGCATCTGAATCAGGCAGCCGGCACCGTCGCCCACCAGCGGGTCAGCGCCGACGGCGCCACGATGATCCAGATTTACCAGGATCTGCAGCCCGCGTCGGATGATATCGTGCGACTTTCGGCCCTTGATGTTGACGACGAAGCCCACTCCGCACGAGTCATGCTCGTTGCGAGGATCGTACAGTCCTGGTCCCGCCGGGGATCCCATCATTGGCCCTCAATCGCCTCCGTTCGCCGGACATGGCTTCGCCGCCCGTTGATTGGGCGGGTCGCAAACGTAGACGTTAGCCTCCGCTTTGCTGCGCTGCAACGACCAGGCTGGCAGGATCGCTGCCGGCCATCATAGACCTGGGTGGCGGAGCCCTTGGGCGCCCTTCAACGGGGTCAGCGAAGCATGAGCATCTCAGAGTGAAGGCCTGGACCGCGCCTAGCCGCCACGAGTCCGCTGGCCACGCTGCGCCGTTTTGGGACCGCGCCGTTTAGCGGCGGCCGGGCGCCCTTGTGGCGTCTCCGGCTTGCGGCCGAGACCGATCTTCTTGGCCAACGATGAGCGGACCTTGGCATAATTAGGTGCAACCATCGGATAGTCCGCAGGCAGTCCCCAGCGTGCACGATACTGCGCAGGTGTCATCTTGTACGCCGTCATCAGATGCCGCTTCAGCATCTTCAGCTTCTTGCCGTCCTCCAGGCAGATGATGTGCTCGGGTCTGACTGACTGCTTGACAGCAACCGCCGGCACGGGCTTGGCCGGCTCAACCGGCGCCTGACCGACGTCTCGCAGCGTCTGATATACCTTCTCAATCAGGCTAGGTAATGCCTCCGGCTGAACTGTATTGTGTTCGACATGTGCGGAGACGATCTGGGCAGTCAACCGCAGAACCGTTTCCGACGACCCTGTTTCATCCATCGCTACGGCCTCTAACGAAGCATCAACCCACCACTACAGCAATATTACCGGCTTTGCCAGATGTTCTAAGGGTTTGAGACTTAGCGAGTTCCTGAAATAATGCGATAGCGTATGCGTCTGCTTCACTAACGACCGGACGGCGACCATGAAGCGTCGTCGAGAAACGCCAAGTAGTGCCGATGGCAAGACTGTCTTTCGGGCAGACCAGTCCAAGAACCACAACCGATCTCTTGTCGAAATCTGCTCCGGCAGATGGCAATGGTGCTCGGGCTGGTTGTCAAAGTAAAACCTGATGCTTCCTTGCCGAGCGCAACACAATCTGCCTCAATCGCGCGACGGACCGCAACCGAGATGGAACCGATGCGCTTGATGCCGCTCCTCGCAAGCCTGACCGCACTGACTGCGTATGTGCCGCTCGCGTGGGCGCAGCAGGGCGAGGTGCTGCGCGTCGGCATGCGCGACGATCCCGACATTCTCGACCCGACATTCTCGCGCACCTATGTCGGCACCGTGGTGATGACGGCGCTATGCGACAAGCTGTTCGACTTCGATGCGAAGTTGAATATCGTGCCGGGACTGGCCACTGGCTACCAATGGGCGGACAGCAGGACGTTGATGATCAGGCTGCGTTCTGGCGTGCAGTTCCAGGATGGCGAGAAACTCGACGCTGACGCGGTGAAATATACGCTGGAGCGCCACCTCAACGCCACCGGCAGCTTTCGCCGCAGCGAGATCAGCGCAATGGACCATGTCGAGGTGGTCGATCCGCTGACCGTGCGCGTGGTGATGAGGCAGGCGTTCTCGCCGTTCGTCGCCATACTGACCGACCGTGCCGGCATGATGGTGGGGCCGAAAGCAGCCGAGGCTGGCGGTAAGGACTTCGGGTTGCATCCGGTATGTGCCGGACCGTTCAGGTTCGTCGAGCGCATTGCACAGGATCACATCACATTGGAGCGCTTTCCAGGCTACTGGGACGCGTCGCGCATCCACTACGATCGGGTGACCTATCGTATCATCCCGGACAGCAGCATTAGACTTGCCAACCTTCAGGCGGGAACATTGGACGTCACGGAGATCGCGCCGCTTGACGCAGAGGCAGTGAAGCGCGATGCGAATCTTGCATTGGTGTCCGTGCCCAGCCTTGGTTACGGCGCACTGACCATCAACGTCAGCGGCGATGCGAAGGCGGACACGCCGCTTGGCCGCGATGCCCGCGTGCGCCACGCATTCGAGCTCGCACTGGATCGAGAGGCGCTGAACCAGGTCGTCTATGCCGGCATGTACCAGCCAAATGCGCAGGCCACCTCGCCGTTGAGCCCGCTCTATGTCGAGGAGATCGCGCCGACGAAGCGCGACGTATGAGCAGCCTGATTGTCGCCGCCGAACTTCACTACGGCGCGGCCCGCAAAGCCTCGCCTCGTCTGCGAGCCGCCGTTGAGGCGCTGTTGCGGCTCGTGCCCATCGCCGGTCTGGAGCCGCCTTTCGATGCTGTTTATGGCGACCTGCGAGCGAGCCTGGAATCATCCGGGCTCGTGCTGTCCCCACGATCGCTATGACCTGCTGATTGCCGCCCATGCGATGACATTGCACGCGACACTCGTGACGGACGATCAGGGGTTCGGCAGGGTTCCTGGACTTCCAGTCGAGAACTGGATCCGCGCGTGACTGAGTTCCGCATTGCTGCGACGTTCACCTCAGCGCTGGCCCGTCTGGAAGCGTCGGAGCAGAAGGCGGCCAAGACGACCGCATTCGACCTGCAGATGGACCCTGCGGCGCCTGGGCTGCGCTTCCATCGCATCGACCGCTCCCGCGATCCGCATTTCTGGTCGATACGGGTCAGTGGCGACCTCCGCATCATCGTCCATAAGACCGAGGCAAACTTCCTCCTGGCCTATGTCGGCCACCACGACGATGCCTACGGCTGGGCCGAGCGCCGCCGGATCGAGGCACACCCGCGCACCGGCGCGATCCAGATCGTGGAAGTACGGGAGCGCGTCGAGGACATCGCTGCACCACCGCCACCGGCTGCACCCGCGCCCCCAGCCCAAATTTTCCGCGCGCTATCGACCGAGGACCTGTCGGGCATTGGTGTCCCACTGGATTGGGTCGAGGACGTCCGCAGCGCGACCGAGGACGCGTTTCTCGCTCTGTCCGATCACCTGCCCGCCGAGGCTTCCGAGGCGCTGCTGGAATACGTCACCACCGGGCGCCTGCCCCGCCCCGCCCCGATCGCGGCCCCGGCCGATCCGTTCGCCCACCCGGACGCGCTGCGCCGTTTCCGGATTGTCGAGAACCAGGAGGCCTTGGCACTGGCTCTGGATGCGCCGTGGGAACAATGGGCGGTGTTCCTGCATCCAGCGCAGCGAGGCATCGTGGACCGGAACTACAACGGCCCGGCCCGCACCGCGGGATCGGCCGGCACCGGCAAGACGGTTGTGGCACTGCACCGCGCCGCCCGCCTCGCACGCACAACGCCCGAGGCGAAGGTGCTGCTGACCACATTCTCGCGGCCGCTCGCCAACGCACTGTCGCGCAAGCTGGCAGTGCTGTTCGGCGAAGATACAGCGCTGGCGCGCCGTGTGACCGTGGCACCCTGGCACACCGTCGCCGATGAACTGCATCAACTCGCATTCGGCCGCCGAGCCGTGGTCGCCTCCGACGAACAGGTCGAGGACGCGGTCGCTAAGTCCGTCGACGCTGTCGGCGTCAAGGGTTTCACGCTCCGCTTCCTGCTGTCGGAATGGCGGCACGTGGTGGACGCCTGGCAGATCGCCGACGTGGCGGCGTACGCGAAGGTGCCCCGCCTGGGTCGCAAGAACCGCATGAGCGCGGGACAGCGGTAG
>Ga0210395_10003142_pt1 | contig 12701 bp, 9 predicted proteins | sample IncBWH4OmetaG_FD_150861 | JGI IMG/M metagenome (GOLD analysis project Ga0210395, IMG submission 150861) | Forest soil microbial communities from Barre Woods Harvard Forest LTER site, Petersham, Massachusetts, United States - Inc-BW-H-4-O ...
TGGCACAGTCGCACCGCCAACGGATGCTCATAAGCCGCCCGTCCCACTACCTGCGCTTCTTCTTCCCCGTCAGCGTTCTTGCCCTTAGTCTGAACGATTTCGATAACGGCCCCGCTCATTCCCACCTCCAACGCTACACCTCAAGCTTCACAATCCGTAAAACCACGAATAGCCCTGATCTTCCCAGTACCCGACTCGATCCCGCACGTGCGAAACTTTTAAATCCGTCAAATATTTAGCCTGCTTGTAACCGATCTTGGTGGGGATCTGCAGTCGCAGCGGTGCGCCGTGCGCCCGGGTCAACGGCTGTTCATACATCTCATAGCAAAGCAAAGTCTGCGGATGCAGCGCCGTCGCCATGTCCAGCGACTCGTAATAGTCGTCGGCGCAGTTCACCTCGATGAAGCGGGCAGTAGGATCCGCACCCACCATCAGGAGAAAATCCGAAAGCCTCCCCCCGCCGAACCGCCCAATCACATCCCATCCTTCTACGCAAATGTGGCGCGTGTTCTGCCGAAATCGCGGCAGCGCCTGCACCTGCGCCAGGGTGTAGTCCCCGGGCTTCTTAACCGCACCGCTGACGGTCAGCGTCCAGTTCTCAAAGATCACTCCCGGATCGTCCACGTCGTACCCATTAATGGGAAACTTCGCAAACGGAGTCAGATCCGCATTGTCGAAAGTCGGCGCCAGATGGCCGGACCGGAAAAGCCGCGCCGAAGCCCAGTCGCTGAACCCCAATCCCTTCTTCAGCAGTCCTTCCTGCAGACTGGGGATGGCAAACGCCCCCAGCGCCAGCACCGGCGTCAGCTTAAGCAACTCGCGCCGGCCAATCTGCCGGAATTTCTTCTCTTCCACTTTGCTTTCGTTGATTTTGCGAACCGCGTTCTTCATGGAGTGGCCTTCAGAGATTAGGCGGCTTTAGCAGGAAATATGCTTCGACAAAGGATTTATCTTCGGCTTGCAGGCATAGGATTCACCAGACCCTCTGAAAGTTTCGTTCCGGACCGGGTTTCCGACCGCGCATGCTGAGGGAATCATACCCCCCAAAAGTCCAGTCAAGTTGCACCTTTTGCTGGCCTTTATCGCGTTTTCGAGGCATACTAGCGGTTGCGCCAGCCCTCCCCCGGTATGCAGCCCCGGTTTCCATAATGTCAACTCTGAACACCATCGTAAAAAAGCCCAACCAAGCCCTGCTGGCGGATTCCCTCAAGCGTGTACCCGAAGATCCCAAGCAGCGGAGATTAATGGTGGGGTCGCTATGTCTGCTTCTCTTGGCGTTGGGCGTCGTGCTCTGGCACGACCGCGACTTCTGGTTTCCAGATGCGCCGGACGCCGAATTTGACCAGCCGGTCGAAAGCGTCCCCGCCAAGCAAGCTCCGGTGCTGCCCTCCGCGGTGGTCGTTAAACCGGTCGCGGCCGCAAGATCGAAGCACGGCTCGAAACACCGAGTCGCCATGGCTGTCCAGACTCCCGCCCCATCCGATCCGGTCGCTCCGGTCACCACGATTCGCACCGCACTACCCCCGCTCGAAGTGGAGGTTGTTGCCGGCGATTCCCATCAGACCCTCCGGCCCGGCAGCAGTTCCGTGCGGGTGGATTTGCAACCACGCGCATCCGCGCAAGCAATAACCGAGCCCAGTGCAGCCGCGAATGTCGAGTCGGCTGCAAATCTGACCACGAATGCCTCCGAGCGCGTGCGCATGACTACTGACGCATCCTACATCGTGGCCCACCCGGTGCGGCCTGACTATCCCCTGCTGGCACGGCAGATGAAAGTACAAGGGTCAGTGATTCTGCAGGCGCTGATTGGCAGGGACGGAATCATTCAGAATCTGCGCGTGGTCAGCGGCCCGCACATCCTCGCTTCAGCAGCCCAGGACGCCGTCCGGCAATGGCACTTCAAACCTCACCTGGAAGGCGCCGAACCGGTCGAAACCGAAGCCAAAATCACCGTCAACTTCACGATTTCCACCAACTGAGGAGTCGGTCTTAGGTCGCAGTTCTCAGGTCGCAGTTCTCAGGTCGCAGTTCTCAGGTCGCAGGTCTTAGGTCTTAGGTCTTAGGTCCTAGGCAAGAACCTAAGGCCTAACATCGGAGACCGCGCGGAAGATGGAGAGTCCATCTCAGAACTTCTCCCCAAATAACGAGCGCCTCGAATCTCTTTCGAGATCGAGGCGCCCGGGCAGCCCTCCCCCAGAACTGCTCACCTGAAAAATTAAACTTGAGGCAGGATTTTGCAAATGGCACCATCGTGCTATTAGGTGTCCCTTAAGTGCCATCCCCTAAGCCTTTGCAAAGCTTGAAGCCAAAACCGTTTTCTGCCGATGAACAAGCCAGCAGGATTCCTGCGCCGCCATGCCAGCCTTCCGCGATCCCGATACTTACCGCGACATCCTCGATAGCCTGCAAATCGGCGTGAGCGTTCTCGACCTGCAGCGAAAGATCGTCTTCTGGAGCAACGGTGCCGAACACACCACCGGTTACGCGCGCATCGATGTCCTTGGCTACGCCTGCACTGAGAACATCCTGCTGCATTGCAACCAGGACACTTGCGAAATGTGCAACGAGAAATGCCCGATCGCCGCCGCCTTGCACGATGCCAAACCTGTGGAAGCTGTAATTTTCATACGTCACAAGTCGGGACATCGCACTCAAGTGCATACCTGGGCCATCCCGCTGCGAGATAAGCACGGCTCCATCATTGGCATCATCCAGACCTTTGAAGGCGAGTTCGCCATCGCTGGTTCCGATCTGAACGACCGCAACATGCGCGAGCGCGGCTGCCTCGACGACACCACCGGGTTGCCCAGTCAGGCCGTGATGCAAGCCCACCTCCAGGAAGCGCTCGGCATGTTCACCCAGCTGCAAATTCCCTTTGGCGTGGTTTGCGTCGAAGTTCCCGAGCTCGCCCAATTTCGCACCCGCAATGGGCAGGTGGCTTGCCGATCCATCCTTCAGGTCTTGTCTCGAACCTTGAGAAATACCGTGTGGCCAACCGATTTCGTCGGCAGCTGGAGCGAGAACGGATTTCTGACGATCTTGAGTGGCTGTCCCGAAGACGCGCTGCAAACTATCAGCGCCCGCATTCTCAAGATCGTGGCCAGCGCCACGATTCTGTGGTGGGGAGAAGAACTGTCAGTAACGGTTTTGATCGGCTGCAGCGGCGCCCGAACCGGTGACACCGTCGAATCGATTCTGGATCGCGCACGGCCCGCGCTCGGCGGAAATGAAGTCGCCCTGCCCGGTCGCGCGGTCGCGGCCGGTGCCGCCGATTCGCGGCCTGGAAACTGAGCGAGACGAGTCAAATCATGTTCGCCATTATCGGCATTGTCGTGGTGTTCGGCTGCGTCGCCGCCGGCTATCTCATGGAGCACGGAAATATCCGCGTACTCCTTCAGCCCGCCGAACTGATTACCATCGGCGGGGCCGCTATCGGCACCATCCTCATCGCCAATCCCTCCCACATTCTCAGGCAGATCGCCGGCGGAATCGGCGGCGTCTTCGGCGGCTCCAAGTACACTAAACAGGCTTACCTAGATTCTCTGAAGATGATGTACGACCTGCTTAACAAGGCCCGCAAAGATGGACTCATGGCTCTCGAGAACGACGTAGAGGAACCCGACAAGAGTCCACTGTTTTCCAAGGGCCCGACCGTCTTCAGGAACCACCACGTCCGCGACTTTGTTTGCGATTCACTGCGCATGGCCATCACCGGCGTCGATGCCTTCGATCTCGACCAGATGCTCGACCTCGACCTCGAGGTTCATCATCATCAAGCCTCCATGCCCACCGCCGCGCTCAGCAGCGTGGCCGACTCCCTCCCCGGCCTGGGAATCGTCGCCGCCGTCCTCGGTATTGTCATCACCATGGGTGCGCTTGGCGGCCCTCCGGAGGAAATCGGGAAGAAAGTTGCCGCCGCCCTGGTCGGCACCTTCCTCGGCATCCTGCTCTGCTACGGTTTGGTCGGCCCCATTGCTTCCAATATGGTCAAACTTGCCGATGACGAGCACGCTTATCTCTACGTGCTGCGTGTCCTCATCGTCTCCTTCCTGAAAGGCACGGCTCCCATCATGGCCGTCGAGGTCGCCCGTCGCGCCGTCCCGGGTCACGTGCGCCCCTCGTTCAAGGAAGTCGAGACTGCCTGCCGCAACAAAGGAGCCGAAGAAACCGCCGCGCCCGCTGCTGCCGCCACAGCCGGTTAGAAAATACGCGCCAACCTCTCATGGACAAGACTCGCCCCATCATTATTCTCAAGAAGAAAGCCCGCCACGCCGGCCATCATGGCGGCGCCTGGAAGGTCGCCTACGCCGACTTCGTAACCGCCATGATGTCTCTGTTCATCGTCTTGTGGCTGCTCAACAGCAGTAAACCTATTCAGGACGCCGTAGGCGGCTACTTCCGTGATCCCAACGGCACGGCCGCTAAAAAGGGATCCACTCTGGCCGGGGTTGCCGAGAAATTCATCCTCGCCAAAGACGACATGCCCAAGCTCAAGGATCAGCTCGAACAAAAAATCCGTCAGATGAACGACTTCGAAAAACTCAAAAGCCACGTAGAGATGACGGTCACCTCCGAGGGCCTGCGCATCGAACTCACCGAATCCGCCTCCGGAACCTTCTTCGAAAGCGGCAGCCCCAAACTAAACACTGACGGCCGCGAGTTGCTCATCACTCTGGCTGGCGAACTCGGCAAGTTGCCCAATACGCTTTTCATCGAAGGCCACACCGACTCCAAACCCTATGGCGCCTTCGGCAACTACAGTAACTGGGAACTCTCCACCGACCGCGCCAACGCCGCCCGCCGCCTCATGCAGTCCAGCGGCATCCGGTCGAACCAGGTAACTCAGGTCCGCGGATTCTCCGATCAGCATCTCCGCAAACTCGACAATCCTCTCGACCCCGCCAACCGCCGCATTTCCCTTATCGTGCAATACCTCGGAGCAAACGGAGACGAGGGCGCCGCAACAAAACCCGCCGCCGCAAATCCTGAGCCAAAGCCCGGCGAAAAAAGCTCCGCACCTCCCGCAGACAATTCCCCACGGAAAGAATGACGCCAGTCCCATCCATCCGACTGGAATCAGCAGCCCTGTTGTTTGACATACCAGGGTGCGCTTACCGTGAAGATGCGTTCATTGCCCCGCACCAGAAGCACCCATTCGAGCAGCCGCCCGCGCTGATTGTGCAGAAAGTATTCATACCATTTGTCCTCCACCAGTTCCGGTATGACCACGACAATGCTGCGATTGGGATTTTTCTTCGAAAGATCGAGAACAAATTTAACAATGGGAACGATTACAAAGCGGTAGGGGGAAGGCAGGAAATGAAGCTGCGGTGGTTCCTTGCCTTCCGCGCGGAAAGGTTTCTCCACATAGTGCTCCCAATCATCCTGCAGCAATTCAGAATGCTCAGTGGGTTCCACGTGCAACGCGATCACCTCCGGAGAGAGCCGCGCGGCAAATTCAATTCCCTGCCGCGTGACGTTGCTCCACCGGTCGATCGCAATCACCGCAATGGGATGCTGGCTGAGCCCTGCGACATCCACAGGAATCTTGCACGAAGTGAGCACCTTCACGGAGTGGTAGTGGCGCCGTACGATAGCAAAGAAAGCGATCGTCAGGGGGATGAAAAGCAATGTGATCCATGCCCCGTCCACGAATTTCGCAATCAGCACAACAACCGTGGTCGTGCCCGTGACGAAGGCGCCGAGTCCGTTCACCAGTGCGCTCTTCACCCAACCGGGACCACGATTTTTAAACCAGTGCATCACCATTCCGGCTTGCGAAAGCGTAAAGGCCATAAACGCGCCTACCGCGTAAAGCGGGATGAGCCGGTCTGTAACCCCGCCGAACAGGATGAGTACCCCGCCACACAGCAGCGCCAGTACAACGATGCCGTAGGTGTAAACCAGCCGCCGCCCGCGATAGCCGAACACGTGCGGCAGATAGTTGTTCTGCGCGATGGCCCGGCACAGCCGAGGAAAATCTGCAAAGGCTGTGTTGGCTGAAAGAGAAAGAACAACCAGTATCGACCCGATGGTTAGATAGTAAAAGAATCCCTTGCCGAAAACCGCGGCGGTGAGCATCGATAGAACGCTTTGATAACCAGGTAGGCCTGGGTCGGTTGCCGCAATTCCGTAAACCCTCACCAGATAGGAAATCCCGGCCAACATCACCGCTAAGAGAAAAATAATCACCGTTAGAGTCCGCTGTGCGTTTTTTACGGTCGGCTCCCGGAAAGCCTTCACTCCGTTACTGACCGCCTCCACGCCAGTCAAAGCTGTACATCCGCTGGCGAAAACCTTCAACAGCAGCCAGAAGCTCACAACCGCAGTCATCGCCGGCGGAGGCGGAAGCCCGACAACCGGCGTGGGACGCCCTCCGCTCAGCAGCACACGAAAAATGCCCGCGACGATGGTGATCAGAAGTGTCCCCACAAACAGAAATGTAGGAACTACAAAGGCCGCGCCCGCCTCGCGCACGCCCCGAAGGTTGATGATGGTGATTACGATCAGAATCCCCACGCAGAGAGAGACGGTATACGGCAGCAACGACGGCACTGCCGAGACCAGAGCACCAACCCCGGCAGAGATGCCGACCGCCGCTGTCAGGATATAATCCGCGAGCAGCGCGGCTGCCGCGAGCAATCCGGCCGAAGCTCCAAGATTAAAGCGCGCTACGGTATAGGAACCACCCCCGGACGGGTAAGCTGCGATGGTCTGGCGATAGGAGAAGTACACGATCACCAGCAACGTGATGATGGCCGCGCTGACGGGAACGATATAACGAACACCGAGCAGGCCCAGCGGGATTAGAAGCGTGAGCGCCGCTTCTGGTCCGTAGGCCGCCGAACTAAGCGCATCGAGTCCAAATATCGGGATGCCCTGCGTCGGCCCGATCTGCTCCGCGCGCTCGTCGCTGGTTTTGATGGGTTTGCCAACAACGAGATCAAGTATGTTCATGAGGAAACGGTCCGTCGTCGCGCGCTATTTCACAAACGTCAGCCCATGCGGTACCGCATACTTGAACACGTAGGCGTAGAGCATCACAATAATTCCGACGATCGAACAGAGCGCCACCGAATGCCACGCGACAAAACGGAAAATAACTCCTTCGTTCCCCACTTGCTCGGTAGCAGCTGTGGCAATCGTGATCGACTGCGCATCCACCATCTTGCCCATCACTCCTCCCGCGCTGTTGGCCGCGCACATCAGCACCGGATCAATGCCTAGCTGTTGAGAAGTAATTCGCTGCAAGCTTCCAAAGAGCACGTTCGACGATGTATCGCTCCCCGTAAGCGCAACTCCTAACCACCCCAGAAACGTCCCGAAGAACGGATACAGCCATCCCGTACGCGTAAATGCCAGGCCCAGCACGGCGTCCAGGCCCGAATAGCGCGTCACGTAACCCAACCCCAACATGAAGGAGATGGCAATCATCGCCAGCCGCATCCGCACCAGCGTCTTCCAGAAGATCTTCAGGAGTTGCACCGGACCCTGCCCGAGCAGCAATCCGGAAACGATAGCGGCAAAGAAACATCCCGTCCCGGTAGCCGAGAGCCAGTTGAAATCGTATCGCGCCGCCTCCGGCGTTGGCTTGGTAACAATCGGAGCCGCGCGCGAAATCGCATTGTGCAGTAGAGGCACATCCCATCCCGCCGGACCAGGCCGCATCTTCCCATCGGGAAGCGTCACATTGAAAGCGGGTGTGGTCGCCTGATTCATCGCCAGCTTGATCTTCGGCAATCCCCAAAGCAGCACAAACAATGAGAGAATCGCAAACGGCATCCATGCCTTCAACACCTGTCCCGCGGTATAACTGCGCGGCTTTACATATCCGTCGAATTCCGCTGCCGTCCATTCTCCGCCCATCTGGTCGGAGATCTCACCGGTCGGAGGCGGGACCGCCACTGGCTTATCGTCATAATCGAACCGCCAAATCTTCTTCGGCTTCCAGAACCGCAGAAAAATCAAAGCCGCGACAATCGAAACCACCCCTCCCATAATGTCCACAAGATTGCTGTCCACGTAATTCGACCAGAAGAATTGCGTAAGTGCGAAAGAAAGCCCGATGACCAGAATCGCGGGCAACACTTCGAAGGTTTCTCTCCAACCGACCATTGTGCGCACCAGCCAGAAAGGAACGATCACCGCGGTGAACGGAAGAATCCGCCCAATCATCGCGCTGATGTCGGATTCCGGCAATCCGGCCACAGCCGCCAGGCTGTGAACCGGCGTCCCAATCGCGCCATAAGCCACCGGCGCTGTGTTCGCAATCAGATTCAAGGCAGCCGCATGAAAGGGCCTGAACCCCAGCCCAATCATGAAAGCACCGGCAATCGCCACCGGCGCGCCAAAACCCGCAGCTCCCTCAATGAACGCCCCAAAACAAAAAGCCACCAGCAGAACCTGTAACCGCCGGTCTGCGGTGATGCCGGCAATCGACTCCTTCATGATTTCAAATTGCCCGGTCTCCACCGAGATGTCATAGAGGTAAACCGCAGCCAGAACGATCCACGCGATCTTCAACACTCCGAACGCCACGCCGTAGATAAAGCTCATACCGGCCAGCGTCGCAGGCATCTTGAAGAAGATGATCGCTACCACCACGGCTGTCGCCGCCGCGGCAATCGCACACCAGTGCGGCTTCACTTTAAGCCCGGCCAGCAGCCCGAAAAGAACAATGATGGGAAGCGCAGCCACCAGCGTGGAAAGCCACCAGTGACCAAGCGGATCGTAGATCTGAGTCCACTGCATAACCACCCCCTAACGAACGGAGTCAGCTGCGCAACCGAGATCACAAATTAAGTTGCTTCGAAGGGGCGCGCCTTTTAGCCGCCCACTTCCCACCCCTTCGGGACATTCACATAAGAGCGATCCAATTCCGCAACCGACGCGCACCCCAGGAGCCGCAAAGTTCGCTCCAGATCCGTTTGCAGAATCTCAATCGCCCGGTCCACTCCAGCCTCACCCGCCGCGGCCAACCCGTATGCATACGCACGACCGCAAAGGACCGCCCGCGCTCCCATGCAGAGAGCTTTTACAATGTCGGCGCCGCGGCGAATACCACCATCCATGAATACCTCGATCCGGCCCTTTACCGCTTCGACGACTTCCGGCAATGCCCGCAGAGAAGCCGGCACTCCATCCAGTTGCCTTCCGCCATGGTTCGAAACCGAAACTGCCGCCGCTCCTGCATCAATGGCGTGCCGCGCATCGTCCCCGGTCAGTACACCCTTCACCACAATCGACCCTCGCCAGATTTCCCGAATCCAGCGGAAGTCTGCCCAGGTCGCAGTCGATTCCGCCAGCGCAGCGTTGATGTCCACCAACGGCATCGGCCCCTTGCCCGGCACCACCACGTTCGGCAACAGCGGCACGCCCCCATCCCGTAAGAAACCAATGAGCCATCTCGGACGCGAAAGAATTTGCGGAAGATAAGGAATTTTCTCCAGCGGACCGCCGCTGATCAGTTCCTTCATCCCGTTGCGGTAATCGCGCTCGCGAATCCCCGACACCGGAGTATCAATGGTCACCACCAGCGCCGAGAACCCCGCCGCTCGTGCCCTTTCAATGCTGGCCTCAGCCGCCCCGCGCCCGCCCATCAGGTAAAGCTGATAGAAAACCGGTCCGGCGGAGCCGGCCTTCACATCTTCCAGCTTGTGTCCCGAAATCGTCGAAAGAATGTAGCCAGTTCCCGCCCGGCCCGCAGCTCGCGCCGCGGCGACTTCGCCTCCCGGATGCATAAGCCGGCTGTACCCGACCGGTGCCAGCAAAAAAGGAAGCGCCAGATCGAGCCCCAAAACCCGAGTGCGCAAATCGCACTTCGCAACCTCGACCGCGTGCCGTGGCCGAAAAGTCACGTCGTTAAATATGCGGCAGTTCTCCCGCAGCGTGACCTCGCCCTCGGCCCCGCCGTCCAGGTAATCAAATACAGATTTTGGCACCCGCGCCCGCGCGATCGGACGAAAGTCTTCGATGCACACAACCCGGGGGGACGCCACAGCCCGCGCAGCTCTCGTCATCGGCAATCCCAATCTCGCAATGTCTGTGTTTGGAATCTTGAAGCAGGCGGATATCCTACCACTGCGCGAAGCCGGGGAGGGACAGAAACTTCCCCGAGGCTATCCCAGCTTCAGGCCGTTCGGAACCGTGGGCAGCGACCGCAACCGCACGCCCGTCGCGTCGAAAATCGCGTTGCCGATCGCCGGAGCCAAACCAATCATCGGGCATTCCCCCGCGCCGGCCGACGAAATATCCTTGCGGTCGAGCAGCACGGTCTCAAGCACAGGCACATCGCTGAACCGCGGTACCCGATAGCTCGAGAATCTTCCGTTCAGCACCCGCCCGTTTTCGAATTCGATCACCTCAAAAAGGGCCCCACCCAGTCCCATAATGTTCGACCCCTCAATCTGATTTCGCAAATTGTCGGGGTTAACGATCGCACCACACTCGAAAGCCGTAACCACGCGAACCACCCGCACTTCCCCGGATGTTCGATCTAATGCAACCTCGGCGCAGGTCGCCACATTCCCCATTTTCTCGAATCCGCCACCCATCCCGAACCCGTGTCCCCCAGCCTTCGCGCCTGGCCAACCAAATTTCTTCGCTGCCGCCACAAACACGTCCCGCAACCGCTCATTCTTCAGATTCTTGAGCCGGAATTCCAGCGGATCCATGTTGATCAAATGCGCCAGTTCATCCATAAATGATTCCCGGGCAAAATGATTCGCCGTTGCAGCCAGCGCCCGGTACGATCCTTGCCGCAAGGGCGAGTGCGCGGCATGAAATTCGATCCGCTGGTTCTGAACGTCGTAATAAGTGCGAATCCCTGCCGAGCCGGAATTGTAGTTATGAAATTCCCATGCCGCGATCGCACCGTCCCCGGCCACTCCGCCTGTGGCCTCGATCACCCCCGCCGGACGGAAATAAGCCCAGGTAAATTCCTCTTCGCGTGTCCACACCAGCTTCACCGGCCGCTTCGCCGCACGCGCCAGTCGTGCCGCTTCAATTGCCGCTTCGCCCGTGTGCTTGCCCCCGTATGCCGATCCCGTATCCGGCATCAGCACGCGTACGCGTTCTTCCGGAATCCGAAACGCGTCAGCCAGTTCACTGCGCACTCCGAAAGGCCGCTGAGTTCCTGTCCAGACCGTCAGATTGTCGCCCTCCCACTGCGCCAGCGCAGCCCGCGGTTCGAGCGGTGCATGTGCAATGTAGGAAACGGTGTAGGTCTGCTGCAGTTGATGATCGGCGGCAGCCAGAGCCTTTTCCACCGATCCAACTTCATAGCGTGACCCATCCCCCGTCGGGTCATCACCCGCGGTCGCCGTCTTCTTTAAATATTCAAACAGCTCTTTATTCGAGGGCTGCGGTTCAGACTTCCACTCCGCGTGCATCGCAGCGATTGCATGCGTGGCAATTTCCGCGCTCGGCGCTGCTAACCCGACAAAATTGCCATCGTGAACCACAATCACGCCAGGAATTTGTTCCGCCTGGCGCGTATCAATCGACACTAGCGTCGCTCCAAAGGCCGCAGGCCGCAGAATCTTCCCGTGTAGCATCCCCGGCAGTCTCTGGTCGATCGGGTACCGATGTTTCCCGGTCACAAAGTCTCGTCCATCGACTTTACCCACCGATTGCCCTTGCACCTTCCACTGCGCCGCCGGTAAGAGCACGTCTCCGGGACCGATAGTCTGCGTAAGTTGCTGCCCCTTGATCAGCGCTCCGTATGCCACCGATCGTTTGCTCTGCGGATCCGTGATCTCGCCGTCAGCCGCCACCAGTCGCCGCCGATCGACTTTCCACTTGGCCGCAGCCAAACCAACCAGCATCTCGCGAGCTGCCGATGCCGCCTTCCTGAGCTGCGGACTCATGGTTGGCGTAGTCCGACTGCCGAAGGTCCCCATATCAAAGGGAGTAAGTTGCGTGTCTCCCATGACGATTTGGATTTTCTCCACGCCGACCAACAACTCCTCCGCCACCGCCTGGCTCAAAGATGTCCGGATGTTCTGCCCAACTTCCACCTTGCCCGTATACACAGTAACCATGCCGCTTTCGCCGATATGCAGCCATCCACCGATGTCCTGAGGAAGTTCCGATCCCCGTTTGCCAGAACCAGATTCCTGCCCACGGACACCTTTCAGCGCACAGATAACCAGGATGCCGGCGCCCAGGAACTTGAAAAACTGCCGCCGGTCAACGTCGAAGTGGTAAGTAGGCGGAGCGCTGAGTTCGTAGCGTTCTGGCTCCAGAGGAATTTCGAAATCTAAGCACCCGAGAACTCGATCATTATTCATTGCCGGCGCTCCCCGAGGATCGCGATTCCTTCAGAACCGTCGCCGCGCTCCGCACTGCCGCCACAATGCGGGGTTGAGTTCCACACCGGCAGATGTTGCCTTCCATGAAATGCCAAATCTCAGCCTCCGACGGATTCGGATTCGTGTTCAACAGCGAGACCGCCGTCATGATCATCCCCGACGTGCAGTAAGCGCATTGCATTGCTGCGTGGTCAAGAAAAGACTGCTGCACCGGATGCAGCCGCTCACCTTTCGCTATCCCCTCAATAGTCGTGATTTGTCGATCGCGCACTGTTCCGACCGCCGTAATGCAAGACCGCCGCGGACTTCCGTTGATCAGCACAGTGCAAGCGCCGCACTGCCCTTCGCCGCACCCGTATTTGCTTCCCGTTAGATCCAGTTGATCTCGCA
>Ga0210395_10003144_pt1 | contig 12696 bp, 9 predicted proteins | sample IncBWH4OmetaG_FD_150861 | JGI IMG/M metagenome (GOLD analysis project Ga0210395, IMG submission 150861) | Forest soil microbial communities from Barre Woods Harvard Forest LTER site, Petersham, Massachusetts, United States - Inc-BW-H-4-O ...
GACCACCGCGCGAAAGCCTTCGCCTATCAGTTCGTAGGTTTCTTCGAGCATTCCCGCCGTCGGCAGAACATCCAGGCGCCCGGAAACGCCACTCGCAAAGCTGAGGTCGATCGCATACCATGCCGCTGCTGCTTCACCTTTCCCGAGTGCAGGGATTCTTGCCTCCGATACCTGACCCGCGATATAGCGCATGGCGTCGATCGCATGAACCGCCGTCGCCCAGAGAAATTCCGGCTCACGCCGTTCGTGCCGCGACATCACGCAACGCACATAGCGCAAGGGTCCGGCGGCGCGGGTCCATTCCAGGGCTCGGTTGAGAAACGGCATGAAGCGCCGGTTCACGGAAACCATGTTGAGCGTCTTCGCGGCCTGGGCTGCAGCCAGTAGCGCCTTCGCCTCTGCCAGCGATGCGCCCAGCGGTTTCTCCACCACGCACGGAATCGACTGGGTCAGCAACTGGATGCCCAGTTCCGAAATTCTCTCCACCGGAACGACCGCGATGCAGCCATCCAGTTTGTGCCGCGCCAGCATTTCATTCACATCGCGGTACGGATTGAGGAAACCATGCTGCCGGCAAAACATCTGTGCTCGTTCCAGGTCGAGATCGCAGGCCGCGGTCAATTCAATCTCGCCCGGATGCGCAGCCTGGTATCGCGCCAAGGGGACAGCATGGCCGCCCTCCGAGTGCTCTCCGCAACCGATGAGTCCCAGCCGAATCATAAAACTTTGAATACCGCGAGTCACACCGCGAAACTTCACCGCACAGAGCTTCCGCCCACAGCGGACTTCGCGCCTACCGATTCCTCGCCTCGAATCAGATGCAACGACAAGCCGACCGCCAGAGTCAGTCCGGCAAACAACAGCACCGTCATTCGCTGGCCCGACGGAACTGTCAGGAGCAGTAACAGGCTCAACAGCCCGATGCAGGATATGGTACGGCTTAGAAAGCGAAACACGGGCACAGTGAAATCCGGAGAATCTTTCAATTCGCGGGCGACATCGATAGGCGTATCCAGATTTTTGAAGAGTCGCGCGCGGGCTGGCGTATCGCCGCGATCAAAGAGCATGCTCAAGAAAAAAGTCCCGAACGATGCCGGGATGATATAGGCCACCTGCTGAATCAACGACCAGTGATAATGGAATGCCCCCAGCATGCCAAGAATCAGGCCAATCGCGAATGACGCGAGACCCGACCACGGCGGCGTCCGGCGCACGGCCAAGCCTAGCAGCGCGGGCGGCCCGTAAGCCAACGACATGAGCGTGTTGAAAGTCAGCATGACCTGGAACACGCTTTGCCCGCTGCCTGCCATGACTGCAGCGATCACGATCGTCGCCCCGCCGATGAGGAACGTACTCACCCACCCTGCTACCAGCAACTCGCGATCTCCTGCGTTCTTGCGGAGCAAGGCTTGATACAAGTCTTTGGACAGAATGGCGGACTTGAGATTGAACTGCGCGGATAGGGTCGCCATGGTCGCGCTGAACATTGACGCCAGCATCACACCAATCAGTCCATGCGGCAGCAAGGTCAGACTGGCAACCGCATATGCACCCTCGCTGGGATTCGCCAGCGAAGGCCAAACGGTGCGCAGGTCGGGATAAACCACGCGCATCGCCATGGGCGGAATAAACCACAAGAACGCGCCCACAAAAAATAGTCCACAACACAACAACGCCACTTTGCGGGCCGAACGTTCGGTGTCGACGCTGAAGTAGCGTTGCGCCATGGCGCTAGTGTTGTATCCAAAGGAAACCATGATGGTCCAGGACACGATGTAGATCCATCCGAACTCGCCGGAAACGTGCAGCGTCTTCATCTCCGGAGGCAGCGAATGGATGAGGCCCGTCACTCCGCCGACACGCACGAGCGAAAGGAAGCAGAGCACCAGGCAAAACGGCATCAGGATTGACGCTTGTAGAAAATCGCTGACCACCACTGCCCAGAGGCCACCTAAAACGCAATAAAAAATAATGAGCGCGCCGGCCCCGACGATTGTCCAGGTTACGGGAAATCCACACGCAGAAGATACGAAAAGGCTCAGGCCATACAACGTGCTGGCACTGGTAAAAAGCTGGAACGCGATCGTGGTCCATGAGAAAGTCTGATGAGTGGCCAGGTTGAAGCGGCCGGACAAGTATTCCATCACTGTGGTGATCCGGCTGCGCCGCCAGAGTTGAGCAAATATGAAATACCCCAGCAGGAAGCTGAGCGCGTTGCCAATATAGAGTCCCGTGGCCGCTATTCCCGCGCGGTAGGCCACGCCCGCCGCGCCGGTAAACGTCCACGCACTGAAGCCTGACATGAAGCAACTCAGGCCCGCGACCAACCAGGGAACTCGGCTTCCTCCGCGAAAGTATTCAGCTGCACTGCGATTGAAGCGAACCACATACAGCCCCACCAGCACCATGAGCAGCGCGTAAAGAGCAATCACGACGTAATCCACCGCGTTTACGCTGCTCATCTCGATTGATGCTCCGCCCAGCCCTTATACTTTGTTCCGCGAAAAAAGAGAAGTTAATAGATACCAAACGAAATGAATCGCAGACCGAGGTCAGGCGGACCGATGTTAGACTGTGCGTCATGCCGCGTCCGCAACTGATCGTCTGCGCCGGGGAGGACTTGTTCGCATCTTTTTTTCTCCCCGAGCAACAGAGACGATTGTCGCGCCTGTTTCGCTGGAGCCGGGATGGATCCCGAACTCTAACCCCCGGTTTAAGGCGCAAGTTGACGACAGCAGACGCGCTGATCATCACCTGGGACTCACCGCACTTTTCGGACGACTTGGCGCAATTGGCGCCGAAGCTCCGGATCATCGCTCACTGCGGTGGTGAGGTGAAATCAAGATTCGGGTCTTCCCTCTTCGATGACTTGACCATCACGGCCGCGCCCAAGCCCATGGCCCGCGCCACCGCGGAACTCGGTGCCGCATTGCTCGTCTACAGCGCCCGGAATCTTGATTTCTATCGAGACAAGATGCGGCGGCGCTCCAATCGTATTTACGACGACCTGCATTTGCATGGTTCCACCGAATCGGTGGTCGGACGGGAGGTTGCCATGATCGGTTTCGGCCGAATCGGTCGTGCGCTTGTGGACCTGCTGCGTGGCTTCGATCTGCAATGGCTGGTCTATGACCCTTTCGTGCCGAGATCGCTCACCAGAAATTATCCCGTTCGTTTAACCAATCTTGATTCTCTCTTGCGTCACGCGCACCTACTGGTGCTGACTGCGGCCTTGACGGACAAAACGCGTGGCCTTCTAAGCCGGGATCGTCTCGCGCGCTTGCCCGACGGCAGCGTCGTAATCAACATCGCCCGCGGCGGCCTGATCGACCTGGCCGCACTGACGAACGAAGTAAGAAGCGGCCGGCTCCGTTGTGCGCTCGATGTCACCGATCCTTTGGAGCCGTTGCCCATCGGCCACTCCCTGCGCACTCTGCCGGGAGCCATCGTGACGCCGCACATCGCGGCCAGCAATCGCCGCGTTCGCCACGACATCGCCGACACCGTGATGAACGACCTCGAACGATTTTTCAAGGGGCATGGAGTCGAAAACCGCGTAACTCGCGCCATGCTCGAGCGGATGACCTAATCGTGAAATTGTCCTTCTCTACGCTCGCCTGCCCCGACTGGTCAATGCCGCAGATCATTGCGATCGCCTCGACCGCGGGCTATGACGGCGTCGAATTGCGATTTGTGGAGAACGAAGATTTGTTCTGGAAGCTACCTGCATTTCGCGGAGCGCAATTGGCGTCCACGAAGCAAGCCTTGTCCGATCACGGGCTGGCAATCTCCTGCGTGGACACCAGTTGCCGGTTTCACTCCCCCGACGCACAAGAACGCGCGCGGTGGTTGGAGGAGGGCGAGCGTATGGCGGACTTGGCGGCTTCCTTGAATGCGCCCGGCATCCGAGTCTTCGGCGAGAAGATCCAGCCGGGCGCTGACCGATCCTCGACTCGCGCCTGGATTGCGGATTCCATCCGTACGCTTGGTGAACGGATCGCCGCCAGCGGAATTGAAGTCTGGATGGAAACTCACGGAGACTTTGCAAGTGCATCCGCGACGGCGGAAATCCTGACGGAATCCAGATCGCTGAACATGGGAGCGGTGTGGGATCCGGCAAACTGTTTCCTCGAGTCGAGAGAGCGGCCGCAGGAAGGCGCATCTGTTCTGAGTTCACGAATTCGCCACGTGCACATCAAAGACGTGCGTCAGAATTCCGATGGTTGGAAACCCGTCCTCACCGGTGAGGGAAATTTTCCTTTGGAAGAAGTTCGATCGTCGCTTTGCCAACTTGACTACAACCGCTTCGCTTCGTTTGAGTGGGAAAAGAAATGGCATCCTGAGATCGCCGATGCCAACATTGCGCTGCCCCACTTCGTACGCTGGTTCCGGGAGAATTGGAAAACATGAATGATTGCGAGGGCGCGAAATTGCGCAGACTGACCGAATCCGACCTTCCCGCAGCGCTGGAATTGTCGGAACAAGCCGGTTGGAATCAGACCGCCGATGATTGGCGCATGCTGATCGACCTGGCTCCGGAAGGCTGTCTCGCCATCGAAGTCGAGGGCGAGCTGGCCGCGACGACGACCCTATTGTGTTACGGTCGGCGTCTGGCGTGGATCGGAATGGTTCTGACTAAGAAATCCTATCGCGGGCGTGGCTTTGCCCTGCGTCTGCTGACGCGGGCGCTGAGCCTGGCCGATCAGATGGCGATTGAAACTGTGAAACTCGACGCTACCGATCAAGGCCAACCACTCTACGAAAAGATGGGCTTCCGCAGCGAACAAGCTGTGGAACGCTGGACCAAGCCGGGGAATGGGGGTGCAAGCGAGCCGACGGACCCGGTCGGCGAGCGATCCTCAGACGAAGAGACTTGGCGAACGCCAGACCATCGCGCGTTCGGAGCCGACCGGTCCGAGCTGTTGGAGAGGCTGGCGCGGCGAGGGCAGGCTCCTTTTGTTATCGACGGTTCTTACTGCTTGACGCGGCCCGGGCGCTATTCACATTACCTGGGTCCGTCGGTGTGCGATGCTCCCACGACTGCGCGCGCACTGATCGAGCGAGCGCTGCCAACCGCAGGTGATCGAGACTGTTCATGGGATTTGTTTCCGGCGAACGCTGGCGCGGCCGAGATTGCGCGCGATCTTGCATTTACGCCGACCAGGCGCCTGCAGCGCATGGTCCGCGGAAAAGATCTGCACGCGAACCACGATTCGATCTATGCGATCGCAGGGTTTGAGCTGGGCTAAGTGACGGCTATCAAGAATGGCGATTAAAAATATCGAAGAATTAGAAGATCACCTCTCGCGACCCACTGAGGCCGACGCCGCAGCCATGTCAGCCTTGAACGGCGACCTCTTGATTCTCGGCGTCGGAGGCAAAATGGGGCCGAGCTTGGCTCGTCTGGCGCGTCGCGCCGCCGCCCTTGTCGGCGCTCACGTTCGCATCGTCGCCGTAGCTCGTTTCAGCAACGCCAGCCTGCCCGCGCAGCTGGCAGCGCAAGGAATTGAAACCATCACCTGCGACCTGCTCGAACCCGGAGCCTTGTCCCGCCTGCCCGAGATTCCCAACGTCATCTTCATGGCTGCGCGGAAATTCGAGACCTCCGGCTCAGAACACTTGACCTGGGCGATGAATACTTTCTTGCCCGGCCTCGTCGCAGAGCGCTATCGCAACTCCCGCATCGTGGCCTTTTCGACCGGCAACGTTTATCCCTTACGTTCGGTGTCGGAGGGCGGAGCCGTCGAGTCCACACCCGTCGGCCCAGTGGGCGAGTACGCGCAATCGGCTCTGGGGCGCGAACGAATGTTCGAGAATGGCTCGCATCAGTGGGGAACACGCGCGGCCATTCTGCGTCTGAACTATGCCGTCGAATTGCGCTACGGCGTTCTAGTGGATATTGGACGCGCCGTATTCGAACGCCGTCCGATTTCTCTGGCCATGCCCTACGTGAACGTGATCTGGCAGAGGGACGCCAACTCCTGGTGTCTGCGCTCCTTTGCTTACTGTCAGTCCCCGCCGTTTGTATTGAACATCACTGGTCCCGAAACTCTATCCGTGCGCGAACTCGCACTCGAATTTGGCCAGCACTTCGGAATCGAACCAATATTCCGCCCTGAGCTCGAAGGTTCCACTTCACTGCTCAACAACGCCGCCAAGGCCGGAGAACTTTTCGGCCGCCCCACGGCAACTCCCGCCGAAATGATTGGATGGATCGCCGATTGGATTCGCCACGGTGGTGTCATGCTGAACAAGCCGACACACTTCCAAACCCGGGACGGAAAATTCTGATGCAACTGCGCGAGAAACTCCGCTCGGGTCTTGTGATTCCAGCCCATCCTCTGGCTCTGAACAGCAACCGCAAACTGGACGAACGCCGCCAACGCGCTCTCACTCGATACTATCTGGCTGCCGGCGCGGGAGGCATTGCCGTGGGGGTCCACACCACTCAGTTCGCGATTCGTGATCCGCAGTTTGGATTGCTGCAACCGGTCTTGAGCCTCGCCGTGGAAGAAACGCGCGGCCATGACGTCGTCAAGATTGCCGGGGTTTGCGGCAAAACAGATCAAGCCACAGCCGAGGCCCAACTGGCGAAAGACTTGGGCTACGATGCCGCGCTGTTGAGTCTAGCGGCCTTGAGGGATGAGAGAATTCCCGAACTTCTCGAACACGCTCGAACCGTTGCGTCCGTGATTCCGGTCATGGGCTTCTATTTGCAGCCTGCGGTCGGAGGCCGCTTACTCCCCTATGAGTTCTGGCGCCCGTTCATCGAAATCGACAACGTGGTCGCGATCAAGATCGCGCCCTTCAATCGCTATCAGACCATTGACGTCGTGCGCGCGCTCGCTGAATCGGGCCGCAGCCAGGAAGTCGCGCTGTATACCGGCAACGACGACAACATCTTGAACGACCTGCTGACGCCTTTTGACATCGCGAACCAACGGATTCGGATCGTCGGCGGCTTGCTGGGATATTGGGCGGTGTGGACAAAGACCGCGGTCTCTCACCTGGCGACAGCAAGAAAGAATTTCGACACAATCCCCAGCGAACAACTCACACTCGCCCAGCAGATTACCGACGCGAACGCGGCGATCTTCGATCCCGCTCACCAGTTTCGTGGATGCATTCCGGGCGTACATGAGATCCTGCGGCGTCAAGGTCTGCTGGAAGGCCGCTGGTGTCTTGATCCCCACGAGGAACTCTCCCCGGGCCAGATGGAAGAAATCGACCGAGTGTGCAGATCGTATCCGCACTTGCAGGATGACGACTTCGTAGAGGAGCACCTGGATGAATGGCTTCGCTAGAACTCTTGCCGTTGTCCTTCTTAGCGGCCCAACGCTGGTCGCGGGTCAAGCGGTACTCGAGAGCACCTTGGCGACCAAAGATGCGCCGCTGCAGGTCGATCCGGCTCTGCCCTTCTGGAGCGCCGCACATCCTGTCTTCATGGAGAGAGACTCGTTCGGACAAGCTGTCCCTCGATATCGCACGGAGGTGCGTTCGCGCTGGACCAGAGATAATCTGTATTTCTTATTTATTTGCCCCTATGAACAGCTCCACCTTAAGCCCGAGCCGAACACTCGCCAGGAAACCAATCAACTCTGGACCTGGGATGTAGCGGAAGTATTTCTCGGTTCGGACTTCGCTGACATTGATCGCTACAAGGAGTTCGAAGTTTCGCCGCAAGGCGAGTGGATCGACCTGGACGTGAATCTCCATAACCCTCACCACGAGGATGGCTGGACGTGGAATTCAGGGTTCGAAGCGATCGCCAGAATCGATCAGCAAAAGCATATCTGGTATGCCGCGATGCGGATCCCTCTGGCGGCAGTCGACACGCGGCCACCCGTGCCCGGAAATACATTGCGCTTAAACCTGTTCCGCAGCCAGGGCCCGCCCCAGCATCTGCAGGAGATAACCTGGCAGCCGCCCATGAGCAAGACATTTCACGTTCCAGAAAAATTTGGATTGCTTAAACTCGTGGAGAGCGGGCGTTGAACGGCAGATAGGAAACTTCGATTCATTGGTGAGCTGTGAATCGCAACCGGGTCACGGCTCTTAATGAATGTATGCCCCGCTTGGGAGCAAGTCCTCGATCGGCCATAGCTCGATTTTCTGGTTGACCAATTCCGACCATGGCATGACGTGCCCATCGGGCTCAGAGAGCAGCTTGATATTCGGGAGCGTTTCCGAAATCGCGCTGGCCAGCGTGAAACTATCATTCGAACCCGCGACCGTGATTTCGGCTCGAAGGTTGAACTGCGCCCGGAAAAAGCGAGTGGCAATTTCGGCGTCTTCGATCATCTGGAGAAAATAGGGTCTGCCGCTGAGAATCGAGTTGTAGACATAATCCGCCAGAACCCCTGAGACCGGACTCACGTACGCGTGCTCGAAATCCAATTGCGCCAGTGAGGGATCGTCTGGCGACGCCGCCTTATACGGCATTCGCGTTTCGCCCAACCCACGCGGATCGAGGGAAATGATGTCGTAGCCGGCATCCAGATATTTTCTCAGGCTGGTCCAGTCCTGCGCGGTGGCTTTCCCATTTTTCCCCAGCCACAACACCACCCGGCGCTGCACCCCATCCGCCTTGTGGAAATAAAGAAGCGGCAGTTCGAGATATATGCTGTGATGCAGCACGTACTTATCGATGGTGACTCCTTCGAACTGAGAACTGCCTCGGGCTTCCCATCGGATTTCTTCGCGCCCCGGAATCTCTCCCTGGAATTCATCGACCGACCAAGAGTTGATTCGCGGGTAGAGATCGGAATAATAGAGTTGACGAAGAGTTCTAGTGGGCCGATCCTTATGCTGCGCGTAGTATTCCCGGATCACATCCATCAGCGAGCGCGCGTCCTCGAACTCGATCATGACCTGGCCGGTGCGCGTACACTGCAACGTTTTCTGGTCGAGTTCTTTCACCGGCGGAAGCCCTCGCCGCGCGGGCAAACCATTGAAGTGGTCCAGGAAATTTATCGCTGCTTCCTGATTTTCGACTGAAAAGTCATGGCTGTGATATCCCTCGGCCATTCCAATGCGGTCCGCATGCTGGAATTTGCTGTAGAGTTCGGTCACTTCACGAACCGCTTTGTGCGCGCCCTCGATCGGAAAAAAGTCGAGGACTGCCGCGGCGACAAACACCGGGCGCGGATACATCATCAGTAGAAGTCCGGCATTGTCCACATGATTCGAGATCATGCCATAGAGGTCCTGCTCGGGATCGCTGTCGGGATCCTGAAAAATGCGGTTATACACGCGCATGGGTAGAGCAGTGATGTAACAGGAAATCGCCGCAACTTTAATGCGGTGGTCCAAGGCGGCGATGTGTGCCGCCTGAAACCCGCCGCCGCTCGTACCGGTGATGCTGATGCGCTCCGCATCTACTTCGGGCCGCGTCAGTAAATAATCTACCGCGCGAATGCCGTCCCAGATCTCCCAGCGAGCCAGGTTCGTCCCGGCAAGATACGCCAGGTTGCCCAGGACAGCATGCTCGGCGCAGATCAAGTTGTATCGGCTCTTACCACCTTTCGCGTCCCAAAACTGGCTGCGCTCGCCCTGCCCCACCGGATCCCAAGCGATGACGACGTATCCTCGCTGCACCAACCGCTGGCACAGGGCCTGGTAATGCACCTTCCCGTTATCGGCATGGCCCGCAGGCACAAGAATCGCAGGATGTTTCTCGTTCCCATCTTCGGGCACATAGACCAGCGCGGAAACATAGACTCCGGGCAGACTTTCAAAAATCAGCTTCTCGATTCGAAACCCATCCATCTGAATCTTCCCCGTGATGCGGGGATGAAGTGGCGTTCGTTCACTCGGAAGCCCACCCAACATGGCTAGCAGATGCTCTTCTGCGCGTCGTTGCACAGCCAGCAACTCCTGCTCGGTTTCTATTCCACTCCACTCCTTACGGCGCTCATCGTCTTGCCGCCATGCCATCTCGGTCTGATACTGCAAATATGGAGTTATGACGGGCGCTTCTTTTACAGCCTGCGGAAATATGCGGAAAGCGTCGGCGGGAGGTTCATCCGCAGCGGCCGCCCAGGAAGCTGCTGCACATAATCCGAGAATGAGCACACTTTTCATTCGCTGTTGTGCAAGACCAGAGCACGGGAGGTTCGGGTCCAAATCGGTTCGCGAACGCAGCCGAATTATAAGTTACGTGGCCGGTTGAGCAGGTCCGGGAACCCTTCGCAAATTACCGTCCCTTGTGATGCTCGCCTTCGCATACCGTCGTTTTATAAGGCAGCAATCGACGAATAGCAAATAAAAATAAGTAATCGTCGGTTTTCGATGGTAAACTGCTCAATCTGTGCTTATGCCGGCAGCGGAACCGGTTGTTTTTCTCCTGGTGCGCCAACTCGTCGTTCTCGCGAATCCCAACTTACCGGGAGCGCAAACTTCAATCCCAAACAGCTGCTCAGCAGCATTGAAGGAGACGTCATGAGACACCACCTGCATCGGTCGTTCGCTCTCACCCTCACCGCCATCTTTTTGCTTTGCGGTGCCGCATTTTCTCAAGCCGGAACCTGCGCTGGCATGACCGTGGGCCAACTCACCAGCCTGAACGGTTTTGTGCCGTTCCCATCCAGTAGTTTGTGGAATACCGACATATCCGCCTCGCCGGTCGATCCCAATTCGGCGAATTACATCAACTTCATCGGAAGCACCGTAACCCTCCATCCCGATTTCGGGTCTGGTACTTTTCACAGCCAGACGATTGGTATTCCCTATCAGGTTGTGGCGGGAACTCAGGCGAAAGTCACGGTAACCCTGGGAACGTTCGCCAGCGAAAGCGATCCCGGGCCCGAGCCAATTCCTTCCAACGCGCTCATCGAAGGCTATCCCAAACCTGGCAACGGTGATCGCCACGTTTTAGTGCTCGAAAAAGATGGCTGCTGGCTTTACGAGCTTTATCATGCCACGCTGAAAAGTGGGCAATGGAGCGCCGATTCGACGGCCATCTGGGACATGACGATTAATGAGCAGCGTCCCTACACCTGGACTTCGGCCGATGCCGCGGGCTTGCCGGTCTTCGTCGGACTCGCCCGATATGACGAGGTCGCCGCAGGCGCCATTAACCATGCGCTGCGATTCACCATACCCACATCCCAGAAGGCGTTCGTCCTTCCCGCCACTCACTGGGCATCCACCACGACGGACCCGAATGCTCCGCCTATGGGCCTTCGTCTTCGCCTCAAGGCGGCCTTCGATATTTCCAGTTATCCCGCGGACGATCAGGTGATTCTAACCGCTATGAAGAAGTACGGGTTGATTCTGGCCGACAATGGCAGCGGAATCTTCATCAGCGGAGCGCCCGACAATCGCTGGAACAATACCGACTTGAATCTCTTGAAGGCGATTACCGCTTCGAATTTCGAAGTGGTGCAGACTGGCACCATCTATACACCTGCAAACGTTCCCACCGGTGCGTCGCCCACGATCAGCAGCTTCACCGCCAATCCATCGACGGTGACGGCTGGCCAGTCGACAACCCTAAGCTGGAGCGTCACCAACAGCACCTACAACATCATTGATCCACAAGCCGGACCCGTGCGTGGCACCAGCGTCGTCGTCACGCCGTCTTCTTCGACCACCTACACTCTGGATTCAACCAATCAATTCGGGCGCACCACCGCTACCGTGCCCGTGACCGTACAGTGATCTGAATCAGGAAATGTCATCGGGGCGGCAGGAGTGGAACAGTCTTCACTCCTGCCGTTTCAGAAACCGTCACGGAACCAACTGAAGGACGTCAAAATCTGCGCCGAACGAATCCTGTCTACGTTACACTGACACCCCATGACAGGACCCGGAAGCGAAGGCGCTGCTGCATCGATCGGCGAGCTGTCAAGAAGCCCCGGTTCAACTGCCACTCAATCTCCGGCGGATCGACGCCAGGCCTACCAGGCAGCCGCGACAGCTTTTGTGGTGCTGTTCTGCATTGTTGGGATCTCCCTCTGGGGACTGCCTTTCTACTACGACTTCATGGTCCAACAGTTCGGTTGGACGCGCGCTCAAGTGACGTCAGGCAACGCGCTGAGCAAACTCGTCGTGGGCCCCATCTTCGGATTCCTCGCAGGCTGGGTTGTGGACCGCTTTGGCCCCCGTCGCTTGATGATGATCGGGATATTGATGGCGGGCGGTGCCTTGATAGGACTGGGTTCGGTCTCTAGCCGTGGCATGTTTTACTTCTTTTACTTTTTTAACGCGCTGGGCTACGTTTGTGGGGGCCCGCTTCCCAACCAAGTACTGTTAACGGAGTGGTTCGATCGATCGCGCGGAAAGGCGATGGGGTTCGCCTATCTCGGCATCGGCATTGGAGGCGCAACCGTCCCGTGGATATCACATGCGCTCGTCCAGCATTTTGGTTGGCAGACGTCGTTGCGGATTCTCGGTCTCTTGATCGTGGTCGTGTCATTGCCCCTGGTTCTCCGCTTGAAAGAATTCCGGTTGAAGGAACTCCCCAAAACTGGAACGACCAGCCCGGTCAAGTCTGCGAGTCCAATGGCGGCATTCAAGCGATCATCGTTCTATCTGCTAACCCTGGGAAGCATGTGCTCGATTGCCGCCGTCAGCGGCACGCAGCAGAATCTGAAACTTTTCTTGAGTCTCGACCGGCACTTCACCCAGCGGGATGCCGCCAGTGTCCTATCGCTGGTGTTGGCCTTCAGTATTGCTGGCCGGTTACTCATCGGT
>Ga0210395_10003145_pt1 | contig 12695 bp, 14 predicted proteins | sample IncBWH4OmetaG_FD_150861 | JGI IMG/M metagenome (GOLD analysis project Ga0210395, IMG submission 150861) | Forest soil microbial communities from Barre Woods Harvard Forest LTER site, Petersham, Massachusetts, United States - Inc-BW-H-4-O ...
CAGAGTTCTGCTCGACCATCATCTCGGTGTTCTCGGCCTCTCGCCGGAGGCGATTACCGGCTACGCGCGCGAGGAGCCCACGCACCTGGCGGTGGCGGCCGCGGTCGCCGCCGGGCGGGCCGACGCGGGCCTGGGCATCATGGCGGCCGCGAAGCCGTACGGTCTCGACTTCGTGCCGGTCGACCGCGAGCCTTACGACCTCGTCGTCGCGCCCGGGGCGATCGAGTCGCCGCAGCTCGCGCCCCTCTGGTCGCTGCTGGCCGACAGCGAGTTCCGGGCCTCGGTCGAAGCCCTCGGCGGCTACTCAACCGCCGAGATGGGCCGCCGGGTCCGCTGAGCGGCTAGTCATGGCGGAACTGGCTGAGCCATTCCGCGAAGAGCCTGATCCCGCCGAACGGGTAGAAGTGCAGTTTCACTTCCCCGTGGAGCCGCGCGTCATAGCCGGCGGCCAGCGCCCAGATGAACCGGTCCGGCCCCGCCGATCCCGCGGGATCGGCCAGCGAGAACCCGTAACCCCGCGCCGCGTCCTCGGTCACGCCGACGCCGCACCGGGAGGAGTACGTCAGCAGCCGCCGGACGGCGGCCGGCCCGGGGACGCCGATGCTGACGGGCAGCCGGACGCCCTTCGTCCGCAGGTCAGCGAGCCACCGCAGGACCATGCTGGCGTCGAACCCGAACTGCGTGATGACGCTGCCGTCCAGCCCGCGCTCCGCGAGCGCCGCGGACTTCCCGGCCAGCGCCGGCCACAGCACGCCATCGGCGACCACGGGGTGCCCGCCGGGATGGCCGGCCACGCTGACCCGGCGTATCCCGTACCCTTCGAGCACTCCGGAGGCGATCACGCTGGCGGCGTCCGGGTACGGGCCTCGCGGCTGCGCGGGATCACCGCCCACGATGAGCACGCTCGCGCTGGCGCCGGCCAACCGCAGGCCGGCCAGGTACTCCCTGAGCATCTCCTCCGACCGGAGCCGGCGGGCGGCGATGATCGGCACTGGGACGTACCCGAAGCGCCTGACCGCCCGCACCGTGGCCACCCGCGTCGCGAGGTCCTCACTGTCCACGAACCCCACGTGCACCCGGGTACCTGACGGGATGACCACCCGAGCCCGCTCGAGTTCGCGGACATCGTGCCGGGTCACGCCCAGGGAGAACTCCGGGAGGAGGGCGATGGCAGCACCCGTGTCGGCGGCGGTCGTGCTCGTCATCGGGGTGCTCCTCAGGCAGACTCCATCACATCTCCGCCCTCGCACGGCGACCCGGGCATGAGCCCGGCCGGGCCGCTCCCTTGTGATGCTCCACCCGAGCGCCAGTTACGACCCACCTCCACGCTACGCGCCGAGGCGGCACCGCTCAACTGCCTCAACCGCCGGGACCCTCTGACTGGAGGCGGGGTCATGACCGCATCCGGCTGCCCGGGCCAGGCTCCACCAGAACCCTCGGCCGCTCCCCGAGCTCATGCCCCTCCTCGCAGGTCACCGAGACCCTGATCCGCGCACCGCAGTCGGCATGCCGGACCACGGCTGGCGGACCCTCGGGGCCGGCCAGGTTACGGTCACCCCAGCCCATGAACGCGAGCAGGATCGGCATCAGCTCCCGGCCCGGCCCGCTGAGCCGGTACTCATGCCGCTCACGCGCGCCGGCCTCCCGGTAGGCGGTGCGCGTGATGAGGCCGCCCTGCGCGAGACGGGCCAGCCTCGTGGACAGCACGTTCCGCGCGATGCCCAGGTGGCCGGCCAGCTCGTCGAAGCGCCCGACGCCGTTGGCGACGTCGCGCAGCACCAGCAACGTCCAGCGGTCGCCGACGAGAGCGAGCGTCCTGGCGATTGAGCAGGTGTCGCTGTCGAACGCGGTATACGGCCTCATGACGGGCATCGTACGCGTGCTAGGTTGTTTTTTGAAACTCAGACGTGCGGAACTCAGACGTGCAGAGTGAGGTGGCCATGACGACAGCACCGGAGACCGAGCAGCCGAGCACATCGCTGCGGCAGCGGACGTTCAGCTGGGCAGATCCGGCCGCGATCGCCGCCGCGGGAGCGGGCCTGAGCGGGGCCGAGTTCTTCGCCGCGATCTCCGAAGGCAGGATCCCGCCGCCACCGGTCATGCGAACGCTGGACTTCGACGGGGTTTCCTTCGAGGAGGGGCGTGCCGCGTTCCGGCTGACGCCACAGGAATTCCACTACAACCCGCTCGGCAGCGTGCACGGCGGCGTGTTCGCGACCTTGCTCGACTCCGCCTGCGGCTGCGCCGTGCACACCATGCTCCCGGCGGGCGTGTTCTACACGAGCCTGGACCTGTCGGTGAAATTCCTGCGGCCGGTCACGGTCGGCACCGGCCCCATCACCGCGGAGGCCGCCGTCGTCCACCTCGGCCGCCGGACGGCGCTAGCCGAGGGCCGGATCACCGACGCCGAAGGCAAGGTATACGTCACCGCCACGAGCAGCTGCCTGCTGCTGCGCCCGGAGCAGGCCCCTCAGTAAACCCGGCTGCTGGAAATGAGAGTTCGACTAATCTCTAACCGGGCAACGCGACAAGGAGCGCCGAATGGTTAGTTCTGGGTATATTTCCCGCTGCGCACGTGTCTCAGGAAAGAAGTCCATCCCACCTGGCTGAACTGAAGAACCGGGCCCTGAAGGTTCTTGCTGTCGCGGACCTTGATGTGTTCGCAAGAGGACCCCGCGACTTCGATACAAGCTGCAGCGCCATAGCTCCGCGAGCTTTTTCTCCAGTCGCGAAGAGAATCATTTTCGGCAACGCTCATCAAACCCTCCTCAGAACTCCGGGGTTTCGCAGGCGCATGCGTATCTGCCATCGCGTGGGCGCCGACAGACAACGTATCAGTCTCTCAGATCGCGTTGGAGCCATACCCCCTGACTCACCGCACTGAACTTGAAGTTGCAGGGTTTTCACACTATTTGTTCTGGTATGTTCCAACAACTTTGGCCCAACCGCCGCCGAGAGCCGTGCCAGTGTGGCCGGCACGCAATGTCACTTAGCTTGTGGTGATCTTGGGTTCTGCCTGCGGTTTCATGGCTGGTGCGTCATGATCGCGGCTCATGGAGCAGACTGGGCGTGTGGCGGGCCGGCTGAGCGACTGGGTCTCCCTCGGCGTGCTGGCGTCGTGGGTTGACCAGGACGCGGTCGGTGACGCGGTCGAGGCCGCGGGGAAGTCGGCCAGGCGGGAGGGCGGGAAGCTCCCGCCGCAGGTCATGGTGTACTTCGTGATGGCACTGGCGCTGTTCGCCGAGGAGGACTACGAGGAGGTCTGGGCCAGGCTGGCGGAGACGCTCGCGGACTGGGGCGGCTTCGGCGATGACCAGGCCCTGGTGACGACGGGCGGGATCACCCAGGCCCGGCAGCGGCTCGGCGAGGAACCAGTCAAGGAGACGTTCTCGCGGGTCGCGGCCCCGGTGGCGACGCTGGACACGGCGGGGGCGTTCCTCGGCCTGTGGCGGAAGATGAGCATCGACGGCCTGGAGTGGGACGTCCCGGACACGAAGGCGAACGCGGAGGCTTTCGGCTACCCCGGAACCGGGAAGGACGAGCCCCGGGCGGCGTTTCCTAAGGCCAGGGCCGTGACGATCGCCGAGTGCGCGTCGCATGCCCCGGTGCTGGCCGCGATCGGCCCCTGCGTTTCCAAGGGCAGCGGTGAGCAGTCGCTGGCGCGGGAGCTGTACCCGCGGCTGGAGGAGGACTGGCTGCTGATCGCCGACCGGAACTTCTGTAACTGGGAAGACTGGTGCACGGCGGCGGACACCGGGGCCGCGCTGCTGTGGCGGGTGAAATCGGACCTGACCCTGGTCCCGCTGGAGTTCCTGACCGACGGCTCCTACCGGTCCGTGCTGGTGAACCCCAAGGTCAAAGGCGCGGCCCGGCAGAAGCTGGTGGACGCGGCCCGCGCTGGGCAGGACCTGGACCCGCAGAAGGCCAGGCACGTCCGCGTGGTCGAGTACGAGGTCCCCGACCGGGCCGGCGACGGGAAGGACGAGCTGATCGCCCTGGTCACCACCATCACCGACCTGCGGCAGGCACCCGCCCCCGTCCTCGCGGCCGCGTATCACGAAAGGTGGGAGCACGAAACGGGAAACGCGCAGCTCAAGACGTATCTCCGCGGCCCGGGGAAGGTCCTGCGCTCGAAGTCCCCGGACATGATCCGGCAGGAGATCTGGGGCTACCTGCTCACCCACTACGCGATCAGCGCCCTGATCTGCACCGCGGCGACCGCGGCCGGCATCGACCCGGACCGGGTGAAATTCAAGCGGGCCGTCCGCATCATCCGCCGCCGGGTCGACGACCCGGCGGCCTTTCCCCCCTGAGCAGCGGAAACACGTCCTCGGCCAGGTCATCGCCGAGATCACCAGCCCCCGGCACCTCAACACCCGCCGCGAGCGGACCTACCCCCGCGCCGTCAAGCGAGCCCGCCACAACTCCTACAAGGTCAAGAAACCCGGCCAGCACGGCACCCGGCACGACGCCCCCGCCACCATAAAACTCGTCAACCCTGTCCTGACCAGGGCAAAGACGGCACCTGCGGCATTAACCCAACAAGCTAAGTGACATTGGGCCGGCACGGCCCTCGGCGGATCGACTAGGTCCATGCGTCATGCCGCGGTGCAGAGTGGTCAGTCTCGGGTGAATTTCATGCGACGTATGCGCCCCAGAAAAGCGGTCCACCCAACCTGGCTGAACTGGAGAACTGGCCCCTGCGGATTCTTGCAGTCCCGGACCTGGATACGCTTGCGGAACGGCCCCTGGACTTCGATGCAGGCACCGTTGCCATAACTCCACGAGCTTGTTCTCCAGCAACGAACGGGATCATCCTGAGCTACGCTCACAAGTCCCTCCTTAAGACTACTCCCTGCCACGTACACGCACTTGAACTCATGCGTGGAGGGAATAACATACCCCAACAGTCAAAGCACAGGCCCGGTTACCTCCAGACTCGCCGCGCCGTGTCGAGCATAAGCTCGCCGGACTGACCGGGAGGAAGCGACGCATCCACGAACGCTTGGAAGATGAGCCGGTATAGGTAAGTATCTCTCTCGCCCTCGATGTACAGTTCGGTGCTCTGGCTCTCCGTGCTTACGACGTCCCCAATCTCGCTGGACTCGTGCTGATCGCCGAAGCCCAAAACGATGAACGGATCCGCCATTAGCGACGTCTCTCGCTGCAGTGGCAGGATCCGCAGCTCGATGTTGGGTAGTTCTGCGATCCGCGCGAGATGCTGCAGTTGCGCGAACATCACCTCACGGGTGCCGACCTTCCGCAGCAACACCGACTCGTCCATGACCGCTGACAGTTGGAGTGGCGGGTCGCGCTGGGTCAGGACCTGCTGACGGATCATCCTGACGCGTGTCCGCCTCTCGACGTGGCCAGGCGGTATGCGGACGACACCCTGGTAGGCGCGAATCACTTCGCGGGCGTAATCCTCAGTCTGCAGCAAGCCAGGGACCGATTCAGTCTGCCATTCCGCGCTTGAGACAGCTTCCGCCTCGAGTCCTATGAACTCCATATAGCCCGCGTGCAGCACGTCTGCGTAATCCTGCCACCAGCCGCGTTCATGCGCATCGGCCGCGAGCGACAGCAGCAGGCTGCGGCGCGGTTCGGTGACTTCGTAGTAATCCAGCAGTCTCCCGACTTCTTCGAGTGGGAAGCTGGTCTGCCCAAGTTCGTATCGGCTGATCTTCGCCGGCGACCACGCGAGAGCCTTAGCAACCATGCCACCTGTGCGCGAGCCTCTGAGACGACGCAGCTCCGCGGCAAGCCGACGCCGTCGGACCGTGGGGCTTCCGGACGGAGTCACGCCAACCTCCCTAGCCGCTCAGGCGTCTTCCAACTTCAGTGTGCCACTACCGTGCGCAGAGGTGAATAAAGAGTCGCTGATCGTTTCCCTGTAAGACACGTCGGAGTCTTGATGAAATTCTCATAGGGATTCATCATGAAGATACTAGCGACGGCATCCTTAGCTTCAAGAGGCGCCATGGGGACCAAACCCGGACACCCGGCCCTCAGCAGCCGTGCCGGCTCCGCGGAAACGACAGCGGTCCCCGGCTGCCCTCTTATTCAGGGACACTTCCCGCCGCCATGGCGCCGGACGGTCCGCCCATGTGCGCGATCCCCGCCGCACCGCCGACACACCAACGCCGAAATGAAAAGGCGCGGCCGGTGCGTCCACACCAACCGCGCCTGATACGAGCACCAGACCCGTGAAGAGGTTCTAGTACAGCTTGTAAGGTTACCCCGGCGCCGGGGAGATGCAATACCCCTGTACCCGATTGTCTGGGATGTCTAGACCATCGGGTACGGGACCCAAGAGCGTCCCCCTGGTCGTTCAAGCAAGCCCTCGCTGGCTACCCAGTACGAGTCGGTGTGCCTCATCCACCAACGACGGCAAACCCGCCAGGAGGAGACATGCCAGTCCCGCCCGCAAGTCCGCAAGACAGCAACGCGATCTTGGTAATCGCCCTGCTAATCGCCAGCTTCTGCGCCTTCTACTGGAAGACGGCGCTCCGGCTAGTCGCGGCCGTCCTGATAGCGCTCGTCGCTTACGGCCTAATCGTCGGCCTGCATGTCAGGTAAGACATCGCCGACCGTAGCGGGCCGTCCGGCTCTTAAGCCGGACGGCCCGCCCGGCTATCCGGCCGGTCAGTTCCTGACACCGTCGATGAGCCGGTCGAGGACCGCGATCATCTCGGCGCGCGCTCGCGGCCGGTCGGCCGCTTCCGCGACGTACAGGCCTGCCTCGTCACTGGCACCCATGATCACATGCGCGAGCGGCCGTACCGGCTGCGAGCGGACGAGCCCCATTTCGATCCCCTGGGCCAGCAGGACCTCCACCAATCCGAAGACGTGCTTCTGGCACAACTCCCGCCAGCGCGACCAGCCCACGACCGAAGGCCCGTCTACGAGGGCGATGCGGTGAATCTCCGGTTCGATGCAGATGTCCAGCCACGTCCGCCCGGCATGCCGCAGGGCCTCGACTGGATCGTCGATCCCCGCGGCGGCCACTTCGTCGGTGAGCCGCCTGACGATATCGGCCTCGACCGCCTCCAGGACGACCTCGAATAGTGCTGTCTTGTCCGCGAACTGGTGGTACAGCGCCCCGCGCGTTACCCCCGCCGCCGCGACGATCGCGTCCGTCGGCACCTCCGCGAAACCCTGCTCGGCGAACAGCCGGCGCGCCGCCGCTACCAGAGCGTCACGGGTCGCGGCAGAGCGATCGGCCTGAGTGCGCCGCACCCGTGGCTTGACGGAAGTCTGAGAGGGCATGCTCCGATTCTCCACAACATCGTCTCGCGGGGCTAGCAGGGTCTCGACATACATACAGACTGATTGTATGTTTTATACATGACGACCGATCATGCTCTTGCCGATTTCACGGTGGCCGACCTGCCGCAGGGCAGGCTCGCGTACCGCGCCGCGGGCCCGGCCGCAAGCTCCAGCCCGCCTGTCGTGTTCGCGCACGGACTGCTCGTCGACGGCCGGTTCTGGGAACCGGTCGCCAACCGCCTCGCGGCCGAAGGCATCCGCAGCTACGCCCCGACGCTCCCGCTCGGCGCTCACCCGTGGCCGATGAACGCCGACGCCGACCTCTCGCCCACGGGAATCGCCGATCTCATCCGCGATTTCATCGCGGTGCAGGACCTCAGCGAGGTGGTCATCGTCGGCAACGACACGGGCGGGGCCATCTGCCAGGTCATCCTCGGCGGCGACACGAGCCGGATCGGCGCGGCGGTGCTGACCGATTGCGACGCATTCGGCACGTTCCCGCCCCGTGGCCTTGCGCCGCTCTTCCACGCCCTGCGCCATCCCGGGGTGGTCGCCTGCCTGGCACGCGGCCTCCGGTCACAGGTGGTGCGGCACGGCCCGCTCGCCTACGGGCCGCTCACCAGCGGCTCCCTCGACGGCGGGCTGACCCGCGAATGGGTCCGGCCGCTGGCAAGCAAGCCGATCCGCCGGGACCTCGCCAAATTCGCCAGGGAGGTCAATTCTCGTGTTCTCGTCGACGCCGCGAGCGGGTTCAGCCAGTTCACCGGCCCCGTGCGGATCCTGTGGGGGGAAGACGACCGGTACTTCCGCACCGACCTGGGACTGCGGCTGAGCGAGGCGTTCCCGCACGTCAGCCTCAGCATGGTGCCGGCCGGCCGAACGTTCCTTCCGCTAGACCATCCGGATGAAGTCGTGGCCGAGATCATGGCCGCGATCCGGGACACAGCGCCACGAGAGGGGTAGATCACTAGGGTGGGTGGCCGGGCGGTGGTCTGGCGTGAGGGAGTATAGACGTATGGAGTCCAACGGGTCCTGGCCCGGCGCCGAACGGGGGAAGATACGCGCTGCCGACGCGGACCGCGAGCACGTGGTGGATCTCCTTAAGGTCGCCTACTCCGAGGGCCGGCTGACCAAGGACGAGTACGACGACCGCATGGCGAACGCCCTGTCCGCACGCACCTACGCCGACCTGGACCTGCTGATCTCGGACCTGCCTGTCTCGCGGCCGGTGATGGTGCCCCCGGTGGCCGATGCCACCGTGACGCCACCGATGGCCAAGGTCAACAACCTCGCGGTAGCGAGTCTTGCCTGCGGGCTCGGGCAAATCGCCTTCGGACCGCTGGCGACCATTCCGGCGATCGTGCTGGGCCATGTGGCCCGGCAGCAGATCAAGCGCACGGGAGAACGGGGGGCCGGGCTGGCGCTCGCGGGCTTGCTGCTGGGCTGGGGAGCGGTGGTCCTGGGCATCGTCATCGCCGTCATGGCCGTGTCCGTCATCATGAGCCACCCGCAGTTCCCGCAGCAGTTCCCCCAGCAGTTCCCGCAGCAGTTCCCGCCGCCGTTCCCGCCGCAATTCCCCCAGCCCTGACGGCGATGGCCGTCGGCGGCTGAGAGAATCAGCCGCATGGCGGCAGTTCATCCCCAGATCCTGGCCGGCTTCGAGCGGCTGCTGCCGGGGTGGCGCGCGGAGCAGGCCGTGACGCTGGCCGGCGGCGATGAGACCGTGGTACAGCGCCTTACGGTGCGCGATGACCAGCAGCGGCAAGCGAGCGTGATCGGCAAGCTGTTCACCGGGTCAGCGGACGGCCACGTCCGCGAAACCGCCGCGCTCGCGTCCCTGCCGCCCGGGCTCCCGGCCCCCCGGCTGCTCGCCGACCAAGCGCGTCCGCCGCTGCTCCTGCTGAACGACATCGGTGAAGGCCCGAGTGTCGCCGACGCGCTTCTCGGCAACGATCCTGCGGTTGCGGCCCGGGCAGTGTCCGACTGGGCGGCCGCCATCGGCACGCTGCACGCCGCCACGCTCGGGAAGCCCGAGGCGTTCATCGCGGAGCTGCGGCGGCTCGCCGATGGTGACAGTTCGCCGGTCCCGGTCGACCCGACGCCGGGGCTCTTGCTGGACGCGCTCGAAAGCCTGGACGCACGCTCCTCGCTTACCGGGCTGCCGCTGCCGGACGGCTTGCGCGACGAACTCGCCGAACTGCTCAAGCGGCTGACCGACCTTGGCCGCAGCGCGCTCTCGCCGGCCGACGCCTGTCCCGACAACAACGTCCGCGACGACAGCGGCGAGCTGGTTCTCGTCGACTTTGAGGGCGCCGCCTTCCGGCACGTCGCCTGGGACATCTCATACCTCGCCGTTCCCTGGCCGTCCTGCTGGTGCTGCTGGCGGCTCCCCGCCGAAGTCGCCACCGAAGCCATCGACCGGTACCGCGCCACCGTTCGCCGCGTCCTGCCGTGGGCCGACAGCGAGGGCTTCCGGCAGGCCGTCGACCGGGCGGCCGTCGGCTGGGCGATCATCACGACCGCCTGGTTCCTCGCCCGGGCTATCGACGGCGACCCGCCGATGACCGAAGGTGACGCCGCCCCGAGGCGCCGCGCGTTCCTGCTGCACCGTCTCGAACTCGCGATCCCGCGTGCCCACGCCGACGGCCTGCCGGTCACCGCCGCCGCCCTCAGCCAATGGCACGAGAGGCTCAGCGACCGGTGGGGGCCGGTTCCGCTGGCACTGGCACCCGCGTTCCGCTGACCGCTTGGTCTTGGTGACCGATTAGTTCGCGGCGGAACCGCGGTCCTGTTCGTAAGAGAGAACGCGAGCAACGAGGAGACTGCCATGGCTTATCCGGATGTCGTGACCCGTGAGGAATGGCTAGCGGCGCGCAAGCAGCTGCTGGTCCAGGAGAAGCAGGCGACCCGCGACCGGGACGCGCTGAACGCGGAGCGACGTCGGCTGCCGATGGTCCGCATCGAGAAGGAGTACGTGCTAGAAGGGCCGGACGGCCAGGTGACCCTCGACGCGCTGTTCGACGGCAGCCGGCAGCTGATCGTCCAGCACGTCATGTTCGGCCCCGACTGGGAGGCGGCCTGCCCGGGCTGCACCGCGGCGATCGACGAGATGTCGGCTGGACTGCTCGCGCACCTGAAGTCCCGGGACACGGCCTTCGCGCTAGTATCACGCGCCCCGCTGGAGAAGATCGAGAAGTACGCGAGCGCCAAGGGCTGGACATACCCCTGGTACTCCGCGCACGACAGTGACTTCAACTTCGACTTCCAGGCCACCGTGGACAAGACGAGGGGACAGCTCGTCTACAACTACCGGGACGAGCCCGACATGCTCGGCGACAAGGACTCCACGGAAGTACCGGGATTCAGCTGCTTCCTCCGCGACGGCGGACAGGTCTTCCACACCTACTCGGCGTGGGCCCGGGGCACGGACTTCCTCGGCGGCACCTACTCGCTGCTCGACCTGACCGCGCTGGGACGGCAGGAAGAGTGGGAGGAGCCCAAGGGACGGGCGCCGCGGGTGCACGGCGCCGACCCGACGTTCACCGACTGATGCACCCAGACGAGTTCACCGAACTCGCCGCCAGCTACTCGGCCGAGTTGCGCGCGCACTGCTACCGGATCCTCGGGTCGGTACACGACGCCGAGGACGCCGTGCAGGAAGCGCTGGTGCGCGCGTGGAGAGCCATCGACCGTTTCGAGGGCCGCGGGTCGCTGCGCTCGTGGCTGTACTCCATCGCGACCAACACGGCGCTGGACATCGCCAAGGGCCGGTCCCGGCGGGAGTTCGCCGTCGACCTGGGAGCGCCGGCCGGCCCGGGCGCGGTGCTGGACGCGCCGTTGACGGAACTGTCCTGGCTGGAGCCCTACCCGGACCAGTGGCTCGCGGCCGCGGCCGAGCCGTCGCCGGAGGCACGGTACGAGCAGCGGGAAAGCGTAGAGCTGGCGTTCGTCGCAGCCGTGCAGCACCTGCCGCCATTGCAACGCGCCGTCCTGCTGTTGCGTGAGGTGGCCGGCTTCTCCGCGGCGGAGACGGCCACCCAGCTCAGCACGTCAGTCGCGGCCGTGACGAGCGCCCTGCAGCGCGCCCGGGCCACCGTTGCGGCGCGACTGCCGGAACAGAGCCAGCAGTCCACCCTGCGCATGCTGGGTGACCAGCGGACCCGGGATCTCGCCCGCCGGTACGCGGACGCGATGGAACGCGGGGACATCGCAGCGCTGACCGCCATGCTCACCGACGACGTGACCTGGTCCATGCCGCCCGTCGCGACCTGGTTCGCCGGGCTGGAGTCCGTCCGGGACTTCCTGGTCAGGTACCCCCTCACCGATCAATGGAAGCACCGCCCGACGCGGGCCAACGGCCAGCTCGCCGTGGCCGCCTGGGCCTTCGACGAAGATGACGGCGGCTTCGTCCCCGCCGCCATCGACGTGCTCACCCTGAAAGGGGACAAGATCGTGGCGGTGACGGGCTTCCTGACCGCCGACCTCCTCGGCCCCGAGCAGGCGGGCGGCTGGATCCGGGGCGCTGAGCTGTTCGAACGGTTCGGCCTGTCGGCCGATCCGCCGCTGACGTAAGCGTTGCTGATGGCGGCATAGTACTCATCGCTGGTGCTAACGGCTGCATGGTGACAGGCTCGCCGTCATGATCACCGGTTTCGACGTACATGAAGCCGCCGCCCGTATCGCCAGGCACGTCCGGGTCACCCCGCTGATCGAGGCCGACGAGGGGGCGTTCCCGCCTGCGGCCAGGGTGTGGCTGAAACTCGAGCAGCTGCAGCACACCGGGTCCTTCAAGGTACGCGGCGCGTTCAACCGCATCCTGTCCGCCGCCGAGCACGGCACCTTGCCCGCGACCGGGGTGGTGGCCGCCTCCGGCGGCAATGCCGGCCTTGCCGTTGCCTACGCTGCCGCGCGCCACGGCTTGCCCGCGCGGGTGCATGTGCCGGCCGCGGCCCCAGAAGTAAAGGTGGCGAGGTTGCGCGAATACGGCGCGGAGGTGGTACGGGGCGGCCACCGGTACGCCGACGCTTACGAGGCGGCCGCCAAGCACGCTGCCCGCACCGGAGCACTGTTCTGCCACGCCTACGACCAGCCCGAGATCTGCGCCGGGCAGGGAACGCTCGGCCTGGAACTGCTGTAGCAGGCCGACGGGCAAGTCGACACCGTCCTGGTCGCCGTCGGCGGCGGCGGGCTGCTGGCCGGCGTGGCTGCGGCCACCGAAGGCCGGGCCAGCGTGGCCGGGATTGAGCCGGTCACCATTCCCACCCTGCACGCCGCCCTGGCCGCGGGCCGGCCGGCCGACGACGCGGTCAGCGGCGTCACCGCCGACTCCCTCGGCGCCAGCCGCCTGGGCGACATCGCTTACGCAGTGGCCGCACGCGCCGGCGTACGCTCCCTCCTGGTCAGCGACGACGACATCATCGCGGCACGCA
>Ga0210395_10003147_pt1 | contig 12694 bp, 10 predicted proteins | sample IncBWH4OmetaG_FD_150861 | JGI IMG/M metagenome (GOLD analysis project Ga0210395, IMG submission 150861) | Forest soil microbial communities from Barre Woods Harvard Forest LTER site, Petersham, Massachusetts, United States - Inc-BW-H-4-O ...
TCTGGTGATGATTACGGCGTTTCTGATTGGCCTGGCGGTAGCGACCTTCCTGGCCAGGGAAATCACGACGGAGGAAGCCAAGCGGCAGATGCTCAATGAGGCTACTCTCATCATGCGCAGCGGAACGGCCGTTCGCGGCTACACCCAGAACGAGATCAGGCCCTTAATAAGCGAACAGATGGCCGTGCGCTTCCTGCCCCATTCGGTTCCCTCGTGGTCGGCGCAAACCGTGCTCCACCAGGTCCAGAAGGACTTTCCTGACTACTCGTATAAGGAAGCCGCGCTTAACCCCACCAATCCTTCCGACCGCGCCACGACCTGGGAATCGGATATCATCAATGTGTTCAAGCAGAACACTGAGCTCGCTGAATTTGTCGCCACGCGGGACACCCCGTCGGGCCCGTTTTTGACCTTCGCTCGCCCCTTCCGACTGACCGACCGCGCTTGTCTCTCTTGTCATTCGACCCCGGCGGCGGCGCCGGCAACGATGGTTGACCTGTATGGCAACAGCAACGGATTTGGCTGGGTGTTGAACGACGTCATCGGGGCGCAGATCGTTTCGGTTCCGATGAGTGTGGCGCTGGCCCGCGCAAACCGCTCGTTGTTGGCGTTCGTGGCGGCGCTAAGTGCAGTATTCCTGGGAGTGCTCATATTGTTGAACGTGCTGATGCACTTCTTCATTTTGCGGCCGGTGCAGCAAATCACCGCAATGGCGCGTGATGTGAGTGCGGGGAAACCCGACGTTGCGGAATACGCGGTAAAAGGCCACGACGAAATTGCTTCGCTGGGACGCTCGTTCAATCTGATGCATCGCAGCTTGCAGAACGCCATAAAAATGTTGGAGGGCGCATGATCGGTGCGCCTTCGAGGGGGTAGGCGTGGCCCCGATCCCGACCGCCATCGGCCGCTATTTCGTTGAGAACTTGGTCGGCATTGGTGGAATGGGTCAGATCTTCAAGGCGCATGACCCCGAGATCCGCAGGTCGGTCGCCATAAAATTGATCTCGACCGAGTTGATGAGCGGTGGCAAGCGCGCCGAATACATTCGGCGTTTCCGGCGAGAGGCTCAGGCGGCCGCCCGCTGTGCACATCCCAACATCGTCGCGATTTATGACTTCGCCCTTCATGAGGGACAGCCCTTCATCGCGATGGAATTCGTTTATGGCGCGAGTTTGCGCCAGGCGCTCGATGCCGCCCCTGTCATGGCCGTTCCGGATGCCATCGGCATCATGCTGCAGGTACTGGACGCTCTGGCCAGCGCACACGCGATGGGCGTCATTCATCAGGACATCAAACCCGCAAATATCATGTTGACCCCCGAAATGCGGGTCAAGGTCGCAGATTTTGGTATCTCCCGATTCGTGAATACCGACGTCACCAATACCTCATCGTCGATGGGCACGCCGAACTACATGTCACCGGAGCAATGCCGTGGCAGCACGGTGGACGGTCGCTCCGACCTTTTTTCGGCAGGAGCGACGCTGTTCGAAATGGTGTCTGGCGAGCGCGCCTTTCCGGGTCACAACGTGGGAGAGGTCAGCCATCGCATTCAGAATGAGAGATTGCCTCTGCTGCCTGCGCCTGTTCGTGCCGTGGCTCCCAGGCTGCAGTTTGTGCTCGAGCGCGCCATGGAGAAACAGCCTGACGATCGTTTTCACACGGGGGACGAGATGGCCGAGGCGTTACGGCAGGTGCTTGGCGCCAGCCGCGACGATGAGCGGAATGCGATCACCCGTATTTCGCCGGTGGGCGGTGTTGCGGGCGGCACCGCCGATTCGCAGAAAGTGCGGCGCGACGCCGGGGCGCAAGCGGCCGAGGCGCAGCTCGATGCCGATACGTTGCAGGCGCTGGAGCACAAGCTGACGGGTTATGTTGGCCCTATCGCCCGCATTTTGGTCCGCACGACAGCCGGTCGCAGCCGATCCGTCGGCGACCTTTGCTCACAGCTCGCCTTGTCGATCGCCAATAGCGCTGAGCGTGAGCAGTTCCGTCGTGAGGTGGAACTCTTGCTTCGCTTCCGCTCGCCAGTGGTGGCCGGCACCTCGCGGCGTAACGACAGCAGCGTTCGCCTACCTGAACATGAGCTGGAGCGGGTGCAAGAGGTGCTTACTCAATTCGTCGGACCGATTGCCCGCGTCCTGGTGCGACGGGCGACGGCCGACGCGTCTTCCGTTGAAGCTCTGTGGCTCAGTCTTTCAAATCACATAGAATCCCCGGTTGAACGATCTGCATTTCTGCGACAACGCCAAAAGTAGGTTGGCGGCCTTTTGTGACGAGGCGGCCGCTACGCCGCAGCTTTCACCACCTTCAGCTCTTCCGATCGATCGGTTGCTGGCGGTGGCGTGCGCGAGAGGTCGGCGATCTCGGCGCGCAACTCGGGCGTCATCTCGACCTTCACCGCCGACAGCGAATCCTTCAGCTGCTCGACGCTGCGGGCGCCGATGATCGGCGCCGTTACCGCCGGATGCGCGGCCACCCAGGCGATCGCCGTGCTGACCGGATGCAGGCCCTTCTGCTTGCAGAAGCCGACGTATCTCTCCGCGACCTCGAACATCCACTTATCGCCGTAGCGTGCCTCGTACATCTTGTTGGTCCTGAGTCGCCCCGACGCCTGGCCGAAATACTTGCCCGACAGCAGGCCCGCCGCCGCCGGACTGTAGGGAATGACGCCGATGCCGTTGGCCTCAGCCATCGGCAGGATCTCGACCTCGGCCTGACGTTTCACCAGGTTGTACATCGGCTGGACGACCTGCAGCCGCGCCCAGTTGTGGCGCTCCTGCAGGTCGACCGCGCGCTGCGTCTGCCACGCCGCCCAATTGCTGACGGCCGGATAGATCACCTTGCCCGCGCGCACCATGTCCTCCAGCGCGCGCATCATCTCGTCGATCGGCGTCGCCGGGTCGAAGCGGTGCAGGAACAGTACGTCGATGCGGTCGGTCTGCAGGCGCTTGAGGCTCGCCTCGACGGCCTGCACGACATGGCGGCGCGAGGCGCCGCGCGCGTTGATGTCGGGGCCGGTCGGGTTGAAGCACTTGGTGGTGAGCACGAGATCGTCGCGGTGGCCCTTCGCCAGCCGGCCGAGAATCTCCTCCGACTTGCCCTTGTTGTATTCGTTGGCGCAGTCGAAGAAGTTGATGCCGGCGTCGCGCACCTCCTTGTAGAGCGCCGCGGAGGTCGCTTCGTCGGCGTCGCCGCCGAACGACATGGTGCCGAAGCAGAGTTGGGAGACGGAGATGCCGGTGCGGCCGAGATGCTTGTGCTTCATCGCTCGATTCCAGCACACAATCGCAGCGCTGGCGAGCGAGCGGAGGCCGGGCTATGACGGCGCGCATGGAAGACCATCGTTTGATCCCCAAGGTCGGGCTGCTGCTGTGGGGTGCCGACTGGCAAGCCCCGATGGCCGCCGCGCTGAAGCAGCCGGCGGGCACGGTCGCCGACTGGGCGCGCGGCCGCACGCCGGTTCCCGCCGGCATCTGGAAGGAGCTTCGCGAAATCGCGCGCCTGCATGGGCTCAAGATCGCCGATCTCGATCCGGAGATCGTCCGGGCCTACGACACGGCCGTTACGCGCGCCGCGAGAGCCAGGACCTGAAGCATCAGGCAGGATCGCTCAAATGGTGCCCAAGCAGCGTCTCGATCCGGGCCTGGTCGAGATCCCGCTGCGGCGCCAGGAGGGCGAGCGAGCCCGCGCGTCCGACGACGTCGAAAAACGGCAGGATCTCTCCATAAGCTCTCAAGCGCGTCCAGAAGTCGTGAAAGGCAACAAGGGCATCCGGCCGCGCCTTCAGGAGCGCCATCAGGGCGCAGGCGACGCGAAATCTGCCATCGACCAGGACGAAATCGATGGGCGCCGGCAAAGCCGCTCGCCATACCGCTTGCGCGTATTGCGGCCATCTCGCCTTCGCCTCGTCGACCAACGGATGGCCCCATTTCCGGGTCGGCCCGATATCGACGCAATGCATTCTGAGCCGGCCGGTGCGCAACGCTTCGGCGGCGTCGGGTTGGTCGCTGACGCGCCTTACCCAGGCCGGCTGGGAATCAATCGAGTCGAGGGCCCCGATGCCGTTGCGCAACAACAGCAAGGTCGAAGCGCCACAGCCGAATTCGACCGCGTGTTGCCGTCGACGGCTCGCTTCCCGAAGGAGAGCGAGCTCGTCCGGCTCCATGCAGGCTGCGATGCCTGTCAGTGCTCGCCCATGCGCACCGACGCCGGATGGCCGGGCAGCTTGAAGCGCTTTCCGGTGTCGGTGATCTTGCTGCCGTCGACCTTGAGGATCGAGAGATCCTGGTCGAGGTAATTGCCGACCAGCAGGTACTTCCCGTCCGGCGTGAAAGCCACGCCTTCCGGCAGGCCGCCGACTTCGACGTCGCCCACCTTGGTGACCTTCTTGCCGTCGATGCTCAGCACCGAGACGCTGCCATGCGGCTTGTAGAAGTAGGCGCTCGGGTTGTTCGAGCCCGCCAGGATGATCGCCACCGCCACGTCGCCCTTGGGCGAAATGGCGAGGCCCTCCGGCCCGTCGCCCACCACGACGCGGTCGATGATCCGCGGCGGCGTGGCCTCGAGGTCGACCACGCTCACCGTGTCGACGCTGCCGTCGGAGGAGCCGGCGCCGCCATTGTCGGCCGTGAGCGCGATCTTGCCGCCGGGCGCCACCGCGACATTGTAGGGCCACAGGCCGGCCGGCAGGTCGAGCTTGCTGTAGGTGACCTTGTCGCCGTTGACGTCGAGCAGCGCCACCTTGTGGGCGTTGAACTTGGTGGCGAGCGCGCGCTTGCCGTCGGGCGTGAAGGCGACGTGCGAGACGATGTCGCCCATGTCGATCGTATCGATCAGCTTCACGTCGGTGCCCTTGACCGACAGCACGCCGATCGACTTGTCGCCGCGATTGGCGACCAGCGCGAGGTTGCCGGCGGGATTGAAGCTGAGCCCCGACGGCTGCTTGCCGACCGTCACGGTGCCGGCAAGCTTGGGCGGCACAGCCTTGAGATCGATGACGTAGACCTTGTCGTCCGGGACCTGTTTCAGCTTGTCGCCGTCCTTGATGACGTCGACCGAATCGGCCACCAGGGCGATCGAGTTGGTCGGGTCGATGGCGACATTCACCGGCGGCCCGACCACCGAATTCTTCAACGGCAGGTTGGCCACGATCTTCGGCGCCTCGGGATTGGCGAGATCGAGGATCACCACCGAGTCCTTGCCGGGCGCCGACAGGATCGTGTCGCCCTTCTTGTCCCACGACACCTTCTCGTCGTTGCCGACGATCGCAAAGGGCTGGGCGTGCAGGGAACCCGCGCCGGCCAGAACCAGAAACGTTGCGCCGCCGATCGACGAGAATAGCGAATGCCTTGTCCTCATGCTGTCGTTCCTCCTGCTTGATCGATCTTGCTTTTGATCTGATCTTGATTTTCCCGGGATCATGAGCCCTTGCGTCGCCCCGGACAATCCGGAGGTTGTCGGGCGGGCCAGGCGCATGGCACACGCCGTGCAAGACGTCCGGCGGGGAGGGCTCGATGTTTCACATGGGCTGGTTTGTCGGCCGCGGCTATTCGGTTCACGCCTGGAACCAGCCCTGGTCGGGCACCATCGGCGCCGGCTACATGCGTCCCGACCTCTACATCGATCTTGTCCGGGCGATGGAGCGGGCCTGCTTCGACTACGTGATGATCGAGGACGGTTCCTTCGTGCCCGACGCCTACGGCGGAACGCCGGAATGGTATCTGCACAATGCCTACACGGTGCCCAAGCACGATCCGATGCCGCTGGTCCCCCTGCTGACACAGGGTTCCAGCCATCTCGGTATCGTCGCCACCATGACCACCGGCTTCTATCCGCCCTACCTCGCGGCGCGCCTCGGCGCGACCCTCGACCACCTCACCCAGGGCCGCGTCGGCCTCAATCTCGTGACCGCGCACAACGACCGTACGGCGCAGAACTTCGGCCTCGACCGTCATCACGAACACGACCTGCGCTACGAGATCGCCGACGAATGGATCCAGGCCGTCGATCGGCTCTGGCAGTCGTGGGAGCCCGACGCCGTCGTCGCCGATCCGGAAAGCGGTATGTACGCCGATTTCCGCAAGGTCCATCCTATCGATTTCGTCGGCAAATACTTCCGCTCGCGCGGCCCCCTCAACATGCCGCCCGGCCCGCAGCGCCGCCCGGTGATCTGCCAGGCCGGCATGTCGCCGGCGGGCCGCGCGTTCGCCGCGAAATACGCCGATACCATCGTCGCCGTCTGCCGCGGCGCCGCCGCGGCGAAGCGCTATCGCGACGATGTGCGGCAGCGCATGGCACAGCACGGCCGCAATCCCGACCATTGCAAGGTGATGTTTTCGGTCGGCATCGTGCTGGGCGAGACACGGGAGGAGGCCCTGGCCAAGAAGGCGCGGACCGACGCCGCGCTCAGCCGCAACATGGAGTTCCGTCTCGCCCGGCTGTCCTTCCTGAGCGGCGTCGATTTTTCCAAGTTCCCGCTCGACGAGCCGCTGCCCGAGGTCAAGACCAATGCCTCGCGCGGCCAGACCGCCTTGATGACCAGCGGTACCGGCCGGACCACGCTGCGCGAGATGCTGAGCGATCCGGCCACGGGCGGCATCGACTTCGTCGGCACGCCCGACAGCGTCGCCGCGGAGATGGCGGAGGCGGCCCAGGAAATGGGCGGCGACGGCTTCATGATCACGGAGAACGTGACCCGCCGCAGCATCGCCGAGATCACCGACGGCCTGGCGCCGGCTCTGAAGCAGCGTGGCCTGATCCGCGACGGCTTTGCCTACAAGCTCTTTCGCGACAACCTGCTGGCCTTCTGATCACGCATCCCGATCAGGCACCGGGTTGCGCCGGCCGCAGGTGATGGTCGCGGCCCTCCCATTGCCCGGTATCGACAAGATAGAGCGTGAAGTCGGCGACGCGATGGCCCTCGAAGTCCTTCGCCGCCAGGCGCACGCCGTGCCGGCCGAAAGCCAGCGGGGTCGACGGCCGGTCCTCGATTCCCTGCCAACCGTCGAATCCCAGATGCAGGACGAACGGAGCCGGCATGTCGACCAGGACATCGCGGCCGGCCGGCACGACATCGACGGGCAGGTCGGGCCGCCAGTGCCAGGGGCCGGGCTTCGTTGGCTTGAGGCGGAGATACGCTTCCACCGAGCCCAGCAGCTCGAGCGGGCGCTTGCGTTGCCGGGCGACCAGCAGCTTCAGGAATTCGGCATGCGCCCAGACCAGCGGCATGGCGCTGCCCGTCGGCTTGCCGGGCTGCAATCCGCGCGCCGCTATCGCTGGCCCGTCCCAGACCTGTTCGGGAATGAGTCCGCCCGGTCCCGTCATGCGCGCCATCGTTTGCAGATAAGGCAGCGGGTCGTGCCCGAGCATCAGGTCGAAATGGCCGCGTTCGCCGGCCAGCAGCGGCCAGGCACGGCCGATCCCGATGCCGTCGAACGGCCTGCCGTCTTCATGCTCGCCATAGCCGTCGCCGTTGTAGCGGCGGTAGGCGGTGCCCAGCGGTGTTTCCACCTTGAGCAACGCCTCGGCGACCTTGAGCGTGTTCTGGATCCTGGGATCGTTGGCGTCGCGCAATCCCAGGCGAACGAGATAGAGGTACTCCATGCCGACCAGGGCCGCGGCCTCCACCGTCTCGCCCCCGCGGTTCTTCACTTCGATGCGGCCGCGCAGGTCCTCGTCCGTGCCCGTGGGGCCGATGCGCACATAGTAGCCGTCGACGCCGTATTGCTTGGCGAAGGGGCCCTGCTGGTAATAGGTCCAGTCCTCGATGCGCCCGTTCCAGTAGTCGGCCAGGGACAGGCAGTAGTCGCGCTCCTCGTCCTCGAAGAACCGGGCGGCGGCGATCAGCGCCACGATCTCGATGCCCAAGGTGAAGGGGCTGATGCCGGCGTTCTCCTCCCATCGATCCTGCGCGCTGATCGGACCGTGGTGAGCAAGATAGCGGACGGCGCGGCGGATCATGGCCTTGACGCCGCTCATGCCCGCCAGGGCGTCTTCCTCCATGAGCTTGCTGGCGAGGACGATGGGAAATCCCACCTCGTCGAGCTGAATGCCGGTCCAGTAGGGGCGGCCGTCGGGGAAGCAGTTCTGGTTCCACCGTCCGTCATCGGCCTGGGTGGCGATGAGATAGGACAGCATCCATCGCGCATCGTCGACCTGGCCCACGGCGACGAGGGCTAATCCCGCTTCGACGCAATCGCGCGCCCACACCAGGTGGTAGCCGCCCGAACTGTCGCTCGATTGTCCCCACGGCACGCTCAGGCTGGCGACAATCGAGCCGGGATAGGTCCGGTCCTCGTGCACCTTGAGGACGAGCGACGAGATATAGGCTTCCCGTTCGATCTCCGGCGGGCACTCGGGAATGATGAGTTTTTGCCCCCACGCCTCCCAGCCATCGATGAAGCGCTGCCGGATCAGGCCATAGCCTTCGCTCAGGCTCGAGTGCGCGAGCGTGTGCGCGCCCTCCAGGCTTTCGCCGAAGCCCAGCGCCAGCGTGCCTTCGTTGGCCTGCAGCTCGCCGAACAGGGCGACGTTGCCCAGCGTGGCCTCGGCGAAGCTCCAGGCCATCCGGCCGTTCTCGGCAAAATCGTGCCATCCGTCGGACACCCCGACATAGCCCGCGCTCGACCGCGAGAAGCCGCAATCGCAGGTGAGGCAGAGGGCGTTGTCGCCTTTCCAGGCCAAAAGGTCCTCGCCGGCGCGGGCATTGTTGTCCATGCCGCTGTTGCCGAGATGCGGCGCCAGCAAGGCATAGAGCCGCACGCCCACGCCGGTGAGGCGGAACGAGACCAGCACCACGTCGCGCATCGGATCGGTTACGAGCTCCAGCACCAGCCGGTAGCCTTCGCCCTCGTGAACGATCTGCGGCAGCGGCACATAGGGCGCCGGGACGGTGATCTCGTAGACGCTCTCGCGCTTGATCTCGACCCAGCCGAAGGGACCCGAGACGATGAAGCCGAGGTCCCTGATCTGCGGCGTCCCGGTCGCGGGCCAGTAGATTTCGTTGATGATGCCGTGGCCCAGTGTCACCCAGACGCGGCTGGTGCCGAGCGCCGTCGTCACCATGTCCTTGGCGCTCGACGTCCAGGTCGGCAGTGAACCGGGAGCGCCCGGGGCTATGGTGGCTGACATTGCTGCTGCATCCTAAGCGGCATTCAATCCGGCGCGACCAGGAAATTCACGCCTCCGCCATCGTGCGGCAGAATGCAGGTGGCGGAGATCCCATTGGCGCTGGCGGTGGCCACGCCGGGGTCCTTTTTGCGCGCGGCCGTGCAGGATTGGCGGAGCAGGCGCATCGCCGCGGCCGCGTCCTTGCCGGTGACGAGGCTGCTGGCCCGCGCCATCAGGTCGAAGGCATCGTTACCGGGGAGTGTCGCCGCCTTGAACTGGAAGGAGATCGCGGGCTTGTTGTCCGTGACGACAAGCACGATCCGCTCCGTGACCAGCCTGTGCTCCATGACAACGACGATGTCGTCCTTGTCCGCCGCGCGGCGAACCAGACGCGCATTCTCCTGGGCGACGAATTTCTGTGCCAGGTCGTCCCATTGGTCGGCGGCCGCCGGCCCCGACAGCGCCAAAATGCAGCTTATGGCCAGGACAATCGCCCGTAGAATGGTGAGCACGGCAAGCCTCCGGGAAGAGCGGACAGCTTAGCATCCAGGCCGGTCCTTGCGTCAGGCGGACGGCATACCCCTCGCGGACGCCGGCGATTTGTGCCAAGTTTCGACCGGGGAGGAGGATGCCGCCATGCGTTGGCTGAGCCTGCTCATCGCTTCACTTGGAATTGCCCTGTCGGCGACCGCATTCGCGCTGCCGCAGCCCGATGCGGAGGCCGCCTACGCGCGCGGCGACTATGCCACCGCCTTCAAGATCTGGTTGCCGCTCGCCGAGGAGGGCTCGGCCGAGGCGCAGCGCAATGTCGCCCGCATGTACGAACGCGGCGAATGGGTCGCGCAGGACAAACAGGCGGCGGCGGAATGGTACAGCAGGGCTGCCGAGCAGAGCGCCCGCGACGCCGCGCTGCCTGGCGGTGCGCCGGTCGTGGCGAGCGCTGGCGCGGTAGGGCCGTCATCGACCGTGCCGTCGTCGTCGACCTATCCGCGGCCGACCTCTTATCCGAATTCTTATCCGACGCCGTCGCCGTCTCCCGTCTACGTTCCCATCGCCCGCCCGTTCTTCGGCTTCCGCTTCCACGGTCACGGGCACCATCACTGATCCGGCGCGGCTGGAAATGGCCATCCGTCATGTTGACTCGCCGGCGTGATGCTGGGATGCGGAAGCATGTTCGACCTCCTCCTCACCCACGCAACCGTCGCCACCATGGCCGACGCGTCTCCCTTCGGCCTGGTGCGCGACGGCGCGATCGGCATCGCTGAGGGCAAGATCGCCTGGGTCGGGCCCGCTGCGCAGGCGCCAAAGGAAGCCGGGGCCGTCCGCGATCTGCGTGGCAAGGTCGTCACGCCGGGCTTGGTCGATCCCCACACCCACATCGTCTATGGCGAAGAAGGCCTCATCGATTTCGAGGTGCTCTCGCAGGGTGGCCAGCGCTGGGACCTCGAGTCCAAGGGCGGTGGCGTCGGCGCCCTGGTGAAACGCACCCGGCTGCTCTCGGAAGAGGCGATCTACGCCGCCAGCCGCGCTCGCATGAGCCGGCTGATCGCAAATGGCGTCACCACGGTGGAAAGCAAATCGGGCGCCGGCCTCGACCGCGATACCGAGCTCCGCCTGATGCGGATTTCGCGCGCCTTGGGCTGCGATCTGCCGGTCACGGTGGTGTCGACCTATCTCGGCGCCCATGGGCTAGCCCCCGAATATGCCGGCCGGCGCGACGACTATGTCGCCTTCATGTGCGACGACGTCCTGCCCGAGGCCGTGCGCCAGGGCCTCGTCGACCAGGTCGACGGTTTTTGCGACAGGGCGGGCTTCAGCCACGAACAGATGGGCCGCCTGTTCGACAAAGCACGGTCCTATGGCTTGCCCGTCAAGCTCCACGCCGACCAGTACACCGATTTCGGCGCCGGCGCCGTCGTCGCCAAATATCGCGGCCTGTCGGCCGATCACCTGGAATTCGCCTCGCCGGCGACGGTGCGCGCGATGGCGGAGGCGGGCACCGTGGCGACCCTGCTGGCCGGCGCGCACCTCACCTTGCACGAGACGCAGAAGCCGCCGGTCGAGCTGTTCCGTGCGCTGGGCGTGCCGATGGCGCTCGCGACCAACTCCAATCCGGTGAGCTCGCCCACCGTGTCGCCGGCGGCGCAGATGCATCTTGCCTGCTACCTGTTTCGCCTGACAGCTGAGGAGGCGTTGCGCGGCTTCACCGTGAACGGCGCGCGCGCCTTGGGCCTCGGCGAGACGGCTGGGCGCATCGCCCGGGGCCGCGCCGCCGATCTCGCGGTCTGGGACACCGACGACCCGCGCGGCATTGCCTATGCGATCGGCGGCGCGGCGTGCCTCGCCGTGGTCAAGGACGGCGGCGTCGTCCACGAAGCGCCGGCTCCGCAATTCAACCGGCCATGAGTGAAACCCAAAAGCTGCTGCACTGGCTCGACTCCGAGCGCGGCCGTCAGCTCGACTTCCTGCAGCAGTTCGCCCGCATCGACACCGCCAACCCGCCGGGCGACACGCGGCGTGCGGCCGACGTTTTCCGCGCCTTCCTCGATCGCGAGGGCATTGCCCATCGCACCGAGGCGCCGCAAGCGGCCCATCCAAACTTGATCGCCACCTTTGCCGGCGGCGCCGGCGGCGGTCGCCATCTGATGCTGAACGGCCATCTCGACGTGTTCCCGGTCGGCGACCGCGCCGCCTGGGTGCGCGATCCGTGGTCCGGCGAGATCGCCGATGGACGGGTGCACGGACGCGGCACCGTCGACATGAAATGCGGCACCACGGCACTCCTGTTCGTCTTCGCCTACCTGTACCGCTTGCGCGCCGAGCTGCCGGGCCGGGTCACGCTCACCGTGGTGTCGGACGAGGAGACCGGCGGCAAATGGGGCACCGGCTGGCTGATCGAGAACTGCGCTCAGGAGGTGCTGGGCGACTGCGTGCTCAACACTGAGCCCAGCGGGCTCGCGACCGTGCGGTTCGGCGAGAAATGCATGCTATGGCTGCGCTTCAGGATCGCCGTGAAAGGCGGCCACAGCGCCTATCCGCACACCGGCGGCAGCGCCAACAAGATGGCGGCGGTGCTGATCCATGACCTGCAGGCGATCGAGGCGATGGTGGCGGAGGAACCCGCGACGGTGCGGGCCACGCTCGACCGCCCCGAGGTGCGCCAAGCCGCCGAGCTGTCGCTGGGTGCCGGCGCGGCCGAGGTGATGCGCCGCGTGACGGTCAACATCGGCACGATGCAGGGCGGCGTGAAGATCAACATGCTGCCGGCCGAGTGCGTGCTCGAGGTCGATTTTCGCCTGCCCGTCGGCATCAGTCGCGCCGCGGTGCTGGCGAAGGTCGCGGCGATCGTCGCGCGCCATCCCGGCGTCAGCGTCGAGGAACTATTGCCCGGCGGCCCGGAAGCCACGGTCTCCGATCCGACGCACGAGATGATGGGCCATCTGCTGCGCCACGCCGGCGTGGGCTTGGCCGCGCCGCCCCAGCCGATCATCAGCCTCGGCGGCACGGATACCCGCTTCTGGCGGGCCAAGGGCGTGCCCGCCTTCGTCTACGGCTGCTCGCCCGCCGGCATGGGCGGCGTCGACGA
>Ga0210395_10003149_pt1 | contig 12690 bp, 11 predicted proteins | sample IncBWH4OmetaG_FD_150861 | JGI IMG/M metagenome (GOLD analysis project Ga0210395, IMG submission 150861) | Forest soil microbial communities from Barre Woods Harvard Forest LTER site, Petersham, Massachusetts, United States - Inc-BW-H-4-O ...
CATACCTGCGTTATACCTGCGTTCAGAAATCCGGTTCTTCAGGCCGCGGATGCGCCCGCTTCCAGTTCGCCCGCTGCCCGCGATGACTGAGCCGACCGTAGGCTAGGGCACCGACAGCGGTCCACACAACAACCGGATCCACGCGACAGACCCCAGCGGGGCTGAGCAGACGTGACAGCCACGACACCGAACACCGACTCGCCCCGGACCGGCCGTGGGTGCAGGCAGACCATGGCGGCCCGGATGCCGGCGTGGGCCATACAGTAGCGCCCGGAGGCTTCCACCGCTCATACCTGCGGCGGCTCAAGTGGGATCGGCGGCGGCTGCGGCTCCCCGAACGCTGCCTCGGCCGCTGACATGGCGCCGTAGTCGGTCGCAAGGTTGGCGTAGATCGAGTAGATCAGCGTGATGAAGATGCCGAGCTTGACCCATAGCGTGGGCGTGAAGAAGAACAGGGCGCAGATCAGCGGGAAGTTGATCAGCCAGTAGATCGCGCCCCACATGTGGACCTTGTACTGGGTGTACGGGTTGGTGGACAGGTCTTTGAGGAGCATGCCCACCCAGCCGTGCCGGATGTGCACCGCCGTGTGCGCGGCGTGCAGCCGGGCGACGTCGGCGCGCAATTGGCGGACCTCGGCGATCAGGGTCTCGGTCTCAGTCATAGCTCCAGTATCAGCGGGCTCACGCGTACGGGCACGACACCCCGGCGGTAGCACCCACGAGGCGATACCGGACAGCGATAACAGCCAGCAGGCGTGACGATCATTGATTCCCGGGGAGCCAGCGGCCGGGCATGTCCTCGCCGCGCGGTGGCCGCCCTCGACGGCATTTCCGCAGGCTCGCGTTGCCCGGCAGACATGACTGGGCGACCTGGGCATGCGGCGCAAGGCGCAGCTTCCTGGCTGGGCGGCCCGCGCTCCAGGTCGGCTGAGCGCGCGATGAGTTGGCCGCCTCGTTGTCGTTTCAATCGGTGAGAGTGACCTATGACCGTCCATGAGAGCGGAAGTGATCATCGTGACCGGGAACGGATCGGAGGCGCTGGAGCGCCTGGGCGTCTTCGTCGGTGAGTGGGTCCTGACGGCCCGCTTCCCTGACGGCGAGCTAGCACCGTCCAGCGCTAGCCAGGAGGGCCCGCAGGCGCGCAGCCGGTTCGAATGGGCCCTGGATGGAAAGTTCCTGCTGCAGCGCACCGAAGCTCCGGTCCCCGAGGCACCCGACAGCCTGGCGATCGTCAGCGTCGATCTGGCGACCGGCGCGTACACGCAGCATTACTACGACTCCCGCGGCGTGGTGCGCCTGTACGCGATGACCTTCACCAACGGAGCGTGGACGCTCACGCGAGAATCACCCGACTTCTCGCCCCTGGACTTCCGGCAGCGCTTCACCGGCACCTTCGGCCCGGACGGGAACACCATCAGCGGCGCCTGGGAGAAGCGTGTCGGCGGCGCAGGCTGGCAGCACGACTTCGACCTCACCTACCGCCGGGCCGGCTGACCCGCCCGCCGCGCAGACCGTAACGGACATCACCGAGGCCAGCCGCTGCCCCCGTCCTGGCCACGCTCACCTGACGCAAGTGACGACTCGGGCGCGCCACGGAGTGACAACCCTTAGCTTGACGGCCTATTTAGACAACGTTACGTTGTCGATGTGGAGGCGGTAAGTTTCGCGGAGCTGATGGACTCGGTACGCGAGCAAGCGCCGGGCGCGCCGCTCGACCGCGTCGAGGCGGCCCTCACGGTCAGCGAAGAGCTGGCCTCGTGCGCGGACGAGCTGATCGGCCAGTTCGTGGCGGAGGCGCGCCGGGCGGGATGTTCCTGGACCGAGATCGGCCGGCGGATTGGGGTATCCAAGCAGGCGGCCAGGCAGCGTTTCGGGGAAACGCGGCCGCGCGCACCGGAGACTTTCACGCTGAGCGCAGCTGCCGGGGACTGCCTGGAGGCGGCCAGGCGGGAGGCCGCCGCCGACGGGGCCGCCGAGGCGGGTACCCATCACCTGCTGATCGGGCTGTTCCGTGCGGGGGTAGCCGCCGCCGTTCTGCAGGAGCTAGGACTGCGGGCCGCCGCGGTACGGGCCGCCGCGCGAGAGCTGTTCCCAGCAGGAGGACCAGGCCTGCCCGGCGGTCGGCCGCCACAGGAGTCGGCCGCGGCTCGCGAGGTGATACGGTGGGCCGCCGCGATGGCACAGCAGGCCGGGCGCGGCGAGGTTGACACCGAACACCTCCTGGCCGCGCTGGCGCTTGATCCTGGCTCGCGTGCCCGGCGGGTGCTCAGCCATCTCGGGGTGAGCACCGCCGCCATGAGGAAAGAACTCGAGGGTTACGTCGGCCCCGCCAAGCAGCGCCGCCGCAGACGAGACAAGGTCGATCTCGCCTGCTCGTTTTGCGGAAAGAGCCAGCACCAGGTCAAGAAGCTCGTGGCCGCTTCCGGCGTGCATACCGGTCCCGGCGCGTATATCTGCGACGAGTGCATCGAGCTCTGCCACCAGATCGTCGCCGAAGAACGAGACGAGCCAGGCGCACCGCTCTGACCGCGAAGGCGGGATCGGGGCTCGCGGCTCGCTGCTCCCGCGGGGCTTCTTCCCCGGAGCCCGCCGGCGCGCTCGCGGGCAAGCTACGCCAGCAGCGGCTCTGGCCGGCACCAGCAGGCAGGCGGAAATCGGCGTGCAACCGGGCCGCAGCCCGAGGTAGGACTGTTCGTATGCCCGAGCTGATCCCGCCTGATCCTCGCGTCCACCGGTCATTCCTCGCTGCGATGGCGGAGTTCCAGGCCGAAGGCGGCGGACCGCTCGATGACAGCGAGACTGGTCATGCCATCCGCGCGTACGCCGGCCGGTGGGCCGACCCGGCCGAGTTCGCCCGTTACCTGCGGCAACTGGAGCAGGAGGCGCAGGAGCAATCGCCGCGGCCGGAGGGACGTGTCCCGCAGACCACGCTGTGGTGGGTCGACGGGGACGAATACCTGGGACGGATCTCGATCCGCCACCGGCTTACGGCCGCCCTGCGGGCGATCGGCGGCCACATCGGCTACGACATCCGGCCGTCGGCCCGGCAGCGCGGGCACGCCACCGCCATGCTCGCCGCCGTGCTGCCGGTGGCCCGTTCGCTCGGCATCGACCAGGCCTTGCTCACCTGCGATGAGGACAATCTCGCCTCGCACCGGGTGATCGAGGCCAACGGCGGCGTCCTGGCGGACCAGGGCGGCGGCAAGGTCCGCTACTGGATCCCTACCTCGTGACCGCAGCCCCCAGCACGATCTCGGTCCGAGGCTGACCACGGCCCGCGCCGACCGGCGTAGGCGCCAGGAACCCGGGGCTCAGCTCGGCTTGACGCTGATCCGCGTGCCCAGCTCGGCGCCCTCGCAGATCTTGCGCATCACGCCCGCGGCGGCCACGTCGAAGACGTGCATGGTCAGGGCCTGCTCGTTGGCCAGCACGAAGGCACTGGTATCCATGATCCGAACGCCCGCGGCCAGTGCCTCGTCATAGGTGAGCCTGCTGTAGCGCACGGCGTCGGGATTGACGTTCGGGTCGCTGTCGTAGACCCCGTCGACCCCGCGCTTGGCCACCAGCAGGGCGTCGGCATCCAGCTCCAGGGCGCGCTGCACCGCCGGGTAGTCGGTGGTCACGTAGGGCTGACCGATGCCGCCGGCCAGCAGCACGATCAGGCCGCGTTCCAGGTGGTGCGCGGCGCGGAGCCTGATGAACGGCTCGGCCACGCTGTGGATCGGCACCGCGGTCATGACCCGGATGTCGATGTCAGTCCTGGCCGTGAGCGCACCACGGAGCATCAGCGCGTTCATGATCGTGCCGAGCATCCCGATGTTGTCGGCCTCGGCCCGGCTGATGCCCCAGCCGTCGGCCATCCGGCCGCGGAAGTAGTTCCCGCCGCCCACGACCACCGCCACCTGGACGCCCAGATCGCGTACGGACAGAACCTCCTCCGCGACCCGGTACAGGCTAGCCGGATCAACCCCCGTGCTGGCTGTTCCGGCCAGCGCCTCGCCGCTGAGCTTGACGACGACTCTTCCGTAGCGCGGCACCGTCAGGAACCCCCATCCTGTCCGCCGGTTCGGCGACCCCGCCCCACGGTACCCCATGCCATACCTGGTCTTATGGTGTTCGTGGCACTACGACCGGCGCGATACGGGGGCGATGATCACGATCTGCCTGGTTACCGGCGGCAATCGGGGCATTGGCCGGGAAGTCTGCCGCCAGCTGGCCCAGCGCGGCCACACGGTGATCCTGACCGCCCGCGACGCCGACGCGGCCGTCCACGCGGCCCGTGCCCTCGGCCACCCGGCCCGCGCCGCCGCCGCAGCAGCACCAGCCGTCACAGCCGAGCCGCTCCAGCTTGACGTCACCGACCAGGCCAGCGTGGCCGCCGCCGCGCGCCACGTCAGCGAGCGGTACGGCAAGCTCGACGTCCTGGTCAACAATGCGGCCATCACTTACGACACCTGGCAGCGGGCCAGTACCGCCGACCTGGCGGTGGTCCGCGAGGCGGCGGAGACCAACCTGTACGGGCCCTGGCTCATGGTCCAGGCCTTCCTGCCGCTGCTGCGGGCCAGCGATCATCCCCGGATCGTCAACGTGTCCAGCGAGGCCGCCTCGCTGGCCAGCATGGGCGGCGGGACCCCGGCCTACACCGCGTCCAAGACCGCGCTCAACGCGCTGACCAGGATGCTCGCCGCCGAACTGCGCCCGCAGAAAATCCTGGTCAACGCAGTCTGCCCGGGCTGGGTAGCCACCGACATGGGCGGCGCAGGCGGCCGCCACGTGGCCGAAGGCGCGGCCAGCGTGGTGTGGGCCGCGCTGCTGCCGGATTCCGGACCGACCGGCGGCTTCTTCCGCGACGGCCGCCCCCTGCCCTGGTAACACTGCCCTGGTAGCACTGGCCCGGTAACACTGGCTCGGTAACGCCCGGCCGCGATCCGTAAGTGCTCACCCAAGGCGATCAGCCGCTTCCGGCTCTCCTCGACCTCGGCCTCGGCCGCGGCCCGGTCCGCCCACGAGGCGCCCTGGACCGACTTGCCTGGCTCGAGTTCCTTGTACACCTCGAAGAAGTGCTGGATCTCCAGCCGGTCGAACTCCGGCACGTGATGGATGTCGCGCAGGTGCTCCTGCCGCGGGTCGGTGGCCGGCACGGCCAGGACCTTGTCGTCCAGGCCCTTCTCGTCCCGCATGCGGAACATCCCGATGACCCGGCAGGTGATCAGGCAGCCGGGGAAGGTCGGTTCCTCGAGCAGCACGAGCACGTCGAGCGGGTCCCCGTCGTCGGCCAGGGTGTCCTCGATGTACCCGTAGTCGTGCGGGTACCTGGTCGAGGTGAACAGCATGCGGTCCAGCCGGATGCGCCCGGCCGCGTGGTCCATCTCGTACTTGTTGCGCTGCCCCTTGGGGATCTCGATGACAACCTCGACGTCCATGGTTCGCTCCAGCCCGATCCGGGTGATTAACTCCATTGTCTCCGCAATCACCGGCGAGCAGCACGCGAGGTGGTAGGTCATGGTGCGCCGCACCCGGGTCGCGGCCCTGCTGACGCTCGCCGTGATCAACGTGTTCACGCTGGCGGCCGGCCTGGCTGTGGTCCGCATGCTGCCGCCCCGGCTGGCGGCGCTGAAGGTGGCCTCGGTGGCCGACGGCCCGGTCGTGGGCGGCGGTGCCGTGCTGACCGCCGGGACCAGGGGCGGAGCGCTGCCCACCGCCAGCGGGCTGCGGTCGGCGCTGGCCGGGCCGCTATCCGCGGCCGCGCTCGGCCCGCGGGTATCGGTCATGATCGCGGACCCGGCCACCGGGCGCGTGCTGCTGTCCGAAGGCGGCAGCCGGCTCGCCACGCCCGCCTCCACGGCCAAGCTGGCCACCGCCGCCGCCGCCCTGGCGACGCTCGGTCCCGGGGCCAGGTTCACCACCCGGGTGGTCCGCGGGGCCACGGCGGACAGCATCATCCTGGTCGGCGGCGGTGACCCGACGCTGGCCGCCAACCCGTTCCCGGCTCAGGACTATCCCCGGCCGGCTACCCTGGCCAGCCTGGCCGCCGCCACCGCGCGGGCGCTGAAGGCCCAGGGGCGCCGGACGGTAAGCCTGTCCTACGACACCTCCCTGTACACCGGGCCGCTGCTCGCGCCCGGCTGGTCGGCCTCCTACGTCAGCGGCGGCGACGCCACCCCGATCGTCCCGCTCGAGGTGGACCAGGGGCGGCTGACCCAGGCGGGCCTGCCCGAGGACTCCGACGACCCGTACAACCTGCGGCCCCGCAGCACCGATCCGGCCGGCCAAGCCGCTGAGTCGTTCGCCGCCCTGCTCACGGCCGACGGCATCGACGTCACCGGATCTCCGGCGGCCCAGACCGCCCCGGCCCAGGCCGCCGTCCTGGCCAGCGTGACCTCGCCGCCGCTGTCGGCCATGGTCGAGCAGATGCTGCAGGAGAGCAACAACGTGATCGCCGAGAACCTGGCCCGCCAGGTCGCGCTGGCCACCGGCGCACCGGCCTCGTTCAGCGGCGGGGCCCAGGCGGTCATCGAGACGCTGCGGCGGCTCGGGGTCAGCGGCGGCATCAGCATGGTCGACGGCAGCGGCCTGTCGCCGCAGGACGCGATCGCGCCGGGCACGCTGGTGAAGATCCTGGAACTGGCCGTGGCCCGCCCGGGCCTGCGCTCGCTGCTGGCCGGCCTGCCAGTGGCCGGCTTCTCCGGCACGCTGTCCGGCGGCGAGAGCGTGTTCAGCGGCATCACCGGCCCGGCCGTCGGGTCGGTCCGGGCCAAGACCGGCAACCTGAGCACGGTAACCGCCCTGGCCGGGCTGGCCTTCGACGCCAGCGGCCGGGTGCTGGTCTTCGCCCTCATGGCCGACCAGATCCCGTCGGCCGGAATGCTGGACCAGGCGGCGGCGGCCATCGACGCGGCCGCGGGCGCGCTGGCGGGATGCGGCTGCCGGTTACGGCTGCCACCCGGACCACGTACGGTTGGATGGTGAGTGAGTGTTATTCGGAACGGGCCAGGCAGCACTGGCCGGTCACATCGGCGCATGCGGTTGGACGGCGTCAGCCGGGGCAGATCGCAGCGCAGAGCGAGTAACACGAGCCTTGAATGGAGCGCCGTGAGCACCACGCAGCAGATGATCGACTGGGACCTGGCCATCTCCACCGGTACCCGGTGGGCCCGCCCCGGGCCGCAGGTGAGCCTGGCTGAGGCCCGGCGCACCGTTACCGAGCTACGCGAACTGGCCGGTGCCGTCCAGCAGCCGGTGCACGAGGTCACCGGGCTGTCCGCCGCCGGGGACGGCTCGCTGGGCCGGGTCGCGGTGGTAGACCGGCCGGGCTGGATCAGGGCGAACGTGGACGGCTTCCGTATCGTCCTCGAGCCGCTGGTCGACCAGTTGCGGGAGAAGGCCCCGGGCCAGGGGAACGGATCACGGCCCGCCGCGATGATCAACGCGGTGGGATCGCGGGTGACGGGGATCCAGGCCGGGCTGATCCTGGCCTACCTGTCCGGCCGGGTCCTCGGCCAGTACGAGCTGTTCCTGCCGCCGGAGGCGTCCCCGGTGGACGGCGAGCACCCGGGCCGGCTCACGCTGGTCGCGCCGAACATCGTCATGATCGAGCGCGAACTCGACGTCGACCCGCACGACTTCCGGCGCTGGGTCTGCCTGCACGAGGAGACCCACCGGCTGCAGTTCACCGCCGTGCCCTGGCTGCGGGATTACGTGCAGAGCCAGATGACCGAGTTCCTGCTGGCCTCCGAGCTGGACCCGGCCGCGATCCTGCAGCGGCTGCGGGCCGCCGCCGACGCGGCCGTGGGCGCGGTCCGCGGCGGCGACGGCGGCAGCCTCATCGAGGCGGTCGTCACCCCGGGCCAGCGGGAGATCATGGACCGGCTGACCGCGGTCATGACCCTGGTCGAGGGGCATGGCGACTTCGTGATGGACGCCGTCGGCCCGCAGGTCGTGCCCACCGTGGCCCTGATCAGGGAACGGTTCAACTCCCGGCGCGGCTCGAGCGGCCGGATCGAGCAGACCCTGCGGCGCATCCTCGGCATCGACCTGAAGATGAAGCAGTACGCCGAGGGCTCCCGGTTCGTGAAGGCCGTGGTCGACGAGGCGGGCATGACCACCTTCAACAAGGTCTGGACCTCCCCGGAGACGCTGCCGACCAAGGATGAGTTCGCCCACCCGCAGGAATGGCTGGACCGGGTCGGTTCCGCCTCCTGACCGTCGTGGGCCCTGGCGTCGCCGTCGCGGCCGTCCGCAACGCGGTGCGGGCCTGTCTTTCCGATCTGGCCCCTGGCGATCTGGTGCTGGCCGCGTGCTCGGGCGGCGCGGACTCGCTGGCGGTCGCCGCGGCCCTGGCCTTCGTGGCGCCCCGGGCTGACCTGAGGGCCGGCGGCGTTACCGTCGACCACGGCCTGCAGCCTGGTTCCGCCGAACGCGCGGCCGACGTGGCCGTCGTGCTCGGCCGGCTCGGGCTGGATCCGGTCCGGGCCGTCACGGTCACCGTACCGCCGTCTGGCGGCGGACCCGAGGCCGCGGCCCGGGCGGCCAGGTACCAGGCGCTCGATGCGGTCGCCGAGCAGACCGGCGCGGCCGCGGTCCTGCTCGGCCACACCCTGGACGACCAGGCCGAGACGGTGCTGCTCGGGCTGGCCCGCGGATCCGGCGGCCGGGCGCTGGCCGGGATGCCCGCCCGGCGCGGCCGCTACCGCCGGCCGCTGCTGGCCGTGCGCCGGGCCGCCACCGGCGCCGCCTGCGCCGAGCTGGGCCTGCAATCCTGGCAGGATCCGCACAACAGCGACTTCCGGTTCGCCCGGGCCCGCGTCCGGCACCAGGCGCTGCCCGCCCTGGAGGAGGCCCTGGGCCCCGGCGTGGCCGAGGCCCTGGCCCGCACCGCCGGCCAGCTGCGCGCCGACGCCGAGTGCCTCGATGACCTGGCGTTCGCCGAAAGCGGACACCTGCGTGCGGCCTGCTCCGATCCGGCCGGGCTTGAGGCCGCCTGGCTGCGGGCGCTGCCCGCCGCGATCAGGACCCGGGTGCTGCGGGACGCGGCCATCATGGCCGGCTGCCCGCACGGTTCCCTCACTGCCGGGCACGTCGAGCGGATCGACGCGCTGGTCACCGGCTGGCGGGGGCAGCGCTGGGTGGACCTGCCGGGCGGCGTGCGGGCCCGGCGCCGGGACGGCCAGGTGTGGTTCAGCAGCACCGAATCAGCCGAGCTCACGAGCGGGGAATCTGTTGGACGCGACTGACATGGGGCCCGACCTGAAGCAGGTCCTGATCACCGCCGAGCAACTGCAGGCCCGCATCGGCGAGCTCGCGGCGCAGATCGACGCCGACTACGCCGGCCGCGACCTGCTGCTGGTGGGCGTGCTGAAGGGCGCCATCATGGTCATGGCCGACCTGGCCCGCGCCATGCACCTGCCGGTGCAGATGGACTGGATGGCCATCTCCTCCTACGGCTCGGGGACCAGGTCCTCCGGCGTGGTGCGGATCCTGAAGGACCTCGACACCGACATCACCGACCGGCACGTGCTCATCGTGGAGGACATCGTGGACTCGGGCCTGACCCTGTCCTGGCTGGCCGGCAACCTGCGCTCGCGCGGCCCGGCCTCGCTGGCGGTGTGCGCCATGCTCCGCAAGCCGGGGTCGGCGCAGATGCACGTCAATGTGGCCTACACCGGGTTCGACATCGGAGATGAGTTCGTAGTGGGTTACGGACTCGACTACGCTCAGCGGTACCGCAACCTGCCGTTCGTAGGCACGCTGGCCCCCGAGGTCTACCGGGGCAGCTAGGCAGGGCTGGTGGGGGAACACATTCCGCTTCGGGAAGCGTTCACCTTCCAGATGCGGTCGCAGGCACGCGCGGAAACGTGCTGCGAGGACGAAAGCACGGCCATCCCGCCGGAGGTCGACGGGACTGTGAGGCTGGTCAGGAGGGAACGGTCCCGGGCCGACGGGGCCGCTCATCGATGGAGCTAAGGCGCTTTTTCCGGGCACCGCTGCTGCTGATCGCGGTGGCGGTGCTGTTGCTGCTTTTCGTGCTCGATTACGCCAATTCCGGGAGCAGCTACACCACGGTCGATACGGGCAAGATCGTCCAGCTCATCGAGCAGGGCAACGGCCTGAAGTCCGCCCAGATCACCGACAAGGATCAGACGATCCAGGTCACCACCACCAGCGGCGCCAAGTACCAGGCCAACTGGATCGGCGGCCAGGGCATTCAGCTCCAGGCGGACCTGCAGAAGCTGTATGACGAGGGCAAGCTGCCCGACAACTACAACGTCAACATCCCCAAGAGCAACGCGCTGCTCGACCTGCTGCCCACGGCCTTCATCTACATCGTGATCTTCCTGCTGTTCTTCTTCATGCTGTCGCAGATGCAAGGCGGCGGCTCGCGGGTGATGAACTTCGGCAAGTCCCGCGCGAAGCTGATCACCAAGGACACGCCCAAGACCACCTTCGCCGACGTGGCCGGGGTGGACGAGGCGATCGAGGAACTCCAGGAAATCAAGGAGTTCCTGCAGAGTCCGGCCAAGTTCCAGGCCATCGGGGCCAAGATCCCCAAGGGCGTGCTGCTCTACGGCCCGCCAGGAACCGGTAAGACGCTGCTGGCCCGGGCCGTGGCCGGCGAGGCCGGCGTGCCGTTCTACTCGATCTCCGGGTCCGACTTCGTGGAGATGTTCGTCGGTGTCGGCGCCTCCCGGGTGCGCGACCTGTTCGAGCAGGCCAAGGCGAATGCGCCCGCGATCGTGTTCGTGGACGAGATCGACGCCGTGGGCCGGCACCGCGGCGCGGGCCTCGGCGGCGGCCACGACGAGCGTGAGCAGACCCTGAACCAGATGCTGGTCGAGCTGGACGGGTTCGACACCAAGGGCGGCGTCATCGTCATCGCGGCCACCAACCGGCCCGACATCCTCGACCCGGCGCTGCTGCGCCCGGGCCGGTTCGACCGCCAGATCGTAGTGGCTCAGCCGGACCTGAACGGGCGCAAGGGCATCCTGAAGGTGCACGCCCGCGGCAAGCCCATCGCGCCGGACGCCGACCTCGACATCATCGCCCGCCGTACCCCGGGCTTCACCGGCGCCGACCTGGCCAACGTGATCAACGAGGGCGCGCTGCTGACCGCGCGGGCCAACGGCAAGCAGATCACGATGGCGGCCCTGGAGGAGGCCATCGACCGGGTCATGGCCGGCCCGGAGCGCAAGAGCGTGCTGCTGTCGGAGCGGGAGCGGAAGGTCATCGCCTACCACGAGGGCGGCCACGCGCTGGTCGGCCACGCCATGCCGCACGCCGACCCGGTGCACAAGGTGACGATCATCCCGCGCGGCCGGGCGCTGGGCTACACCAGCGCGCTGCCGACCGAGGACAAGTTCCTGGTCTCCCGGGCCGAGATGCTCGACCAGCTGGCCATGCTGCTGGGCGGGCGGACCGCCGAGGAACTCATCTTCCACGAGCCGACCACCGGCGCGGCCAACGACATCGAGAAGGCCACCCAGATCGCCCGCGGCATGATCACCGAGTACGGCATGAGCGAGCGGCTCGGCGCGCGCAAGTTCGGCCACGGCGACGGCGAGCCGTTCCTGGGCCGGGACATGTCGCATAACCGGGACTACTCCGAGGAGATCGCCTCCTCGATCGACGAGGAGATCCGCCGCCTCATCGAGTCCGCGCACGACGAGGCCTGGGAGGTCCTGGTGGAGTACCGGGACGTGCTCGACGCCCTGGTGCTGCGGCTGCTCGAGAAGGAGACCGTGGCCCGGACCGAGGTCCTGGAGCTCTTCGCGACGGTGGTCAAGCGGCCGTCCCGGGGTTCGTACACCGGCTACGGCAAGCGGCTGCCCTCGGACCGCCCGCCGGTGCTGTCGCCCAAGGAACTGGCGCTGGCGGCCGCCGACGGCGGCACCGGGCTGTCCCTGCCCGCCAACGGCCAGGCGCTCGGCTTCAACCCGACGGCGTCGGACAGCAACGGCGACGAGCCGGGCCGAGGCGAGCCCAGCGACACCGTATGACGCAGGGCACCTCGCTGGCCGGCCGCCCGGACGGGCCGGCCAGCGAGGCCGGCCCGGATGGCGCGGGCTTACCCGGAGCAGTTCGCGGGCCTGCGGCAGCGTCCCGAGGACGCGCGGCGTGGTCGCGGTCATCGGGACGGAGCACCTGTGCCTGATCTGCGGCCACCACTGAGCCGGGAATTAACTTCGTCTCAACGCTGAACTGAAACGCTTGCCGCGTCGTCTATGTGGTGACGCCAACTCTTGTCCCGCACGCCAGGACCTTGCCCACGCTTTGGGGGTACCGTGAAAGCAGCACGCGAGGCGAGGCGATGACTACGCTGACGCACCGTGACCTGGGGCCTGACAAGAGAGCTGCCGAGATGAGCGACAGCGACGAAGCTGGACGCGCGACTTCGCCCAGGGTGAAGGGCGGCGGCGCGCAGGCGACAGCGGCGAACGGGGGGGATCCCGTCGACCGCAGGCGTCAGCACGCCTGGGTGCCTGGCACCGCGGCGCTGCTCACCGCGCTGATCGGCCTGTCGGACATTGTGGGCATCTTCAAGCCCGACCTGGCCACCAAGTTCCACAAGATCAACTACCTGGTGCCGGGCACCCTGGCCACCCTGGGCCACACCGCCGACGTCATCATCGGGCTGATGCTGCTGATGCTGGCGCACGGCCTGCGCCGCCGGAAGCGGCGGGCGTTCCAGGCGGT
>Ga0210395_10003151_pt1 | contig 12689 bp, 11 predicted proteins | sample IncBWH4OmetaG_FD_150861 | JGI IMG/M metagenome (GOLD analysis project Ga0210395, IMG submission 150861) | Forest soil microbial communities from Barre Woods Harvard Forest LTER site, Petersham, Massachusetts, United States - Inc-BW-H-4-O ...
GACGCCAGATCGGCGGATATCGCTTGCCATCCCCATCCTTGGGCCCGTACGTCCGACAGGACAGGTGGTGCGGCCCCATGGGGTTGGTGTCTTGGGGGCCAACGCACTATGGGTCCTCAAATGTTCGCCTCGCCCGCAGGCTGATCATCGAGGACATTGCAGCCGTCTGGTGATCAAGGGAAGTCGGTATATTTGGCCGGCGTGACCTGATCCAACGCCCTATGCCCCCAGTGTTGGGCGGCTCACACGGCAGGTACATCGGCCGGGTGGCAGCGCTGCCGTCCTTCCTCGAGCGGCCCGCCCCATTCCTTGATATGGCTGAGCGTGTCCGGGTTAGCGGAGCTTACCGGGCCGCCGGTGTAGTCGACGCCGGCCGGCACGCCAGCACTCCCGGTGCGGGAGTGCTGGCGTGGACCATCAGGTCAGGGAAGAGTCGCGAGCCCATTCGCGTACGACTCGACGTCCACGACCGCTGTCGGGTTGGCATTGGTGGCCGTGCCACCGACACCGTCTATGACTGATTGTAGGCCTCCCGACTGGCTTGGCGTCGGGCAGTTGCCGTTCACGGAGCAGGTGCTGGAAATGAATAGGTCCATGGCATCGGTGAACACAACGCCCGGCTTATTGGGCGCCTCGTAGGCCATGGAATCCCACAGGGTGGCATTGGTGTAGATGAAGACGGCGTAGCTGCCCATGCCGTACCCATTGAAGGACGTGACGTTCGGGCTGACCTCGAACGCCGGGTAGCCGAGGTGGGTCGGCGACTGATTCCAGACCGACTGGCTGGGGGCGTCGTACGGCAGCTCGTTCTGGAAGTAGATGTTCGTGCCGCCCTGGCCGTTCCAGATGACCTCGGTCTTCTGGTAGTGCTCGACCGCCAGGCCGTACGCGGTGACGTCGTCGCCGTTGACGACCACGCCGGTGTCGCCTTGGTTATAGGTCCAGCCCGCTCCCACTTGACCTTGAGGGCCGGTCACGGAGGTGTTGGCGCCGTGGTCGGCTCGCCAGGCCCAGACATCATCGATGATCGAATGGGAGGCGTTGTCCAGCAGGCTGACCGTGGCCGATACCGGAGTGGTCTCGGCGCCGCCGATACGGAAGTACACGTCCTGGATCAAGTCCGGGTTGGCGGCCGTGTCGGCCGTCAGGCCGGGGACGCCCACCGAGACCAGCACGGGGGAGTTCACCGGGCCAGCGTCGACGATGAGCCCCGAGATCTTCACGCCGACGTTGGGCAGCGCGATGAGCGCCGCATTGCCGTGCTGCGGCACCAGCGTGGCGAAACCAAGACCGAGGACCACCGTGTCCGGACGGTCGATGACGATCGGCGCGGACAGGTCGTAGACGCCGGGGGTCAGCACGAGGTTCTTCCCGGCAAGCAGCGCCAGGTCGATCGCGGCGATCGGCGTGGTCGGGTTCGCGATGAAGAAGCTCGAGAGCGGGACCGAGGTCCCCGCCTCTGAGCCGCTCACGAAGTTCGGGCCGCTCGAGTTCTGCTGGACCGACGGCACGAAGACGTTGAAGTTCCCGCTCGAGTCGGTGTACAGGAACGGCTCCTCTTCAGTGACGGGGCTTTGCGGCAGCTCCGTGAACTGGTCGCCGTTGGCGCCCTGCGTGTTGTTGAAAACATCCTGGGTGGGCGAGCATGTGGTGCCCGCCGGCGGCGTGTAGCCCGGTGGGCAGCCGTCTCCCGAATAGACGTAGTTCCAGACGTAGCCGGCGGTGCTGTCGAAGTCGCTGTTGCGGGCTATGCCCTGCTGGTTGCCCGACCAGTCGAGCTGGCCATTTATCTCGGTGTTAGCGACGTAGCTACCGCTGGCGTAGTCGTCGCTGCCGTAGCCGGTCTGCGAGCAGTAGGCCTGGAAGTTGAGATTGCCGTTGATGATCATGCTGCGTACCGGCGTCGCCTGCGACACGGACCACATGTCCGTAGAGCCTCCGTAACAGTCGGCGGAGTCGCCGATGGGCGGCAGCTGTGTGATGGGCTGGGGCACGTAGTTATTGGCCGAGTCCATGACGTTGAGCGTGAGGTTGGACATCGACCGCCAGAAGTTGACGGTGGAGTTGGCCCAACAGTTGCTGGAACTGGCGCAGTCCAGGGCGTTGGGGAAGACCTCGATCTGCCCGTTGATGGTCGTGTCCTGGGGGACGGCGCCCAGTCCGGCGACCTCGGTGTAGTAGCCGACCTCGAACACGAGCGGCGTCGCGGCCGAGCCGTAGGTACCGGGCTCGAAGAGCACAGCGTAGCCGTCGTTGTTGAACTGGGCCGACAGGGGGACCTGCTGGGCGGCGATGTTGTTCAGGTCGTTCTGGACCTGCGTCTGCGACATTTGCGGCGTGAAGACACAGACATTAGGGCCGAACGTCGCGGTGACGGCGTCCGGACAAAGACTTGCCGGTGGTGAGGGAGCGGCGCTGGCCCCCCCGGCCGTAGCGGTTAGCGTAGCGGCTCCCAAGAGCACCGCGCTGGCCAGGACACGAACGATTCGATGCATAAGGCACCTCACTGTGCTGGAGTTACCAGAAGAACGTACGGCGATGGACGTGCACAAGTGAAGACCCAACCTTGAACTAGACCGTAAATAAACTGTGAATGTCGTGGGATTGCGGCCCTTGAGGTTGCGGACGCTATCGATGAGACCCCTCTCGGTATTTTTGCGGCCTTGCAGACCGTCCCCAACAACGCGGTGACCACTGCGAACATGCCGTTGAATTAAGCTGCGGGGTGGAACAGGCGGATCGTCGGCGGAGAGTCGTGCGCGGTGTTCTTCTGCTCGCGTCGCTTCATGAGGAATGCCGTGTGCTGCGTGCGTTTCACCGCGCGGGGGCAGGTGCGCTCTCGGCGGGCCGGATTCGGCCTCTCCGCGATCTCTTTAATCGCTTCCCGGGTTGCCTTCTCCAGTGTCCGAGGGGAAAAAAGCCGCCTGCCCGGCAACCTGGCGGCGGATAACGCGGAGCGCGCGGATGAAAGACATCCTGTCCGGGTCGAGATCGGCCTGGTCGGCCGCTTCTCGCATTAGGCGTCGTATTCCGTAATGTGCCAGGAGAAGGCCCCAGATTTCCTGCTCGACCAGTTCGGGCTTCCGGGAGCGGAGGATCATTCCCTGTCCGCGCTGGTGCGTCTTGAGTTCGTCGAAGACGAGTTCCGCCTCGTCGGGTAGCGGCGGCGCGTTGCCGCGCCGCCGCCCCGTCAGAACCGGCCATGCGGACTTTCTCCGCAGCTCGGCTCAAGCAGGCCCAATGGCAGTGGTGCTGGGCTTGCTGCCGCCGATGCGTCGGCGGCAGTGTGCGTGGATGAGGCGGTATGCGACTTGCTCGCCTGGCGTGCCGAGGTCCATCACGGTGGCGACTGCTTCCTTGCGGATCGCTTTCCGGATGGTGGTGTGCCACTGCTCCCACTCGCGCTCGTCGTGCGGTTCGTGGCTGGCGTAGAGCAGCCGCCCCCGGCAGAGGGGGCACCGGCCGCGCTGGCGGCGCAGCAGGTGCCAGGTCGCGGGGCTGACCGGGGGCCGGTTGCGCTCGCGGCGCTTGGCCCAGTATCCGGCCAGGTCAGGGTCATCCGGGGATGCCCTTCCGGCGACCATCACGTGCCGGACGATTTTCGTCCAGGAGAACCTGCGGAGGTAGCGGCCGGTGTCCCGGCTGCCGAACAGCCACTTGTCGTTCCTGGACGGGTTGAACATGCCGAAGTACCGGGAGACGACCCAGCGCCTCGGCTTGCCCGGGTGGGTGTGCCTGGCCCATTTCCAGGTCAGCCGCCACACGTGCGCGTCTAGCCGGTTGCAGGCGAGGCTGGACACCCCGATCCGGTAGTAGGCGGCCCACCCGGTGATGACCGGGTTCAGCCGGGCGATGACCGCGTCGGCGTTGGCCCCTCGCAGGGCTATTGCCTCGGCGGACAGCCTGTTCCGGATCTGCCGCATTGCGTCCCTGCTCGGCTTGGTCAGCAGCTTGCCGCCGAACCGGCGGATCTCGAACCCCAGGAAGTCCACCCCCTGGTCCAGGTGGGTGATCTTCGTCTTGTCCTGGTTGAAAGCCAGGCCACGGGGTTCCAGCCAGTCGGCGAGCCGTGCCTGGACCTGCTCGGCCTGCTGCCTGGAGTGGCAGAGGGCGATCAGGTCGTCGGCGTAGCGGACCAGGATCGGGCAGCCGGGTGCGGCGCTGCCGTCCCGGTAGTACCGGACCCCGGCCGCCTGCTCGATGCCGTGCAATGCCACGTTCATGAGCAACGGACTGACCACCCCGCCTTGCGGGGCGCCCTCCCCGGTCGGGGACAGGACCCCGTCCTCGATCACGCCCGCCTTCAGCCACTGGCGCACCAGTCCCCGTGCGGGGACGCGAGGTCGGCGTCCAGCGCCCACAGCCGCTTCGCGGACCTGCCGCTCGCGGTGGTGTGGATGGCCACGATCGCGTCGTGGCAGCCCCGGCCCGGCCGGAACCCGTAGGACTTCGGCTCGAACCGGGCCTCCCACTCGGGTTCCAGCGCGTTCACCGCCAGGGCCTGAAGCGCCCGGTCGGCGATCACGGGAATCCCGAGGCCGCGACGCCGCCCGTTGCTCTTGGGCACATACAGCCGCCTGACGGGCAGGGGCCTCCACGCGGCCGCGCCGTGCTGGAGCCAGGCGGCCATACCGGCCTTTTCCCAGCCCGCCAGTACGATGCGCCCGTCGACCCCGGCCGTCTTGCGGCCAGCGTTGACCTCCGTGACCCGCCGCACGCTCACCAGCGCGTTGCTTCGGGACCGGAGCATCATCTTCTGCAGGCTGCGGGCCCTCTTCAGGTCCCCGGCCTGCGATGCCGCGAAGATCCGCTGCCGCAGCCGCCGTACGTTCTCCCCGGCCTGGCCCCAGTCCACCTGGTCCCAGTCCGGGAAGCCGTCCTCTGGTCCGTTCACCGGGGACGGCGCTGGCGCTAGCGTGCCAGGAGTGCCGCTCATGGTGTCCAACTTGCCCTTCGGTTCCGGCGTCTTGGCTTGCTTTCCTCCGCAGGCCCACCAGGCCCGCGTCAGCGCCCTTTCGGGCCGGGGCAGCCGCCCCTGTCCGGCCGGTTATGCGGAAGCCACTGGCGGAGGAGCCAGTTCACGGTCCCGGTTTCCCGCTGCCTTTCGGCCGCCGGCATTCGCTTCTCGGGCCTTCCTGCGCCCGCTGGGGAATGGAGCCTTCCTCACGTCCGGCCTGCCGGCAGGCCGCGCCTGCCGGACCCCAACGGGGTTGTCACGTTCCGCTTGGTCGAGGTGCGGCCGGGGTGGGTGCCGCCTGGACCCCGGGGACGGTGGTTCGCTCCCGGCCGGTCGTTGGACACCGGCCAGCACCTGCCGCCTTCCAGCGGCCGTCCCTGCTCTCCCGCCTCCAGCGTTCCGCCCGCAGGAGTCCACGTAACGAGGCGTCATCGGCGATTCACTCGCGTTCACCCGTCCGGCCTTTCCCTGGCCTGTGCCCCCCGGACGGAACGGGGGCCCTTGGGCCTCTCCCTGGGCTCCGCACCCCGCAGTCACCCGCGGCGCACGCCAGGGCGGGAACAGTCCCTGCGAACTGGACCGGGAACTACGTAACCAGCATCAGCCAGTCCTCCTTCTGCGAGTTCCACTCGCTCCAAGCGACTTCGTGTCGCACCCAGCGCTCGTGATACGCGGCGGCGAGCTCGGCGGCCGGTATCTCCTCCGGGTCCGTGACGTTGGTGACCAGGGTGATGATCTCCTTGCCGTCTCCCCGGTCCGTGATCTCGTAATCGACGGCCCGCACATGGATTCCGGGCAGGTCGGTTAGCTTGGCGAGCCCGTGGCGGAGCCTGTAGTTGTTCTTCGCCTTCTCGGCTGAATCCGCGATGTAAGAGAGGTAGGAGCCGTCGGGCAGCCACTCCAGCGCGGGAAGGTCAAGGTTCGCCCCGACCCGGAACAGCGCATCAGCCCCGGCATCGATGACCATCCGGAAATTCGTGTGGCTGTAAAGCCCGGAATCGGCCATGATAAGCATCCCTTGCTCGACGGCCGCGCCGGAGAGAACCCGCCTGGTGAGCGTCTCCTCGCCCTCCCCGTCCTTTCCTATGGCCGCCGCGACAATGGCGTGAGTGCCGCATTCCGCGAGCGCGGCCATGCGCACGAACGGGAAAGCGCTCCGCCCTTTCTTCCCCGCGTAACCGAAGTACGCGGCATTCTCCTCGCTGTCCGCAGCTTCCATGCCGAAGCCGTCGATCGCCATCAGGCGCCGCCCGGCCAGCCACGCGCCCTTCGTCGAGCGCATCGCGCAAGGCACGGAAACGCGCTCGTAAAGCTCGCGCATTACGTCCGGCCCCAGCCGCTGCCTGGCATGGCACAGGCCGCCCCCGGTGGGCACTTCCCATTCCCGCCGCCAGGTTCCGATGTATTCCAGCCCGTCGGCCAGCTTGCGCATTACCTCCTCGTACCCGTCACTGTAGAACAGTGTCAGAGCCATCACGAAATAGACGACTACCCGGGCCGGCAGCTTGTTCTTCCGCTGCTCCTTACGGCCGAGGGAAAGCACCACCTCGTCCACCAGTTCCCGCGGAACCAGTCGCGTCAGCGTGCCGATGCCAATGGCATCAGTCAAGGAAGAAGACGCGCTGCTATTACCTTACTCAGCCTCCAGCATGGCGCAAATATAAGGCAAACGCGCCACACAGAAGACCATCATCGCCTTATCCACAGATTCCGGGCGTGTCCACCTGTGGATATGTGGAAACCGGGAGACTGAAAGCCTAATTCAACGGCATTGCTCGCTCGCATAGTCACAGACGAGTCTCTCGATCTTTACATTCTTGTGGTAACCGCATTCGTTTTCACTATTCTAGGTGCCGCAGGTGGTTCAAGCCTAACAGATCTGGCATCGATGATCCTTGCGCTACTCGCAATCCTAGCGCTATCCCAGATTCGATCGCGCCATCATGTCTCAGCCATAGCCTCTGTGCAACTACGGACTTCCCGCCTGATCTGATCGCACAAAGACGGGCAGCTTCCGATCTTTTGCTGATCGGCACGACTATGACACGGACTGTACAGGGATCTAGTGGCGAAGACATGAGGAACCTGCTGACTCGCTGTGGGCGAATACGTATACTCCTGCTTGACCCGACCAATGACTTGCTTATCCGTGCGGCAAGCACGCGCGACTCCGCAAGGCTGACCCCTGATCGCCTGAAAGCTAGGATCAACACAACACTGGATGAACTCGTCAGTCTGCGGGACCGCACAGGTGGTCGACTTGAAATCCGCGTCGCCTCGTTCCCGCCCGCGATGGGAATGAACGTCATCGACCCATACGCGCCAAGTGGAGTTCTCGTAGTCCAGCACAAGCAGTACAAACCACTCGGGGAGAGCGCGCCTATTATGCGCTTCAAAAGGGCGGACGGATTCTGGTTCAGCCGTTTTGTCGATGAGGCTGAGCGACTATGGAGGATGGCAGTTCTTGGCCGCTAGATCCGGCTCAAGTACTCGAGCGTGCGACCACGCCCGATATTCCTAGAGGCTTTCGGAGCAGAACTGGAACAGAGCATGGACGGAGCGAGAGAGTTGCTCATCACTGGGGTTTCCGAAATACTCTGCTCACTAGCAACTACAAGAAGTTCGAGGCTTGGCTGCGTGCCGGATGCCGGATCAAGTTCCTGTTGATCGACCTCTTCGCCGATACTACGATCTCGCAAGCCGCCGATCGTTACTACGCCGAACGCTCCCCTAGTTTTCTCTGCGAACGCATCAGACATTCCCTCAAACTCCTTGACGAACTCCGCCGTTCGACAGGCGGGACATTGGCGGTACGCCTCACCTCGTTCCCGCTGGCAATGGGAATCGTCGCGATCGACGGCACGACGGATCTGCGTTCCTCATCCTCAGCGATATTTGCTGAGTACTATACGTACCAGGCTGCAGGTGAACCGAAATTCATCCTTACGCCTGCCGACCCCCGGTGGTGCGAAAACATTCTTGGCGAAGCCGAGGCTTTCTGGTCCACTGCGGCTGAGTATTGAGATGTCACCGACACCCGCATGATCGCTGGCTCATCGCCGCTCGTGGCGGGAGTCTCGCACAACCGCTGTCCCCGGGCAGGGCGCAGTCAATCCCACGGGACCCGCAGGCACTCAGGCATCAGCTCCGGATCGCCTAATACGATCGCCTTCGGCAAAACTAGTTGAGGACTGGCGAGCGACGGATAACGACCAATACGCCGGCTGACATCGGAGGCCGTTATCTGACCGTAACAGGAGCTACACTCGCACGCGATAGCTGCGCAGCAGTCTCGAATGGATTACCTGCTTCCGGGTAATAGATCGAAGATCGCGGCAGTGAGCAGGTGGTGAACGTGCTGGCCAGGACGATGTGCCGTGCTGTAGTTACCGCACTGCTCCCGTTCCAGTTCCTGTCCGCATGCAGTCGGTTGCCGCGCTTGTCCCTCCGCCGGTGACGTTGTCTTTCTGCGGGAGCGACCCGCAGACGATACCTACCGTGGTCGAGGCAGTCTGCAATACCGATGACATTACCGCCAGAGATCTCGTATGGACAGCCTGGGGAAAACTGACGGCGACCGCCAAGGGTACGGCAACAGTTGATTTGTGCGCTTACACCGATTGCCATACAGGCGCCTACGGTGATGTCCCCATCAGGCTGATAGTCTCGAAGATCGCAGATTGCGCAAAGAACACGAAATCACACTCGATGCTACGGTACGTGTTTGTTAACGGAACGCCGTGGCCCGGCGTGCCGGCCGACATGAATACCTCGCATTACATAGCCGCACCGAACCGGACCTTTCCGCCAGGAACCAGACGGTTAGCCTCACCTGCGCCTAAGATGGGCTGGCCGGGCACGCGACAACGACGACATATCGTTTACCGGCCGCCACGTGAACGGGTCTGGTGTCTGCAGATTCGGATGAAGGTCGGCTAGCCCCCAGCCAGAAAGCGGTTGATGTCCCCGCGGCTGCTTAGGCGAACGAAGGTCAAGTGTGCATTGTCCGGATCGGTCGCCGCCGCGCGGTAGCGCTCGTGGTACTCGGCATGCCTGTGCCAGGCCCAAGAGATGACAGACTCTTCCGGATTCCAGCTGAAGAAGTTCTGCCAGCGTTCGCGGTTACCATTCCACAGTTCCTTGCGGAACGCCACGCGGCGCAGCGTACGCCAGACAATCTGCCGCATGACGGTGCGCTTTGGCAGGTCCAGCCACACGACGGTGTCCGCACGATCCCATACCAGTGGCCGCACTGCGGAGTAATTGCCGTCGATAACCCATCCGTCCCCGGCGGCCGCGGCGGCGACAACCCGCTGGAATTCATCGACAGGCAGCGGCGTCCAGTCCGGCTGATGATTGACGCCGTCTAGTTCCAGGAAAGGCACCTCGAGGATTTCGGCCAGTTTCCTGGCCACCGTCGACTTGCCGGAACCCGAGGTCCCGACCACTGATACTCGTCGCACGAACGCGGAACCTAGCACGCACACGGCCATGCCTCCACTTGTTTTCCCCAGCCGTGGGACGGCAAAGGGCGTCCCAGTATGCCACGTCAAGACCAAGATCGCAACTGGCTGTCCACAGGCGGGGGACAAACCGGACACGTTATCCACAGGCGGTGAATTGCCAGTGCCGAAGCGGTGGTCGGCGGAGCACCGTGGAAGTGCGCACGAACGCGAGACCGCTGTAAGGGAAAGGAATGGCGATGAGCCAGGACAACCAGATAACGCTGCGTGGGTACGTGACGGGCGAGCCGAGGTTCTTCCAGACGAACCAGCCGGACAATGTGGGTGCCGAGGTCCGGCTGGGCTCGACGCCCCGGTGGGTAGACCGGACCACCGGCGAGTGGCGAGAAGGGGAGCCGAGCTATTACACCGTGAAGTGCTGGCGCAAACTCGCCCTGAACGTAAAGGCCTCCCTGCATAAGGGCGACCGCGTGATCGTTCGTGGCAAGTTCAGCACCAGGACCTGGACGGACAACCAGCAGCGCCCACGAGTAGACGTGGAGGTCGAGGCGGACACCATCGGCCACGACCTGCTGTTCGGCGTGTCGATCTTCAACCGCCTGCACACGGCGAGAAACGGGCCGGAGGCCCTGTCCAATGGCGAGACCGCCCGCGCCGGCCTGGACAGCGCGGATGAACTCCCGCCCGTCCCCGACCAGCCTTACGGATACGCACAGGGCGGCAATGCGCAGGACGGCTACACGCACGATGACGACCCCACGGGCGATCAGGGTGACCCGTTCGCCGCAACCGACACGCCCAGGGTGGAGGACCCGGACGAGGAGGCTGCCGTGGTGGGAGCAGCGACGGAGGTCGCGGCGGCGCTTCCCTTCTAGATGGCCGTTGACCAGCAAAAATGGGTGCCGCACGGCATATTCGATTACGGAGAGGTACTCAATTCATGCCGTGCGGCGCTCGGTGAAAGTGTCAGCGAACCTTTGAAGATCACCGCGCACCGGGAACTAATTGCATCTATCGTGTTACCTAGAGTGACTTGCAAACGGTTGGCCAGGCCGGGACGTCGGGAAGCCTAGGGAAGGCGACAGGGCAACGGGCATGTCAGCAGTCCAGGACGGGATGGGGCAGCGGCAGGAGGAGGTACGGGGACTCCTCTCCTGGCCATGGCGCTGGCACCTTCCTCTCTTTGACGAGCCGCTCGCCCTGATCGGCTACGTCATGGGAGTGCTGACCTGTTACCTCGCGGCCACCGGCTGGGAAGCCGCGCACACCGAGGTGACCGCCCGGGACATCACTCTGTTCGCCGCACTGACGTGCTGTGGCGCCATCTGCGTCGAGACGACAATGCGGCTGGGCCAGCCGGCCGGGGTCTGGCGGGACCTGCTCTCCGCGTGGTGGCTGCCGGTGGCGCTGCTGCTGCCGCCGCTGTTCGCGCTGGCCGCGCCGGCCATTCTCGGCCTGCTCATCCAAGTCCGGGTGCACCGCGGCGCGGTCTACCGGCGACTGTTCAGCACCGCGGCCCTAGGCTTGGCGGGCGCGTGCGCGTCGGTTCTGTTCCGCTGGCTCACCCGAATATTCGTTCAGGGCCACGCGGCGACCCTGCTGGCGCTCACCTACCCAGGTCCCAACGTGTGGCTGATGCGTCCCCGGCAGGCGGAGGTCGCCGTTGCCTGCGCGATCGCCTTCGCCATCCTGAACACCTGCCTGGTCGCGGTCGCCGCTTGGCTCGAGGACTCTGACTCCCGGCTGGTAGACATGCTGTGGGACCGCGAGCGCATGCTGCTCGACCTGACGGAAACGTGCGTGGGCATCCTCGTCACCATCGCCTGCGCGCTCAGCGCACTACTGCTCCTGGTGGCGCTGCCGCCGGTGGTCTTGCTCCAGCGCATCCTGCTCCATTCTCAGCTCAAGGCGCAGGCGCGCACCGATCCGAAGACGGGTGTGCTGAACGCGGGCGCCTGGCAGGGAGAGGCCGTCCTGTCGATCGCCCGGGCGCAGCGCCGCGGCGAGGAACTCGCGGTGCTGCTCGCCGACGTCGACCACTTCAAGCGCGTCAACGACACCCACGGTCACCTGATCGGCGACGAAGTGCTCAAGACGCTGGCCACCGAGATGCGCGACCAGGTCCGCGAGTCCGACCTCGTGGGGCGGTTCGGCGGCGAGGAGTTCGCCATCCTGCTCGTCAGCACCACGCTGGAGGAGGCGTGTCTCGTCGCGGACAGGATCCGCCGCGGCGCGGCCGTGCACAAGGTGATCGCTCAGGACACGATCGTGGGTGTCACGGTTTCGATCGGCGTCGCGGCGCTCGGCAGGCACGGCACCGATTTGTTCGAACTGCTCGCCGCTGCTGATGTAGCACTGTACGAGGCCAAGAACAAGGGACGGAACCGGGTGCGCGCCTACGATCCCGCCTACGCGGCTCGAGGCACCCGGGCGCGAAAGGCTACCGCTGAACGGCGCGACGGCTGAGACAGCCAGGCGTTCAGGCCGCCAAGCAGGGTTGATCCAAGCCACCTTCGAAAAGCCCATAGGCTGGGTACATGCCGGAGTTCATTTACACCCTGCGCGCCGTCCGCAAGGCGCACGGAGACAAGGTCGTCCTCGACAACGTCACGCTGAGCTTCCTCCCGGGAGCGAAGATCGGTGTCGTAGGACCAAACGGCACCGGCAAGTCCACGCTCCTGAGGATCATGGCGGGGCTTGAGCCGGTCTCGAACGGTGACGCTCGCCTCATGCCGGGCTTCACCGTCGGCATCCTCTCCCAGGAGCCGAAGCTCAACGAGGACAAGACCGTCCTCGGCAACGTCGAGGAAGGCGTCGCCGACACCAAGAAGCTCCTCGAGGAGTACAACGAGATCGCCGAGAAACTGGCGACCGACTACTCCGACGAGCTCATGGAGAAGATGAGCAAGCTCACGGAGGAGATCGAGCACAAGGACGCCTGGGACCTGGACAGTCAGCTGGAACAGGCGATGGACGCGCTCCGCTGCCCGCAACCCGATGCCGACGTCAAGACGCTGTCCGGCGGGGAGCGAAGGCGAGTAGCCCTCTGCAAGCTCCTCCTACAGCAGCCCGATTTGCTGCTGCTCGACGAGCCCACCAACCACCTGGATGCCGAGTCGGTGCTCTGGCTCGAGCAGCACCTGGAGAAGTACCCGGGCACCGTCATCGCGGTCACCCACGACCGGTACTTCATGGAGAACGTGGCCCAGTGGATCCTCGAGCTCGACCGCGGCCACGCCTTCCCCTATGAGGGCAACTACTCCACGTAC
>Ga0210395_10003153_pt1 | contig 12685 bp, 11 predicted proteins | sample IncBWH4OmetaG_FD_150861 | JGI IMG/M metagenome (GOLD analysis project Ga0210395, IMG submission 150861) | Forest soil microbial communities from Barre Woods Harvard Forest LTER site, Petersham, Massachusetts, United States - Inc-BW-H-4-O ...
GCTCCGCGCCGTTCGGCTCCGGCTGGCCGGGCCGCAGACTGCCGTCGGCGACCCGGCCGCGGACCATGGCGACCACGCGCCGGTACTTGAGCAGACCGTGACCGCTATCGGCGGGATTGCCCAGGTTCATAGTGCTGATGATACTCGAATATAGTCGACTAGTACCAGATGGACCGCGTCTCGCCGCGGCCCGTCCACCGCGGAAAGGCTTGTCCTCCCGAAAACCCGGCGTCCGCTAGAAGCCGGGGAAGACCGCCTTCAGCTCCGCCAGGGTCACACCCGACGCGGTCAGCTCGCTGGCGTCGTCGACCCGGCCGGTCAGCAGCCGGAGGAAGACCTCGGCGGGCATCTCGAGCGTCGCCGTGGCGGTATCCCCCGCCGCGCCCGGCGTCACGGTGACGCCGCCCGTGTCCAGCGTGAAGGCACGCTCCGGGTTCGTGGTCGTGACCGCGATGACCTTCGCGTCCTCCGCCTTCTTGGCGAAGTACCCGGACATCGGCGCCAGGGTGCCTATCAGCAGTCCGACGGCGTCGGGCGCGATCCGCTCGGCCGGGTCGAGCGCCACGGCGACGTCCCAGGTGTGGAGGGAGTGCTCGCCCAGCCGCATGCCGAGGACCCCGGCGAGATCCATGGGCCGTCCGAACATCATCACGCTGAATGAATCACGCTCCGCCGGGCTCAGCGACTCCACCCGCGACACGAGGGTTTCGTTGGCGACCACGCTGTCGGCGGCCTGGTCGTCGGGGGTCTTGGCGTTCCACGAATCCCAGATCTCCTGGAACTCCTCGCGGGCCGGCGGAGCGCCACCGGTGGCGCCCGCGTTGATATTAAGCAGGTGGATCTCGGCGCCACTGCCCAGGTGGGACAGCACGTCGGCGATCGTCCATTCGGTGTCGTAGTCAAGTCCGGCGACGAGGCCGGACAGCCGCTCGTGGGACGCGCGCAGTGCGCTCACCCACGGCTGTGCGTCGGTTACGGTAGCCACAATTCATGATCCTAGGACCGTGCTCACCGCGGCGGGGAGGCCGGCCCGCCGGAGGCTTCCGTCCGCCAGGTGCAGGATCTGGTCGACGGAATCCGGTGCCACCGGCCGGTGGGTGATCAGCAGGACCGTGCGCCCGGCGACCGCCGCGAGCAGGTCCGCGGTCAGTTCCCCGGCCGTCGCCTCATCCAGGTGCTCGGCGGGCTCGTCGAGGATTACGATCGGGAAGCCGGCGAGCAGCACCCGAGCCAGCGCCAAGCGCTGGCGCTGCCCGCCGGACAGCTTCGCGCCGTGTTCGCCGACCGGGGTCGCGAGCCCCCGCGGCAGCGAGTCGACCCAGGCCAGCAGCCGCGCCCGCGCCAGCGCGGACCGCAGCTCGTCCCGCGTCGCCGACGGCTTCGCGAGCCGCAGGTTGGCCTCGAGGGTGGAGTCGAAGACGTGCGCGTCCTGTTCGCATAGCCCGATCACGGAACGCACCTCGTCCCCCCGCAGCTCCCGCAGGTCGGTTCCGCCGAGGGTGAGCGTGCCGCCGGTGTAGTCCAGGAACCGCAGCAGCACCATCGCGAGGGTCGTCTTGCCGGCCCCGGAGGGCCCGACGATGGCGACCCGCGACCCGGCCGGGACGTCGAACGAGACGTCGCGCAGCACGTCCCGTCCCGGCGCCCACCCGGCGGTCAGGCCACGGGCCGCCAGGTCGTGGGCCCCCGTCTCGCCCGGCGGGGCGGGCAGTTCCGCCGGTACTCGCGGCTCGGCCACCGGCGCGGGCCTGGCCAGCACCGCGTCGATCCGGGCCGCGGCCGCGCGCAACCGTGGCACCGCTTGCGCGGCCGGGGCGAGCCCGGCGAAGACCTCGTGCGCGGCGAGCGGCGTGAGCACGACCACCGCGAGCAGCACCCCGGCCAGGCTGCCGGCGCGGACCGCGGGCACGGCGAAATAGAGCGCGCCGCAGACCGCCGCTCCCGCCGCGAGCGCGCTGACCGCTGCCCCGGTTCCTCTCGCGTAGCCAGAGCGGACCGTTGCTTCGCCCACCCGCCGCTCGGTCGCGCTGACACCGCGCAGCGCACGGTCGGCCGCGCCGAACGCGGCGAGTTCCGCCGCACCGTCGAGGAGCTCAAGCGTGCCCGCGGCGAGTTCGCCGCGCAAAGGCACGAGCTCGCGTTCCTGGCGGCGGGACAGCGCGATCGCGATGGCGGGCGCCGCCAGCGCGGCGACAACCAGGGTCGCGGCGAGCACCAGTCCCGCGGCGGGCGAGAGCACGCCGACCAGGGCGACCGAGCCGGCCCCGGCGAGCGCGGCGGCCGCGTACGGTAGCCGGACCCGGAGCCAGCGGTCGGCGAGGGAGTCGATGTCGGTGACCAGCCGTGCGATCAGGTCACCCGAGCGGTAGTCCGCCAGCCCGGCCGGGGCGAGCCTGGCCAGCGCGCCGTAGGCGCGCACCCGCTGCGCCGCGAGCAGGCCGAGGGCGGCGTCGTGCCCGGCGAGCCGTTCGGCGTAGCGGAACCCGGCCCGGCCGAGCCCGAACGCCTGCACCACGGCAGCCGGCGCCATCAGGAACAGCACCGGGGGCCGCTGCGCGGACCGGGAGATGAGCAACGCCGCCATGGCGATCAGCCCCACCGAACAGCTCGCGGCGAGCGCCCCGAGCGCTCCCGCGAACACCAGCCGCCCCCGCCCGCCCTTAGTGTTGCGCACCGCGCTTCTTGCTGTTATCCCGTGACCGTGGTTATCTTCACTGGTCGTCACGCCCGCACCTCCGCTGCCAGCTCGGGGGCGGATGGTGTCCGCTGGCCGCCCGACGGGGCGCCGAGGTCAACGATCTCATCGGCGGCGGCGATGACCGCTGGCCGATGGCTGACCACAAGGACGGCGGTCCCCGCCGCGGTGCGGCGGCGGAGCGTCGCGATGACGACCGCCTCGCGTTCCGCGTCGAGGCCCGCAGTCGGTTCGTCGAGGAGCAGCACCGGCGCGGTGGGCAGCAGCGCGCGGGCCAGGGCGACCCGGCGGCGCTGACCGGATGACAAGCCTGTGCCGCGCTCGCCGAGGACCACCTCCAGCGGGACCTCGTCGAGGGCGGCGTCCCGCGCCGCGGCCGCTACGGCCGAATCGGGCGCGTCCGGCCAGCCGAGGCGAATGCTGTCCGCGACCGTCCCCGCGAACAGGACCGGTTCCTGCGGGAGCCAGCCGGCCGCCAGCGTCGGCGGGGAGCCGGGGCGGGCGTCCGGCCGCGCGGCCCCGCGCCGCCCGGAGTCCGCGAATCCGTTGGGGGCCGGGGGGACCACGGGACCGTTCGGGATAGTTCGGGGCGGCACCAGCGGCGGACCCGCAGTGCGGCAGATCGCGCCGGCCGTCGGCTCGGTGAAGCCGAGGAGGCAGTTGATCAGGGTGGACTTGCCGCAGCCGCTCGGACCGGTCACCACGGTGAGGCGGCCGGGGTCGATGGTGAACGTCGCACAGTTGGGTGCCGGGTCGGCGCGGCCCTCGTGGCAGACGGTCAGGCCGTCGACGCGGATGAGGCCCGGGCCGGCGGGCTGCCCGGGCGGAAGGTCCGCGCGCGCGGCGGGAGCGACCGGGGTCTCGAGGATGTCAAAGACCTCTTCGGCGGCGGCGAGGCCGTCGGCGGTGGCGTGGAACTGGGTGCCGAGGTTACGCAGCGGGAGGTATGCCTCGGGGGCGAGGATGAGCACCAGCAGGCCGGTGCGCAGGTCCAGGTGGCCGTAGGCCAGGCGCAGGCCGATCTCCGTGGCGACGAGCGCGACGGACATGGTGGCGACCAGCTCGAGGGCGAGGCTGGACAGGAACGCCAGTCTCAGGGTGGCCATGGTGGCGCGGCGGTACTCGCGCGTGACGCGCTCGATCTGGACCCGCTGCTCGCCGGCCCGGCCGAAGACCCGCAGCGTCGGCAGGCCGCTCACCACGTCGTGGAAGTGGTGCGCGAGGGTGGCGAGGGCCCGCCAGCGTTCTTGCGCGTGACGGCTGGTCGCCATGCCGATGAAGGCGCCGAACACCGGTACGAGCGGGAGGGTGACCAGCACCGCCACCCCGGACACGGGGTCGGCGACCGTGATCGTGACCAGGACCGTCAGCGGCACCGCGACCGCGAGAATGAGCGCGGGCAGGTAGCTGGTGAAGTAGCCGTCGAGACCGTCCAGGCCGGTCGTGGCCAGCTGGGTGAGCGCGGCGCTGTCCCGGGAGCCGGTCTTCCTCGAGCCAGTGTCCTCGGAGCCGTCGTTCTTGGAACCAGTGCTCCCGGAGCCAGTGCCGCGGCGCCAGCCCGGGCCGAGGGCGATGACGTGCGCGAGCAGCGACCCGCGCAGCCGCGTCTTGGCCGTGGCGCTGGCCCGGTGCGCGACCGCGTGGGACGCCCAGGTGACCGCCGCGCGGACGACCGTGACAGCGGCGAGCGCTACCAGCGTCGCCGGCTTTAGTGTCGCTTTGTCGATAAAGACACTCGCGACGGCGTCGGCGAGCAGCCACGCCTGGGCGATCACCAGGCCGGCCGTGGCCACGCCGAGGGCGCCGAGCACGCCGATCGGAACGGCGGCGCCGCGCGCGTGCCGCAGCAGCCGCGGGTCGAGAGGTCGCATCAGCCGGTACCCCCGCGCCTCAGCAGGCCCCGCGGCGCGGGGCTGCCGACGGGCCGCGAGCAAGCGGACCAGTTCATGCGAAACCGGAATTCCCGCACTATTCCGGTGACTTCGCCGAGCGCCAAATTGATCAGGAACAGCTTCCGGTCGAACAGGTCCAGCACGTCCACCCGTTTTGCCTCCCGATCGGGCCTGACCAATTCGTACCCAGAATTATGGCGCATCGCATGTTAAGAATGACGCGGCGGTCGTTCACGGAACCATTTCCCGATATATATCGCTAAAGGCTCTATAGCCCTTTCCGGCGAGTTCAAGGATCCGTGACGTAACGGCATAGGGACCGCGGGTAGACCTCCGTCCCGGCAAGCCGGGACGTACGCCCCTGCCCGGTGCCGGCACCCCTCGCGAGCATGGAAGTAACCCCTAGGTCAGCACCATGCTGAAGGAGGACGCCATGAAGGCGCTCGTATATCACGGACCCGGTCGCAAGGCGTGGGAGGACGTTCCCGACGCCACAGTCAGGGACGACACCGACGCCGTCGTGCGGGTCGAGACGGTGACAATCTGCGGAACCGACCTGCACATCCTCAAGGGCGACACCCCTGAGGTGCCTGAGGGCCGCATCCTCGGCCACGAGGCCGTCGGCACCGTCGTCTCGGTGGGCGCGGGCGTCAAGACGGTCAAGGAAGGCGACCGCGTGCTCGTCTCGTGCGTCTCCGCCTGCGGGCACTGCCGGTTCTGCCGCGAGGGCCGCTTCGGCCAGTGCCTCGGCGGGGGCGCCTGGATCCTCGGCTACATGATCGACGGCACCCAGGCCGAGTACGTACGCACGCCGTTCGCCGACAACTCCCTCTACAAGGTCCCGCCCGGCGTGACCGACGAGGAGATCCTCATGCTCGCCGACATCCTCCCGACCAGCTACGAGGTCGGCGTGCTGAACGGCCGCGTCCAGCCCGGTGACACCGTGGCGATCGTCGGCGCGGGCCCGATCGGCCTGTCGGCGATCCTGTGCGCCCGGATGTTCTCCCCCGGCCATGTGGTCGCGATCGACCTGGCCGACGCCAGGCTCGAGGCCGCCAAGGCGTTCGGCGCGGACTTGACGGTGAACAACGGCACGACCGACGCCGTCGAGTTCGTCCGCGAGATCACCGAGGGCCTCGGCGCGGATGTCGCCATCGAGGCCGTGGGCGTGCCCGCCACCTTCGAGCTCTGCACCCAGCTGGTGCGCCCCGGCGGCCACGTGGCCAACATCGGCGTGCACGGCAAACCCGTCACGCTGCACCTCGAATCGCTGTGGATCAAGGACATCACGATCACGACCGGCCTCGTGGACACCTACTCCACGCCGACGCTGCTGAAGGCGGTCGCGTCGCGGCAGATCGAGGCCGACCGGTTCGTGACGCACCGGTTCGCGCTGGGCGAGATCATGCACGCGTACGACGTCTTCGCCGACGCGGCCGAGACCGGCGCGATCAAGGTCGTGATGAGCCGCTGACGCGCTAAGACACCGCCCCGGCGGCGGCCCGGCCGGCGGTCCGGCCGGAGAACAGGCAGCCGCCGAGGAACGTGCCTTCCAGGGACCGGTACCCGTGCATGCCGCCGCCGCCGAACCCGGCGGCCTCCCCCGCGGCGTATAGCCCGGGCACCGGTTCCCCGTCGGCGGACAGAACCCGCGACGACAGGTCGGTGTGCAGCCCGCCGAGCGTCTTGCGGGTGAGCACGCGCAGCCGCACCGCGATCAGCGGGCCGGCGCCCGGGTCGAGCAGCGCGTGCGGCCGGGCTACGCGGATGAGGCGGTCCCCCAGATAGGTCCGCGCGCGCCTGACCGCGTTCACTTGGAAGTCTTTACCGAACGAGCGGATGGCGTCCGCGTCCCGCGCCCGTATCTCTCGCTCGATGGCGGACGCGTCCAGGGCCGGCTCGCCGCCGGTCAGCTCGTTCATCCGACGGACGAGGCCGGGCAGGTCGGGCGCGGTCAGGAAGTCCTCGCCCTTATCAAGGAAGGCCTGCACCGGGCCCGGCATGCCGCCGCCGAACCGGCTGGTGAGCATCGCCTTGCGGTCCCGGCCGGTGAGGTCGGGGTTCTGCTCGGACCCCGACAGGGCGAACTCCTTCGCGATGATCTTTTTGGTCAGGATGAACCAGGAGTGGTCGTAACCCGTGCTCCGCAGGTATTCGAGGGTGCCGAGGGTGTCCGAGCCGGGGTACAGCGGCGCGGGCAGCCGCCTGCCCGTCGCGTCCAGCCAGAGCGGCGACGGTCCGGGCAGGATCCGGATGCCGTGCAGCGGCCAGACCGGGCTCCAGTTGGTGATGCCCTCGGTGTAGTGCCACATCCGGTCCCGGTTGATCACCGCGGCGCCCGCTTGCTCGGCGATCGCGATCATCCGCCCGTCGACGTGGGCGGGCACGCCGGAGAGCATGACGTTCGGCGGGGTGCCGAGCCGCTCGGGCCAGGCCTGGCGCACCAGGTCGTGGTTGCCGCCGATGCCGCCCGAGGTGACGATCACCGCCTGGGCGCGGAACTGGAAGTCGCCGACGGCCTGGCGTGAGCTCGGCTGGCCGCGGGGGACGCCGCTCGGCTCGAGGACGCTGCCGGCGACACCGTCCACGGTGCCGTTCGTGACGGTGAGCTCGTCCACCTGGTGCCGGAAGCGGAACTCGAGCCGACCCGACGCGGCCGCCGCGCGCACGCGGCGCTCGAACGGCTCGACCACACCGGGACCCGTTCCCCACGTGATATGGAACCGCGGCACGCTGTTGCCGGGCCCGCTGCCGTGGTAGCCGCCGCGCTCGGCCCAGCCGACGATCGGGATAACGGAGTGCCCCATCGAACGCAGCCAGGACTGCTTCTCCGTCGCCGCCCACTCGACGTAGGCGCGCGCCCACTTGCGCGGCCACGCGTCTTCCGGCCGGTCGAACCCGGCCGTGCCCACCCAGTCCTGCCAGGCCAGGTCGAGGGAGTCCCGCACGCCAAGCCGCCGCTGCTGCGGCGAGCCGACGAAGAACAACCCGCCGAAGGACCACCACGCCTGCCCGCCAAGGGACTGCTCTGGCTCCTGGTCCAAGAGCAGGACCTTCCGCCCGGCCTCGGCCGCCTCCGCGGCCGCCGCCAGTCCGGCCAGCCCCGCCCCGACCACGATCACGTCAGCGTCGAACGACATCCTCACACGCTAACGGTCCCCGCGCGCGGCCGCACTCGGGCGCGCCTCGCGCGCGCTACGCGCCGCCAGACAGCGCTCCGCGCTTCTTGCTGTTATCCGCCGTGTGGGATACCGTGCCCTGTCTGCCCTCCCACTATGACTAGCAGATGACCACTTCCTGACCACTATGCATAGAAGCGGCACGGACAAACCGGATAAAAGCATCGTGATCATGGTCACCTGCTAGGCATAGTCGTTGAGAAGTGGTCACCGTCTATGCAAAGAGGAGCTGCTGTCGGCTGCGCGGCGGGCGATGCCGCAGGCTTCTTGCTGTTATCCAGGCCGAGGTGACACACTTTTGCGGCGGCGGGCGACTTTGCCCACTAGCCGCATGTATATACCCATCCAAAACGGACGTGATCATGGTCATCTCATGGGCAAAGTGGCGGAAAGTGGTCATCCGGTGGGCAAAGTGCCAGGGATTCTTGCTGTTATCCCTTGTCCGGGCGGGGGGTCGGCGACGTCAGGTCAGGACGTCCGACGGGAGCAGGGCGTGGACGCCCCAGGTGACGTTGGCGACCTGGGTGACCCGCAAGTCGGCGCAGGTGGACGCGAGGGCCAGCGCCTCGGCGCGGGACGCGCCGTACAGGTCCGCTATCCAGGTGACCATCGCGTCGAGCGCGTCGCCCATGGCCTCGTTCAGGTCGGCGGAGAAGCCGAACGTCACTCGCCCGGCCGGCGTCTGCGCGTGCACCGAGGCAAGCGGCCGCCCGGTGGCGATCGAGACCGTGGCCTCCGTCGTCATGCCGCACTCGACCGCCGTGCCGCACGACTCGCCGTCACCTTGTGCCCCGTGGCCGTCGCCGAGGTAGAGCAGCGCGCCGTCGACGTTGACCGGCAGGTACAGCGTCGAGCCCGCCGTCAGTTCCTTGCAGTCGATGTTCCCGCCCGCCTCGGTGCGCGGCGGTACGGTCGAGTGCTCGCCGGGAACGGCCGGGGCGACGCCGGTCACGCCGAGGAACGGGGCCAGGGCCCGGGTGTACTTCCCGTTGGCGGTCGCGGTGCCCGCCGCCGCGTCGATCTCCCACAGCAGCCAGGACGCGTCCTGCGCGGTGACCTCGAGCCGCCGCGCCACCGGCGAGCCGGGTTGCCCCGGAGACACCGTCCACCCCCAGGCGTCCGGGGTGAGCGAGCGGATCTCGACGGCGAGCATGTCGCCGGGGCGGGCGCCGCGGACCGCGACCGGACGGTTGAGGCAGTGGCCGCGGAACTCCCCGGCGAACATCTTCGGCCGGCCGCTATCGCCCGGGTAGGTGTGCCGCTCCAGGTACCCGGCGGCGTCGAGCGTCCGCACCACGATCGTGTCCCCCGGATCGATGACCAGCAGCGGGTCGTGTTCCGGTGAGAAGACGTCCACGGTCGTCTCGGCGCTCGGGTCAACCCGGAAGACTGTCATGACTGGGATGCTACGGGACCGGGCCCTGCCTCAAGAGCGGCGTCGCTTACCCGACCGGGGGCGGGCGCAGGCCGGTGAGCATCCGGTCGAGGACCGCGCCGAGGTCCGCGCGGGACGCGGCCGGGTTGTCGGCGCGGGCGATGGTCAGGCTCGCCTCGGTCAGCATCGCGATGAGCAGCCGGGCGAGTGCGCCCATCGGCACCGCGTCCAGGTCCCCGGTCTCCGCCGCCCGGGTCAGCCATTCCTCGAGGATGCCCCGGCCGTACCGGTCGACGAGTTCCTCCCACGCGTCCGCGCCGAGCACCCGCGGCCCGTCCACGAGCACGATCCGCTGGAAGTCCCCGCCGACGCACACGTCGAGGAACGCGCTGACCCCCTCCCTGATCTCCGCCAGGGGCGATTCGGCGTCCGCCGCGAGCTGCTCGTCGATCAGCCGCTGCGCCACCTCGGCGGCCGCCTCCGCCATGACGGCGCGGAACAGGTCCGCCTTGTCCCTGAAGTGGTGGTACAGCGCGCCCCGGGTGACGCGGGCCTCCGCGACGATCTGCTCCGTGCCCGTGCCGTCGAACCCCTGCGCGGCGAACAGCCGGCGCGCCGCGTCGATCAGGGCGTCGCGGGTGTCCGCTGCGTGCTCGGTGCGGCGGGGGGCGCTCCGCGATCGCGGCGTTCCCTGACTCTCGTGTCGGTCCCGCGGTTGCGGAGAGGCTGGCATACAGCCATCATGTGACATACAGCGTGTATGTTCAACGCGAACTCCAGCGGACAGGCGTCGCTTGGCCACCAGAAGCCACGCCACAACAGACGGGACACTGGATCATGGCGATGCCGTTTCACCTCACGGTGAAGCTCGGGACCTACCTGATGAAGCAGAAGCTCCGCGGCGTCAAGAAGTACCCGCTGATCATGGAGCTTGAGCCCCTGTACGCGTGCAACCTCAAGTGCGGCGGCTGCGGCAAGATCCAGCAGCCCGCCGCGCTGCTCAAGCAGCGGATGCCGGTGGAGACCGCGGTCGCGGCCGTCGAGGAGTGCGGCGCGCCGATGGTGTCGATCGCCGGCGGCGAGCCCCTGATGCACCCGCAGGTGCACCTGATCACCGAAGAGCTGCTCAAGCGCAAGAAGTTCGTCGTCCTGTGCACCAACGCGGTCCTGCTGCCCAAGCACATCCACAAGTTCAAGCCGAACAAGAACTTCGCCTGGATGGTGCACCTCGACGGCATCGGCGAGCGGCACGACGAGGCGGTCGCCAAGAAGGGCGTGTTCGAGCAGGCCGTGACCGCCATCAAGCTGGCCAAGGAGAAAGGCTTCGCGGTCTACACGAACACGACCGTGTTCAACACGGACACGCCGCAGGACTTGATCGACACCCTCGACTACATCAACGACGAGCTCGGCGTGGACCGCCTGGAGATCGCCCCCGGTTACGCCTACTCCAAGGCGCCCGACCAGGACCGTTTCCTTGGCGTCACGCAGACCCGCGAGCTGTTCAGCAAGGCATTCGCCGAGGGCCGCCGCAAGAAGTGGCGGTTCAACCACTCGCAGCTCTACCTCGACTTCCTCGAGGGCAAGCGCGAGTTCGAGTGCACTCCGTGGGGCGTCCCGCTCTACACCCTGCAGGGCTGGCAGCGGCCCTGCTACCTGCTCGACGACGGTTACGTCGCTAGCTGGCAGGAACTGCTGGAGACGACCGACTGGGAGAAGTTCGGCCGCGGCAAGGACCCGCGCTGCGACAACTGCATGGCGCACTGCGGCTACGAGCCGACCGCGGTCCTCGCGACCATGGACTCGCTGCGGGAGAGCCTGCGCGCGATGGTCAGCCACTAACGGCGCCAGCCAACAAGGGCTGGCTGACCGGGTGGTGTAGGTTACCGGCGTGGCTGATCAGCGGGTGACCGAGCCGGACAACACCGCCGTGCGGGTGGCCCTGTGGCGGGCGCTGCACGTCGAGGTCGACGCCGAGCCGCATGTTCTCACCGACGAGGTGGGGCTGCGGCTCGCCGATCCCGCGCCCGGCTGGCGCGACCGGCCAGACATGGATCCGGTGTTCACCGCCGGCTTCCGCGCGTCGGTCGTGGCCCGCGCGCGCTTTATCGAGGACCTGATCATCGAACAGGCTGGCCACGGGGTTGGCCAGTACGTGCTGCTCGGCGCGGGCCTCGACACGTTCGCGGAGCGCCGGGGCGATCTCGCGGGACGGCTGACGGTCTTCGAAGTGGACCAGCCGGGCACCCAGGCGTGGAAGCGCAAGCGGCTCATCGACCTCGGGTACGGCATCCCGGACTGGCTGCGCCTGGTCCCCGTCGACTTCGAGGCGGGCGCGTCCTGGCAGGACGAGATCGCCGCCGCGGGATTCGACGCGAGCCGCCCGGCGGTGGTGGCCTCGACCGGCGTCAGCATGTACCTCACCAAGGAGGCGAACGCGGCCACGCTCCGCGAGCTCACCGCCCTCGCCCCCGGCTCCACCGCCGTGCTGTCGTTCCTGCTCCCCATCGAGCTGCTCGACGAGGCGGACAAGCAGGGCCTGATCATGTCGTCGAACGGCGCCCGCGCCTCCGGCACCCCGTTCATCAGCTTCTTCACCCCCGACGAGATGCTGGCCATGGCCCGCGAGGCGGGGTTCACCGGCGCGCGGCACGTGTCCGGGCGCGAACTGCGCGACCGGTACTTCGGCGGTCGCGCCGACGGCCTGCGCCCGTCCACGGGCGAGGACCTGCTGATCGCGACCACCTAGGCGGGTGCCCGTGAGCGTGCCGTTCCCCGAGCCGACAGCCCCCGCCGCATCCCGCGCCGAGGTCTTCATCAGGTACCTCGATTACTTCCGCGACCAGCTGGCGGTCCGGCTGCGCGAGCTGCCCGCCGCGGAACTGCGCCGCAGCCGTGTCCCGTCCGGATGGACGCCGCTGGAGCTGCTGCGCCACGTGACCTATGTGGAGCTGCGCTGGCTTGAGTGGGGGTTCGAGGGCAAGACGGTGGACAACCCGTGGGACGACCAGCGGGACGGCCGCTGGCATGTCGGGCCGACGGAATCCCTCGATGACCTCCTCACCGCGCTCGACAGCCAGGCGCGGCGCAGCGACGCGGTCATCGCCGCCCACGACCTCGACGAGGTCGGCGAGCCTGGCGACCGGTGGGACGGCGAGCCGCCCGCCACCCTGGAGCGGGTCCTGTTCCACCTGGTCCAGGAGTACGCCCGGCACGTCGGCCACCTGGACATCGTCTGCGAGCTGGCGGGCGGCCCCACCGGGGAGTAACGGTGTGGCAGCGGGGCGCTGTCCGGGCTTACGATTCCGGCATGGTCTCGGACGCGGGCGACGGTGTTCCAGAAGGCAGTGCTCCGGAAGACAGTGCTTCAGAAGACAGTGCTCCAGAAGACAGTGCTCCAGAAGACAGTGCTCCGGAGGTTGCCGGCGCGTGGCCGGACTTGCTTACGCGGGCGTGCACGTCCACCCGCGGCGTGCTCGCGGGAGTAACCGAAGCACAGATGGCGCAGCCGACGCCATGTACCGACTGGGCGGTGCGCGACCTT
>Ga0210395_10003155_pt1 | contig 12684 bp, 10 predicted proteins | sample IncBWH4OmetaG_FD_150861 | JGI IMG/M metagenome (GOLD analysis project Ga0210395, IMG submission 150861) | Forest soil microbial communities from Barre Woods Harvard Forest LTER site, Petersham, Massachusetts, United States - Inc-BW-H-4-O ...
GTACTGCTACTGACGCTCGACGAGGCGCAAGTCCAGCTTGCATCGGCGGGAGTCGAGACGCGTCGGTCGTCCTTCGTAGCGGAGGCGTTGCTGGTTGCGCAGGGGCATGTCTCGGAGGCGACGGGCGAGGGCCGTTGGTGGCCGCAATCGGAGAGCTCGGCAATGGCCGCCGCCGTGCTCAATCCGCAGCCCGGTGAAAGCGTCTTGGACGTCTGCAGCGGGCGCGGAAACAAGGCGCTGCAAATCGGCGCGCGCCTCGCACGCGAGGGGAAGCTGCTCTGCATCGAGCGCGACGCGCGCAAGGCGGCCACGCTCGCGCAGCGTTTGGAACGCGCGGACGTCGTTGGGGGCGTCGTGAGCGGCGACGCGACGCAGGCGCTGCTTCCGCCCGAAGAGCATTTCGACCGAGTGCTGCTCGACGCCCCATGCTCGGGCACCGGCATCGTCGGGCGTCAGCCCGAGGCGCGGTGGAAGAAGCAGAGTACCGACGGTGAACGCTTGGCCATTACGCAGCGAGCCCTGCTCGAGCAGGCGGCTCGTCACATCCGTCCGTCCGGCAGCCTCGTCTACGCAGTTTGTTCGACGGACCCGCGCGAAACGACGGAAGTGATGGAGTGGTTCTTGGCACGAGAGAACTTCGAGCGCGGCCCCATGCCGGCGACCTACGAGTCGCTGTTGACCGCTGCCGGCGACGTGCTCGTGGCGCCGGGGATCGACGGCGGCGATGGATTCTACATCGCGCGACTGGTGCGGCAGCCTGCCCTCGGCCGAGTCGAAGGGTGAGCTTCTTAGAGAAGATCGAACAGGCGTGCGCGCTCTTTATCGAGCGAGCTTTCGCAAAGACGTTTCCCAGCGACGTCGAGCCGGCGCAGATCGCGCGGAAACTCGTTTCGACGATGCAAGCGCAGACCCGCACCGACAACGGCCGTTTGAGCGCGCCTGCCGCATATGCGGTGTACGTGAGCCCCGAAGATTTCGAGCGGCTCACGGAGCACGCAGAGTACCTGCAGCGAGCTTGGGCCGAGCTCTTACACGATCTGGCCGCGAAGGTGGGCGTCACCTTTATCGACGGCGAGGCGCGGGTCGCGATGGCGCCGCGCGAAAGCGTGCCGCTAGGCGCCGTTGCGATTGAGGTGGGGGACGGGGCGGCGCGCAACGCTCAGTTTTCTTTGCGGATGCTCAAGGGCGTGCCGCCCGATAGGGTATATTCCATCGAGGGGGCGACGCGCGTGGGGCGCGGCGAGGAGGGCGAGATCGTCCTGGTGGATCCCAGCGTTTCGCGCGCCCACGCGATTGTTGAAATTGACGGCGCGCAGCCCGTCGTCCGGGACCTCGGCTCGACGAACGGCACCTTCGTCAACGGCCGGCGGGTGAGCGTCGAAGCCTTGCGCGACGGAGATGAGTTGCAATTTGGAAACACGCGAATGAGATTTGAATCGGCATGATCGTGGTCGCTGCGATTGCCGGCTTCACGCAGCAGATGCGCATCGGATCGCTGGAGATTAGCGCGGCCCTGGCCGTCGTGGCGGTGTTGGCGGCGCGTCCGCGCGTTCGCGCGGCCGCCGAGATCGGCAGTCTAACGCCGGTGCAGGTCGGTTTGGAGATCGTCGAGCGAAGCGGGCGCCGTGAGCATCACGTGCGTCCGCCCGTAGAGATCGGCCGCGCGAAGCACGCCGGCGTGTCGTTGCCGGATCCCGAGGTGAGCCGGGAGCACGCGCGTTTGTCGAGCTACGACGGCCTCGTCTACCTCGAAGACCTGCGCAGCCGCAACGGCACCTTCCTCAACGGCCGGCGCGTGACCGAAGCGATCGAGGTTCGGGAAGGCGACGAGATCGATGTCGGAACGACGCGAATCGTCGTGACCTCGGTGCGCGCCGGATGACGCTTGCAATCCGGGGGGACCGGACGTCGTGTTTGAGTTTGCAACTCGGCCCGGGCACGTGGCTGCTGGCGGTTGCGCGAGGCTTCGGCCAGATGGGCGGGATTCCAATCGAGTCTGCCCTGCTCGCGCGGCTTCGCGCCGAATGCCAAGGCCGGATGCGGAGCCCGCTCTTCCGGCGTGCCATCGATCGGCCGCAGGCTGCCGCAACGGCGATGTTAGCCGTTTTGGGGCGCGTGAACGGCGTGCTCTACGCGAATACGGCGAACCACGACGATTACGTGACGGCGGCGGCATCGTTGACGGCCGTGATCATCGTGCAAGGCTTGGCCTATGTGATTCATGTGGGAGCGACCGCGGCGTATCTGGCGCGGGCGGGCGCGATCGCGCCGCTCTGCGACGATGACGTGATGGAGGAGCGGCCGGTCCCCGTGCTGATTCGCGCGTTTGCCGCCGCTCCGACGCTCGACGTCGGCATCTCAAACGTGAGACTGATTCCGGGCGACGCGATCGTGCTGCTGGGGCGGCGCATCGCGGGCGCGAACGAGCGACGCTCGCTATTGGATCGATTGGAAGCCAGCGAACTTGGCGAGCAGATTCTCGTCGCGCGTTTCGAAGAGGATGCGGGAGCGATCGCTTCGGCGCCGACCGCGGCTTTTTGCACTTCGAAAATCGCCCGCGTGGTGACCGGTATCGCGGCGGCAATCGGGTTTCTTGCGGCTGCGGTACTCGCGCACTGATCGCCTTACTCGTTCGGCGCCTGACGCCGATGAGCGTCGCGCTGGCGGTCGCCGCGTTGACGCTCTCCTTTACGCCGGCCGGGGCGATTGGGCCGCCATGGATGCTCGTTGCGCTGGGCGTGCTTGCAATCGCGTGGGTCCTCTGGCAACCTGTAACGAGCGTTCGTGACGACGTCATTCCCGCGCTCGCGGTCGTGCTGGCGGCACTCGGACTCGCGATCGTCGCGAGGCTTTCGCCCGATTTGGCGCATCGCCAGCAGCTTTGGCTCCTCCTCTCGCTCGGATTGGCTCTCGTCGCCGGCCCCGCGTTTACGCAGTTTCGGCGCTTTGCGGCGTTCAAATATCTCTGGGTCGTCGCTTCGCTCGCGCTTTTCGGGCTGCTGATCCTCTTCGGCGTAGAGATTAACGGTGCTCGCCTGTGGATCAAGGTTGGGCCGATTCAATACGAACCCATCGAGCTGATCAAGCTGTGCATCGTGCTCTTCTTGGCGGCCTATCTCGCCGAGATGGCCGACGTCATCGCTGCCGCGCGGGCGTGGTCGTTGCGCGCCAACCTGAAATATCTGGGACCGCTCTTTATCGGTTGGGGCGCCTCGATGGCGATCTTGGTGGTGCAGCGCGATCTCGGCATGGCGACGCTGCTGCTGGCGACGTTTGCTACGCTGCTCTTCGTGGCGACGCGCCGAATCGACATCGTGGTCTTCGGCGCGCTGCTGTTTGCCGCCGGCGCGTTTTGGTCCGTGCACCATTATCCGTACGTGCAGACCCGCATCGCCGTGTGGTTCCATCCCTTCGCCGATCCGCTCGGCGCCGGATATCAATCCTCGCAAGCCTACTACTCGCTGGCGGCGGGCGGTCTAGCGGGAACGGGCTATCGGCTCGGCCATCCGCAGTTCATTCCGGATGTGCCGACCGACTATGTCTACGCGGCCCTCGCCGAGGAGTTCGGCCTGATCGGTGCGATCGTCGTCTTGGCGATCTTTCTCGATCTCGTACGCCGCATTCTCGCCACCGGACTCGAGCAGCCCGACCTCTATACGAAGCTGCTCGCCGCAGGGCTCGGTGCGACGCTGGGGTTTCAAGTCGTGATCATCGTGGCCGGAGTGATCGGTCTGCTGCCGCTGACTGGTATTACGCTGCCCTTCATCTCCTACGGCGGAAGTTCTTTGGTTGCCAATTTCTTGCTCGTAGCACTCGTCTGGGCGATGAGCGCTCGTCCTCGGAGAATCGCATCGTGAGAATCGTCGTTTCGCTCGTGCTGTTGGTAGCCGTCGTGGGCTGCGCCAAGAACTCCCGCGGCGCAAGCGCAGCCGCTTCGGCCTCTGCCGCGGCGATGCGAAATCCAGCATCGGCCAGCGACGGCGCGACGGTCTATCTTACCGATTGCTCCAGTTGCCACCAAGCCGACGGCCAAGGCGTTTCGGGAGCATTTCCGCCGCTCGCCGGCAACGCCGTCGTCACCGGCAATCCGGTCGCAGTGATTGCGATCGTCAAGAACGGCCTCGAAGGCCGCGTGACCGTGAACGACCTCGCCTACAGCGGCATCATGCCGAGCTGGAAGGGCCAGATCCCCGACGATCAACTCGCGGCGGTTATCAGCTACATCCGCAGCGCCTGGAACAATCACGCCCCTGGCGTGAGCGTCGACCAAGTACGGTCCATCAAATAGACGCGACTTTCCCGAGATCGAGGCGCTCGCCGAACTCCCGCTCGAAGAGCGCTTCGACGTACTCGTGCATGCCGGGGTCGCCGTGGCGCAGGCGCGCCCGCGTTGCCCGCGGCCACGGCGAGGCGCAATCGTTGGCCTCGACGTACGCGCGCAGCGACTCGGCGAAGTATTCGTCGACGCCGGTTGCGGCATAGGGCGTCACGAACGTTCGGGCGTTAGCGAAAAGCGTGCGAACCTGTGGGTCGATGCTGCTGCGATAGACGCCGCCGCCGAGCGCGCAATCGAGCGCATGGCCGAACTCGTGCGCGACGGTCATCGGGCTGCGCGAGCGCAAGAAAAGCGCGCGTTCTTCGACGACGAAGAGTCCGGCCGGCGGCGCCGGCCAGGCATCCACGTCGATCCCCAGGCGCGCCAAAGCCGGCGAGGCCTCCCTGTAGAACTCGCCCGCGCGCAAGAGCAGAATGCGGATGCGACTTCGCAACGCGTAGGAGAGCGCGCCGTGACCGAAACGAAGCAAGGTCTCCAGCACGAGCGGCTCCGCGATGCGACGGTCGCGTTCGAAGAGACGGCGGGCGGTAGCCAGTGCCTCCTTCTGCATCAGGCCATCGTCGCGCCGCAACGTTGCCCAGGCGTTGCGGAAGGGTTTTCAGAATTTTTTCACATCCCCGGCCTACCGTAGAGGGATGAAACGAATTGCGATCGCGCTAATTTCCGTTCTAGCTATTGCCGGCTGCGCCGGCCATTCCAGCGTGCTTCCGGGCGGGTCGATGGCCTCCGCGCCCGCACCCGCGGGCCACGGCGTCGGCGAGGACACCACCTCGATTTTGAAGCTACTCAAGAAACAGGTCGTCATCGGCTCGACGGTCGATCCCAAGTTTGGCCAAACCAACCCCTACGGGCTTACGGTTGCGTCCTCGACCACCGGAGATTTCACCGCGGGCGATCTCGCCGTATGTAACTTCAATGACAAGAAGAACGTGCAAGGCACCGGTTTTACGATCGTTGCGCTGCATCCGACGCCGGGTTCCAAGCCGCTGCTCGTCTCCTCGAGCAAGACGCTGCTCGGATGCGCGGCCCTGGCGTTGAGCCCGTCGGATGACATTTGGGCCTCCGCCTTCGCCGCTAACGACGTTCCGATCATTTCGGCGTCCGGCAAATCCGAAGGGAACATCAAAGGCAAGCCGTTCAATCATCCCTGGGGCCAGGTCTTTGCGCAGCCGACGTCGGGAAGCCCGGTCTTCTACGTAAGCGATGCGGGCGCAGGAACGATCGTTCGCATCAACCTTGGATCGAAGTTTACCTACGACGTGATTGCAAAAGGCTTCGCCGTGAATCACGGCAAGCCGGGCAGCATCTTCGCGCCTTCCGGTTTGGCTTACGATCCGACCGGCGACGTGCTCTACATCGTGGACGGCACGAACAACACCGTCGTGGCTTTCGATAACGTGACGACGATCCCCAGCGGGGGCATCATCGTAGAAAAAGGCGGAAAGACGTTCAAAGGACCGTCTGCAGGCGACGCCAAGTTGGTTTACTCCGGCTCTCCGCTCGATGGTCCGATCAGCTCCGCGCTCTTACCCAACGGCAATCTCGTGATCGGAAACACGGGCAATCCCAGCGGACAGAATCTCATGGTCGAGTTGACGCCAAGCGGTAAGCTCCTCGATACGCGCAACGTCGACAAAGGCGCGTCGGGCGCACTCTTCGGCATCGTAGCGACGGGCACCGACGACTCGAATACGAAGATCTACTTCAACGACGACAACGACAACAATCTGCAGGCCTTGGAAAAGTAAGCCCATTCGTCGTCGCTCTTCTCGGGGCTGCGACGGCACTTGACCCTCAGGCCTCCCGGCGGCGGCGTAGGCGCCGCCGGGAGGCGCGAAGTCTGCGGCGAATCACAACGTCATGCGATGCGCACTTCTCGCAATAACCGTCACGTTAGCCGGCTGCGGGGGCATCGCCGGCGCGCCGCCTCCGACGTCGCCGCAACAGCTCACGTCACGGGGTGGCTTTTCGAGCTTCACGAGCGGTGGCAAGATAACTCACGTCATCTATATCGTGCAAGAGGGTCGTAGTTTCGACGACCTCTTCCAAGGCTATCCGGGAGCGCAAACCTCGTCGACCGGTGCAATCTCGACGGGCAAAATCGTAAAACTCCGCCCGATCAGCCTAAAGACGCGCTACGAAATCGACACCTCAGCCGACGCGATGTTCGCAGCGTGCAACGGCACCGGTAAATTGCCGGGCACGGATTGCCGCATGAACGGTTTCAACAACGAGGGCTTCGACAGTGGCCCCAAAGGCGTGAAGTATCCGATGTACGCCTACGTGCCGCACAGCGAGTCGAAGCCGTACTTCGACATGGCGCACGAGTGGGTCGTCGCGGATCACATGTTTGCATCGCAGCTCGACGGCGGCTTCACCGCACACCAATATATCGTCGCCGCTGCGGCGGCGCATGCCGTCGACATTCCCGACGGTTCCGGCGGTTGCGGCGCGCCCCCGCTCGAAGACCAGGTACCTACGCTCACGCAGCGCCGGCGGGTCGGCGAAATGGAGCGGGCGTGCTTCGGCTACGACACGCTCGCCAACGAACTCGACGCCGCCAACCTCTCGTGGCGCTTCTACACGGGCGAGAAGGGCGGATTAGACTCGAGCTTCGAGTTCGTCAAGAGCATCTACGGCTCACCAGAATGGCGCGACGACGTCATCGCGCCACCGAGCAAGTTCCTAAGCGACGTCGCGAGCGGCAAACTCGCAGACGTTACGTGGATTACGCCAACATGTCGGGATTCCGACGCCGTCGACTGCGGCGGCGGAGATGGACCGGCGTGGGTTGCGTCCCTGGTGAACGCGGTGGGCCAAAGTAAATTTTGGGACACAAGCGCCGTGTTCGTGCAGTGGGACGACTGGGGCGGCTTCTTCGACCACTTCAACCCGTCGCTGGAAAACTACGACGGTCTCGGGTTCCGCGTTCCGCTCCTCGTGATCTCGCCATACGCAAAGCGAAACCACGTTTCGCACGTGCAGTATGAAACCGCGAGCGTTCTGCGCTTCACCGAGGATCTTTACGGACTCGGGCAACTCGCGGCAGCCGACAAGCGTGCGACCTCACCCGCCGCCGACTGCTTCGACTTCTCGCAAAAACCCCGCAAGTTCACGCCGATTAAGGAGTGACGTGGTGCGTAAGAGTAGGGTTTCGATGAGCCGGCAGGGAACGGCGGCGCGCATGCCTGTTAAGCGGTTTTTTATCGTTGCATCGCTGGCCCTCAGCGTGCCGGCATGTTCTTCTTCGGGTAGTACGCCGGCGGTCTTAACGCGCGCGCTGCCGGAGAGCGGCTCGCCGAGCCAATACATCAAGAACGTCGTCGTCATCGTTCAAGAGAACCGCAGCCTTGAAAACTTCTTCACCGGGTATCCCGGGGCCAACGCGCCCACTTCGGGCTGCGCGATTCCACATGGAACCCCGCAGGCCAGAGTGATACGGCAAGTCGTACGCCGGGCCTCGAGTTCGGGCTGCCCGCCTGGAGATATCTCGGTTCCGCTCAAACAGATCACCTTCGACGGAGTTGACGGGCACAACATCGACTTAGCGCACAACTGGGACTCGTCCATGGCCGATTACGACAAAGGGAAGATGGACGGCTTCTCAAAGTGGGGCAAGCCGGGCCAATACGCGGCATATTCGTACGTCGAGCAGTCGCAGATCGCACCCTACTGGGACATCGCAGAGCAGTACGTGCTCGCCGATGAAATGTTTCCGACCGAGTTCGGAGGCAGCTTCACCGCGCATCTCACGTTGGTCGCCGGCACCGACAATATCAAACAGAAGCCGTCTGAAGCGGAAGTCGATTTCCCAACGGAGGTCCCCGACGATTGCGATTCGCAACCGGGCACGGTGAGCTCGTACCTAACGGCAGGTTCGCCGCATCCATATAAGGATACCGAGCATCGATTCAAGGGCCCGTTTCCGTGTTTCAGCCAGTGGGACACGATGGCCAACGTCCTCGACAAGGCCGGCGTCTCCTGGAAGTACTATGCAACAAAACTTCTGGATGGCGGCCTGTGGGAGCCCTACGAAGCGATGAAGTACGTGAGATACGGGCCCGACTGGAACACCGACATCATCGCTCCGCAGACGCGAGTGTTGAGTGATGCCGCCAATGGGAACTTGGCCTCGGTGAACTGGGTCAGCCCGAGCCACGCCGATTCCGATCATCCGGCGTACCATAGCGATCTCGGTCCGTCGTGGGTAGCATCGGTGGTCAACGCGGTCGGCGAGAGCTCGTACTGGAACTCCACGGCAATCATCATCCTGTGGGATGATTGGGGCGGCTGGTACGACAACTCCACGCCGCCGCAGCTCGATTATCGCGGGCTCGGTCTCCGCGTTCCTTGCCTCATCATCTCACCCTACGCCAAGCAAGGCTATGTCGATCACACGCAGTACGAGTTCGGCAGCATCCTGAAGTTTATCGAAGAGGTCAACGGCACCGGAGTCATCGGGCCACCGTCACAAGGTTATACCGACACTCGCGCGACGGGCTTGGATGCCGCCTTCGACTTCAGCCAGAAGCCGCGCCCGTTCACGGCGATTCCCTCGAAGTATCCTATGTCGCAGTTTCTGCGCGAACCGCCCTCCGACGAACCCGTCGACACGGAGTAAGCGCAGATTTAGCCTAGCTCGTTGTCGTCCTTCGACCCGGCTCAGGATGACAACAGAAAGTGAAGCCGGGGCGGGTGACGGGGGGCGACACGACGCGAATTGTGACGCGATCGCGCTGCCTGCCGTCGGCGGCCTCGATTCGCCACGTTCCCAGGCGTAAGGGCCAGAACGCATTCCCGCTTGCATCGAGGGCAAGCGCGGTACCATTAACGCTCCAGTGGACCAAAGCTCGCGGATCGATCGCGCGCAGTGAAAGCTGTTGCTCTTGCCTCTGCAGCGCGCTCGTCGTGACGTTGAGCACGAAGGTGTCGCCATCAGCGGGAAAGACGATGCGCAGCGCCGCCGGTTCGTGGCGCGCCAGTAGGGCCGGAAGGTCGCGCGGCGCCACCCACTCTCGCACGACGGCCGCACAATCCGCGCTCGCACGCAACGCGAGCCGTCCGGTCGTGGCACAGATCGATCTCCGAACGAAGCCGCGCGGCGGCGCGAACGCCGGTGGTTCGGCGTTGCGTTCGTACAGGTGCAGCATGATCCGGTTCCAGAGCGGGCCCGCTCCGGTGACGCCGGAGACGCCACGCATCGGGCTGCCGTCGAAGTTGCCGACCCAAACGCCGACCGTGTAGTCGCGCGTAAATCCGACCGTCCAGGTGTCGTGAAAATCCGACGACGTTCCGGTTTTGACCGCGGCTGGAAACGGCATCTCGAGCACCGAGTGCAAGCCGAACGAGTGCGCCCGCGCGTGCGGATCGGCCAGCATGTCGGTGACTAGCGCCCAGGTAGCGGGATCGCCGATGGCGCGAGGCGTTGCGGGCTCTCCCGTAAGATGGAGGGGTAAGAAGCTGCCGCCGCGCGCCATCGCAACGTAGGCTTGCACGAGCTCCCAGAGGCTGACCTCGCCGCTGCCCAGCGTCAGGCCAAGCCCGTAGTAAGCCGGCGTACGATCGAGGTGCACGAAGCCGAGAGCATGCAAACGCGCGAGGAGCGGCTCGACGCCCAGCCCCGAGAGAACGCGGACCGCAGGCACGTTGAGCGAGTTTGCCAGCGCATACCGAACGCGGACTGGCCCGCTGAAGCGGCCGCTGTAGTCGCCGGGTTCGTAGAGTTTACCGCCCGGAATCGCATATGCGGCCGCAACGTCGGGCAGAATCGTCGTCGAGCGAATCGTTCCGCGCTCGAGCGCGAGCTCGTAGGTGAAAGGCTTGAGCGATGAGCCGGGCTGCCGCAACGCCCGAACTCCATCGTTTCGCCCCAGCGCTTCGTCGGAGAAATAATCCGGCGAGCCGACGTAAGCCAAGACGTCGCCGGTTCGATTATCGACGACCAGCGCGGCGCCGCCGGTGACGTGATAGCGCTCCAGAGCGCCGATCACGTTCCGTGTCTGCGCTTGGACGAAACGCTGGAGCGGGCGATCGAGCGTCGTGCGGACGCGTCCGCCGTGGAGGCTGGCGCCGCCGTAAAGGGAGAAGAGCGCGTGCGGCGCGTCGTCGATTCCCGAATCCGCAAAGCGCACGTTCAACGTTTCGGCAAAGGCGCGGCCGGCAGTCGCCGGGGTAATTTCGCCGAGGTCGACCATGCGATGCAAAACGTAACGTTGCCGCGCTCGAAGCGCTTGCCAATCGGCATCGGGCGCGAGCCGAGCCGGATCGTTGGGAATCGCGGCGAGCAGCGAGGCTTGCGCCAAATCCAGGTCGGCCGCCGGCTCGCCAAAATAGGTCCGAGCCGCCGCTTCGACCCCGTACACGTTTCCACCCATCGGCACGCGGTTGACGTACGCGACGAGCACGGCCGTCTTGCTCGAAGCGACTTCAATCCTTTCCGCGAGCGCGATCTGCTCGAGCTTGCGAACGATCTCGCGAGCGCCTGCAGCGGGAAAGAGCAGGCGCGCGAGTTGCATTTCGATCGTCGACCCGCCGCTGCGGGCGCCACCGAAGATCGCGTAGTCGCGCGCGGCACGCAGCAGCGCTCGAACGTCCACCGCTCCGTGACGCCAGAAGCGCGCGTCCTCTGTCGCGAGGATCGCGTCGAGGAAGATGGGAGAGATCGAGTCGAGCGTAACGCTAGCGGAGTGCGCCGATCCGGCGCCGAGGATAGTTCCGAGCGCGATGCCATTGCGGTCGGTGTACGTGATCGATTCCTGCGGCGGGGCGAGTTTGGCGACGTCAATTCCGGAGCGTTCGAGAGCGATCGCGGCGCCCAGAGCGCAGATCGCCAACGCGAGCACAAAGTGTTTCATCGCTGGTTGCTGGAAGATGGCATACGTGCGTGCGTTCTATTCGCTGCTCGTCGCCGTTGCCATCGCGGCAATGGCCTCGTGTACGGGTGCGGGGACGAACGAGCCGAGGCTTTCGGCGGTGACATCGCTGCCGAAGCCGTCGCTGCCGCCATGGATTACGTCGATCTCGCCCACACGCACTGCCCAGTCGCTGGCGCAGATTCGGGTCATCTTCGCCAAGCCGGTCACACCGGTTGAAGCACTCTCGGGCGAAGGTCCGCGGGCGGTCCTCGATCGTATCAGCATCGAGCCGCGGCTCGCCGGCCACTTCGTCGTTCTTACGCCGCGAATGATCGGCTTCGTGGCCGAGCGCGCCGTGCCCATCGGCACGCGCGTGCGAGTTACGCTCGCCGCTGGATTACGCGACCTCTCCGGCGACACGCTGCAGCGCGATCTCGCCTGGACTTTCGAAACGCAGGCGCTTAGCTTTACCGACTTGCCGCAGCTCGCGGCCGGCGACGACGAGGCGACGCCGGCGCCGGTTGGCCTGCGGCCGAAACTCCAAGTTACCGGCAATGCCGCGGTGGACGTCGCGTCGTTGGCGGCCCATGCGACGATCGACGGTACCGACGGCAGCAGCTCCGGCGTGACGGCCGTCTTGGAAGCGACGCCGTCGCCCGATCCCGGCGAGAACGCGCAAGAACTCTACGATCCGTCGCTCGACGTTTGGGTCTACGATCTGCGCCCGACGCGGGAGCTGCGGCGAGGCACGACCTATCGCCTTGCAATCGCGCCCGGCGTCGAACCGCTCTACGGAAATCTGGCGACGGCAGGGCGCTTTCTCGGCGCCGTGCGCACGTATGACGCGCTGGCAATCGTTCCGACGCCGGTCCCAAGCCCGAACGGCGGCGGGCGCTTTGCCAACGGGGATCCGGCGATCGCGTTCAGCAATCCGCTCGACCCGAACTCGATCGCAAACGCCGTGAGCATCTCGCCGGCGCCGACGGCGGTGAAGACGCTAACGAGCGTGTCGGATCAATCGAACACGATCGCCATCGACCCCTACGCCCTCGACCCCGACAAAACGTACGTTGCAACGGTGGCCGCGAGCGTGAAGGACGTGTTCGGTCAAACGCTCGGGCACGAACGTCAAGTGACGATTCACACGTCTGATTTCGCGCCGGGGGCGTGGGCGCCGAGCGGATCGCAGCCGAGCGTGATCCCAGCCGGCGCACCGGTCGACTTAAACTTCTACGCCACGAACTTACCGGGAAACTCCTATCGCGCGGGCTACGCCGTGCTGACGCCGCTTCAGATGCTGGGCGCGCGCGATCCACTCACGATGCTTGCGCCGTGGCAAAGCTGGTCGAGCATTTCGTTACCCGGCGGGCGGCGCAACGTGCAGAGCGTCGTGCGGCTTCCGTTACAAGCGCGCCTTGGCGGCTCGTACGGTGGGCTCGCGTACGGCTTCCGCACGGCGCTCGACGCGCCGGGCTCCGACTCGAGTCTCGTGGG